>WNGB01003632.1_pt1 | contig 30483 bp, 29 predicted proteins | sample 5400681 | NCBI WGS metagenome assembly WNGB01 (sample SAMN13153367, study PRJNA577476) | soil metagenome | isolation source: 115 cm soil or saprolite under grassland replicate 2 | place: USA:California | collected 2016-06-15
GCAGCCCGAGCAGCGGGCGGCGGCCGCGGCGAGGTCGCCGACGACGACCGCGGCGGAGGGCACGAAGGGCCCGGCACCGATCACCTCGTGTCCCTCGCGGACCTCGGCTTCCATCGCGAGCAAGCGCGCGGCGTCCGCATCGCTGCCTTCCAGCACGTCCCGGCGCTCGTGAACGAGACGCCAGAGGACGGTGTACAGGAGATTCCATCGCCCGGGATCGCGGTGCGGGGCCACACCACGCGCGAGGTCGATGAACCGCTTCGGCACGCGGATGGCTGGCTGCGTGGGTACCGATGCAGCGTCCTCGGCGGTGACGCCAGCCGCCTCGTGGAACTCGACGTCCACGGGTGCCACCGCGGCGTGGAGCAGCCGCCGCGCCGCGGTCTGCCAGCTGTCGAAGCCCGGCCCGATCTCGACCCTTCTCACGAATCCGATCTTACCGGACGACGAGGCGAGGGCGCCGGGGATAGCCCCGGCGCCCTGCGATGCGGAGTTACTTGACCGAGGCCGCAGGCTCCTTCGCCCGCTCCTTGGCTTCCTTCCTGGCGCTCTCGCGCTTCAGGACCTTGCCGTCCGGCGCGACGTGGACGTAACGGTCCTTGCCGTCCGTCCGGTGGATCCGCGCCTCGTAGTACATCTTGCCCTTCTTGGTCTCCTTCGACACGTCACCGATCGTGCCGCCCTTGGCTTCCTTCTCCAGGGTCGCCTTCACGGGCGCCGGCAGCTGATCCATCGACAGCTTCTCCATCTCATGGGCTGCCTTGTCGCCAGCCGCATAGACGGTGGGTGCGGTGATACCGCCGAAGAGGACCGCGGCCGCTGTCGCGATTGCGAGTACGTATCTCATTCCTTGCCCTCCGTTTGGGTAAGAGATCAGTACTGTAGGGAGGCAAAGGCGACGCCAACACGGACGGGCTCCGCGGCATTGAACATGTTGCATCCGCGCCGCAAAGGCCGATGCTTTGAGGTAGCCTAACGAACGTTCGCCCACGAGGCCACTGAAGGAGGATCGATGACCGCGCAAGAGTTCATCCACATGGAGCTGCGGCGCCTGCACAAGATGCTCGACACGAGCGTGAGCGATCTGACCCCGGAGCAGCTGCACGCGGTTCCCGCCGGTCATCCGAAAGCCAACACTATCGCCTGGGTGATCTGGCATGTGGTGCGGACCGAAGACAACGTCGTGCGCTTCGTCGTGCAAGGTCGCCGTCCGACGGTCTGGGCCGAAGGCGGCTACGCGGAAAAGCTCGGCCTGCCGCCCGTTGCGCAGGGGACGGGCATGTCCACCGAGGAAGCCCACGCGCTGCGGATCCGCGACGTGCAGGTCTTCCGCGAGTACATGCAGAAGGTCTGGGCGAGCACCGAGGAGTTCTTCGGCGGGGCCGACGACGCCGTCTTCGCCAGGACGGTCACCGTCAAGCCCCTGGGCGAGATGCCGGTCGCGCGCGCGCTCGGGCAGGTCTGCGCCTCGCACGGGATGATGCACTACGGCGAGCTCGAGCTGGCGCGCACGCTGGTCGGCGCCGGCCCGGGCAGCGGCGTGTGAGGCTGCGGCTGGCGGAGTGACGGCCCGGGCTTCACGTCCCCTCGGCGGCCACGCGCTCGCCACGGCCGTCGTGCTGCTGGGGATTTTCGCTCCCGCGGTGAATACGTTCATCACCGCGACCGTGCTGCCCTCCGTCGTGGCCGAGATCGGCGGGCTCGCGCTCTACGCCTGGGCGACGACGGCCTACGCGGTGGCGTCGCTCGTCGGAAGCGCGGCCAGCTCCGTCGCCGTACGGCGTCTCGGATCGCGGATCGCGCTGGCCGTTGCCGGGGCCATCCTCGCCGCGGGCACCGCCGCCTGCGGCGCGGCGCCGGCCATGGAGATCGTCGTGGTCGGGCGCGCCATCCAGGGTCTCGGCGGCGGAATGATGTACGGAGTCGTCCACGGCGCCGTGCGCGAGCTGTTTCCCGAGGCCATGTGGCAAAGCCGGCTGGCGATGCTCTCCGGCACCTGGGGCGTGGCCGCGCTCGGCGGGCCGTTCATCGCCGGCTTGATGGCGCAGATCGGCATGTGGCGCAGCGCATTCTGGGGAATGGTGCCGATCATCCTGGCGCCCGGGGCGATCGCGTGGTGGCTCCTGCCTCGACGCGCGCCGCGGCACGGGCCACCCGCCCGCGTGCCCATCGGCCGGCTCATGCTGATCTGCGCCGCGGTCCTCTGCCTGGCCTCCATCGCCAACGCGAGATCGACGCCACTCCGCCTCCTGCTGCTCGTCGGCGCCGCGGCGGCCATCGTCTCGACCCTGCGCCTCGACGCGCGTGCCCGGCTCAGGCTGTTTCCGTCGGACATGCTCTCGCTCGGACGACCGATGGGAAAGGCCGCGGCGATGATCTTCCTCATCGCCGCGGCGGCGAGCCCGACCGGCATCTTCATGCCGCTCCTCGTGCGGATCGTGCACGACGTGCCGGCCGCCGTCGCCGGTTACTTCTACGCCGGACAGTCGCTCGCCTGGTCGGTGACCGCGCTGTGGTCGGCGGGCATCCGCGCCGAGCGGCTCCGCGCGGCGCTCATCGGCGGGCCGCTGATCATGTCCCTCGGTCTCGGCGCGGTCGCCTTCACCATCGGTGCGGGGCCGGTGCTCGGCGTGGCCGCCGGGCTCGCCGCGGTCGGCGTGGGCATTGGCATCTGCTGGGCCCATATCGCCAAGATCGTGCTGGCGTCGGCCCGCGAGGACGAAGGCGAGGTCAGCGCGGCCCTGACGCCCAGCACGCAGCTGTTCGCGATCGCGTTCGGCGGCGCCGTCTCCGGCATCGTCGCGAGCACCACCGGTCTCTCGCATGCGGCCTCCGTGCCCATCGCCGCCTTCACCGGCACCGTGCTCTTCAGCGGCGCCGCGCTCGCCCCGCTGGTGGCGGCGCTCGTCGCCGCCGGCTTGCATCCATCTCGCACCGGGCGGCGGCACCAGGAACCGCCCGAAATCCTGGAGGTGTGATCGGCCGGCGGATCCATTCCTCCGCCATGCGCGTTATATCAGACGCGTGACCGCACCTCGTCACCTGACGGGTTGCGGAATCGCCAAAGGGGGAGCCGCCGATGTCGCTCCGACGCTGGTCACTCGTCGTCGCCGTCCTGGCCTGCCTCGTCCCCGGCCTGACGCTCGCCCAAGGAACGGCCGCCCGGTACACGCCGCTCGTCGCCGGGTGGGAACGATTCTTCACCATCACGTCCGAGACGGTGCAGAGTGGCGGACGCGCCCGGGTCGTCGGGACCGTCCTCAACGAATGGGGGTTCGCCGCCCAGCGCGTTCAGCTCCTGGTCGACGGCCTCGACGCATCGGGGCAGGTCATCAGCCAGTCGGTCGTCTGGCTCGGCCATGGCGTGGGGCCGGGAGGACGTGGGTACTTCGACGTGCCGGCTCCCCCGGGCGTCCGGCATCGCGTGAGCATCTTCGCCTTCGACTGGGTCCAGACCGCTCTGACCGCGCCGTGAGGCGTAGCCGCTTTCACCTTCGCGAGCGTGCCCGCGTCGATCTGACTGAGCCCGTGGTCCTTCCGCGCGTGCTCGGCCGCCTGCTTCAGGATCTCCTCCTCGGTCTCCCCGCGTGACTCGATCGAACACCCCGGAAACGGCTCGCCGCATCGCAAGATCTTGCCCATGCGTGTCTACGCGGACTCGATTCGCGGTGCACGGTGACGACCGCGGCCGGCTGTTACCACCTGTCCTCCCGCCCGCCGCCTGGGCGGACGTGGAGGCGGCGCGCCGCGCGCTCGACGAGGCCGAGGGCCACGGGCGATCTGGAGCCCTTCCGCGAGACGGGTTGGCAGCGGTTGATCCGCGCCCTCGCCGGAGACCGAGACCCTCGTCCGAGGGCTCCGCGCGCGGGGCTGATCCGGACCGCTGAGGGCCGCGGCTTAGCCGCCCGCGCCCCAGGCCGAGAACGACGCGGTGAACTCGGCGAGCGTGAGCAGCTTGATTCCCCTGCCGCCGCGGACCTCGGCTTTCGCCATCTCGGTCACGTAACCCCACTCGGCGAGAAAGAGGCCGACGTCGTCGAGATCGGGGTGGGTCCGGACGCACTGCAGCGTCTTGAGACGGTCCTCGACGAACCACAGCGTGAGCTTCTTGCCCGTCTCGGCCTCGTACTTCGCGCGGAGCGCCCGGAGGTTGTCGCACTTGTGGGTGCCGGCCTCTTTGCCCTGGATGTCGGCGACCTGGATGGCCCAGTGGTCGAGGAGCCAGCCGCAGAACTGTCCTTCCTTCGTCGTCACGACCGGGGTCCGCTCCGGCCCCCGCACGACGCGCCGGACGTCGGCGACGTCGCAGTAGAGCCGGTTGTGGGAGAGCCAGCCGGCGCGGTCGGCCTCGATCCAGTCGCGTCGGACCTGGTCGAGGGTCTGCTCGAGCAGCTTCCCGAGCACGTCGTGCCCGCGCGGATCGCGCGCGAGCAGCTCGTCGCGCGAGGTGTCCCAGTCATCGTGCAGCGTCGCCTCGGGCAGGCCGAGCGCGAGCGCGCGCAGCAGGACCGGCATCTCCCAGCCCGTCTTGATCACCGGCCGCAATCGCTGGAACGCCGGGAACAGGTCCCCGGCCATCCGACCCTCCGGCCAGACGCGCTCGCACGATCGCCGGCTACTTTCGAAGTACTCGCGCATCCCGTCGCAGAGCACGCCGTCGAAGTCGAGCGCGAGGATCCCGGGAGCAGCGGTCATTTCCGCCCGGCCTGCCGGAGATCGGCCGGGCGCAAGGGCATGTCCAGATGCCTCACGCCTGCCGTCCGCAGCGCGTCCACGACGGCGTTGACGATCGCGGGCGTCGACCCGATGGTCGCCGCCTCGCCGATGCCCTTGGCGCCGAGCGGGTTGCGCGGCGAGGGCGTGACGGTCGCCTCGTCGCGGAACGTCGGCAGGTCTTCCGCGCGGGGCAGGGCGTAGTCCATCAGCGAGCCCGTCACGAGCTGGCCGTCATCGCTGTACACGACCTCCTCCCAGAGCGCCTGCGCGATGCCCTGCGCCAGTCCGCCATGGACCTGGCCCCGCACGAGCGTGGGCGAGACGCGGACGCCGCAGTCATCGACGGAGACATAGTCCAGCACCCTGACGCATCCCGTCTCGCGGTCGACCTCCACCACGGCCACGTGGGCGCCGAAGGGATAGACGAGCGCGGGCGGGCGGAAGAAGTCCGTCGCCTCGAGGCCGTAGTCGAGGCCGGCATCGAGCCCCTCGCCGTACGCCTGGGCGGCGATCTGGGCGAGGCCGAGCGCCTTGGACGGCGCGCCCTTGACCATGTAGCGACCGTCGGTGAGCACGACGTCCTCGAAGGCGGCCTCGAGCATGCTCGCGGCGACCTTGCGCGCCTTCTCCTGGACCTTCAGCGTGGCGTTGAGGATCGCGGTGCCGCCGACGACGAGGCTCCGGCTGCCGCCTGTGCCGTTGCCCATCGGCATGGCCGCCGTGTCGCCGTGCTTGACCACGACCTTGTCGTAGTCGACGCCGAGGTGGTCGGCGATGATCTGCGCGAAGGTCGTCTCGTGGCCCTGGCCATGGGCGGAGGTGCCGGTGTACGCGGTCACCGTGCCCGACGAGTCCACGCGCACGACCGCGCTCTCGTAGGGGCCGAACCCGCACATCTCGACGTAGCAGGCGAGGCCGATGCCGAGCAGGCGGGCATCGCCGCGCTTCACGCGCTCGGCCTGCTCGCGACGGAGCTTGTCGACGTTCGCGAGCCGGAGCGCCGCCGTCAGCGCCTTGTCGTACTCGCCGGAGTCGTAGTTCTGGCCCGTCGGCGTCGCGTACGGGAACGCGCTCGGCGGGATGAAGTTCTTGCGTCGCACCTCTTCCGGCCGAAGGCCGAGCTCGGCCGCGATCATGTCCATCATCCGCTCGAGGTAGTACGCGGCCTCGGGGCGGCCGGCCCCCCGGTAGGCGGCCACGGTCGTCGTGTTCGTCATCACGCAGGTGGACTTGAGATCGACGTTCGTGAACTTGTACACGCCCACGCCCATGAACAGGGTCAGGTCGGGGATGAAGGTGAACACCGGGTAGGCGCCGACGTTGGCGTGGACGTGCATCCGCAGTGCGAGCACCGTCCCGTCCGGCTCCACCGCGGCCTCGAGGTCCGTGACCTGGGCGCGGCCGTGCGTGGTCGCCATCAGATGCTCGACGCGCGTCTCCACCCATTTGAGCGGCGTGCGCAGCTTGCGCGCCAGCGCGGCCAGGATCACGTCCTCCGGGTAGCAGCCGAACTTGACGCCGAAGCCACCGCCCATGTCGGGGTTGATCACGCGGATCAGATTGGCATCCAAGCCGAGCACGTTCGCCAGGTCGGATCGCAGATTGTGTGGCGCCTGGTGCGTGGCATAGACGACGATGCCCCCGCTCGTGCCTTCCGGCGCGGCCACGCAGGCGCGCGGCTCGATCGAGATGCCGCTGAGACGCTGGCTGTTCATGCGCTGCTTGACGACGCGCGTGGCCGCCTTGAACGCGGCGTCGGGATCGCCGGCCTTGATCGGAGTCTCGTGCTCGATGTTCTTGGGGGCGTCGGCATGGAGCTGGGGCGCGCCCGCCTCCATCGCCTTGAAGATGTCGGCCACCGCGGGCAGCGGCTCCCAGTTCACGGTCACCGCCTCCACGCCGTCGTGGGCGGCGTAGTCCGACTCCGCGAGCACCGCGGCGACGGCCTCGCCGACGTGGCGGACGACGCCGGTCGACAGCGCGTGGTGCTGGCGGCCGGGCGCGCCGCTGCTGGCGCCGCCTTCCCCGGACGCGCTCGCCGGGGGAATCGGCCTGGCCAGCGTCTTGATGTCCTCGCCCGTCACGACCATGCGCACACCGGGGATCTTCAGGGCCGCGCCGGTGTCGATCGTTCCGATCCGCGCATGGGCGTGCGGGCTGCGGACGAAGGCCACCCACAGCATGCCGGGCAGCGCGACATCGGTGACGTAGGTGGACGTGCCCGTGATGAGACGGGGGTCTTCCTTGCGCTTGACCTCGGCGCCCATGAGTTTGCTCGGAGTCGTCACTGCCGCTGTCGTCGCCATGGCGGGTCCCTTCGGATGTGGAGTCATTCGGAGGATAGACGTGGGAGCGTCGTTGCGCAACGCGCCGGGCCGGAGGCTACACTGCGGACGATGCGCCGGCTGCCCGCTCGCGTCTGTCCGAGGCCTCGGATCCTCTTCGTGGGCATCAACCCGAGCCTGCGGTCCGCGGAGGTGGGTCATCACTTCGCGGGTCCGGGTAACCCGTTCTGGCGGCTGCTCCACGCGGCGCGTCTGGTGCCCGAGCCCTTCACCTACGAGGACGACGTGCGACTGCCCGCGTGCGGGCTGGCCCTGACCAACATCGTGCCGCGGGCCACGCGCGAGGCCTCGGAGCTGGCACCCGCCGAGTACGCCCGCGGGCGCCTGGCGCTCGCGCGGCTGATCACGCGCCTGCAGCCGCGCGTCGTCGCGTTCGTGGGGAGCACGGTGTATCGCGCGTTCTTCGGCCCGCGCGCCAGCGGCGGCGCCGGGCCCAAGCCGGAGCGGATCGGCGACGCCCGGGTCTTCGTCGTGCCGAACCCGAGCGGGCGCAACGCGGCCTATCCCGGATTCGCCGACAAGCTCGTGTGGTTCCGCCGGCTCCAGCGCTTTGCCGATGGCCGGTAGCGCGCGCGCCGTCGCCACCGCCGTCGTGCTGCTCCACATGGCGTTCGTCGCCTTCGTCGTCCTTGGGGGCCTGCTCGCGCTCCGCTGGCCGCGCGTGGCGTGGGTGCACGTGCCGGCGGCGCTGTGGGGCGCCGTCATCGCGCTCGTCGGTTGGGTCTGCCCCCTGACGCCGTTCGAGAACTGGCTTCACGTCCAGGGCGGCCAAAGCCCTTACACCACGGGCTTTCTCGAGCACTATCTGCTGCCCATCCTCTACCCCGTCGCGATGACGCGACACCTCCAGCTCGCCACCGGCGTCTTCGTCGTCGGTCTCAACGCCCTCGTCTACTGGCGAGTCCTCCGGTCTTCGAGCCGTTGAAGCGTCGGCTCGGCCGCAGGGCGGCCTCACCTCCTACTGCGGGGACAAAGCTCGCTGGCACAGCGTTGGCAACCTCTGGTAACGACCACGGGAGGTGAAACATGTTCAAGACCCGCGCGATCAGTGATCGGACATTCGATGCGGTCCAGGACGGCATTGAGCGGGGCCGCGACGTCGTCGAGCGGGCGGTCGGCCGCGGCCAGCAAGCCCTGAACCGCATGATCCCGCCCCGACGATCCCCCCTCGAAGGCTGGGCGTGGTTTGCCGGCGGCATGGCGGCCGGTCTGGCGGTCATCCTGGGCTGGCGGCGGGCAGCGCTGCTGCCGTGGGCTGGCCGCCGCGTCGGCGACGTGATGGTGCGTAACGTTCAGACGATCGATGCCTCGATGAACCTCACACAGGCCGCGCAGCGGATGCGCGACTCCAACGTGGGCATGCTGCCGGTCGTCGACGGTGGCCGGCTCAAGGGCATCGTGACGGATCGTGACCTGGTGGTTCGCGGCATGGCCAGTGGCGTGGACCCGTCCTCGATGCGCGTCGCGGACGTCGCGACGCACAGTCTCATCGCCGCGCGGCCCGACTGGCCGCTGCAGCGCGCGATGGACACGATGGCGACCCACCAGATCGGACGGCTGCCGGTCATCGACGAGAGCGACCGGGTGGTCGGGATCGTGACTCTCAGCTCATTGGCGCTCCGGTCTCCGCAGCAGACGGAAGCGCTCGACACCGCGAAGCAGGTGTCTCGCCGCTCGGCGCGAGCGGTCTAATCCTCGGAGGGGGGCTTGGCCCCCCTTCCGACGGGCGGAGCGGGCCTCGCGGCCCGCTCTCGCCCTGCCTCCCGCGAGGAAGGATTGCGCGGCCGAAGCCCGCGCTCGAACCGCGCCGACCCCAGTGCCCGACTACGCGCGGGCGCGGCGGCGCTCTTCGAGCTCTTCGAGGGTCCTGGGCCAGTCGGCCTTGAGGAGGCGTGAGAGCGCGCGATCGGCGAGCAGGCGGCCGCCGGTCTGGCAGCGCGCGCAGTAGTTGACCTCGTTCTCGGCGTGGACGATGCGCTGAACCGGGGCGCCGCAGACCGGACAGGGTCGGCCGAAGCGGCCGTGGACGGCCATCTCCTCCCGGAACGCGGTCACGTGCTCGGGAAAGCGCTCGGCGGCCTCGCGCGACAGACGCGCGGTCCACTCCGTGAGCGTTCGCCGGGTCGCCTCGAACAGGCGCGCGATCTCGGCGTCGTCGAGCTGGCGCGACAGACGCACAGGCGACAGCCGCGCCGCATGCAGGATCTCGTCCGAGTACGCGTTGCCGATCCCGCTGAAGACGCGCGGATCGGTGAGCACACGCTTGAGCGTGTGGCTCTCGGCCTGCAGTGCCGCGCGAAAGGCCGCGAGATCGGCGGCGAGCACGTCGAGGCCGCCGGGGTCGTGCTCGCGCAGCGCGGCCTCGCCACGGACGAGATGAAGCGAGGCGCGTCGCTTGGTGCCGGCTTCCGTGAGCACCAGCGTGCCCGTCGAGAAGTCGAACGCGGCGAGACCGACCTTGCCGGGGGTGCGGGCGCCGGCGCCCCGCCAGTGCAAGCGCCCGGCGATCATCAAGTGCACGATCAGGTACAGCTCACCCTCGAGCGCGATCACCAGACGCTTGCCGAGCCGATGCAAGCCCGTCACCGCGTGACCCGACGCCGCCGCCAGCGGTGGCTCCACGGAGCGAAGCACGAACGGGCTGGCCAGCCGCACGCGCTCGAGCCGCGCGCCGAGGATCCGCGGGCGCAGCGCCGCGAGATAGGCCTCGACGTCGGGCAGCTCAGGCATCGAACCCCCAGTGGACCGGCTCCGGAGTGAGCTGGACGCCGAAGCGCCCCTCCACCACCGCCGTCACGCGGCGTGCGAAGGCGACGACGTCGGCGGCACGCCCGCCGTCGTGGACGACGATGGCCAGCGCGTGACGGCTCGACAGGCCGACGGGCCCCTCGCGGTGTCCCCGCCGGAAGCCGGCCCGCTCGATCAGCCAGGCGGACGACAGCTTCACGCGGCCGTCGGGCTGGGGCCAGCGCGGCATGTCGGCCTCGCCGGCGATCCGAGCCACGCGCTCGGCATCGGCCGCCGTGACGAGGGCGTTGGTGAAGAACGATCCGCAGCTCCGCCGGTTCTCGTCGTCGGCCTCGATCACCATGGATTTCGATCGCCGGATGGCGAGCACGCTGTCGCGCACGTCGCCGAGCGAGGGCGCGCCGAGCCCGCGCGCGGCCAGGTGACGCTCGACCTCGGCGTAGCGAACGCAGGGCGCGCCGCCGGGAGCGAGACGGTACGTCACGGCGAGGATCAGGTACCGTCCGGGCTCGACGCTCTTGAAGCGGCTGTCGCGGTAGGCGAAGCCGCAGTCGTCCCGGGCCAGCGTGACGATCCGGCCGGTCGTCGCGTCGAGCGCGCGGAGCGCCGTGAGCGTCTCGCTCACCTCCTGACCGTAGGCGCCGACGTTCTGGATCGGCGTGGCGCCGACGAGCCCCGGGATCCCGCTCAGGCACTCGAGCCCGGCCCAGCCGTGGGCGACCGCGAAGGCCACCACGGCGTCCCACGGCTCGCCGGCCGCCGCCGTCAGCTCCACCGCCCCGGCGGCCTCGCGCGTCGTGAGGCCACGCAGCCCGATCCTCACGACGAGCGCATCGATGCCGGGATCGGCAACGACCAGGTTCGAGCCGCCACCGAGGGCACGCAACGGTACGCCATGCGCCTTGGCCCAGTCGAGCGCACCAAGGACCGTCGGCTCGTCGTGTGCCTCGAGGAAGAACCGCGCCGGGCCGCCCACGCCGAGCGTGCAGTGGGAGGCCAGCACCACGTGCTCGCGGACCTGCATCACGTCCCATGGTACAGAGGATCAACGATCTGATTGGGCAGGTTTTTTCCCAGACGATTCGTCTTGGCCGGACGACGCGCGCCGCGATGTCCGGTAAAATGACAGCGGCGATCAGCGGAGGAACATACGATGCGCGTCTTGCTCGTCCACCCGAGCGCGTTGATGTACTCGGAAATTTACCTGCGTCTGGAGCCCCTGGGACTCGAGCGTGTCGCGGCGGCCGTGCGCGCGGCCGGTCACGACGTTCGGCTGCTCGATCTGCAGATCTTCCGGCACCGCGACTACGTCCGCGAGCTGGACAGCTTCCGGCCGGACGCCGTCGGCTTCTCCGTCAATTATCTGGCCAACGTGCCCGAGGTCATCGACCTCGCGCGTGAGACGCGGCGTCGATTGCCCGCGGCGCTGATCTTCGCCGGCGGCCACAGCGTCTCCTTCATCGCGCCCGAGGTCCTGGATCACGCCGCCGGCGCGCTCGACTGTGTCGTCCGCGGCGAGGGCGAAGCCATCACGCCACGGCTGCTCGAGGCGCGCGGCGATCGGCGGCTGGAGACGCTGCCCGGCGTGGTGACCCGTCACGGCGCCGGCCCCCCGCCCACGCTCCTCGACGACCTCGACCGCTTTCCGCCCGCGCGGGACCTCACGCGGCGCCGGCGAAAGTACTTCATCGGCGTGCTCGACCCCTGCGCCTCGGCGGAGCTGACGCGGGGCTGCCCGTGGGATTGCTCGTTCTGCAGCGCCTGGACCTTCTACAGTCGCAGCTATCGCAAGGCCTCGCCGGAGGCGGCGGCGGAGGATCTGGCCCGGATCGCCGAGCCCAACGTGTTCCTGGTGGACGACGTGGCCTTCGTCCATCCCGAGCACGGCTTCGCCATCGGTGCCGAGATCGAGCGCCGCGGGATCCGCAAGGAGTACTACCTCGAGACCCGCTGCGACGTGCTCCTGCGCAACCGCGAGGTGTTCGCGTACTGGAAGCGCCTGGGGCTGCGGTACATGTTCCTCGGCGTCGAGGCCATCGACGAGGAGACGCTGCGGTCCCACCGCAAGCGGACCACCCCGAACGACAATCTGAGAGCCCTCGAGGTCGCGCGGGAGCTCGACCTCGTCGTCGCCGTCAACCTCATCGCCGATCCCGACTGGGACGAGCGCCGGTTCGCGGTGGTCCGCGAGTGGGCGCTCAGCGTCCCCGAGATCGTGCACCTCACCGTGACGACGCCGTATCCCGGCACGGAGATCTGGTTCACCGACTCCCGCCGCCTCACGAGCCTCGACTACCGGCTGTTCGACGTCCAGCACGCCGTGCTGCCGACGCGCCTTCCGCTCCGGCGCTTCTACGAGGAGCTCGTGCAGACCCAAGGGGTGCTGAGCCGCAAGCATCTCGGATTGGCCGCCCTGCGCGGTGCGGTCAGCACCGTCGTGCCGCTGCTGCTGCGCGGGCAGACGAACTTCGTCAAGAGTCTGTGGAAATTCAACAGCGTCTACAACCCCGACCGCCAGTTCGCGGATCATTCGCGACCGCTGACCTATGCGATGCGACCGCCGGTGGCGCCGGGTCCTCGACCACGACAGGCCGATCTCTACATCCACGCCCCCGCCGCCGTCCACGAGCGGGCGAATGGCTCCGTCAACGGCGCCGCGGCCACGAGCGCGCCTCGAACGCCGGCCCCGCCGGCGCCGTCATGATCCCGCGCGGGCGTGAACGGGCCCGAGGGTCCGTTCACAGCCGGCGGGCAGCCGACGAAGCCGTCCGCCGAGCCCGCCGGCCCAGCCAGACCACCAGGGCGGCGGCGGCCACGACGCCGGCCGCCACGAGCCCGGTGTTCCCCACCCAGGTCTGGACGATCCTCCAGCTTCCGCCCAGGAAGTAGCCGAAGAGGACGATCGCGGCCGCCCACGCCAGACCGGCCGCGGCGTTGAAGCAGAGGAACCGCGGATAGGACATGCCGGCTGCGCCCGCGACGAAGGGCACGAGCGCGCGCAGGAAGCCGACGAAGCGACCGAACACGACTGCCGCGCCGCCGTGTCGCCGGTAGAAGGCGTCGACCCGCTCGAGGCGCGCATGATCGAGTCCGACGCGTCCGCCGTAGCGGACGAGCCACGGGTGGCCCAGGTGGCGGCCGAGCTGGTAGCTGATGTTGTCGCCGAGGATCGCCCCCAGCGCCACGATGGCGATCAGGTCGGTCACGTCGAGAATGCCCAGCGAGGCGAGGGCCCCCGCGACGACGACCAGCGTTTCACCGGGAATGAAGAAGCCGAGAAAGGCCGCGGACTCGAGGGTGGCGCCCAGGAAGATGACGATGTAGCCCCAGTAGCCGAGCCGCCAGAGCAGGCCGATCAGGTGATCGAGCACATCACGCGGCGGTTTCCTCCCCCGCCTCCAAGCGCCCCAGCCGGTGCTGGAGCCAGGCCTGCCCACCGTCGCTGCTCGTCAATCCCGCCAGCACGTCGGCGAGCGCCTCGACGAGCTCGCGCAAACGCACGGACAGCGCCGCGTCGAATCCGCACAGCTCGGCCACGCGTGCCTCGCGCTCCTCGTCGGTGAGCCGCGAGATCGACGGCAGCAGCGGCTGGAATCGGTCGTCCAGCATCTTGAGATCGGCGAGCAGATCCGTCGCGACCCGCGCCGTCGTCGCCACGTGCATTCGCAACCTCTCCAGCTCCGCTCGCGGCATCGTCTTGCTCATAGGGCACCTCTACCCAGCGCCCAGCAACCTCGATACCACCGAGTGGCTCAGCCTTCGTTCAAGCGCGGGCTCCGCCCGCGCACCCCTCCCCGGGGGGAGGCAGCGAAGCGGGCCGGCAGGCCCGCGTAGCGTCGGAAGGGGGGCAGAGCCCCCCTCCGAGCTACCCGACGTGCTTGCGCAGGAACTCGATCGTGCGCTCCCGCGCGAGCCGGGCACTCGGCTCGTGATAGCTCCCGCGCTCGTCGCAGTTGAACCCGTGACCGGCCGGGTAGATGTGCATCGGCACTGTCGGCTGGGCCGCACGGATCTTGTCCCAGTGCTCGCGCGGGATCGACGCGTCGGTCTCGCCGAAATGCAGCAGGACGGGACAGCGCGGTGGCTCGGTGGCGAACTCGGCGACGGCGCCGCCGTAGTAGCCGACGGCGGCGGCCACGCCGGGCACCCGCGTCGCCGCGAGCCAGGCGACCGACCCGCCCATGCAGTATCCGACCACGCCGATCTTGAGCCCGGTCTTCTGCAGCTCGTCGACGGCGGCGCGCACGTCCATCATCATGACGTCCCAGCCGAGCTTCTGTCGGACGTTGCGGCCGCGCTCGACGTCCTCCTGCGCGTAGCCGGTGGCATAGCCCGGCTCGACGCGGTCGAAGAGCGCGGGCGCCAGCGCCACGTAGCCGTCGGCGGCAAACCCGTCGCACACACGCTTCATGTGCGAGTTCACGCCGAAGATCTCCTGCACGATCACGAGCGCACCGCGCGGCTTCCCCGCGGGCGTCGCCCGGTACGCTCCCAGCTTGTGTCCATCCTCGGCATTCAACGTCACCATCTCACCCATGTCCGTTCCTCCTCGTTGCCGACTTTATCTTTATCGTGAGTCGGCTGAAACACACGCAGACTGAAGCACGGCCGGCGCCGCCGCGCAACCGGCTCGGCGGGCCTCATACCAGGGGCCAGGGATACCGATGGCCAAGCTCGTCCGCAGGGAAATGCCCGGTCTTCACCAGCGCCCGCGCCCGCGCGAGGAGCGCGGCCTGCTCGTCGGGTTCCAGCAGGTCTCGCAATCGCTCGGGCAATCCCTGGTCGACGAGGCGCGCGAGATCCTCGACGACCGTCTCGGGGATCGGCTCGCCCGCGAAGTCCCAGATCACCGTCCGGAGCTTGGGCTCCACGTGGAAGCACAGGCCGTTGTCGATGGCGTAGATCGCGCCGTCCGGCGCCAGCAGGCAGTGGCCGCTCTTGCGGTCCGCATTGTTGGCGACGAGGTCGAAGGCGCAGATGCTGCGCAGCCGGGCGTGGTGCGTTTCGTCCTCGCGGAGCGTGAAATAGTGCTGGTCGAAGTCGGCGGCCACGAACTGCTGCAGCGCCCCCTCGCCGAAGGGGCCCACGCGGTGGATCGTCCGGGGCACCAGGGCCCAGCCCAGCGCCTCCGAGAGATGCCAGGCCGCGATCTCTCGCTTGAACAGGCCGGGCGGGAAATCCCAGAGGGGACGCTCCCCGCGCGCGGGCTTGTAGACGGCCAGGGCCCGGGCATCCCCGAGGGTCAGCTCGACCAGCAGCGTGACGTTCGAGCTGCCCGGCAACCGCCCCTTCGGTGTGATGGCCCCCTGCGCCAGGAGGTCCGGCTCACGCTTTCGAGGCGCCGTGGCCGTTGCTCCGCGGGCAGACGTGACCGGCGGGATCGATGGCGGTGGCGCACATCGGGCAGATCGGCCGTCCCGCGCGCATCAGGGCGCGTGCGCGCTCCACGAACGCCGCCGCCTGCGCCGGGCTGAGGGCGAAGCGGGCCGACGGCGCCTCCTCGCCTTCCTCCTCGACCACGCCGGTGAGGACGACGACCACGCGCCCGTTCGGCTCGTCGTATCCGACGCCGATCGTGCCGACGGCCCACGCCGGGTCGACGGGCTCGAGGAGCGCGACGTCCCTCGCCGCCGATTCGCCGGCGTCGGGCAGACGCTCGAGCAGCTCGGCCAGATACTCGCCGAGGGCCCGCACCTGCTCCTTCTCGCTCTTGAGCGTCACCACGGTGCGCTCCTGGCGGGCCTGGAGATAGAACACCCGCTGGCCGGGCGGCCCGACGGCGCCGGCCGTGAAGTGGTCGGGCGACTCGAGGTCGAACGAGGCGCTCATCGAAAGCCGTAGGCGGCGAGATCGCCGCCGAGGGAGTTGACCGCGAGCACGAGGGGCGCGTCGCGCCGCCACGCGATCACCGTGATGGACGCGGGGGCGATGACGAAGCGCTGGAAGAGGTCGAGCGGCGTGCCCATCGCGTGGGCGACCAGCGTCTTGATGGGATCGGCGTGCGACACCACGACGATCGTGCCCCCGGGATGGCGCTCCACGAGCCGCGTGACCGCCGCCGTCATCCGCGCCTGGACCTCCACGAACGATTCTCCGCCCGGGAAGCGGAATCCGCTCGGGTGTCGCTGCACGATCTCCCACTCCGGCCGGCGGCGCGCGCGCGCCAGCGAGATGCCCGTCCACTCGCCGACGTCGATCTCGGCCAGGTCACGCTCGATGCGGAGCGCCAGACGCCGCGTGCGCGCGATGGGCAGGGCGGTTTCGCGCGCACGGTCGATCGGCGACGCGTAGACCGCGGCCACGCGGCGGAGGGCGCCGATGCGCTGGGCCGCGCCGTCGGCCTGACGCCGCCCCTCGTCGGACAAATGCAGGCCCGGCGCTCGCCCGGGCAGCTTCATCCCGGTCGTCGGCGTCGTACCGTGGCGCACGAGCAGGACCGCCGTCGAGCGCGCGCGTGTCATGGGCATCTCAGTCCTCGGGGTAGGGCACGGACTCGCCGACGATACCGCCGCGCCCGCTCCACCGCAAGCCGGCTGGCGCTTGCCGGCTGGCGCTTGCGTGCTCGGTCGAGGCGAGTCTATGATCGGCGCGCCTCGCAGACCCGACCTCGAGAGTCCCGCATTGGAGGGAACGATGCGTCGAATGCGCAAGGGATGCTGGCTCGCCATCGGAGCGCTCGTGCTGCTGGCCCTGGGCCCGCGGCCGGCGGACGCGCAGAAGAAAACGCTGACGATCGCGCTGAACCAGGATCCGGACATTCTCGACCCGACCCTGTCGCGTTCCTACGTCGGACGCATCATCTACGCCCACATCTGCGAGAAGCTCTACGAGCTGGACGAGAATCTGCACATCGTCCCCCAGCTCGCCGCCGCCCTTCCCGCGTTCAGCGACGGCGGCAAGACCGTGGTCATCAAGCTCCGCCCGGGCGTCAAGTTCAACGACGGCACGTCGATGACCGCGGAGGCGGTGCGGTTCTCCCTGGACCGTCACCACAACATGAAGGGCTCGAATCGCAAGAGCGAGATCGAGCCGCTCACGGCCGTGGAGGTCGTCGATCCCCTGACGGTCCGGTTGCGGCTGAAGTCTCCCTTCGCGCCGATCGTGGCCGCGCTCGCCGATCGCGCGGGCATGCCCATCTCGCCCACCGCCGTCCAGAAGCTCGGCGAGAAGTTCGGGTCGGCGCCCGTGTGCGTGGGCCCGTGGACGCTGGCCGAGCGCGTGCCGCAGGACCGCATCGTGGTCGAGCGATCGTCGCACTACTTCGATCCCGGCCAGGCGCGCTTCGACCGGATCGTCTTCCGCATCATCCCCGACGACAACGTGCGCCTGGCCAACCTCCGCTCGGGCGACATCGACGTCATGCACCTGGTCGGGCCCACCGACGCGGCCAGCCTCAAGAAGGAGGGACGGTTCGAGCTCTCGAGCGTCACCGGGCTCGGGTACACGGGGATCACGATCAACCGGCACAACAAGACGGGCAAGTTCAATCCTGCGGGCGAGCTCGGCACGCCCCTGGCCAACGACCCGCGTGTCCGCGAGGCGCTCGACCTCTCGATCGATCGCGAGGCGCTCAACCAGGTGGCCTGGGACGGCCAGTTCACCCCCGGCTGCTCGCCGATCTCGCCGGTCAGCCCCTTCTACGACAAGAGCCGCAAGTGCGCCGGCCGTGACGTGGCCAGGGCCAAGAAGCTCCTCGCGGAGGCCGGGCTCGCCGGCGGCTACGGCTTCGAGCTGATCATCGTGAACGACCCCCAGCAGCGCCGGGTCGGCGAAGTGATCCAGGGCATGGCCCGCGAGGCCGGGTTCAACATCACGCTGCGGCCGTCCGAGTTCGCGTCGTCGCTGAACGACAACGACGCGGGCAAGTACCAGGCGTTCCTCATCGGCTGGAGCGGGCGCGTGGACCCCGACGGCAATATCCACAACTTCCACGCGTGCGGCGGCACCGGCAACACGACGGTCTCCTGTGACGAGGCCGTCGACGCGCTCCTGAACAAGGCCCGCGAGGTCAGTGATCAGGGGCAACGGGCGGCGCTCTACCGCGACGCCATCGAGAAGCTGACGAGACAGCGCCGCAACATCCTCTACCTCTACCATCTGAACTACATCGTGGCGCACGCCAAGAGCCTCAAGGGCATGAAGGCGGTGCCCGACGGTCTGATCCGCATCAAGGGCACGTCCTGGAACTGAGGGCCGAGGCGGGCCGCTAGCCGCGCATGCTCGAGTTTCTCGTCCAGCGGGCGGCGATCTCGGCCGTGACGCTGTTCGTGATCAGTCTCGTCGTCTTCGCGGGAGTCCGCATGATCCCCGGCGATCCCGCGCGGGTCATGGCCGGCACCGATGCCGACGAGGCGGGGCTGGCGGAGATCCGCGACAAGTACGGGCTGAACGATGCCGTGCCCCTGCAGTACCTGCGCTGGCTGCGGCTGGCCGTGACCGGCGACCTCGGCGAGTCCATCCGCACCCGCGAGCCGGTGATCCGGACCGTCGGGCGGAAGCTCCCCATCACCATCGAGCTCGCCGTGCTCTCGCTCTTCGTCGCCCTCGTCATCGCCATCCCCGTGGGCGTGCTGTCGGCCGTGCGCCGCAACTCCGTGTGGGATTACCTCGCCAACGGCGCGTCGCTCTGCGGGCTCTCGGTCCCGAGCTTCTGGCTGGGGATCATGCTCATCCTGCTCTTCTCGGTGCGCCTCGGCGTGCTGCCCGCCTCGGGCTTCGTCCCCCTCTGGGAGGACCCGGTGGCGAACCTGAAGCGGATGATCATGCCCGCCTTCGTCCTCGGCACGGCGCTGACCGCCGTGCTCATGCGCCAGACCCGCAACAGCATGATCGAGATCCTGAGCGCGGATTACATCCGCACGGCGCGGAGCAAGGGCCTGGCCGGGCGCGCCGTGGTCTTCCGCCACGCCATCCGCAACGGCCTCATCCCCGTGGTGACGATCCTCGGCCTGCAGATGGGCGCGCTCATGGGCGGCGCGGTGGTGACCGAGCAGATTTTCGTGGTCCCTGGCTTCGGCCGGCTGATCGTGGAGGCCGTCTTCACCCGCGACTACCCACTCGTGCAGGGCGTCGTGCTGATCACCGCGAGCGCCTACGTGCTCATCAACCTGCTGGTCGACCTGTCCTACACGACCCTCGATCCCCGGATCCGGGTCGTGGGCGCCCCGCGTGGCCGCTGAGCTGGCCGACCGGCTGCACCGCGGCTGGCGGCGGGCGCGGCGTCGGCCGCCCGCGCTGGTGGGGATGCTGGTCGTGCTCGCGTTCGCGGGCATCGCGCTGGCGGCGCCGTGGATCGCGATCTCGGATCCCGTGCGGACCGACTGGAGTCAGATCCGCAAGGCGCCAAGCTGGGCCCACCCGTTCGGGACCGACGACCTCGGTCGTGACACGTACTCGCGGGTCGTGTGGGGCACGCGCATCTCGATGCAGGCCGGCGTGCTCTCGATCATGCTCGCCATGGCCATCGGCGTGCCGGCCGGCTTCGTGGCGGGATACTACCGCGGCGCCTTCGACCAGCTCATCATGCGGGTGACCGATGCCTGGCTGTCGTTTCCGTTCCTGATCCTCGCCATCGGGCTCGTGACGATCCTGGGACCGTCGCTGATGAACGCCACCCTCGCCATCGGCCTCGGCGCCACGCCGCTGTACATCCGGCTGACGCGAGGCCTCGTCCTGGCCACGGAGGCGCACGACTACGTGCAGAGCGCGCGGGCGATGGGGGCCGGGGATGGCCGCCTCATGGCACGCCACATCTTCCCCAACATCGTGAGCGTCCTCCTCGTGCAGGCGACGGTGTCGATCCCGACCGCCATCATCGCCGAGGCCATCCTCTCCTTCCTCGGCCTCGGCGTGCAGCCGCCACGCCCGAGCTGGGGCACCATGCTGAACGCCGCGCAGCAGTTCCTGGAGAGCGCCCCCTGGATGGCCTGGTGGCCAGGCCTCGCCATCTTCACGCTGACGCTCTCGTTCAACCTGGCCGGAGACGGCCTGCGCGACCTCCTCGATCCCAGGGACTACTGAAGGGGTCAGACTTTGACTTCTTAACACTTCGGTCGATCGCGCGTGCTGCACCGGACATCGTCGCGAAGTGTTAAGAAGTCAAAGTCTGACCCCGTGCTATAAGGCGGCCCATGAGCCTCGACGCCGATCTCCGCACCCGCTTCGACGCCGAGCTGAGGACGGCGGGGCTCGCCCTGCACGGCCGCGAGTACGAGCTGCTGTTCGCGATGTGGGCCGAGCACCTGCCCCAGCGCGAGGCCCTGCGCGCCGCCGTGCCCGCTCCCGGCGAGGAGCCCGACGCATGACGGCCGACCCCGTCTGCGATCTGGATCTTCGCGGGGTCGGCGAGGCCATCCACGCCGGCAAGCTGTCCTCCGTCGAGGCGACCGAGGCCTACCTGCGACGCATCGAGCGCCATGACGGTGTGCTCCGGGCCTACATCACCGTCATGGCCGACCGTGCGCTCGCCGCGGCGAGGCTCGCCGACGCCGAGCGGCAGCGGGGCACGCGCCGCGGTCCGCTCCACGGCGTGCCCCTCGGGCTGAAAGATCTGATCGCCGTCGCCGGCGTGCGGATGACCGCCGGCTCGCGGGTGCTCGCGGATCACGTGCCCGACCGCGACGCGGACGCGACCGAGCGCCTGCACGCGGCCGGGGCCGTCATCCTCGGCAAGCTCTCGATGCACGAGTTCGCCTTCGGACGACCCGTCACCGACGGCCCGTTCCCGACCGGACGCAATCCCTGGGAGGTCCGCCGCGAGCCGGCCGGTTCCAGCTCGGGCTCCGCCGTCGCCGTCGCCGCGGGGCTCTGCGCGGGCGCCCTCGGCTCCGACACGGGGGGCTCCATCCGCGGCCCGGCCGCGCGGTGCGGGATCGTCGGGCTCAAGCCCACGTACGGTCTCGTGAGCCGTCGCGGCGTCGTCCCGCTGAGCTGGTCGCTCGATCACGTGGGGCCGATGACCCGCACGGTGCACGACGCGGCGGTGCTCCTGCAAGTGATCGCCGGCCATGATCCGGGCGATCCGTCGACGCGCGACGCGCGCGTCGGCGACTACACCGCGCAGCTGGAGGCCGGCGTGCGCGGCCTCAAGCTCGGGCTGCTGCGACGCTTCTACGTCGACTTCCCGGGGCTGAACGCGGAGGTGAAGGCCGGGGCGCTCGCCGCGTTCGACGAGCTCGCGCGTCAGGGCGCCGCGATCGAGGACGCCGACACGCCCACGCTGGATCTCGCGGGCGCGATCTGGGTGACCCATCTCTCCGAGGTGTACGAGGTTCATCGCGAGACGCTCCGCGATCGGCCCCAGGAGTATGGCGAAGGCCTGCGCAGCCGCGCCTGGATGGGCGCGCTCGTCACCGCCTCGGACTTCCTCCGCGCCCAGCGGCTCCGCGCGCGACTGCGCCGCGAGGTGCTGGCGCTCCTGGGCCGCGTCGACGCCCTCGTCTTTCCCGGCCAGGCCGCGCCGGCCCAGCGCTTCGAGGACGTGGCGACGACGAGCGTGATCGTGCCGGGCTCACGCTACACGAACGTGTGGAACCTGCTGGGATTGCCCGCCGTCGTCGTGCCCTGCGGATTCAGTCACGAGGGCCTCCCGATCTCGATCCAGGTCGTCGGCCGCCCCTTCGACGAAGCCACGATCCTTCGCGTCGCCCGCGCCTACGAGCGCGCCACCGACTGGCACACCCGCCGCCCCGACCCAGCGACCTGGAAGCTCAACTAACGTTCGTTCGACCGCCGGCTTCGCCGGCGCACTCCTGGATCCGGGGGGAGCTAGGAAGCTAGGCGCAGGCCCTGCCGGAGCTCGAACAGCTCCTGCGCGGCGAGCGAGGCGTTGGCGATGCGGGACATCGCTCCGCAGTAATGACAGTGGATGAAGGCCGGCTCGCGCACGATGAAGGTGCTGCCGCACTTGACGCAGCTGTTGGTGGGTTGCTCGAGGAATTTCCGGGTGGCCCGCTCCAGCATTCGCTCCGGCGTCAGCGCGAGCGTCACCACACGACCGCCCGGGCGCGCCGCGCCTGACTGCAGCGTTTTGGGCGCCCCGTGGTGCGGTTTCACGCCGTGGGCTTTGACGCTCCGCGGCTTCCGTCGTCGCCGCTCAGGGTCCATCAGCGGGCGCCATTGTACCCCAGGATCAAGTCCGCGCGACCTGTCCCGGGCGGCATCTCAGCGGGCGCCCCGCGCGAGCTCGAAGAGTCCTGCCGCCGTCACCGGCACCTCGCGGATCGTGACCCCGAGATCGCCGAGCGCGTCCTCGACGGCGTTGGCGATGGCGGCGGCTCCCGGGATCGCGCCGCTCTCGCCGACGCCCTTGATGCCCAGCTCGTTGATCGTCGAGCGATGCTCGATCAGCTCGACCTCGAGCGCGGGCAGATCGTCGGCGCGCGGGATCGCGTAATCCATGAAGCTGCCGCTCACGAGCTGCCCCTGCTCGTCGTAGACGACCGCCTCCAGCAGCCCGGCGGCGATGCCCTGGGCCGCTCCGCCCTGGAGCTGGCCCTCGACGATCATGGGATTGATGGCCCGTCCCGGATCGTGCACGACGACGTACTGCAGCAGCCGGACCGCGAACGTCTCGACGTCGACCGAGACGACGGCCGCCTGCATCCCGAACGCCCACGTGACGGTCTCGGGATAGAAGTACGTACAGGCGTTGAGCCCGGGCTCGCCGAGACTGCGTAACGCCTTCGACTTCACCGCCGCCTGCGCCACGCGCCCGAGCGTCACGAAGCGCTCCGACATGCCGGCGACGTGGACCCGCCCGCCCTCGACCCGCACGTCGTCGGGCGCGCACTCCAGCAGCTCGGCGGCGACGCGGGCGGCGCGCTGGCGGACCTCGCGCGCGGTGCGCGCGACGGCCGGGCCCGCGTTGGCGGCGACGCGGCTGCCGCCCGTGCCCATGCCGAACGGAAACAGCGTGGTGTCGCCGGCGACGATCTCGACGTCTTCGAGCGGCGCGCCCAGCTCGGCGGCCGCGATCTGCGCGAGCGTCGTCCCGTGGCCCTGGCCCTGGGGCGTCACGCCGATGAACACGTAGACCTTCCCGGTGGGGTCGACGCGCACGGTCGCGCCCTCGAAAGGGCCGAGGCCGGTGCCCTGCGCATAGCAGGCGAGCCCGATGCCGAGGCGCTGGGCCGTCGACGTCTGCGCCTTCTGGCGCCGGCGCCAGTCGTCGTAGCCGAGCAAGGCGAGCGCGCGCTCGAACGCGGCGGGAAAGTCGCCGGGATCGTAGGCGACGGGCATGCCGTCCTTGTAGGTGAGCCCTGGCCGGTAGGGCATCTGCTCGGGACGCACGAGATTTCGGCGCCGGATCTCGGCGGGATCGAGGCCGAGGCGGCGCGCGCCCAGATCCATGAGCCGCTCCATCACGAGCACCGCCTCGGGACGGCCGGCGGCGCGATAGGCCGCGTTGGGCGCCTTGTTGGTGACGACGCTCGTGCCCACATTCCGGTAGGCCGGCACGCGATAGGGTCCGGGGAGATGGTTGACCGTGTTGAGCGTCAGCCCGTCGCCCTGCAGCGGATAGGCGCCGACGTCCGCGAGGAACGTCGCGTCGATGCCGACGATCGTGCCGTCGCGCTTGAAGCCGGCCGTGATGTCATGGTCCTGCTCACGGTCCTGACCGGTGGCCAGCAGGTCTTCGCGTCGCGTCTGGACCCACTTCACGGGACGGCCGAGTCTCAGCGTCGCCGCCGCCACGAGGATCTCCTCCGGATAGGCCCCGCCCTTGGGCCCGAAGCCACCGCCGACGTCGGGAACGACCACGCGCACGGTTTCGAGCGGCAACCCGAGGATCGTGGCCACCGCCTCGCGAATGCGATAGGGGCTCTGCGTCGACGAGGAGACCACGAGCGCTCCGGACTGGGCATCACGGTACGCGAGCACGCCACGCGGCTCGATCGCGAGCCCGGCCAGGCGCGCGTGGCGGATCGTCTCGCGGACGAGGACGTCGGCGCCGGCCAGCGCCGCCTGCGGATCCCCGATCTGCCCGCGTGCCACGAGCGCGGCGTTGTCGGGCCAGTCGTCGTGCAGACGGGTCGGCGTCGCCATGGCCGCCTGGGCCGAGGCGACCGGCGGCAGAGATTCGTAGTCGACCGTGACGGCGCCGAGCGCATCGGCCAGACGCGCGGGATCGTCGGCGACGACCACGGCGAGGGGCTCGCCGACGTAGCGCGCGACGTCGCCGGCGAGAACGGGCATGGTGTACCGGCGCCGGCGCTCGGCGCCTGCCGAGACGAGCGGGCGCGTGACCTCGGGCAGGTCGGCGGCGGTCCAGGCGACGATCACGCCGGGCGCAGAGAGTGTAGCGCAGGGTAGTGTCTCAGTTCGAACCCTGACTGCCCGTTCGCCGGGCGGGAGAGACGGGTGGGCCTTCGGAAACCCGATCGGACCGGCTAGGAGTCCGTCCCGGTAATGGCTGAAACACGAGCAACCGTGGCAAGGGCGGAGTGGTTCGTCGGTCGCTCGCATCGGCGGACGACCAGCACGGTCGTCGAGGCGCTGGTCGCACCAGAATCGGGGCTCGGTCGGAGGGCGATTCGCGCGGTGCGACGTCCGTGGCTGATCTCGTGCTGGTCAGCCATTCACGGTGGCCCCATGCAGTTTGAGGAGATTGTGACTCAGGCAGATCAGCGCCCATTCTTGCTGGACCCGCACGAGTCCCCGCCGCAAGAACTGGCGAAAGCCGCGGGCGTGTTTGATTTGTCCGAACACCGGTTCCACGATCGCCTTGCGTCGCGCGTAGATGGCGTGCCCCCGCCGCGTCGCGAGCTTGCGCGCCATCCGGTCCTTGGCCGTGAGCCCCTCGGGCGGGCGCCCGCGCGGGGCGACCGCCGCGGACTCACTGTGCTTCCGGCGTCCGGTGGCGATGAACGGCTCGATCCTCTTCGCTTCCAGCGCCTGCACGTTGCTTTCGGACCAGTAACCCGCGTCCGCCAGCACGCTCTGCGGTTGGCGCCCCAGCCCAGCCGTGATGGCCGTCACCACCGGCACCAGCTGCTGCACATCCGGCGCGGCCGGGGTCACGTGCTGCGCCACGATGATCTGGGCCGGACTGCCGTCCACGGCGATCTGCGCGTTGTAGCCCTGAATGAACCCGTCGCTGGTCTTCTGAATCTTGGCTTCGGGATCGGTGAAGTTGCGTTGCGCCTTGTCGGCGGGCGTCCCGCTGTCGGGCGGCCGGCCCTCGGCTTGGGCCTGCGCCCGCGCCTCGGCTTCGAGCGCCGCCTTCGCTTCCCGGATCTTTTGCAGGCGGCTCTCGCGTCGGGCCAGCTCGGCGGGCAGCTCGTCGCCGCGGCGCTCCGGCCCGTATCGCCGGTCGTCCTCGCGATCGGCCGCCTCCGCCTGGCGCAGCAGGGCGTGCACTTCCTGCTCCAGTGCCGCTTCTTGCGTCCGCATCCGCCCGTAGCTCATGGCCTTGTGCTTCGAGGCATTGGCCGTGATCTTCGTGCCGTCGATGGCCACGCGGCCCAGCTTCACCAACCCCGCCTGACGGCACAGCCGCAGGCCCTGGGTGAACAGCGCGGCCAGCGCCTCCCCGTGCCGGCGCCGAAACTCGCTCAGCGTCCGGAAATCGGGCTGATTACCTGCGGCCAGAAACCGGAACGCTACGCTGTCCACGAGCTTGGTCGCGATCTTCCGCGCCGAGTAGGTCCCCGTGCAGTAGGCGTACAGCAGCACGCCGACCATCATCCGCGGGTCATAGGGCGGATAGCCCCGCTCTTCGGTGTAGACGTCCTCGATGGCGCTCAGATCCAACGCCTCGACGACATCGCGGACGAAGCGCGCGAGATGATCCTCGGGAACCCAGTCGGCCAGCGAGGGCGGCATCAGAAGCATCTGGTCCGGATCGTAGGGACGGAAAGTCTTGGCCATGACCGCATTATCAACACGTCCCCGAGCGATCGTGCATCAAACATGATTACTCGGACAGACTCCTAGCCGGTCCGATCGGGTTTCCGAAGGCCCACCCGTCTCTCCCGCCCGGCGAACGGGCAGTCAGGGTTCGAACTGAGACACTACCGTCGGTCTCGGGTTGGTCACGAGCCCGGCTCACCCGGATGGCAACGCGACAGGTCTGTCAAATCAGAAGCGTCTTGATCTGCTCCGGAAGGCCCTTCCCGGAGCCACGCGCTTTGGCGTGCTGGGCGCATCGTTGCACCAACTGCACGAACGTATGTCAGCCATCCCGGTCTCCAGGAGCGTCTCGGGGGCGCTGGTTGGGGTGGTCAACGAGAAACGGTGCGTCCATCGCGGCGACGCCGGAGGATACGGCGGGCGCGGTCCCGGGGATTTCTCAGATCGAGAGCGTAACGGGTGCCTCGGAGACCAGGGGGCGTGACCGTGCCGAAGTCCCGCCGAAGACGAAGCTGAATCTGTGAGTCATGTAATTTCGTGCCGAGGGCTGACTGAGCCGCCAGGCGCCGGCATCGATCACAAAGTGTGTGAGCGTGGTGCCCAGGCCGATTCCCGCCAAGAAGTCGATTCCCACAGGATGACGTACGAGCTCGCCTGGACGACCTGTCCACCGAAGGCGAGCACGAACCCCGAAGCGAGGATCAGCGCGCCTGGGCCATGTCGAGGCGCCCGCCGACCGAGGGATCCCACGGTGATGAAGAAGGCCATGTGCTCAGCAGAAGAGCAAGCGTGAAGAGCCGCCGGTCGAGGGTGAGGCTCGCTGACGACCACGGGGTCCCGGTCGTCATTGCGCGCGAGTTACTTCTTGTCGACAACCATGGCGCGTCCGTCGAGGCGCTTCGTGATGTTCATGGGGCCGGCGGTATAGTTCCAGACTTCCCAGGTCAGATACACGGTTCCGTTCTTGCCCCACAGCACGGCCGGCGTCCGGGCCGCTTTTTTGGGCCCCGCGGGTTCGACCAGCATTTCGCGGCCCCACTCGCCTCCGGTGCCCCGTATCCGCAGGTACACGCCCTCATAGCCGGCGCGATCGTCTTCCCAGGCGACGGCGATCTTGCCGTCCTTGGCCCGCGCGAGGCTCGCGAATCGTGACACGCCGGTGCCGGCCTCGTCCATGTCGAGACGGAGGTCCTCGCCCTGCCAGGTACGCCCACCGTCGACGGATCGGGTGATGAAGATGTCGTCGCGACCGTTGCGCCCGTCGTGCCAGGCGACGAGCGCCTCCCCCTCGGGAGTCATCAGGGCCGCCGGTAAGACGGCATCGGTTCCGAGCTCCGTCGGCAGGTGATCGACGACGGACGGAGGCGTCCACGTGACGCCGCCGTCAGACGATGTGGTGGAGAAGATCCGGTCGCGCCCCGTCCGCTTGTCCATCCAGACGACCAGCAAGCGGTCGCCGGAGCCGACCAGGCGCTGGCCGAACACCGACTGGCTCTGACCGCTCAGCTCCACGGGGTCGGCCCAGGTGCGGCCCCCGTCCGTCGATCGACTGAGAAACAACCGGCTCCGGCCGCTCCGGATGCCGACCCAGACGGCCCAGAAGCGGCTCTGATTATCGCTGAGCAGTTCGGGCCTGAAGTAGGCATCCGTGACGGCGTGTTGGGGGAACCGACTCAGGAGCTGTTCGGGCTCCCACGTCTTGCCGCCGTCCGGGGAATGGCGCGCGTAGATATCCCATACACGACGTCCTGGCGACGGCCGTCGCTCATCGGACCAGACCACGGCGAGGTCCTTCCCGCGCCCCCACCCGATCTTGGGCTGAAAGCCCTTGTTGGAGCTGTCCAGCGCGGTTGTCGGTTGCGTCCACGTCTTGCCGCCATCGTCGGACAGGGCCAGGCGGATTTGCTTGGTCGTGGGGATCTTGCGCCACCACTGATACACGACGCGCAGCTCGCCGGAGGGCCCGACGGCCAGATCTGGAGTGCCGGCGGTGATGCCTGCTTCCCGGGGGTCGATTTCGACCAGCGTGCGCAAGGCATTGCCGGACGACGGCGTGGCCACGACGACGGCGCCCGAACCCATTTCGCGATTCGCCCGGTAGGAAACACGCAGGACGTTTCCGTCCGGGCCCGAGAACAGCCTCGCCGCCTCCTCGTACGGTTCGGTCTCGCGGGAAGTCGACGAGAGCGGTGGCGACGAGAGCGGGGGGGCCGGCGCCGGGGTTTGCGCCGAGAGATGATCGCCGACGAGCAACGAGACGAGTGCTGCCGTCATGAATGACAGACCGCTCACCCAGGAACGCCGGCACCCTCGCATGCTCACCTCCGCGCTGGTATCGAAAAGCCGCGTCAGTATATCATGGAGCTCGCACCGGCTTGGCCGACGCGCCGTCACCTCGGCGCGGGGCTCTGCGAATGTCAACGCGGCATCGGGGGGCAGTTCATGATACGACGATCGTGGGTGTGGGCAGTGTCGCTTCTCGTCGCCTGTTCGCTGCCGTGTGGCGGATTCGCGGCCGAATCAGCGCCGGTCTCCAACGTCGAACCGGCCCTGCAGAAGCTCGCAAGCGAGCTCGCCGATCAGTCTCAGCCCCTCGCGCATCGACTCGAGATCGTCCGGGCGTTCGGGGGATGGGGGACGGCGCAAGTCCGTGCGCCTCTGCTGGCGACGTTGAAGGATCCCGCGCCCGAGCTGCGCGAGGCGGCCGCTCAAGCCCTGGGGTGGCCCGGCAATCGAGAGGCGATCGCCCCGTTGAGAGAGCGGTTCGATGCGCAGTCCGAAGCCCCGACGGTGAAGGCGGCGGCGATCGGGTCACTCGCGGTCATCGGCGATCCGTCGGTCCGCCCGCTCCTGGTCGCGGCGAGCCAGCATCCTGACGCCGGAGTGCGGCAGGGGGCCCTGTGGGGTCTGGCGCTCGGCCCCCTCGTCGATCCCGCGGACCGGACTTCCTACTTGATCCGTCTCGCCGGAGATCAAGCGCTCGACGGCCTGTTCCGATGTGACGCCATCCGTGCGCTGGCTGCCGTGAACGAAGATCGGGTCGTCGATGCGATGATGCGGGTCCTCGAGAGCGAGCCGCGCGTCACGATCGCGCTTCCGGAGGGCACACCGACCCAGCCGCAAATCATGGAGCTGCGACGCGTGCAGTCCAGGGACGTGGCGGCCTGGGCCGCCGGCGGCCTGGCCGAGCTCCGATCGAAACGCGCGGTCCCGCTGCTTCTCAAGACCGCGGAAGATCCGAAAGATCTCTTCCTCCGTCTGATGTCCGTGCAGGCGCTCATCGTCCTGGGGGCCAGCGAGGCCCGCCCCGTCTTCATCGGGCGCCTCGAAGACCCGATTGCGGACATCCGGATGGCGGCCCTGATCGGTCTGACGAAGGTCGGCGATCGGGCGGCAGTCGCGCCGGTGCTGGCGAGACTCAACGATGAGAGCCCGGAAGTCCGCGCTCAGGCGGTGGCGACGCTGGTGACGCTCGGCGACGCAACGGTGCGGCCGCCCCTGGAGGCGCTCCAGCGGACGGAGACCGCCTCGAACGTGCTGACCGTCCTGGACGAGGCCCTCGCCACCCTGCCTCGCTGAGGGCGGTCAGCGAAGGAAGAGCGTCGTTGCCACCATGGCGACGCCGATCACGGCGTAGAGCATCCGATACCGATCCTGAAATCGGCTCATGGTGGCGAAATTCAATCCGTCGCGTAACGTCCTGACGGACCAGAAGACGTGCACGGGGTAGAGGACGCTCGACAACATCGCGAGCGGGGCGGGAAGGATGCCCGTGTAGGCCAGGAAGAAGAGATCGGCATAGGCCAGCGTGAAGAGCAGCCATCCCGCGACGAAGGCCGAGGTCTTCCCGAACGCGACCGCGTTGGTACGAATGCCGTTCAGGCGATCCCCCTCGTAGTCACGCACCTCCTGGTTCAGATGTCCCGCCGTGAACGTCAGGGCAAAGAAGAGGGCCATGAGGACGCCACGACGGTCGATCGCGCCGAACACGGAGTAGCCGAGCAGGAAGTGGAGCGCGCCGCCGATGAGATGCGGAAACGACGACACCACGGGCGTGCCCTTGGCGTTCAACGCGGGATGCGAATAGAGCGCGCTGAGCGCCGCGATCGCGATCCCCAGGAGCAGTGTCTGGACGCGCAGAAGTGCCAGGAGCAGGAGGCTCGTGACCAGCAGGCCGAGCGAGAGCAAGACCACACCATGGTCACTGATGCCGCGGACCGCGAAGACGTCCCCCGACTTGTTCGGGTCGTTCGAGTCCAGGCCGATGCCGGCCCAGTCGTTGAACGTGAAGACATGCGCCACGAGGAGGACGCTGGCCAGGGTGAAGATCAGCACGCTCACCGCGTTCTCGATCGTCATCCCTCTGGCGGCGAAGGCGACGCCGAGCAAGGGGGATCCCTGCAGGAGGAGCACATCGCGATAGCGGATGCACGACGCGTAGGCCATGAGCCCGGCCCGCTTTCGTGGCAGGGCCACGCCGCGGCTCGATCTCATGGAGCGTCAGGGGGGCAGGGGATGTTTCCGCGACTCACGTCGCGCCCGATTATAGGGCCACGGACGCGGAATTCGGAACTGTTTTGCGTCGGGCCAGGTCCGGCGATGCCTCGTCCCCGTTGCCACGTTGTTGACCGGCGGTCGCCCGGTTTGCTATCGTCGGGCCGACTTGGGCGACGACCGCACGCGATGCGCACTCGTCACCCTTCCTCGAAGACCGCATGACGCGATCCCATGACGTCTATCAGGTCGCGGTGATCGGCGCGGGCCCGATGGGCTCGTTCGCCGCCGAGCGACTGGCGCGCGCGGGCATCCGCGTCCTGCTGCT
>WNGB01002367.1_pt1 | contig 30481 bp, 21 predicted proteins | sample 5400681 | NCBI WGS metagenome assembly WNGB01 (sample SAMN13153367, study PRJNA577476) | soil metagenome | isolation source: 115 cm soil or saprolite under grassland replicate 2 | place: USA:California | collected 2016-06-15
GGTGCAGTAGGTCGACCAGATGCTGCCCGCTCATCTCGCCGATCAGGTAGAGCGCGCGCAGCATCAGGTCGGCGATATACGAGAGCGAGAGGCCGGTGTCGTCGATGCTACGCGGCCTCGGTGGCAGCTGTGGCGCTTCCGGCGGCCGGGCGTCGCTCAGCTGTACCGAGGTGAGTGGTTGTTGCATTGTTGCCTCCAATTCGAAGCGTATGTAGTTGCCGTATCGCAAGATATATTTGGCAGTATAGCATAGCGAGTCGGGCATCGCAATGGCGCTGGTTTACGATCTATTCATTGTATCATTGCGATCTCGCCACTGCAGGTCGAAATTCTATAATCCATGCCCCGGCAGTTGCTGGTATAATAGTTGCGCTTCATTCGCACCCAAAAACGGAGTATGCCTATGCGAAGCCTCACGACAGATGTGCTGGTGATCGGCGGCGGCGCGACCGGCGCGGGTGTCCTGCGCGATCTGGCGCTGCGCGGCATTCGGGCGGTGCTGGTCGAGAAGGGCGACCTGACCTACGGCACTACCGGGCGCTACCACGGGCTGTTGCATAGCGGCGGGCGCTATGTCGTCAAGGATCCCCAATCGGCGACTGAGTGCGCCGAAGAGAACGAGATTCTGCGCCGGATCATGCCGCACTGTTTGGAAGATACCGGTGGCTTCTTCGTGGTCACGCCCGCCGATGACGAAAGCTATGCCGCGCGCTTTGTGCAGGGCTGCCACGATACGCATGTGCCGGTGAACGAGATTAGTGTGCGCGAGATGCTGCGCCGCGAGCCGCTGCTCAACCCGCGCATCAGCCGGGTCTTCGAGGTGCGCGATGGCTCGGCCGACTCGTTTCTGGCGACCCATTCGAACGCCGAGGATGCCCGGCGGCACGGTGCGCAGGTGCTGACCTATCATGTCGTTAAGGCACTTGAGGTGGCCGATGGCCGGGTCGCCGGCGCAATCTGCGAAGATATGCGTAGCGGCGAGGATGTCCATATCCACGCCAGCTATGTGGTGAACGCCGCCGGCGCCTGGGCTGGGAAAATCGCCGGCATGGCCGGCCTGAAGGTCACCGTCGTGCCCGGCAAGGGCACCATGATCGCGCTGAATCATCGCGTGATCAACACCGTGGTCAACCGCTGCAAGCTGCCGGCCGATGGCGATATCATCGTGCCCATCCGCACCGTCGCCGTGATCGGCACCACTGATGTCCATGTGCCCGACCCAGATGTCTACGGGATCGAGCCGCACGAGGTTGCGCTCATGCTCGAAGAAGGCGAGCAGCTGGTGCCTGGCATCAGCCGTGCGCGCGTGCTGCGGGCCTGGGCCGGCGTTCGGCCACTCTATAAGGATCAGGATGTAGCGGACGATCGCGATATCTCGCGCACCTACAAGCTGCTCGACCATGAGGCGCGCGATGGTGTCAAGGGCCTGATCAGCATTGTCGGCGGCAAGTGGACCACCTACCGGCTGATGGCCGCCGAGGCGACAGACGCAGTTGCCGCCAAGCTCGGCGTGACTGCGGAGTGCCGCACGCATTTGGAGCCATTGCCGGATGTTGGGGGATGGGGGATAGGGGTTGGGGGTTGGGGAATACCCGGTGATCAACGGATGTCGGAGTCGCGCGAGGGCAAGCTCGCCGCCAGCCTGCCATCCCCTATCCCCCATCCCCTATCCCCTTTCTTCTGGCTGGGTCAGCCGCTGGCACACGTCGAGGCCGATCACAGCTACGGCGACCTGATCTGTGAGTGCGAGCTGGTCACGCGCGACCGTGTGCTCCAGGCGATCACCGAGGGCGGCGCGGCCAATGTGGATGACATCCGGCGCGATACGCGGCTGGGCATGGGACCGTGCCAGGGCGGGTTCTGCACTTATCGCGCGGTGGCGCTATGGGATGAGGTGCGAGGTGCGTCGCAGTCGGCCGCGCTGCTGCGTCAGTTCTTGCAGGAGCGCTGGAAGGGCCTGACGGCGATTGCCTGGGGCGACCAGCTCCGGCAGGCCCGGCTAGATGAGATCATCTATCTGGATACGTTAGGCGTGGACTTGCTGCCGCAGACCGCGCCGGAACAAGCCAACGGCGATGGCCTGGTGACGATGCATCCCGCGATCGCGACTGAGTATCATATTGAGTAGTGAGTGCTGAGGACTGAGGACTGAGTATGACATTGATTTCAACACTCAGCCCTCAGCCCTTGGGGCCGACCGATGCATGACACAATGGAGTATCATGTTGAGTAGTGAGTGCTGAGGACTGAGGACTGAGTATGACATTGGCTTCAACACTCAGTCCTCAGTCCTCAGTCCTCAGGACTTGAGTATGCGCGACACAATTGTTATCGGCGCCGGCCTGGCTGGCTTGATGGGCGCGCTGGTGCTGGCCGAGGCCGGCCGCAAGCCGCTGGTGCTGGCCAAGGGCCACGGCGCGACCCACTGGACCTCGGGGACGATCGATGTCTGGGGCGCCGAGGGCGCCGCCGAGCCGCTGGCCGCGCTGCGCGATCTGGTCGGGTCGCGGCCCGACCACCCCTACGCCCGCGTTGGCGTCGATCGGATCGAGCAGGCGCTGATCCGGTTTCGAGCCTTGATGGAGGCGGCGCGCTACCCGTACGTCGGCAGCCTGGAGCGCAATGTGCTGCTGCCCACGGCCGTCGGGGCGCTGCGCCCGGCCGCGCTGCTGCCCGCCACCATGGCCGCCGGCGACGCACGGCTGGGCGGCGAGCTGCTGCTGGCGGGATTCCACGAGCTGCGCGATTTCTTCCCGCCGCTGGCCGCGGCCAATCTGTCGGCCCAGGGCATTCCCGCGCGCGGCGTCTATCTTCAGCTGCCGCCGATCAGGCGCAAGCTCGATTTCAACACGCGCGTTTTCGCGCAGCTGTTCGAGGAGCCGGCATTTCGCGAGGATGTCGGGCGGCAGCTGCGCGCGCTGCGCCAGAGTGCGACGCGGATCGGTCTGCCGGCTGTGCTGGGCCTAAAAGATCCGTTGGGCGTGGTGGCCGATTTGCAGCGGCTGAGCGGCGCACAGATCTTCGAGATACCGACGCTGCCGCCCTCGGTGCCGGGCATGCGGCTGTTCCAGATCTTCCGCGATGCGATCGTCGGCGCGGGCGGGCGGATCCAGACAGGATCGGAGGTGCTGCGTGGCGTCGGCCTCGACGGGCGCCTGGATGCGATTTACAGCGCCGCCGCCGCGCGCGATCAGGAGCATCGCGCCAATGCGTTTCTGCTGGCCACTGGCGGGGTCGCCGGCGGCGGCGTGCGCACCGACCACACCGGCGCAGTTTGGGAGACGGCGCTGGGCTTGCCGCTTCAGGCGCCGGCATCGCGCGGCGAATGGTTCGTACCGCGCTTCCTGGATGAACGCGGCCACCCGATCTACCAGGCTGGCGTGGCGACCGACGATCAGCTGCGGCCGACTGACTTGGACGGGCAGGTGGTCTATACGAATGTTGCCGTAGCCGGGGCTGCGCTCGCCTGCGTCGACCCAGTGCGCGAGCGCTGCTACAGCGGCCTGGCACTGGCGACGGGATGGCGGGCTGGGCAGCTGCTGGCTGGTCAGTAGAGCACTGAATGGGCTAGCTGAAGGGAAACGACTATCATGACCGAGACCAACCATTGGGGTGTCGAGCGGCAGATCGGCTACCCGCTGATTACCGAGCTGGCGCTATCGCCGGACGGACGGCAGGTGGTTTATGCCGCACGTGAGCCGTTGATGACCGCTGAGAAAAGCGAGTTCATCACCCATCTCTACCTTGCCTCGACCGATGGCGACCCGATCCAGCTCACCTTTGGCGAACACTCGAACAGCGGCCCGCGTTGGTCGCCTGATGGACAATATATCGCCTTTCTATCAAAGCGGTCGGGGAAGGGGAATCTGTATGTGATGCGCGCCGCCGGTGGCGAAGCATGGGCGCTGACCCACTATGAGAAGACCGACGTCACGGCGCTGAAGTGGGCGCCGGACGGCAAGCAGATCGCCTTCCTTATGGCGGAGCCGCGCTCAGAGGAGAAAGAGAAAGCGACCAAAGCGAAAAACGACCCGATCGTATGGGATGTGGACTTTGACTTCACACATCTCTATGTGACGCCATTCGCCGTGGGGCCGCGTGCGGCGCCGGAAGCCAGGCAGGTCACGCATGGCCGCTACCAGCTGGTGGACTTCGATTGGTTGCCGGATGGGAAGTCCGTGGCGATCACGCACGGCCCCCAGCCAGTAGCCGACACCTGGACGGAGATTCGTCTGGCGACCGTTCCTGCCGACGGCAGCGCCGAATCGCCGGCCGATCTCGCGCTGGTCGCCGACTGGGGCGCAAGCCCAAAGGTATCGCCCGATGGGCGCTGGATCGCCTGCGGCACCGGCGAGCAGCCAGCCCGCTGGGCCTTCGCGAATCGGGTTGTTCTCTACCCGATCGGCGGGGGCGAGCCGCGTGTGCTGGCAAAGACTCCCGACAGCCAGGCATGGGTGATCGGCTGGTCGGCCGACAGCGGCGCGGTTTATGTGCTCGAGTTGAGTGGCGTCGCGTCGCAGCTCTGGGCGCTGCCGGTCTCCGGCGAGCCGGCGCGCCGGCTCACCGATACGCCGCCGCTGAAAACCGCGCCGGCGGCCAATACCGGCGATCAGATCGCGTTTGTCGGCCAGGACTTCGACCAGCCCAACGAGGTGTATTTCCTCGATGCCGCGGCTGGGAGCGTACGCCAGATCGCCCAGCCACCCATGCCGCCCGATTGGCCGGCGGCGGCGCTGCCGCGCGCCGAGGTGATCAACTGGCAAGCGCCTGATGGCCAGACGATCGAAGGTATCCTGATCTATCCGCAGGCGTATCAGCCTGGTAAACGCTTCCCGCTGATTGTCGAAGTGCATGGCGGGCCGTCGGGGGTCTACCAGCGCAGCTATCTGGCGTCATGGGATCAACATGCCGATGTAGTCGGGCTGACCGAGCGCGGCTATGCAGTCCTGCACCCCAACCCACGCGGCTCCAGCGGCTATGGCAAAGCATTTCGCTTCGCTAACTATGGCGACTGGGGCGGCGGCGACTACCGCGACATCATGGCCGGCGTCGACCATCTGATCGCGCAAGGCATTGCCGACCCGGATCGGCTGGGGATCATGGGTTGGAGTTACGGCGGCTATATGACGAGCTGGGCGATTACGCAGACCGATCGGTTTAAGGCCGCATGCGTCGGCGCCGGTGTCACAAACCTGATGAGCTTCAACGGCACGAGCGACATCCCCGGCTTCATCCCCGACTATTTCAGCGCCGAGGCCTGGGATGATCTGGAACCGTATCGCAACCATTCGCCGCTGTTCCAAATGAAAGGCGTGAAGACGCCGACCCTCATCCAGCACGGCGACTCGGATCTGCGGGTGCCGTTGAGTCAAGGGCGCGAACTGTATAATGCGCTCAAGCGTCAGGGAACGCCGGTTGAGATGGTGATCTACCCGCGGCAGGCGCACTGGGTTGATGAGCCACAGCTGCTGCTAGATGTTCGCCGCCGCCCGGTGGACTGGTTCGAGCGTTGGATTCGCAGCCAGGATTGACAACCATGATACATGATCATATCGAGCTATCGCTCGAACAATCGCTGGATCATTGCATCAAGTGCAATATCTGCACGGCGGCCTGCCCTGTCAGCGCGGTCACCGACCTGTTCCCTGGGCCGAAGTACGTCGGTCCGCAGGCGCAGCGCTTCCGCCAGGATGACCAGCTGACACCTGACGAATCGGTGGACTACTGCTCGGGCTGCCGGGTCTGCAACGATGTCTGCCCGACTGGCGTGCGAATCATGGAGCTGAACGCCCGCGCGCGCGCCCGGATCGTCGAGCAGAAGGGGCTGTCGCTTCGCAACTGGCTGCTCGGCCACCAGGATTGGACCGGCTGGCTGGCGTGCGGACCGCAGGCGGTGATCGCCAACTTCTTCGCCAGCAATTCGCTGGTGCGCACCGCCGCTGAGAAGCTGGTCGGGGTCGCTCGCAAAGCGCCGCTGCCGAAGTTTAGTACCTACTCGTTCCGGTCGTGGTTCAAACGACGAAGGACGAACGACGAAGGACGAACGGTCGTGGTGGGCGATTCGTCATCCGTCGTTCGTTCTTCGTCTAAACGCCAGGTCGTTTATTTCCACGGCTGCTCGACCAACTACTACGAGCCGCGCGTCGGCAAGGCGGCTGTCGAGGTGCTGGAGCGCAATGGCTTCGAGGTGATTCTGGCGAAGCAGGGCTGCTGCGGCCTGCCGCTGCTGTCGAACGGCGCATTCAAGGATGCGCGCGGCTACCACGAATATAACCTGGCGCAGCTGCTGCCGTATGCCCAGCGCGGCATCCCGATTGTGGGCACCAGCACCAGCTGCACGCTCACGCTCAAGGAGGAGGCGCCCGAGCTGCTGGGAATGCACGACACGGCGGCGCGCCTGGTGGCCGAGAACACCTACGATATCTTTGAGTTCTTACGGCTACTCTACGAGCGCGGCGAGCTGGACACGAACTTCAAGCCGATCGAGCGAACCCTGCCCTACCACGCGCCATGCCAGCAGCGCGCTCACGGCATTGGCCGGCCGGCCCTCGACATTCTGGATCTGGTGCCGGGATTGCACCTGAACGAGAGCTCGGCGGCCTGCTGTGGTTTGGCCGGTAGCTATGGCTACAAGGCCGAGCGCTACCAGATCGGCATGGATGTTGGGGCTGGGCTCTTCGACTTCGTGCGCGCGAGCGGCAGCGACCTGGCGGTCTGCGACTCCGAGATCTGTCGCTGGCAGATCGCGCACGGCGCCGGTGTCGCTATGCAGCACCCGATCGAGATTTTGCGCGCGGCGTATGAGTGACAAGATGACAAGATGACAAGATGAGCCTCGTCACCTTGTCACCTTGTCATCTTGTCATCTTGTCAGGATAATGTTACGAGTGTCGCTTGGTGGTGTCGTCGGTAGTGGTGCGGTCGCCCTGGCCCTCGCCGACCCACTGCTCGGCATCATACCTGCCGGTGTCCTTACGAGGCCCGCTGCCCTGGCCTTCGCCGACGACCTCACCGCTCGTCCAGGCTCGATCGGTTCGGCCGGCGGCGGGCGTGTCGTAGATGCCGTGCTGGTGGGTCGCGCCAAGCTCGCGCTGCTCGCCTACTCGCTGGCCCTGATCATCGTACATTGCCACGCGCACTGGGCGGCGCACTGTAGCGCTCAGATCGGCCTGATCATCGCGCACTGTGCTGGCGCCGATCTCGTCCAGGATGCGCCGAACCTCGCTGGTGTCCTCGTCGCGCGCCTTGACGGCTAGCAGCGTTTTGCCGGCGCGGATCTGCTGTTCGTAGCCGTGCGCCTCATCCTCGGGGATGCCGCTGAAATCGATCAGCGCAGCCGCGATGCCGCCGACTACCGCGCCGGTCACGGCGCCCGTCAGCGCCGCGCCAAGCGCGCCGAAGGCGATGAATGGGCCGACGCCGGGGATCAGCAGCGCCGCCAGGCCGACCAGCCCGCCCCAGACCGCGCCAACCGCCGCGCCCTCGCCGGCTGAGACATCGTCGGAGTTGCCGGTGTTAACCGTGCCGTCGGTGTTCTGGGCGATGATCGAAATATCCTCGAGCGGTAGTGGGCCATCGCGCAATGTCTCCAGCGCACGGCGTGCCCTGGTTGGGTCATCGAATATACCAATAATTGTGTTCATCAAGCTGCTCCTTTTGTTGTCATAATGTTGCTTTATCCATGGGTCTGACGATACTATAGCAATGTTTGTGCCAGTTGATATCGCCGCCTCGAAAGCGCCATAATTTGGTTGCGATTCCTGAGCAGATCGGCCTGTGAAAACCTATGACTACAGCATCACTTGACCATTTGCTCGGGGTATGGGAAGCCTACCAGGCCACCGGCCAGTGCGACGAATTGGCGATCGCGCCGCCGATACTGCGCTCTTGGCAGCGTTGCGCGGCGGCCGGCCTCGATGCGCGCCGGGAATGCGACGCCAGCTCGCATAGCGCGCCGGTGCTCGATGAATCCCAGGCTGCGCTGGTGGCGCTGGCGCGGCCCTATATGGAAGATTTGTACCAGTTCGTCGAAGGTTCGGGCTTTGCGGTGCTGCTGGCCGATGCCGCCCTGATGGTGATCGAGATCATCGGCGACGCCGATATGCTGGCTGCCATTCGCGCCACCGGTCTGGCGCGCGGGTCAAGCTGGCGTGAGGATCAGATCGGCAGCATGGCGCTGAACCTGGCGCTGCATGAGGCGTTACCCTGGCAGACCCGTGGCGCGGAACACTTCCGTGCCTGCTACCATCAGTTTGCCTGCTCGGCCGCGCCGCTGTTCGACATCGGTGGGCAGGCGATGGGTGTGATCGGCGTGCTGGGGCGCAGCGCGGCGGCGCATTCGCATACCCTTGGCATGGTGATCGCGGCGACTCAAGCCCTCCAAGCCCAGGTGCGCAACAATGTGCTGCTGGCTGAGACCAACGTCCATCTCGCCGAGCTCAACGCCGCGATCGAGGCGATGAGCGAGGGACTGATCTTTCTCGATGCGCATGGGCATGTCAGCAAAATCAACTCGCGTGCCGGCCAGGTGCTGGGGCTCGCACCGCGCAGCGTTGCCGGGCGCGCGTTCGATGATCTGCTGGTGCTGCCGGCCACACTGGCCGACGCATTGGAGCGCCGGCGCGAGATTAGCGAGCAAGAGCTGCTGTTCCCCGGCCGCAAGGGTGCGGTGGCTGCGCTGTGCAGCGTTCGGCCGGTATGGGATCGTAGCCGGCGCTACATCGGCGCGCTGATCACACTCCGACCATCCGAGAGCATCCAGCGCTTGGTGCAGCGCGTGGTTGGGGCCGAGGCGCGCTTCTCGTTCACCGATATCGTCGGCGAGAGCCCGGCGATGCAAGCTGCCCTACGCCACGCACGCGTCGCCGCTAACGCATCCGCGCCGGTGCTGCTGATCGGCGAGCCGGGCGCAGGCAAGGAGCTGTTCGCGCATGCGATTCACAACGCTGGCGCGCGTTCTGATGAGCCGTTTGTGCTGCTCAACTGCGCTGCGGTGCCGCGCACATTGCTGATGGGCGAGCTGCTGGGATATGAGGGTGGGCAGGCCGGCCGCACTGCCGTTCGTCAGGATTCCGCCGATGGACGCCCCGGCAAGCTGGAATTGGCCCATGGCGGCACACTCCTGCTGCAAGATGTCGACGCGCTGACTGTGGAGGCGCAGACGAGCTTGCTGCGGGTGATTGAGACCCAACATCTCATCCGAATCGGCGGGCAGCGCGTGGTGGCAGTCGACGCGCGGGTTATCGCTACCACCAACAGCGACATTGATCGCGCGGTCGCCGAGCGCCGCTTCCGCGCCGAGCTATTCTATCGCTTGAGTGTGTTGACGATCGCTATTCCTCCCCTGCGTGCGCGTGGGGATGACGTGTTGCTGCTGCTCGACCAGATCGTGGCGGCGATGAATCTTCGCAGCGGCCGGCAAGTATTGTTCGCGCCCGAGGCGCTTGGCGCGCTGCGCGCCTACCCCTGGCCCGGCAATGTGCGTGAGCTAGAGGCGACGCTTGAGCGGTTACTGCAAATGACCGAGAAAAGCGTGCTGACTCTGGCCGATCTGCCGCCGCCGATCGCGCAGTCGCTGGTATCCTCCAGCGCGGCGCTCGCGCCTACGGCTCGCCTATACGACCGGCACGCCATGGCCGAGCGCGACGCGATCATGCGCGCCGGGCGTGAGGCCGCCGGCCATCTTGGGCACGCCGCCGAACGTCTCGGCATCAGCCGCGCCACGCTCTGGCGTAAGATGAAGCTGTATGGGCTGACCAAAGAACACTTCTGGTCGGTTTCAGGCATTGCGCGCTCGTAGCGAATGCAGTACTGCCCATTCATAGGATCTACTCAATATGTATACTGAAATATAATGTTTCACATTTGAGATATAAATGTTGCATTCTGTGTTTGCTTTAGCTCTTGACTTTGTTTAAACCTATGTTACGATGCAGCTACAGATGTGAAGCGCCCAACATTCGATCGACCTTCGACGCAGCTATCGCACGTTCGTTTTGGGCGGCGCAATCACACCAACCAGGTGGGTTTGACGTGCAACGAGGCGCTGTCGAGTACTCGCGCTGGCATCTACATGCTACATCATCCCGACTCCAGCAGGCCATTTCGCGCCTACATTCACCTACATAACCTAATCTACTCGTTCATAGCGCTATGTCGGTCGTTTCAACGCGCATAGTCGCTTTGTTGCGCCTAACGCCTGGCATTAGGGATCTTCATTTTTTTGATGAACCCAGTTGGTGGGGGTACGGGGGCGGCTAAGCCGCCCCGTACCCCCAAGGAGGTCTGGAGGGGCCTTTGGCCCCTCCAGACCTCCCCAGTGGAACAATTGAAAGGTTCTTAAGAAAGGAGGTGTGCGGTCGCGTAGCTAGTGCTGTGGCCCCCCGATCTGGCTACAGCAGTCTCGCGCCTCGAAGCGCGATGTAGCGCTGCGCCGTGGTATGCTGAGGGTTGTTCCTTCTTTGGCGATCAAGGACGATTCCCTGATGTGAACGGAACCTGACTACCGCGAACTGTAGACAGAGGAGGGCACTCATGAACCAACTCGTGGGCGAGATACTGGGCACGATGATACTCATTCTCCTGGGCGATGGCGTGGTCGCGGGCGTGCTGCTGGCCAAGTCGAAAGCGCAGAACTCCGGCTGGATCGTGATCACCGCCGGGTGGGCCTTCGGCGTGATGTGCGGCGTTTTTGTGGCAGGAGCAACAGGCAGCCCACAGGCCGATCTCAATCCGGCTGTGACGATTGCCAAGATTGTTGCAGGGGGTACGACTGTCAGCGATGGCATACTTCGCATCGTTGGCGAGTTCATCGGCGCCTTCATCGGCGCTGTCCTGGTTTGGTTGATGTATATGCCGCACTGGGCCGAGACGCCCGATCAGGGGCTCAAGCTGGCCGTCTTCAGCACCGGCCCGGCCATCCGCAACACCACATACAACCTGATCAGCGAGATCATCGGCACCTTCGTGTTGGTCTTCGTGATCTTCGCGATTTTCAGCAAGGTCGGCATGGCCCTTGGCGCGCCGGCAGCGGGCGTTGGCCCATACCTGGTCGCCGTACTGGTCTGGGGCATCGGCCTGAGCCTTGGCGGGCCAACTGGCTACGCCATCAACCCTGCTCGCGACCTCGGGCCGCGCATCGCGCACTTCGTGCTGCCGATCGCCGGCAAAGGTGACTCGGATTGGGCCTACTCCTGGATCCCGGTCGTCGGCCCAATCATCGGGGGAGTCATCGCCGCGGTTCTGGCTCAGGCGATGGCGATGTAAGCACAAGTACAAGGAGGTTTCACGGTGAAGAAGCTGATCAATTCGCCGGAGAGCGAGGTCAAGGATGCCCTGGCCGGCATGGCGCTTGCACATGCCGACTTGATCGCGGTCCACTACGACCCGGACTTCATTGTCCGCGCCGGTGCGCCGATCAAGGGCAAAGTTGGCATCATCTCCGGCGGCGGCAGCGGCCACGAGCCGATGCATGGCGGCTTTGTCGGCAAAGGCATGCTGGATGCGGCCTGTCCTGGCGCAGTCTTTACCTCACCTGTGCCCGACCAGATGCTGGCGGCCACCAAGGCCGTCGACGGCGGCGCAGGCGTGCTGCATATCGTCAAGAACTACACCGGCGATGTGATGAACTTCGAGATGGCGGCCGAGCTAGCCGCCGCCGAGGGCAGTGATGTCGCCGCCGTGGTTACGAACGATGATGTGGCGGTCAAGGATAGCCTGTACACCGCTGGCCGGCGCGGTGTCGGTGTCACCGTGCTGCTGGAGAAGATCGTCGGCGGGGCGGCCGAGGGCGGCGCTAATCTTGCCGAGGTGAAGCGGATCGCCGAGAAGGTCAATGCGCAAGGGCGCTCGATGGGCATGGCGCTGACATCCTGCATTGTGCCGTCGGCCGGCAAGCCGACCTTCGACCTGCCCGAGGACGAGATGGAGATCGGCATCGGCATCCATGGCGAGCCAGGCCGCCGGCGTGAGAAGATCAAGAGCGCGGCTGCGATCACCGAGATGCTGGCGACACCAATCATCGAGGATCTGCCGTTCGGCAGCGGCGATAGCGTGCTGGCCCTTGTGAATGGCATGGGCGGCACACCGCTGATCGAGCTGTATGTCGTATTCAACGAGCTGGCGAAGATCCTGAAGGGCAAGAACATCACGATTGCGCGCAACCTGGTGGGCAACTACATCACGTCGCTCGAGATGGCCGGCTGCTCGATCACGCTGCTTAAGCTTGACGATGAGCTGACCAAACTATGGGACGCGCCGGTGCATACACCGGCATTGCGCTGGGGTGCGTGACAAGGTGACAAGGTGCAGGGGTGACAAGATGAATTCGGAGTAATCGAGCGCCGATCTCGTTGATCGCTGCCGTCCTACCCCCTACACCACCAAGGGCAAGGTAGTGGCATAATACAGTCAGCACCTTGTCACCTTGTCATCTTGTCATTTTGTCACGAACGGAGGATACGGATGCAAATCACTGCCGAGCACGTCATTCACTTCATCGAGGGTGTCGCCGCCCGGATCAAGCTGCATCGCGATGAGCTGATAGCGCTCGACTCGGCTATCGGTGATGCCGACCATGGTACCAACATGGATCGTGGCTTCTCGACAGTGCTGGAGAAGCTGCCGACCGTCGCCGATAAGGACATCGGCACGATTTTGAAGACGGTGGGTATGACGCTGGTCTCCACGGTCGGCGGTGCATCTGGCCCGCTGTATGGTACCGCCTTCATCCGCGCTGGGATGGCCCTGGCCGACCGCTACGAGCTGACGCCGGCCGAGGTAGTGGTGGCGCTTGAGGCCGCGCTAGAGGGCATTATGGCCCGCGGCAAGGCGCAGCGCGGCGAGAAGACCATGGTCGACGCGTTCGCGCCGGGCGTCGACGTGCTCAAGGAGGCCCAGTCCAGCGGCGAAGATTTCACCGCTGCGATGCGCCGCTCGGTCGCGGCTGTCGAATCCGGTATGAAGGCGACCATCCCAATGCTAGCGACCAAAGGCCGCGCATCCTACCTGGGCGAGCGCAGCATTGGTCACCAGGATCCCGGCGCCACCTCGGTCTTTTATATTGCCCAGGTGCTGTTAGAGACGATCGAGAGTATTCAATGATATTTACGATTTACGATTTTCGATTTGCGATTGTCATTAGAAAGCTCCCAATCGTAAATCGTAAATCCAAAATCGTAAATCGACGAGGAGGTCACAACCATGGCAAAGTATGCCGCCGCCATCGACCAGGGCACAACCAGCACACGCTTCATGGTCTTCGATCACGAGGGCAAGGTTGTCTGCTACGATCAAAAAGAGCATGAGCAGATCTACCCCAGGCCCGGCTGGGTCGAGCATAGCCCAGATGAGATCTGGGAGCGCACGCAGAGCGTGATCAAGGGCGCGTTGCAGAAGGGCAATATCGATCCGAAGGATATCGCTGCGGTTGGAATCACCAACCAGCGCGAGACCACGGTGGTGTGGGATAAGAAGACTGGCAAGCCGCTCTACAACGCGATCGTCTGGCAGGATACCCGCACCGACCAGATCATCAACGAGTTCGCCAAGCAGGGCGGCCAGGATCGTTTCCGCGACAAAGTCGGCCTGCCGCTCGCGACCTACTTCAGTGGCCCGAAGGTCAAATGGATTCTTGATAATGTCGACGGCGCGCGGGCGGTGGCCGATCGCGGCGATGCGCTCTTCGGCAACATCGACACATATGTGATCTGGAACCTGACCGGCGGGACGAACGGCGGCGTGCATGTCACCGATGTCACCAACGCTAGCCGCACCATGCTGATGGATCTCAAGACGTTGGACTGGGACGACGAGATCCTCAAGGTCATGGGCATCCCGCGCTCGATGCTGCCAGCGATTCGGTCGTGCAGCGAGGTCTATGGCACTGCGGTCGGTGATCTGGCTGGCATTCCGATCGCCGGCGACCTGGGCGATCAGCAAGCGGCAACAGTCGGCCAGACATGCTTCAGCGCCGGCGAGGCCAAGAACACCTATGGCACCGGCTGCTTCATGATCCTCAATACCGGCGAGGAGATCGTGCCATCCAAGAGCGGCCTGCTGACGACGCTGTGCTACAAGATGGGTGATGCCAAAGCTGTGTACGCGCTCGAAGGCTCGATCGCGATTACCGGCGCGCTGGTGCAGTGGCTGCGCGACAACCTGGGCATGATCACCACCAGCGCCGAGGTCGAGGCCCTGGCCAATACTGTCAAGGACAACGGTGGGGTCTACTTCGTGCCGGCCTTCTCGGGCCTGTTCGCGCCGTACTGGAGATCCGATGCGCGCGGTGTGATCGCCGGGCTCACGCGCTACGTCACCAAGGGCCATATCGCTCGCGCAGCGCTCGAGGCCACTGCCTGGCAGACGCGCGAGGTGCTGGACGCGATGGAGAAGGACTCGGGCGTCACGCTCAAGGCGCTCAAGGTCGATGGCGGCATGGTCTATAACAACACGCTCATGCAATTCCAAAGCGACGTGCTAGGCGTGCCGGTCATTCGCCCACAGGTGGCCGAGACCACCGCGCTCGGTGCGGCCTATGCGGCCGGCCTGGCGACCGGTTTCTGGAGCAACCTGGAGGATCTCCGCCAGAACTGGCAGATCGACCACACCTGGGAGCCGCACATGGACGCAGGCGCCCGCGAGAAGCAGTATGCCATGTGGAAGAAGGCGGTCACGCGCACGTTCGATTGGGTCGAGCATGATAGCCAGGAGAAAGAAAAGGGCGCCTAGACGAAAGAGATTGCAAATTGCACATTGTAAATTGTAAATTGCGTAGAGCAATTTGCAATTTACAATGTGCAATGCCAAAGGGGGTGAGCGATGGTCAGCCTACTGATCGTCTCGCATAGCGCTCAGCTCGCCGCCGGTGTCAAGGAGTTCGCCGAGCAAGTTGCCGGCGGAAAAGTTCAAATCGCCGACGCTGGCGGGGCCACCGATGGTTCGCTTGGCACCAGCGTCGATCGTATTCAGGAGCGCTTGCGGCAGGTCGCCTCACCCGATGGCACGCTGGTGCTGGTCGATCTCGGCAGCGCGGTGCTCAGCGTCGAGATGGCGATCGAGGCGCTTGGCGCCGGCCGGGTGCAGATCAGCGACGCGCCGCTGGTCGAGGGTGCGTATCTGGCGGCGATTGAGGCATCGGCTGAAGCGAGCCTCGAGGAAACCGCCGATGCGGCGCTGCAAGCCCGCGCGATGGTGAAGGTACACCGCTAGGAATTGCATGAATCGCTTATCTTTTGATGGGGGCTCGGGGGACGGCACCCAGAGGGTACCCGGCCGCCCGCGAGCCCCCATCGGGGAGGTGTGGAGGGGCCGAGGGCCCCTCCACACCTCCCCCTGCAATCGGAAGAATGGGCTCCGCCATGACCGAAGTGACACTTACAATCACCAACCAGGTCGGCCTGCACGCTCGCCCGGCGGCGCTGTTCTACAAGAAATCGCGCGAGTTTAAGAGCAAGATCACGATTCAAAATTTGAGCCGGCCGGAGAGCAAAGAGGTGCCGGTAAGCCCATTTTATCTCTTACAGCTTGGGGTAGCGCAAGGCCACGATGTGCGCGTGCGCGCCGATGGCGAAGATGAGCAGGCCGCGCTCGCCGCGCTGGCTCAGCTGGTCGAAGAGAATTTCGGGGAGACGTAACATCGCTATGTCAATCCATCTCAAAGGCGCTGGCGGCGCGCCCGGCATCGCGCTGGGGCGCGCCGTTCTGTATCTGCCGGCCAAATCCGACGCCGCGCTCACATTCTCCAGCCCAGAAGAAGCCCTATCGCGCCTCGCGGCGGCGCAGGCGGCGGCGGCTCAGGCGCTGGGCGGGCTGGCCGAGCGCCTGCGCGGCGAGGGGCGCGAAGAAGAGGCCGGTATCTTCGATGCGCAGGCGCTGCTGGTCGAGGATCAGTTTTTGTCCGACGAGGTCGCGCGGCGCGTGCGCGATCAGGCCGAGCCGCTGATCAGCGCGATTGTCGCCACTGTCGGCCAGATGCGCGCCGACTTGGAGGCGCTCGACGACCCATACCTGCGCGAGCGAGCCGCCGACATGGATGCGATCGGCCGCTCGATTCTGGCGGCGCTGCACGGTGATACCGGCGGGCTGCGCGATCTGCCCGCCGGCGCGATAATCGTCGCGCCCGACCTGACGCCGGCTGAGACGGCCGAGCTGCGTGGTGGCACGGTGGCAGGATTCGCCACAGCCTACGGCGGGCCAACCGGCCACACCGCTATTCTGGCGCGCGCGCTCGGCATCCCGGCCGTGGTCGGCCTGGGCGCAGCGGCGCTTGAAATACATAACGATGCAGAGGTCATCCTCGACGGCGCGGCGGCGCTGCTGATCGCCGAGCCCGATGCACCGGAGCGCGCCGACTACACGCGCCGTGCTGCTGAGCTGCGCGCCGAAAGCGCGCGCCGGCAGATGCTGCGCGACCTGCCCGGCCAGCTGGCCGATGGCCATCAGCTAGCGCTGTGGGCTAACATCGGCCACCCGGATGAGGCGCGCCTGGCGCTGGAGCATGGCGCCGAGGGGATCGGGCTGTTCCGCACCGAATTTCTGTTTCTCGATCGCGCCGCGCCACCCAGCGAAAACGAGCAGTACACCGCTTACCGCCGCACGCTCGAAACCATGGCCGGCCGGCCGGTGGTTATCCGCACGATCGACATTGGCGGTGATAAGCCGCTGCCGTACCTCGACATGCCACACGAGGACAATCCATTTCTGGGTGTGCGCGCGCTGCGCCTGTGCATGCGCCGGCCCGATCTGTTCGCTACGCAACTGCGCGCGCTGCTGCGGGCGGCCGTTTATGGCGACCTGTGGATCATGCTGCCGATGGTCGCTACGCTCGACGATTTGCGCTGGGGGCGCACCCAGCTGGCAGCAGCGGCGGTGGCGCTGGCGGCGGAAGGCGTGCCGCACCGCGCCGATGTGCGGCTGGGCATCATGATCGAGACGCCCGCCGCCGCCGTCACGGCCGACATGCTGGCGCGTGAGGCGGCCTTCTTCAGCATTGGCAGCAATGATCTGACCCAGTATGCCATGGCTGCCGATCGCGGCCTGGCCGACCTGGCGGCGCGCTACCCGCACGATGCGCCGGCGGTGCTGCGGCTGATCGGCCAGGCGGCCAATGCTGCTAACCGCGCTGGCATCCCGATCGGCGTCTGCGGCGAGCTGGCCGGCGTCCCGGCGGCGGCAGTGCTGCTGGCCGGCCTGGGCTTGAACGAGCTGAGCATGGCCCCCGCGTCGATCCCGATCGTCAAGGAGCGGCTGCGCGAAGTCACGCTGGAGCAGGCGCGGGCGCTGGCAGCGGCGGGGATGGGCGAACCGCTGATGCGCTGAGATCGGGATGGCGCTGAAACCCAGAGCGCGCGCCATCGCTGCGATGCCCCCTCAGCGGGTTCACCTGCTCAGCATCTCAGCGGTTCCGTCGCGCGACCGATTGCGCGCCCGCACGCTTGTGTGCTATACTACCGCCGGCGGCGATGAAGCAGAAGAGTACCTGCCAGGCCGGTCATCAGCGAGCCGGGGCCAGTGCGAGCCCGGCGGCCAGGCGGTGGGGAAAGGCGCTGTGGAGCTGCGTTTCTTGAGCGACCTGCTTAAAGGTTATGGGTTAAGGGTTAAATACTCGGATATCATTGATTTGTTCGACGAACATCGTCGAGCTTAACCCTTAACGACTAACCCTTAACCCTTTGAGCCGGTAACTGGGGTGGAACCGCGTGTGGCATGGCCATGCGTCCCCAGGCGATATCGATCGCCTGGGTTTTTTGTTGCCTGGGCGAACGACGAATGACCAACGACGAATGACCAAGGCAGTTGCTAAGCCCGCCTTTTGTCTTTCGTCCTTCGTCTTTCGTCCGAACAAAAGGAGGTTCCCATGCCGGCTACAAGTTTGGATCAGGTTGTCTCGCTGGCGAAGCGGCGCGGCTTCATCTTCCCTAGCTCCGAGATCTACGGCGGGCTCCAGGGCGTCTTCGATTACGGCCCGCTGGGTGTCGAGCTGAAGAACAACATCATGCAGGATTGGTGGCGCGCCAATGTCTACGAGCGCGACGATATGGAAGGCCTCGACGCGGCCATCCTCATGAATCGGTTGGTCTGGAAATATTCCGGCCATGAAGAGACCTTTGTCGACCCAATGGTCGATTGCCGCAACTGCAAGAGCCGCTGGCGTGCCGACCAGATCCATGGCCAGTGCCCGAACTGCGGCTCGGCCGACCTGACCGAGCCGCGCCCGTTCAACATGATGTTCAAGACAGCGGTCGGCCCGATCGCCGATGCCGACGCGTTCGCCTACCTGCGGCCAGAGACGGCGCAGGGCATCTTTGTCAACTTCGCGAATGTGCTGTCGACCACCAGCCGCAAGCTGCCGTTCGGGATCGCCCAAATCGGCAAGGGTTTCCGCAACGAGATCAACCCGCGCAACTTCCTGTTCCGTGTGCGCGAGTTCGATATGCTGGAGATCGAGTACTTCGTCATGCCGGGCACCGAGGACGAGTGGCATCAGCGCTGGCTGGATGACCGGCTGCGCTGGTGGGCGAGCATTGGCGTCAGCCGCGAGCGCATCCAGGTCTACGATGTGCCCAAGGCCGACCTGGCGCACTACTCCAAGCGCACCTTCGACCTGATGTACAACTACCCGACGCTTGGCTATCAGGAGATCGAGGGCATCGCCAGCCGCAGCGATTTCGACCTTGGCTCGCATTCCAAGGATCAGGATTCGCTCGGGCTATCGGCGCGTGTCAGCCCGAACAGCCACAGCACCACGCGCCTGACCTATTTCGACCCGACCAGCAACAAGCACGTCGTCCCGTTTGTGGTCGAGCCGTCGGCCGGCGTCGGGCGCTGCTTCCTGGCGGTGTTGTGCGAGGCGTACGATGAGCAGATGGTCAAGCCGCCGGCCGACGAGAAGCTGGCGGCCGTATCCGATGCGCTGGCGGCGTACCTGAAATCGGCCGGCAAGAGCGAGAAGATCAGCGCCGAGGCGCGCGAGGCGCTGGTGGCGCGCGGTGAGGCGATCGCCACCGACCTGCCGTCGGCGCTGCCCCAGGTTGAGTCGCTGCTGGCCATGGTCGGCGCCGACCAGATCGAGCTCGGCAAAAAGCTGCGTGGCCAGGCCCAGCCGCTCACCGACGAGCACTTCCGCACCGTGCTGCACCTGCGCCCGCGCCTCGCGCCGATCAAGGCAGCGGTCTTCCCGCTGAAGCGCAACCACGAGGGGCTGGTGTCGTTGGCTAAGGGCATCCGCAAGTCGCTCCAGTCGGGCGGCCGCATGCGCGCTGTCTACGATGATACCGGCGCGATCGGCAAGCTGTACCGCCGCCAGGACGAGATCGGCACGCCGTTTTGCCTGACGGTCGATTTTCAGTCGCTCGAAGACCAGACCGTGACGGTGCGCGATCGCGATACGATGGCCCAGGAGCGCGTGCTGGTGGCCGAGCTGCAAGGCTACCTGGAGGAGCGGCTGGTGTAGCGTGACGGGGTGACGGTGCCGCGTAGGGGCGTAGCATTTGCGCGTGTTCGATCAGATCCTCGACCGTCTCCTCGACCGCTTCCGCATCGGCCGCCCGCTCCTGACGCGCGTCCAGGAACAGCACCTCCTCAGCGCGCACGAGGGTCTTGTAGCGCTTCTGGCCGCTCTCGCGGTCTTCCCACGATTGTGTGTGCAAGTGCCGACCACGCGTACGCGGCTGCCCTTGTGCAGGGACTGCGCGCAGCGCTCGGCCAGTTTCTTCCACGTCTCAACCGCCGGCCAGTCGGTCTCGACCGTCCGGCTGCCGTCGTCACTCCGCCCCGCCCAGCGCTTGGTGGCTACGCGAAAGCTGATGACCGCCGCGCCCGACGGGATAAACCGCTGCTCCGGCTCTGCCCCGATCCAACCGACCAGCTCCACCCGATTATATGGAACAATCGATCCGGGTCGATCTGACCGCGCGGCTGGCGCTTATCGAAGCATGATCCGACCATACACAGCATTGCGGGCCTATTGGGTGATGGCGACGCCGCGCAGTCGACGCACGACCAAGCATCGTAGCCATGTCACGAGCCAGCCGCGGCTCCTGGTTGCCCGGCCGCTGGCCAGTTCTCGCTGTGCCCGCACCTGCTCCGCCTCCGCCCACAGTTTCTGGTGTCGCTGTTCATGCATCATGTAGATCAGATCCGGGTTGATCATGGCTGGCCTCCTTTGTACGATACACGATGGCTTGTGATGTACATGCCCTATTACACGAGATCTGCACGTTCAGTAGGTAGGGGAAAGTGATACAATAACCAGTACACCAGCCATACAACCAGCTGTATGCCTTGTAAGGATGGCGCGATGGATCTGCCAACCTCATTCGGCTACTGGGTGCGGCGGCGGCGCAAGGCGCTCGACCTGACGCAAGCCGAACTGGCGCGGCGGGTCGGCTGCGCTGAGGTCACGATCCAAAAGATCGAGGCAGACGAGCGCCGGCCCTCGCGCCAGATCGCCGAGCTGCTGGCCGAGCAGCTCGCCATTCCCGCCGACGAGCGGGCGGCTTTCCTTCAGTGTGCGCGGGCCGAGCTGGGTGCGGACCGGCTGGTCACGCCCATCCCGCCGATCGCCCAGTTGGTGCCGCCAACCCCGACCGTATGTCCTACCCTCACCACGCAGCCTGGACTGCCCAGCGGGATGGTCACGTTCCTGTTCACCGATATCGAGGATAGCACCCCCTTGTGGGAGCACGAGCCGGAGCAGATGCGATTAGCGCTCGCGCGCCATGATGCGATCTTGCGCATGGCCATCGCCAAACATGGTGGGCATGCGTATAAGGTGATCGGCGATTCATTCCAGGTCGCGTTCGCCTTTCCAGCGCACGCGGTCGTCGCGGCGCTGGCGGCCCAGCACACGTTCGCAGCGCAGCCCTGGGAGACAAGCGACCCCCTACGCGTGCGCATGGGGTTACATGTCGGTCCAGCGATCGCCGAGGGCAATGATTACACCACCACCCACACACTCAATCGGGTCGCGCGGATCATGTCCTCCGGTCATGGCGGGCAGATTCTGCTTTCGGTAGAAGTGGCCGACGTAGTGCGTCGCGATTTGCCCACGGATGTAACCCTGCGTGACATGGGCAAGCAGCGCATGAAAGGTCTGACGCAACTGGAGCATCTATTTCAGGTCGCCGCGCCAGATTTGCCCTCAGCCTTCCCGCCGCTCAAGACTCTGGACCTGTTGCGTACGAACCTGCCGGCACAATTGACGAGCTTCATCGGGCGCGAGCAAGCGATCGCGGAAGTTAAGCAGTCACTCAACACCTCACGCTTGGTTACCCTTACTGGGCCGGGCGGGACCGGCAAGACCCGCCTGGCTTTGCAGGCCGCCGCTGAGGTGCTCCAAGACTTCGCGCATGGCGCTTACGTCGTCAATCTGGCGTCGATCAGCGACGCGGCCCTGGTGGTCGCGACAATCGCCCAGACCCTCGGCGTCACGGAGCGCGGGAGCCGACCCTTGCTCGAGAGCCTCAAAGCGGAGCTGCACGACAAGGATATGCTGCTGCTGCTGGACAACTTCGAGCAGGTGCTCCCTGCCGCGCCGCAGCTTGCCGAGCTGCTGGCGGCCTGTCCGAAACTGAAGATGTTGGTGACCAGCCGCGAGGTGCTGCACCTCTATGGCGAGCACGAGTTTGGGGTGCCGCCGCTCGCCTTGCCCGACCGCACGCAGCTCCCGCCGCTCGATCGCCTGAGGCAGTACGAGGCGGTGGCACTGTTCATCCAGCGTGTCCAGGCCAGCCAGCCCAGCTTTCAGCTGACCAACGCGACTGCCCCGGCGGTGGCTGCGATCTGCTATCGACTGGATGGTTTGCCGCTGGCGATCGAACTGGCGGCGGCGCGCATCAAGCTGTTTAGCCCGCAGAGGCTATTGGCACAGCTGGATCAACGGCTCACGCTATTGACCGGCGGCGCGCGCGACCGACCGGCGCGGCATCAAACGATCCGTGGCGCGATCGACTGGAGTTATCAGCTACTGGACGACGCCGAAAAACTGTTGTTTGCACGGCTGGGGGTATTCGTGGGCGGTTGCACCTTAGGAGCGGCCGAGGCGGTTTGCAGTGCGGACGACTACTCGCCAATGGATGTCGTAGATGGCATTGCCGCACTGCTGGACAAGAGCCTGCTACAGCGTGCGGAGGGCGCAGATGGGCAGTCACGCTTCACAATGCTGGAGACGATCCATGAGTACGCTTTGGAGCGGCTCGAAGCCAGCGGCGAAGCGGAGCGGCTGCGCCAGCAGCACGCCGACTATTACCTCATCCTGGGCGAGGCGAAGAGGTCAAAAGAACTCCCGCAAAGCCCGGCGCAGTTAGCTCACCTGGATTCCGACTACGATAACTTGTGGTCGGCGTTGGCCTGGAGTCAGACGTCAGCGGGCGATCCAGAGGTCGCGATACGGATGACCCGCGTGCTGCGCGCGTTCTGGCTCAACCGCGGCATTCGACGCGAGGCGATCGCTGCGTTGGAGCGCACCCTCAATCACCCGCTTGGCGTCGGGCGCACGGAGGCCCACGCAGCCGCACGCTTCGATTTGGCTCAATTTCTCGGGTTCACAGGAAACTACGCGGCAGCGCGGATCCAATATGAACAGGTCCTGCCGCTCGCTCGCGAGGTAGGCGACACATACCGGTATACCGCGGCGCTGCAGCGCCTGGGATGGTTGGCGGGGGAGCAAGGCGACAGCGCTACCGCCTGGGCGCGGCTGAGCGAGAGCCTGGCGATCTTCCGCGAGCTGGGCTACGCTGCCAGTATCGCCGACACGCTGATCATCCTGGCCGAGGTTGCGATTCTGGATGAAGATCCGGCGCGGTCCGAAGCGCTGCTGGCGGAGAGTCGCGTGCTAGAGCAGCGGGAGAATCACGACCTCAATATAATCGGCTGGGCACTGAACCATCTTGGGCATGCCGCGCAGTTGCGCGGGGCGTATGACCGCGCGGCCCAGCTCCATCATGAGAGCCTGGAATGCTTCCAAGCATTCGGTGATCAGCATAGGGGGTTTGCCTGGGCCTATCACAGCCTGGGCGAGAGCGCACTTGGGCTGGGGCGCCTGGACGAGGCCGCGCGCTGGTTGGCGCAGGGACTGACGATAAGTCAGACGCTAAGCGACCAGGCCAGTATGTCCTGGTGCCTGGCCGGGCTGGGGAGCGTGGCGGCGCTGGACGAAGAGCCCGAACGCGCTGCGCGGCTGTGGGGCGCCGCCGAAGGGCTGCGCCAGGCGATCAGCTGCCGGCCCGCGCCCGCCGCCCGTGCGACCTACGAGCGGGCGCTGGCTGTGGCGCGCGCCCAGCTCGACGAGGCAACCTTCGCAGCGGCGTGGGCACAGGGACACGCGCTGTCACTGGAGCAGGCGGTCACCGAGGCGCTGAATGTAGCCGTCTGATCGGCCGGACAGTAACACAACTCTCCCAACGCCAAGCGCCCCGACCCTTGCGGATCGGAGCGCCTGCCGTGATTGATCAACGAACGCCAATCGGATTAGAACGGCAGATCCTCAACCGTCTCCTCGACCGCCTCAGCCTCGTCCTGCGCGCGCTCGCGCGTGCTCAGGAATAAGACGTCCTCGGCGCGAACCACGGTCTTGAAGCGCTTCTGACCGCTCTCGCGGTCTTCCCACGACTGAGTGTGCAAGCTGCCGATCACCCGCACGCGGCTGCCTTTGTGAAGGAAGCGGCCACACTGCTCGGCCAGCTTTTCCCACGCCTCAACCGTGGTCCATTCGGCTTCGACAACCCGCTCGCCGGCCTCGTTCCGCCCACCGAAGCGATTGGTCGCAACCCGGAAGTTGCAGACCGCCGTGCCGGATGGCGTAAACCGCTGCTCCGGCTCGGCGCCGATCCAACCCACCAACTCAACCCGATTGACTGTTCCCTTGATCTGTTCCATGACTCTTACCTCTTGTACGTATTCGTCCCATTTGAGCTAGCCACGGCGACTAGCTTCATTCTTTATAACGCAGTTATTAAAAGAAAGTTACGGGTCAACGTAGTAGAATTTGTAGGTTGTCAGTTGTCAGTTGTCAGTGGCTCGTTGCTACTGACAACTGACAACTGACGAATCAAAGCGCTGGCTCGTGGGCTGCCCGGCGGCCATTGGCGGGGCGCTGGAGATCGCGCAGCAGCGATGATGCCTGCTCGTATGTCAGGCCGTGGGCGGCAACGCCGAAGCGACGGCGCGCCTCCGTGTCGAGGTCGAGCCCTTGCTGTTGCGCCAGGCGCTCCATCGCGTGGATCTGCTTTTCGTTCACCGGCGTGGCGCCCTGTGTCGAGCTTGCATGCCCTGAGTTAGTCGCAGGCTCGGCCGGGCGAGTGGGCTGCGAGGCGCTGGCGGACGCCTTTGCGCGCGCGCTGTCGCCGTAGGTGGCGCGCTCCTCGGCCAGTTTTTTCAGCCCGTCGATAAACAGGCTGGCCTGGCCCTTGGTCATCGTCACCAGATCGACGTTCTGCTCCTCGGCGTAGGCGGCCAGATGCTCGCTGTTCCAGGTCAGGTTATCTTGCAATGTCACGATGTAGTTGCGCTGCTTGTCGCTGGCGGGCGAATCGGGGTCGCGCACAGTGATTGGCGCTGGCGTGCCGATCGCGCTGCGGATGTCGGTCACCTGCGCGTCGGCGGCCTCGCGCTGGGCACGGAATATCCGCCAGCCGAGATCGACCGCCTGTGTCACCTCTTCGTCGGAGGCATCCAGCGGGAGCGCGATCGTCTCTTCCATCGTAATGAAGTCTTCGCCGATACGGATTGCGGCGCGGTAGGTGCGCGAGACCATGCGCTCGTCGCCGCTTTTGCGTGGGTTGGCCATTGTCCTGTCCTCCTGCCCGGACGGCATGGGCTGGTGTGGCTCGACCGGGCTCTACTCGTATTTATCGTCGTGTCTCGTCCCTAGCTGTTCGGTCGCTCCAGCCCTGTAGCGCCGCAGGAGCAAGGATGGTAGGTAGATTATAGCACAGATGTACCGATTTTGCAAACTGATTTCTGATCCTTTGTGTGTTATTTTTCGCCCCGCCGGGCGAAAAATAACACACAAAAGTAGAAATCCGTAGTCGGTACGCGTATAATGACAGAGCTGCCCTTTTCCAAGGCTCCGTCCGGCGTTCAGTGATCGAACAGAGATGCGCGATCGCTGTGCCGATGATCTGATGGCGTGATCGGAATGATCACGCCCGGAGGCGCTATGTTCACAATCCGAGTCACGCAGTTGGCGATGTTCGGCTGGGGTGCGTGGTCGATACTCGTTCTTATTTCCGTGGCGCTGCTGCTTGCCATTGGCAGGGTCGAAGGCTGGCTAAGGCCCGATCCGGTAGCGGCGCCGGTGGGGCAGGAGCCGGCGCCCTCGACGCGCTCGGCGTATCTGCTCGATGGGCTGCGTATCGTGACGCTGCTGCTGGCGATGATCGCGGCCTGGCTGCTGCCGCCATTCCAGGCTGTGCCGCCGCTGCGCGCGCTCGAGCTGGGGCTGGTCTGCGCGCTGCTGATCGCCGCGCTGGCGATCGCGCCGCAGTTGCACCGGTCGGTTCAGGCGCTGCGCTGGCGTGCGCGCCTTCATACGCTGGCCGAGGTGTTCGCGACGATCAGTGTGCTGCTGTTTATCCTTTCGCTGCCGGCACCCTGGTTGCTTCAGCGTAGCCTGATTCTCACAAATTTGGTCTTCTGCGCTGGTCTGACGATCTACCGCGAGATTCGCCGTCGCTGGCGCAGCGGCGATCGGTCGCGCGCGAGCCAGATCGGCGGCGGGCTGGTAGTAGTGCAGTTTCTTAGCCTGATCAGCGTGGTCGCCGTCCTGCCGTCGCTGGTGTTGCTGATGCTTCAGCGCGCGGGCGTTGTGCGGCAACCCGACCCGTGGACAGCCGCGATTGGGCTGTTTGCGCTGGTGCTGACGGTGATCTCGATCGCCTATATGTGCTTCTATTTCATCCGGCGGATCATGCGTGCGCGCGGCTTTTCCTGGCTCGATCCACCCAACTGGCGCACGTTCTGGCCCGATCTGAAGTATAAGATCGCGCTAAATCGATCGCCGCGCTGGCCTTTTTTCCAGGTTACCATGGCCGGCGATCTTGCCAATACCGTGCGTAAGGCCTATGTCAAGGGCATGCTCGGCGGTGTGGCCACCGTCGATGCCTCGGCGCGGATCGTTCCACCAGTGCGCACGCCGTTCGCGTTTACGTTCGCGATCATTGGCGATCCCGGCGAGGGCGACGACAGCCAGCTCTATCCACTGCGCCCAGAACGCTGGGAAAAGAAAGAGGCTATTCGCCTGGCCCTTCAAGGCGGCGCGCAAACGGATGATGCGCCTGATTTTGTGGAAGCGCTGCTGAATCTGGCCGATTTCGCGATCATCAGCTCCGATGTGGTCTACCCGGCCGGCGAGCTGATGGATTACGAGCGCGCGGTGTACCGGCCATATAATGGCATGAATATCCCAATCTATGCGATCCCAGGCAACCACGACTGGTATGATGATTTGCAGGGCTTCTTGGTGAATTTTACGTATGCCGCGGCGCACGAGCGTGGCGCGCCGCTTCAGCGCGAGCTTGCGCAGATGCCCTGGAGTGCCACATTCGCGCCCGAGCGCCTGTGGGATCAGATCGACTGGCTGCGCCGGCGCTACCAGTTGGAATCGCTGGGCGGATTGCCTGGCCGGCCCGAAACACAGCAGCGCCTCTCGTTCTTTGAGCTGGCGTTCGAAGCGGCGCCGCTGACGGTACTGGGGTTGGATAATGGTGTGATCGGCTCGATCGACGATCTTCAGTATGCCTGGCTCGAGCGACGCCTGCGGCATGCGCGGGAGTCCGGCCACCTGATCATTGTGATCGCCGGTATGCCGCTGTATGTCGATGCGCAATTTGCCGGCCAGAAGCAGCCGCCGGAAGGCTTGGTGCGCGGGCGTATCTCGTATGGCCTGCGCGAGATCTACGAGCTACTACGACGCTACAACGTCGACGTGGTGATGGGTGGCGATACCCATGCCTTTCAGCGCTATCTGGTGCAATACACTGCCGAGGATGGCGCGGCATACACGATGTATCACATTGTGAACGGCGGCGGCGGGGCCTACCTTTCCCGTCCAGTCGATTTCGCGTGGCCGGTCGAGTGGAGCGGCGAGCGCAAGCTGCGCCCCAGCGCAGTCTATCAAGCGCTGGGCCAGGATGCGCAGGGTCAGCTCGCCACAATCTATGATGATGTGTCGATGATCGATCTGTTTCCTTCAGCCGAGCAGATGCTCAAGAAGTTCAGCGATCCGAAGACCTACGCGGTGGATCCCGCGCATGCGGGTGGGCTGGCCAGGCAGCGCTCGGCCTTTCAAAAGTGGTACACCGGCTTCGCGCTGGCGCGTGGGCTTACCAACGCGCTCGATCACGATCAGCAGCCGCTGCTTCAGAGCTATGTTACGGTGCAGATGCGCCGTGACCCGCGCGATTATTCGCGCTGGACGCTGGTGCTGGTGCCCTGGTTCAGCGCCAAGGATGACCCGCAGCCGGAGCCGCAGTACCACAGGAAGCTGGTGCTGCGGGTCGTCAAACCGTGAGACGAAGGACAAGGGTAGGTAGTCGTTCGTCGTTCGTCTCACGGTCTACTCCTCCCCGCGCGCACGCCGCCGCGCTCGCTCCTGGGCCTCGCGCAGCCGGCCGAGATCCGGCGCGGCTTTCGGCGGACCGACCGGCGGCTGAAGTAGAGGCGGCTGTTTAGGCCGATTCACGGCAGGTTCGGCAAGAACTGGTTCTTGGTTGACCCCGCTGGTGCCCGTTCTTGGTTCTTGCCGCCACCGCCCCAGCCCGATCTTCCGTAGCGCCGCAGCCACCTGATCGGGCGCAAACAGCAGCCGCCGCAGCGCTATGTCGAACGGCAGCAGCAGCAGCGCCAGCCACAGCAGCGGCAGGCCGATCTCGCGCACCGCGCCCTGGCTGCTGAGGTTGGCGTCGAAGGACGCAGCTGGCGCAAGGTTCATGCGGCCGCCGGTGCGGCTTGCCAGCGTCTCCAGCAGCGCCACATTCGCGCTGTCGGCGCCGTACTCGGCGCTCTGCGGCACCACCGCGCCGGCCGTCACCGCGCCGAAGGGCTGGCCGCGCGCATCCTGGCCAACCAGCTGCACCAGGTAGGCGCCCGGCCGCGCTGCGCTCACAACCGCCCGATATTGCCCCGGCCCGACTTCGCGCAGCGCGATATCGATGCTGCTGCCATCGGCCGCGAGCATACGGCCGACGATCGTCAGGCCGGGCTGCGGTTGCCCTCGGCTGTCCTGCGCTTGGGCGCTCAGCACCAACTCAGCGCCCGAGGAGCTAGCCTGGAGCGTCAGGTTCTGCGCGCCCGGCGTGGGCAGCAGCCAGCCCAGCAGCTGCGCGCTGAAGCGCGGAAACTGATTCCAGCCAATCCAATCGGTTGCCCATTGGCCCTTGAAATCGCTCGTCCAGGCCAGGGCGTGACCCAGGCCGTATTGCCATGCCGCCAGCAGCGGGTCGCCACGTGGCGATGCCAGCAGCACCTGGCTGGTCTGCCGTGGCGTGGTGATCACGTAGCCTTTGAGCTGGGGCGATTGCTCGAAGCCGCGCAGAATTGGGTGCGGCGCGCCGCGTGTGGGCACAAAATCCTGCTCGACGATGTAGGGCTGAATAACCATCTGGGCCTCGTCGGCCAGGATCGTGGGGAGGTTGGCTGCCTTGTCGGTGAGAAATGTGCGTCCGCCGCCGACCCGCGCCATGTCGCGAATGAACGGCACATGATCGCCATCGCCGACCGCGATCGACGAGAGTGTGACCTTTTCGTCGTGCAGCCCGCGCACCAGATCGAGCGCGCCCTCTTGCTGAACCGTGTCGCTGCCGTCGGTGATCGTGATGATATGGCGCGTCGGCTTGTCGCTCTGGCGGATGTACTTCGCGGCCTCGGCCAGGCCATCGTGGATATTGATTCCGCCGCCGGTCGATTGCGCGCTGCCCAGCTGCTCGATCGCCTGGTCGCGGCGGCTGCCGGGTAGCGGGCCGATCACGCGCTCGGGCTGCGTGCTGAACAGCACCACTGTAAGCTCGTCGTCGTCGCGCATCAGCGCGGCGATCCGCTGCGCGCCCTCGGCCGCCAGCGAGATTTTGGTGCGGCCGTTCTCTTCGGCGCTCATGCTGCCCGAGACATCGATCAGGATCACGATGCTTATTGGCGGCAGCCGCAGCTGGGTCGGGATATCCATCGTGACCGGCAGCGCCTGCTCGATCGGCGAGCGCCGCCAGCCGCCCGCGCCGAATGAATTTTCGCCGCCGACCATCAGCAGCCCGCGGCCAAGATCGTGGACATAGGCCGATATCGCCGCCTGGGCGCGATCGGGAACGGCGCGCTTGGGCACATCCACCAGCGCCAGCGCGTCGTAGGCGCTCAGGGTGCCCAGGCCATCCGGTATCGCAGCCGGCGCGACCGTGCTGACGTCGATCTGGGCCGATTTGAGCGCGTTGGCCAGGCTGGCGGCCTCGCCGGGCTGGCCCTCGACGAGCAGCACGCGCGGCTGGCCGCTGATGAAGCTGTAGGCCTCGGCGGCGTTGTTCTCGGGCCGCGCGTCGTTGGGCGTCTCCAAGCGCACAACATAGCGGTTGAAGTATGGCTGGGCTTCCGGCAGCGCCACCTCCAGAGTCTGTGCGCCGGGCGGTATTTGCACCTGCTGATCGACGATCGGCGCAGCGCCGGGGCCGGTGATGGTCAGCCGACCAGCTGTGGCGGTGTTGCTGGCGATGCTGATCTTCATGCGCAGGCGCTGGCCCGCGCGCGCGGCGGACGGTAGCTCCACGCCGCTGATCCGCGCATCCGGCCCATCGGCCAGGCCGCTGAGTGCCACCACGTCGATCGGCACGCCGCGCGCCGACGCGAGCTGCGCGGCCGCGGCGGCATCGCCGGCGTTCTCGCCGCCATCGGAGAGCAGCACCAGGCGCTGGTGGCCCTCGTTTGGCAGCAGCGCCAGCGCTAGCCGCAGCGCGCCCTCGATATTCGTAGCGCCGCCGCCGGGTAGCGCGGCCACCTGGCCGAGCGCGCGGTCGCCCGCCGGCATACGCTCGACCAAGGCGCGCTGCCCGAACACGATCAGCGCGGCCTGGTCGTCGTTGGGCATCTTCGCCAGCGCCTGCTGCACGAACGCCTCGGCGCGGGCGCGCTGCGAAAGCGCGACCGAATCTGAGCCATCGAGCAGGAACACGGTTGTGACCGCGCCGACCGGCCGGACAAGCTGCGCGCCGGCCAGCCCCAGCACCAGGCCGGCGACAGCCAGCGTGCGCAGTAGGAGGCTCGACCAGAGGCGCCAGCGCGAAAGACGCGGCGGCGCCAGCAGCGCAAGCGCCCAGAGCGCCGGAAGCAGCAGAAGCAGCCAGAGCCAGGTTGGGAAGATGAAGCTGAGTTGCATATGATGATTTGAGGATTGAGGGTTGAGAGTTGTATTTTGCTTTTCAGAGGATGTGGCGTGTGTACGCTTGACGAATGGTAGCGCGCGCCTGTTTACAGATCCTCTGATGAGCTTTCATTTTTCAATTCT
>WNGB01002701.1_pt1 | contig 30468 bp, 15 predicted proteins | sample 5400681 | NCBI WGS metagenome assembly WNGB01 (sample SAMN13153367, study PRJNA577476) | soil metagenome | isolation source: 115 cm soil or saprolite under grassland replicate 2 | place: USA:California | collected 2016-06-15
GCCGCCCCGACGCCCCGCTACCCGCACGTGCGGGTCCGGCTGCCGGCAACAGACGGACCGGTCGGGATCCTCATCGGCAAGGTGGCGGTGGCGCTGCGCTACCGGGTCGGCGACGCCGCCGCGGACACCTTCAACACCGCCGCGCACGCCTGCGCCGGCCGTGAGGAGTTGCTGCGGCTCATCCGCGGCACCGTCCGCACCCGCTGACCCGGCCCATCCCCGCACCAACATGACCCGAACTCCGTTGCCGCGCCCCGGCCCGCCGCACCCCGACCGCTGCCGCCCCGACGCGGCCCGCCGTCCACCGGCGGGCCGGGGCGCCCGCCCGTGCACCCAGGGGAGTACCCGCATGTCCCAGACCGCCGAATCCGGTCCCTCCCCATCGATCCCCGCCGCACCAGCACGCCCCGGCGGGCCTACCAGCGACGCCGGGCAGACCACGTGGCCGGCCGTGCTGGACGCGCTGCGCCAGGCGGGCCAGGACCACGGCCGCAGCGCCGCCGACTGGTGGGCCCAGGACGCCGTCGGCGGGCGCGCCAGCGGCGATGTCGCTGCCACCGCCCGCACGGTCCTGGCCGGCATCGGCGACGGTGACCCGGCCGTCCTCGACACGCTGCCCACCTGCGACCTGTCCGGTCGGTGGGCCGACAGCCCGACCGGGGCCGACCTCTACACCCAGGCCGCCCCCGACGACGCACCCCGCTGGGACGACCTCGACCCCGACCATCGCGGCGAGGCGATCGACGCCTACCGCGACGGGTTCGACACCGCCACCACCGACCGGGTCGTCGAACAAGCAGTATCCACCGCAACCGGTACCGCCCGCGGACTGACGCCAATCCGTCAGTAGGTACTGGTTCAGATTGCTGACCGCTCATTAGATCCTCGGAGACACCACGCTCGGCGTCCACCGTGGCGGCGGACACGAGCGTCGAAGGGGCGCGCGGCATGGCGATCATCTCAGGCGTTGACGCACCGAGCATCTCCCTGCCGAAGGGCGGTGGCGCCATCCGTGGGATCGGCGAGAAGTTCGGCGCCAACCCGGTCACCGGCACCGGGTCGCTGTCCGTACCCATCCCGGTGAGCCCTGGCCGATCGGGTTTCGGTCCGCAGCTGTCGCTGTCGTACGACTCGGGCGCCGGCAACGGTCCGTTCGGCTTCGGCTGGCATCTCTCGCTGCCGTCGGTCACCCGCAAGACGGACAAGGGCCTGCCGAGGTACGACGACGCCGCCGAATCGGACGTCTTCCTCCTCTCCGGCGCCGAGGATCTGGTACCTCACCTGACGCTCGACCCCGGTCACGGCTGGATCCACACGTCGCTGGAGAACCCGCCGCACGCCCCCGGCCACCGGATCGACCGGTACCGTCCGCGGGTCGAGGGGTTGTTCGCCCGCGTCGAGCGCTGGACCCGCACGATCGACGGTGACGTCCACTGGCGCTCGATCACGCCGGGCAACATCACCACGATCTACGGCAAGGACGCGAACTCGCGGATCCAGGACGGCACCGGCCCGGGCGCCCGCGTGTTCAGCTGGCTGATCTGCCAGAGCCACGACGACAAGGGCAACGCCATGGTCTACACCTACAAGCCCGAGGACGGCGCGGGCGTCGACCTGGCCGCGGCCAACGAGCGCAACCGGACCGCGGCGAGCCGGTCGGCGAACCGCCACCTCACGTCCGTCCGGTACGGCAACCGGGTCAGCCGGCTCGTCGACCCGACCCTGGCCGACCCCGGCTGGATGTTCGAGGCGGTGTTCGACTACGGGGAGCATGATGCCGCCGACCCGACGCCGGGCGAGGCCGGCACGTGGACATGCCGGCGGGATCCGTTCTCGACCTACCGCGCCGGCTTCGAGGTGCGCACCTACCGGCTCTGCCGGCGCGTCCTCATGTTCCACCACTTTCCCGATGCGGCGGACGTCGGCCGGGACTGCCTGGTGCGGTCTCTGGACGTCGCCTACAAGGACGACGTGGTCCGGGGAAACCCGGTCGCCTCCGTCGTGGCGGCGTTCACCCAGAATGGGTACCGGCGTGACAACTCCGGTTACGCCGCCAAGTCGTTGCCACCGCTGGAGTTCGGCTACAGCGAACCGGTGATCAGTGATGACGTCGGGTTCGTCGACCCGGCGAGCCTGGCGAACCTTCCGGCCGGGGTGGACGGTACCGCGTACCGGTGGGTGGACCTCGACGGCGACGGCGTCCAGGGGGTCCTGACGGAGCAGGCCGGCGGCTGGTTCTCCAAGCCGGGTACGGGCGGCGGCCGGTTCGGTGCCGTCGAGGTGGTGGCGGCGGTCCCGTCGGCGGGCGTATCGGGGAAGAGCCCGTACCACCTTCTGGACCTCGCCGGTGACGGGCAACTCGATCTGGTGGAGCTGAGCGGGCCGACGCCGGGCTTCGCCGAGCGGACCGAGGAGCGGAGCTGGTCGCCGTTCGTACCCTTCCGGTCACTGCCGAACGTGGACTGGGACGATCCGAACCTCCGCTTCGTGGACCTCAGCGGGGACGGTCACGCCGACGTACTGGTCACCGAGGACGAGGCGTTGGTCTGGTACCCGTCGCTCGGCGAAGACGGGTTCGGCGCCGCCCGGCGGGTCGGGAAGCCCGACGACGAGGAGGCCGGCCCGACACTGGTCTTCGCCGACGGCCAGCAGTCCGTCCACCTCGCGGACATGTCCGGTGACGGATTGGCCGACCTCGTCCGCATCCGCAACGGCGAGGTGTGCTACTGGCCCAGCCTCGGCTACGGACGGTTCGGCGCGAAGGTGTCCATGGACGACGCGCCGTGGTTCGAGCCTCCGGAGCAGTTCGAGCAGCGCCGGATCCGGATCGCCGACATCGACGGGTCGGGGACCGCGGACCTCATCTACCTTGCCGCGGACGGCGTACGCGTCTGGTTCAACCAGTCGGGCAACCGGTGGAGCCAGCCCCACCACCTCGCCCAGGCCCCGGCCGTCGAGGACGCGTCGGCGCTGATCGCCACCGATCTGCTCGGCAACGGCACCGCCTGCCTCGTCTGGTCGTCACCGCTGCCCGCGGACGTGCGCGGTCCGATGCGCTTCATCGACCTCATGGGTGGGCAGAAGCCGCACCTGTTGACGTCGGTCCGCAACAACCTCGGCGCCGAGACCCGTATCACGTACGCCCCGTCGACCAGGTTCCTCCTCGCCGACCGGGCCGCCGGACGGCCGTGGATCACGCGACTGCCGTTCCCGGTCCACGTGGTCGAGCGGGTCGAGACGTACGACCAGATCAGCGGCAACCGGTTCGTCACCCGGTACGCCTACCACCACGGCTACTTCGACGGGGCCGAGCGCGAGTTCCGCGGTTTCGGCATGGTCGAGCAGTGGGACACCGAAGAGTATTCCGATGGCGACGCCGCCACGACCCTGCCGCCCGTGTTGACCAGGACCTGGTTCCACACCGGGGGGTACGAGGGCGGCGCGCGGGTCAGCCGGGCATACGCGGACGGGTACTACGGCGACGAGCCCCTGCTGCCGGACACCGTCCTCCCAACGGGCGCACCGGAACTGACCACCGACGAGCTGCGCGAGGCGTGCCGCGCGTTGAAGGGCGCGCTGCTGCGGCAGGAGGTCTACGCGGTCGACGGTACCGGGGCGGCCGGCCGCCCGTACACCGTCGCCGAGCGCACCTACACGGTCCGCCTCATCCAACCACGCGGCGGCGGCCGGCACGCGGTGTTCTTCCCGCACCCCCGCGAGGATCTGTCCCTGCACTACGAGCGCAGGCGCTACGTCGTCGGCGGCACGCCGGTGGACGACCCGCGGGTGACGCACACGGTGACCCTCGAGGTCGACGAGTACGGCAACGTCGTGCGGTCGGCGGCGATCGGGTACGGCCGCCGCCACGACGATCCCGACCCGCAACTGACCGAGCCGGACCGGGCCCGGCAACGCGACACGCTGGCGACCCTCACCGAGAACCGCTTCACCAAGGCTCTGCTCGCCGGCACCGGGGCCGCCGCGGAGGATGTCTACCGCACGCCCCTTCCGTGCGAGACGCGCACGTCCGAGCTGACCGGTCCCGGCCTCACCCAGAGCAGGCGCCTGCGTTTCGCGGACGTCGCGTCGGCCGTCAGCCACGCCACCGTCCTGGAATACGACGGTGTCCCTGACACCGCCACGTGGCAGAAGCGCACGATCGAGCATGTCCGTACCCGTTACCGCTCCGACGACCTGACCCGTCTCCTGCCGCTCGCCGAACTCGAGCCGCGTGCGCTGCCGGGTGAGACCGAACGGTGCGCCTTCACGCCGGGTCTGGTCACCGACGCGTACGGCACGCGGGTCACCGACACCATGCTCGGCGCGGCCGGCTACGTGCACAGCGACGGCGACGCCAACTGGTGGATGCCGTCCGGCCGCAGCTTCCACTCCCCCGACACGGCCGACCCACCGGCCCAGGAACTCGTGTACGCGACGCGACACTTCTTCCTGCCGCACCGTTTCGCCGATCCCTTCGGGCACGTCACCACGGTCGGGTACGACGCCGACGACCTGCTGCCCGTACAGACCACCGATCCGGTGTCCAACACGGTCCGCGCGACCAACGACTACCGCGTGCTCGCGCCGGCCGTCCTGACGGATCCGAACCGCAACCGCAGTGCCGTCACGTTCGACGAGCTCGGCATGGTCACCACGACCGCCGTCAGGGGCAAGGCCGGCGAGACCGACCCCGCGAAGATGGGCGACACACCGGCCGACCCGACGACGCGCCTGGAGTACCGCCTGTCCGAGTGGGTCGACCACGGCCGGCCGGCCGTCGTCCGTACGCTCGCCCGCGAACGGCACGGCGCAGCGAACACGCGGTGGCTGGAGACGTACAGCTATTCCGACGGGTTCGGCCGCGAGATCCAGCGCAAGGCGCTGGCCGAGCCCGGGCCGCTCACCGCCGGTGGCGCACCCGCCGACCCCCGCTGGGTCGGCAGCGGGTGGGTCGTGTTCAACAACAAGGGAAAGCCGGTCAAGCGGTACGAGCCGTTCTTCAGCGCGGCGGCCGCGTTCGAGGTGGTGCAGCACGGCGTCGGCTCGACCCTGTGCTACGACCCGGTCGGACGGGTGGTGGCCACCCTGCACCCCAACCACACGTACGAGAAGGTGGTCGTCGACCCCTGGCGCCTGGCGACGTGGGACGTGAACGACACGGTCATGGTGACGGATCCGGCGGACGACCCGGACGTGGGCGCCTTCTTCCGAGGGCTTCCGGGTGGGGAGTACCTGCCGACCTGGTACACCCGGCGGGTCGGTGGGGCGCGGGGCGCGGCGGAACAGGCCGCGGCGCGCGAGGCGGCGGCCCACGCCGACACGCCGACCGCACAATTCCTCGACGCTCTCGGCCGGCCCTTCCTGACCGTCGCGGACAACGGCGCGGACGGCCGGTACGCCACCCGGGTCGCGCACGACATCGAGGGCAACGTCCGTGCGGTGACCGACCCCCGCGGCGTCGTCGTCATGGCGTACTCCTACGACATGCTCGGTACCGTGACCCGCAGCGGGAGCGCCGACGCCGGCACCCGTCGCGGCCTCACCACCGTGCTGGGTAAGCCGGCCTGGTCCTGGGACGATCGCGGGTTCACCCGCCGCATGGTCCATGATGCGCACCAGCGCCCGACCGAACTGTACGTCGACGACGGCGGTGGCGAGCGGTTGGCTGAGCGGACCGTCTACGGCGAGGCACGGGGCGAGGCGGATAACCACCGTGGGCGGACCTACCAGGTGTTCGATGCCGCCGGTGTCGCCACCACGACGGCGTACGACTTCACGGGCAACGCGGTGGCGACCACGCGCCAGCTCCTGTCGGACTACCGCGACCCGGTGGACTGGTCGGCGAGCCCGCCGCTGGACCCGGAGGTCTTCACGGCGAGCACCACGTACGACGCGCTCAACCGGCCCACCTCGACGGCCACCCACGACGGAAGCGTCATCCGGCCCGGCTACAACGAGGCGGGACTGCTGGAGAGGCTCGACGCCGATCTGCGCGGGGCGCCGCCGGTGACGCTGCTGTCCAATGTGGACTACAACGCCAGGGGCCAGCGGGAGCTCGCCGCCTATCCCATCACCGATGCCGGCGGCGGGCCCTATTCGGTGGAGCACCGGTTCGGCTACGACCCGCTCACGTTCCGGCTGGCGCACCTGGCCGCCCGCCGTACCACCGACAACCGCCGGCTCCAGGACCTGGGCTACACCTACGACCCGACCGGCAACGTCACCGCGCTGCGCGACGACGCCCAGCCGACCGTCTACTACGACAACCAGCAGGTCCCCGCGGGCGGCGACTATGTGTACGACGCCGTCTACCGGCTCGTCGAGGCGACCGGTCGCGAGCACGACGGCAGCGGGACCGTCGACCCGCCGTCGAACTTCCCGCACCGTAACCCGCACTACGACGGTGACGACTGGACCCGCCGGAACAAGACCAACCCCAACGACCGCAACGCGCTGCGCCGGTACACCGAGACGTACACCTACGACAGCGTCGGCAACATCCTCAGCCTGAACCACCAGCCGTTCGGTGCGAGCGGGTGGACCCGCCGTTACGAGTACTCCGGGACCGGCAACCGCCTGCTCGGCACCAGCCTGCCCGGTGACGCCATCGGCGCCTTCTCCGCGCGGTACGCCTACGACGCGCACGGCAACATGCTCAGCATGCCGCACTTACCGGTGCTGGAGTGGGACGTCAAGGACCAGCTCCACATGAGCCAGCGGCAGGTGGTGACAGCGGGCGTCGGCGAGCGGACGTACTACGTCTACGACTCCGCGGGGCAGCGGGTCCGCACGGTGACCGAGTGGCCGGGCGGCTCGGTCAAGGACGAACGGATCTACCTCGGCGGCCTGGAGTACTACCGGGCCTACACCGGCAGCGGCACGCTGGACCTCGAACGCGAGACGCTGCACGTGATGGATGGCCGGCAGCGCGTCGCGCTGGTGGAGACGAAGACCCGGGAGAACGACGCCGCCGTCACCGCGCCGCAGCCCGCCATCCGGTACCAGCTCGACAACCACCTCGGGTCGTCCGTCCTGGAGCTGGACGAGCACGGGGACATCATCTCGTACGAGGAGTACCACGCGTACGGGACGACCGCGTACCAGGCCGGCCGCAGCGTCGCCGAGGTTAGCCTGAAGCGCTACCGGTACACCGGCAAGGAGCGCGACGAGGAGACCGGGTTGTACTACCACGGCGCCCGCTACTACGCACCCTGGCTGTGCCGGTGGACCAGTTGGGATCCGAACGGTGCCGACGGCACCAACCGGTACGCCTACGTCTCCGGAAACCCGGTCCGGATGGTCGATCCTGACGGCCGCGCGAAGCAGGACGCCATCGCCCCGGTGCCGTGGGGTCTTCCCCTGGGAGAGGCTATCGCGCGGGCAAAGCTCAACGCCGCTCTAACCCAGCAGAACGAGGCCGTCGCCAAGCACGGTTGGGAGTCCGCCGAGCGGCGGGAGGCGCAGGCCCGGGTCAACGCCGCCCACGCTGGCGTGTCCGGGGAGCAGGAGTGGCAAGACTTCCACCAAAACGTGGGACTGCCCATCGTGATCGAGGCGATGAAGATGGCGGCTATGGGACCGATCGGCGGAGCCGTCGGTGGTGCCGTGGCCCGCTCGGCGCCGCTGCTGGCCAAGGCCGCGGTGGTGACGTTCACGTTCTTCGCCAGCTTCAAGGTCGGCGAAGCCATCGAGGGCCACACCACGAGCCTGCGTCCGTGGGCGTTCGGTGAGGTCAAACCGATCAAGGGGATCGACCGGCTCGCCCACGGCGTCGAGGGCGGATCCGAGTTGGTGCTGCTCTTCGCCGGCGCGACCGGCCCGAAGCCGGCAGCCGAGATGTCCCGTGCCGGCCCGGGAGACAAGTACGCGAAGGACATCCTCCCGGGTGGGCGCGCGGACAAGCAGACGGTGCTGGCCGGCCATGGCGAGTACCGGGCCGGCTCGGGAAACACCGTGGTGCCGGAGGGTACCCGGCTGCACATGTACAGCGAGCACGGCACAAGAATCGATAACCGCCTCGGCTTGAAGATCGAGGGCGGTGAGATCGGGGCGGAGTCGGCCACCGAGACGTTCGGGCCGGGCGCGACCGTGAAGGACTACACGTTGGTGGCACCGGACGAGAGCGTCGTGATCCGGTCGGAGTCGACCACCGTCGAGGATGCAACCCGGCTCAGCGACCTGCTGAAGCCAAACATGGGCGACGTCCATTGGGCGGCCTGCCGGAGCTTTAGGGTGCGGTGATCTATGGCGACCTACGCTGACCTGAGTCCGTACGTGTACGACGACGAGACACCGGAGCCGATGCTGAACGTCGGCTGGCTCGGTGTGGAGCTACCGTTCCCCCGGGGCGAGGTGCCGCGCGAGGTGCGCGAGGCTCTCGTCGAGCTGGCCGACCGCGCGCAGAACCCCTACCGCGGCTACCACTACTGCGAGTTCTGCCGCGAGGAGTCGCCGATCAAGGTGGACTCGCCTACCGCCCGTCGCGGGTACGTGTCGCTCGGCAACGGTGAGATCCGGGTCCGGGGCTCCGACGGCACCCTATACGCCGCACCCACGCTGATCATCCACTACATCGACAAGCACGGCTACGCGCCGCCCGCGCAGTTCTGCGCCGCGGTGCTCGCCAACCGGCCGTGAAAGCGGAAGCGACCGCGTAGGCGGTGGGAGGGCATCATGTATCTGACCGGCCGGAACCTGGAGCACGGACTGCGTGGCGACGACGTGCGGTCGCTTCACGATGATCTGGCCCTGCTCGGCTACCTGATTCCCGACCCGGAGCGGGTCGAGGGGTTCTTCGGTGACGGTACCCGTGCGGCGGTCGTCGACTTCCAGCGCCGGCACCGGCTCCGGGACAGCGGCGTCGTGGATGAGCACACGGCGCGGGCCGTCACGGCCGGGGCGGATCCGCGGCGTCCGCGGGTGGTGCGCGGCCAGGTGACCGTTGCCGGCGGCACGCCACGCCCGCAGACCACCGTCGCCGCGTTCGACAAGGACGTCCGTAGCGAGACCGAGCTGGGCCGCACGGTCTCCGGCGACGACGGCGGCTACCAGATCACCTACACCGCGGCACAGTTCCGCCGGCCGGACAAGGGTGGCGCCGACCTGGTCGTGCGCGCGCTGGGCGCCGGGGACCGCGAGGTGCTGGCCGCCTCGCCGATCGTCTTCGCCGCCAAGCCGGTCGAGACCGTGGATCTCGTGGTACCCGGTGCCGGCGGTGGCCCTTCCGAGCTGGAACGCTACCTGGCGGCCGTCGATCCGGTCCGGAACGGCGTGCCGCTCGCCGACCTCCGGGACTCCGACATCGAGGTGCTGGCCGGCCAGACCAGGGTCCCCCGCGAGCACCTCGCCCTGCTGGTGGACGCGGTACGGCACGAGGCCGAGGATGCGCGCGATCCCGCCGGCGGCCCGGCGAGGATACCCGCGGCGGCGTACTACGGGTGGTTCCGCCAGGGACTGCCGGGCGACGGCACGTTGTGGAACCGGTCCGACGACGACCTGACCCGGTCGTTGCGGGCGGCCGTCGACGGCGGGCTCGTCCCGCGGTCCCTGCGCGACCTGCTCCCGGCGCTCCCGGATCTGGCCGGTCGTCACCGGCACGCGCAGCGGCTGCGACCGGTACCGCCGGGTATGCGGGCCGGTCTGGGTGACCTGCTCGGCACCATGCCGCGACCGCTGAACCGCCAGCAGCAGGTCGCCGTCGCCGCCGTGGTGGCCGCGGTGCGGCCCGAGGCTCCCGACTTCGGTGACCGGCTCCAAGCGGCCGGGCTGAGCCGGGCCGAGGCCGTCGGCGTCCATCGGACCCTACGCCTGGACGAGATCACGCTGGGCCATGCGGCCCTCGTGCGGTCGCTCCAGGACCGCGTGGCGGGCGACGAGGACGCCTCGTTGCGCTCGCTCGCGACACTGCCGACCGACCGGTGGCTCGACCTGGCCTACGCCCATGGCGCGCCACCGGCGGAGAGCGTCGGCGCGGCGGACTACGCGGCGCGGCTCGAGGGCCGGATCGAGGAGCTGCACCCGAGCGCGAGCCTGGCCGCGCGCCTCGCGACCGGCCGGCTGCGCATCGCGCGACCCGGCTTCGGGGAGCTCGGTGCGTTCCTGGCGGACAACCCCTCCCTGGACGTGCTCGGCACGCCCGTCGAGGACATCGCGGACCAGGCGCGTTTCACCGGCGTCGACGACAAGGACCGGTTGCTCGGCGCGCTGACGGAGCTTCTGCGGCTCAAGGCCCTTTCCACCACCTGGCAGGAGAGCGCCGTGCTCCTCAACGCCGGGCTCGCGTCCGCGGACGACCTGCTCGGGGCGGGCCGGGACCGGGTGGAAAAGCTGGTGGGCGATCGGATCGACACCGCCCGCCTCGACACGATCTACGCGACCGCGGCCCAGGCGCACGACATGTCGATCTCCGCCATGGTCGCCACACTCCCCCGGTTCTCGTCCCTGACACCGGCGATCGGGCTCCTGTCCGACGCGGCACCGAACGCCGACCCGGGCGACACCAAGCTGCCGCCGACGCTGCGCGGCCTCTTCGGCGACCTGGACGTGTGCGAGTGCCGCCACTGCGGCTCCGTGCTCAGCCCGGCGGCGTACCTGGTCGACCTGCTCGAGTTCGTCAAGCCGAACCCGGCGGCCTTCGGCGCGCTGCTGCGCCACCGTCCCGACCTGCTCGACCTGGAGCTGTCCTGCGAGAACACCACCACCGAGCTGCCGCACCTCGACCTGGTACTGGAGACCCTGGAGAACGCCGTCGCCCTGCCGCACCGCGTGGTGCTGCCCGTCGGCACCGACGCGGCCGCGATCCTCGACGCCGCCGCGCGGGAGACCGCCACCGCGGGTACCGCGGAACTGCCGCACGTCCTGACCGCGGCCCTGGGCGCGACCGCGCTCGACGTACCCGACCGGCTGGCGGTCTCCTCGCGCGGAAGCCTGCTGATCCTGCACGGCCCGTCGCTGTGGACCGTCTCCGACCGTCGCCGGCGCTGGGCGCTCCAGCTTCAGGAGAGCGGCTTCTTCGCGGGGCCGCGCGGGCTGCCCGCGCTGGAGAAGCTACCGATCCCCGCGGCGGACGCCGGCACGACGATCGCCGCGCTCGACACCGGCGGCGTACCGGCCGCCCTGCGCCCCCGGTTCGAGGCGTTCCTCATCGCGCGGCACCCGAACGATCCGGTGATGGGCGTGCACTCGTACCAGATCGACCAGCTCGAACCCGGCCACCGGTGGAAGGTGACCTACACGCTCAGCGTCCGGGTCCTCATCGAGCGGCCGGAGAACCAACCGACCGGCACGCTGACCCTGCTCGACCCGGCCGGCGGCGTGCTCCTCAGCGACACCTACTCGCAGTCCGCCCTGCGGGCGACGGCCACCGCGCTGGACGACGGGCGCGTCGACGGGCTCCTCCCGGGGACCGGGCTCGCCAAGGGCCACCTGGTCACGGCGGACGCCACCGCCCAGCGCTGGACCATCGAGTCCGGGCCGTACCAGCTCGAGCTGCGTCACCAGGCGGAGGTCCTGACCATCGCGGCGCTGGCGTACCAGAGCTGCGGCCCGGACGCCGACCTGCTCGCCGCACCGGAGAACCGCAACCCGGCCGCGTACCGCATGCTGCGGACCGCGGAGTTCCCGTGGTCGCTCCCGTTCGACCTGCCGCTCACCGAGATCCGCGCCTTCCTCGACAGGCTCGACCTGCCGCGCCGGCAGCTCGTGGAGCTGGTGACGGCGCCCGCGGACCGGCTCGCCGACGACGCCGTCGCGCGCGAGGTGCTCGGGCTCTCCGACCACGCGGCAAACCTGACCGCCGAACCGGCCACCGCGGACACCCTGTGGCGGCGCTGGGGTCTCTCGGTGGAGAACGGAAACGCCACGGTCCACGACGCCGCCACCGACAAGGACGTCACCGGCACTCCAGCCATCCTGCTGTCCCAGGTGTCGATCGTCGCGCGGCAGGCCGGGCTGGACGTCGGCGAGCTGCGGGACGTGCTCCAGACCCGGTTCGTCCGCGGTACCCCGGCGGTACCGGTCACCATCGAACCGACGACCGAGTGCGCGCCGAGCAAGATGACGCTGCACGGCATCACCGCGGGCCATCTCGACCGCATCCACCGGTTCGTCCGGCTGTGGCGGGCGCTGGGCTGGCCGGTGCACGAGCTCGACCTGGCGATCGCCGCCGTACAGCCGGGCGCGCCGGACGGCACGGTCCTGCTGCGGCGCCTGTCGCACGTCAAGCTTCTGCACGAGCGCCTGGGCCTGCCGGTGGAGACCGTCGCCGCCTGGTGGGGCGGGCTGGGTACCCCGGTCTACACCGCGCACACGCGGCCGGGACAGCCGGAGATCCGGACCCGCTACGACCGGCTGTTCCAGAACCCGCTCGTCAGCAAGCCGCTCGACCTGGCGTTCCGCCTCAACCCGGCCCGGACCGCGCTCGCGGCCGCCGGGTCGACGATCGGCCGCAACGCACCCCTGGTCTGCGCCGCGCTCGGCGTGCCACGGGACGATCTCCAGGCACTGACGACGGGGCCGGCGCGGACCGTGCCGGACGACCTCACGCTCGACAACCTCTCGACGCTGCACGGCATCGTCACGCTGTCCCGGGCGCTGGGCATCACCGCGACGGCGTACCCCCGTGCCGTGCGTCTGACCGGGATCGACCCGTTGACCACGCGCACGACCCCGGCCGGCCCCGACGTCGAACCCGACCGGGCACTCGACTTCTGCGCCGCCGTCGGCTCCGTCCACGACGCGGGGCTCACCGTCGACGAACTGGCGTACGTCCTGCGCCACGAGTCGACGCCCGGCCTGGCCGCCGCCCTCGGCGCGACCGACGACCCGGCCACCGCGATCGCGGCGGAGCTGCGGGCCGACCTCCAGGCGGCACGGTCAGCGGTCGTCGACGCCCGCGCGTCGCTCGCCGATCGGGTCCGGACCCTGCTGACCCGGGCCGGCTGGGCACCGTCGGCGGTCGAGGCGCTCCTGCGCGACCTGGGCGGGCAGGCAACGGCCGAACTGCCCGACGAGCCCGCGCTCCTCGGCGCGGCCGACGTTCCCGAGGCGCTGCGCGGCGTCGCCCGCGTCACCGGCCGTACCCTCGAAACGCTCGACGTCCTTCCCGCGTCCGCGCTGGACGGCACCGACCCGGCCAGCCTCTACGCGGCGGTCCCGGCAACGACGAGCGGGTACGCGGCGTACGCGCTCGCCCTGGACGGCCTGGCCCAACGACTGGGCCGCCAGGCGACGGCGGCGGCGCAGGACCTGCAAGGCACGCTCGGCCTCGCCGGGGAGCCGATCGCGCCCGAGCCGCTGTGCACCGCGGCGCAGGCGGCCGAGCTGCTCACGCGCAACCCGGACGCGGACGCGCGGTACAGCGCGGTCCTCGACCGGGCACTGGAGCGGGAGCTGCGCCAGCGGCTCGTCACGGGCGTCGCCCGCGCGTTCGACCTCGACGAGCCGACCACCGCGGTACTCCTGTTCGCGCGGCTGCACCATCCCGACGACCCCCACCGGGCCGCGGGCGAGGCGCTGCTCGACCGCGGGTTCCTGGGCTCCGACGCCCGCACCGCGCCGGACCGCGCCACATTTCCCGCCGTCTTCACGCTGGTGCGCCGGCTGCACAAGGTGGCGCTGCTGGTCCGCCGGCTCGAACTCCCGCCCGCGGTGTTGCGGGAGATGCCCGCCCTGGCCGTGCTCGACCTGAACGCGGTGCCGACCGAGCCGCCCTCCGCCGGGGCCCCGAACCTCTTCGACGGCTGGCGGTCGCTGGCGGCGCTGGCGCGGCTCACCCGCCGCGGGCCGGGTGCGGGCGCGCTCATCGCCGCCTACGCCGCCGCGCTGGCGCCGGGCACCCCGGCCTCCCCCACCCCCGCGGCCGTCGGCCAGGCGCGGCAGGCTCTCGCCGACGGCCTCGACCTGACCCCGGCGACCGTCGCGGATGCCGCCACCCAGCTGCACATCACCGGCAACGACCACCGTGACCCCCGCCGGCTCGAACAGCTGCTCCAGCTCCTGCTCGTCGCGCGGCGGACCGGGGCGACACCGGCCCACCTCGCGACGCTCGCGGCGACCTACCCCGACGAGGACTCGGCCGAGTCGGCCGCCGCCCTCGCCCGCGAGGTGCTGCACGGCAAGCACGACCCGCGGCGCTGGCACGACCTGCTGCGGCCGATCTCGGACGCGCTGCGCGAGCGCCAGCGCGACGCGCTGGTCGACCACCTCCTGGCCCGCGACGGCGGCCGCGACGCCGACGACCTGTACGGGTCCGCCCTGATCGACGTGCGGATGGCACCCTGCCAGGTGACCACGCGCATCCTGCAGGCGACCGCCGCGGTCCAGCTCTTCGTCCAGCGCTGGCTGCTCAACCTGGAGCGCGACCTGCCGCCCGGGGACGTCGACCGCGCCCGCTGGGAGTGGATGCGGAACTACCGGGTGTGGGAGGCCAACCGCAAGGTCTTCCTGTACCCGGAGAACTGGCTCCTGCCCGAGCTCCGCGACGACAGGACGCAGGCGTTCCGCGAGCTCGAAGGCAACCTCGGCCAGAGCGAGCCGTCGCACGAACGGGCGGCGCAGGCGCTCGCCGGCTACCTGGACGAGCTGAGCGAGCTGGGCCAGATCACCGTGGTCGGGCTGTACGAGGACCACCCCGCCCGCGTGGTGTACGCCGTCGGTCGCTCGCCGAACCAGCCCTACCGCTACTACTGGCGCCGGTGCGACCGGTTCGGCGAGGACGCCATGCAGTGGAGCGGCTGGGAGCGCATCGACGTGGAGATCCCCGGCGACCACGTGCTGCCGTTCGTCTTCGAGGGGGACCTGCACGTCGCCTGGCCGGTCATCACCCGGCAGGGCGGGACCGGCGGCGGTCCGGTGGACGCGACCTTCGAGGCGCGGCTCGCCTGGGTGCGCCGCACCGGCCAGGGCTGGAGCCGGCGGAAGGTGAGCCGGGACCCGCTGGCCACGCCCAAACTGACCAACCGCGACGAGCGGAGCATGTTCGCCTTCCGCGTGGCCCGGGAGCCCGGCCCGCCCGAGCGCGTCGAGATCCGCTGCTGGGTCGCCGTCCGCGACCCCAGCCTCGACCTCACACCCGGCCCCGAAACGAGTCCGGCCACGCTGAGCGGCGGGGTGCAACGGTTGACCGTCAACCTGTTCACCAGCTACTTCCGGTACGACAACCCGACCGCGTACGAGTACGCCACCGGGGTCACGTACGAGGGCCAGGGCTTCCAGGAGAGCAGCAGTAACCACCTTGACACGCTGGTGAGCACGCACAACGACGAGTGGTACCAGCTCCCGTCGATCACCGCGCGGCGCGCCGGCACGTTCCTGATCGACGACCTGGGCGAGGCCGACCTGAAGTTCCGGGCGAAGCTGCCCGACGGCACCACGGTGGAGGGCGACAAGGTCCACGTCGAGGTGGGCAGGACCGTCGACTGCGTGCGCAACTTCGTCTTCCCGCGCGGGAACGCGCCGGCCCGGCTCACCGACGCGGAGGTGCCGCTCAAGATGCGGATGCAGGGGGCCTTCGTCCTGGCCAGCGGCGGCGACGTCGAGTTCGAGTCCCGGGGCGACAAAGCCGAGCTGGAACCGCTGACCGGCACGTACCTGTGGATGAGCGGCCACCGGGAGGTGGGCGCGGCACCGCAGGGGGTGTCCATCGACGGCACGGTCTTCAAGGAGTCGAAGGACCCGGACCGGTTCCTGGTGCTGCCCAGCGGCCCGGTCACCGGGAACGCGTTCGCACCGGCGGGGCTGTGGTACTTCCAGGAGGCGCGGTCGCGGTTCTACCTCGACCTGCGGGTGAGCCAGAACGTCCACGCGCTCACCGTCTATCCAGACTCCTACCCGGAGAGCGGCACGTACCGGCGGCTCGCCGCGCAGGGCCTGCCCGCCCTGTTCGCGCCGGGGTCGCAGGCGACCATGTTCGGCGCGGACCAGCTCGCGACCTACCTCGCCGGCAGCCAGTACCAGCTGGAGAACGATCCCCGCCCGCCGCAGGGCCGGCCGGCCGACATCGGCTTCCTCCTGCGCATGCCGTACGCCAACTACCACTGGGAGCTGTTCGTCCACGCGCCGCTGCGCATCGCCGACGAGCTGGCCAGGCAGCAGCGCTTCGAGGACGCGCTGCGCTGGCTGCACTTCCTGTTCGACCCGACGACCACCGAGCCGGTGGACCCCACGAATCCCACCGGCCGGTTCTGGAAGGCGCTGCCGCTGCGGCGGGCGGGCCGGCCGGACCGGGTGACGGACCTGCTCGCGTGGCTGCTGGACCCCGAGGTGACCCATCCGGAGGAGGAGGACTTCCGCGGCCAGATCACGGTCTGGGCGGGCAACCCGTTCCGGCCGCACGCCGTCGCCCGGCTGCGCCACGGCGCGTACCAGTGGCGGGTCCTGTTCAGCTACCTCGACGTCCTCATCGCGTGGGGCGACCAGCTTTTCCGGTACGACACGCGCGAGTCCGTCGCCGAGGCGACGCAGCTGTACGTCCTGGCCGCCCGCATCCTCGGACCGCGCCCGCGGGTCGTCTCCGGCCGGCAGCACACACCGGCACTCAGCTACCGGTCACTGGCCCAGCGGAAAATCGAGTTCGCCGACGCCTGGCTCGCGTTCGCCGACACGTCCGCGATCCGGAAAGCGCGCCACCCGAAGACCTTCGACACCGGGGGCGGGGCGCAGATCAACCCGACGCGGGCCGTCACGTCGCTCGGCGCGCTCTACTTCTGCGTACCGCACAACGACAAGCTCGTCGAGTACTGGGACACGGTCGAGGACCGGCTGTTCAAGGTCCGCCACTGCCAGAACTTCGACGGGGTGGCCCGGGAGCTGGCGCTGTGGGAGCCGCCGATCGACCCCGAGATCCTCGTCCGCGCCACCGCTGCGGGCGTCGACATCGCCGCGGTTCTCGCCGACCGCGGCGCCGCGCTGGCCCCGTACCGTTTCACCGTTCTCGCCCAGAAGGCCGGCGAGCTGTGCGCCGAGCTCAAGAGCCTGGGCGCGGCGCTGCTCGCCGCCCTGGAGAAGCGCGACGCCGAGGAACTCGCGCTGCTGCGCTCGAGCCACGAGGTGGAACTGCTCACGCTGGCCCAACAGATCAAACAGCACCAGATCGACGAGGCGGACAGCCACCTCGAAGCACTGCGCCGCACGCGCACGCTGGTGGCCGAGCGCTACGTCCAGTACCAACGGCTGCTCGGCAGGACCGAGATCACGGTCCCACTCGAGGGGGCCGCACCGCCGCCCATGGAGACGCTGACCCTGCGGCCGGCCGCGACCGCGGCGCACGAACTGGCCGCACTCGGCCTGACCCAGCGCGAGGTCGACCAGCTCTACCGGCTCAACGAGGCGCAGGGCCTCACCCTCGCCGCCGGCGCCGCCAGCACCCTGGGCGGCCTGTTCTTCGTCGCGGCGGCCGTCGCCGCTCGTGGTGGTAAGACCCGGGAAGACGACAAGGAGATGTTCGGGTACCTCGGGCGCGGCGCCAACATCGGCGCGACCGTCCTCAAGACCCTGTCCGACTACACCGCCGGCTGGGCGACCAAGGACGCCATCCTGGCCGGGTACGAGCGCCGCCGCGACGACTGGGCCCACCAGAGCAACCAGGCGGCGCGCGAGCTGGCGCAGATCGACAAGCAGATCGCCGGGGCACTCCTGCGGTTCACCATCGCCACCGAGGAGTTCGCCAACCACCAGCGGCACGTCGAGCAGTCCCAGCTCGTCGACGAGTTCCTCCGCGAGAAGCACACCAGCACGCAGCTCTACGGCTGGATGGTCGACCGGCTGGCCGGGGTCTACGGGCGCACGTACCAGCTCGCCCACGAGGTCGCCAAGCGGGCCGAGCGGGCGTTCCAGTGGGAGCTGGGCGTCGACTCCTCCCGGTACATCGGATCCGGTCACTGGGACAGCCTCAAACGCGGCCTGGTCAGCGGCGAGCACCTCTACCACGACGTCAAGCGGCTGGAGGTCGCCTACCTCGAGCAGCACCGGCGCGAGTTCGAGATCACCCGGCACGTCTCGCTGCTCCAGGTGAACCCGATGGCGCTGATCGCGTTGAAGGAGCACGGCTCCTGCGAGTTCGAGCTCCCCGAGGCGCTGTTCGACCTCGACTTCCCGGGCCACTACTTCCGCCGGATCAAGACCGTCGGGCTCAGCGTCCCCTGTGTCGTCGGCCCGTACACGAGTGTCAACGCCACGCTCACGCTCCTGCGTAGCACGGTGCGGCACAGCTCGGCGCTGGCGGGCGGCGGGTACCCGCGGGACCCGGACGGCGACGACCCGCGGTTCACCGACCACCTCGCCGCGGAGTCGGTCGCCACCAGCGGCGCGCAGAACGACGCCGGCGTCTTCGAACTGACCTTCCACGACGAACGCTTCCTGCCCTTCGAGGGCCAGGGTGCGATCTCGACCTGGCGGCTGGAGCTGCCGGACCCGTTCCGCCCGTTCGACTACGACACGATCGCCGACGTCGTGCTGCACCTGCGGTACACCGCACGACCCGGCGGCGACCAGTTCCGGCGCACGGCGAGCGGGTCGCTCCAGGCGCTCCTGAAGGAGGCCGAGACCTCGCCGCTCGCGCGGATGTTCAGCCTCCGCCACGAGTTGCCCGGCGAGTGGCACCGCTTCCGGAACCCGGCCGGTCCGGCCGGGGACCAGACGCTGGACCTCACGCTGGAGGACCGGTTTCCCTTGATGTTCAAGGGACGCGGCACCACAATCACCGTGACGAGGGCGGACGTCCTCGTGAGGTCGGCGACGGACACCGACTTCACTCTGGCGCTGCGACACGGACCGTCGACGACCACGAGCTGGACGGTCACGCCCTCGGCCGGGCTGTGGACGGGGACCACGGGCGCGATCAGCGTGGTCCCGGACGCCTGGAAGCTCACCGCCTGGCGCGGCGGATCGGGTTCGGCGCACGAGCGGCTCGCCCCCGGCGAGATAGCGGACGTCCTGGTGGTCTGCCACTACACCGTCGGTGGCGGACCGGTGTGAACCGGTCCGCCACCGACGCGTGGTCGTGGTACCGCGCTACACGGTGATCGTCCAGATGCCGCGTCCGTGCGTGGCCGCCATGACCGTGCCGTCGGGCATGACGGACAGGTCGTTGACCGAGGCGTTGGGCAGGCCCGTGCCGAGCCGTGACCACGACGTCGCCGCGCCGCCGCCGGCGGTGGCGACGAACACCCCGATGTCGGTGGCGACCACCAGCATGCCGCCCGCCACGACGAGGTCGTCACCGGGGGCGTCGGGCAGGTTGCCACTGATGTCGGTCCACGTCGCACCGGCGTCGAAGGACTCGAAGACGTGCCCGGTCCCCGCGCCCTGCACCCACCGCCGGGAGAACCCGTTGTACACGGCGTACAGGTGCGACGGGTTGGCCGGGTCGGCGGTCAGCGCGTTGACGAACCGGTTGGGCAGCGTGGTGCTGCTGATCTGGTGCCAGCCGCCGCCGGCGTTGGTGTCGATCCCGGAGGTGAACCCGGGCGGGTTGCAGGGACCGCACCAGCCGACGTAGGTCACCCCGCCGACGACGGCGATCGCCGTGATGGAGTGGCCCGCCCCGGTGTCGTGCACGATCTTCCAGTCGCACGCCGAGGCCGAGCAGGTGGTGCTCCACCCCTTGCCGCCGTTGTCCCACACGTACCGGCCACCGGCGACCCAGTGGTTGACGTTGCGCGGGTCGGCCCGGAACGGGGCGATGAACCGCGGGTTCGGGTCGCACGGGCTCGGCGTGTAGGTGAACGCGCCGCAGGCCGGGCTGATCTCCCGGAACGCGGCGACGGTACCGTCCGAGCGGCCGCCGTTGGTGGTCAGCGCCATGTCGAGGCCGACGTACTCGACCACCGCCCGGTCGCCGTTGCGCGGGTCGACGAGCGTGTCCCCGCCGTCGCCGCCGAACGGCGAGACCATCGTCCGCGCGCCGGGCAGGAGCAGGGACTCGCCGTTGTCCTGCAGGCCGCCCCAGATCGCGAGCCCGCGGGCCGTGGCGCCGCTGCCGGCGTAGTAGTACTGCAACGTCTGCAGGTCGGCGTTGTGGTTGGCCCAGCCGGTCGCGTTGCGCACGGCCCGGCTGTAGACGCCGCCGTCGTCGCCGATGTACACCCGGCCGTTGTCCGCGAAGGCGACGGCGTGCTGGTCCGGGTGGGTGGTCGGCGGGCAGTTGTCCAGGCCGCCCGCGGAGCACGGCAGGCCGAAGTTCCAGTACGGTCCGACCGCGCGCCAGGAGGTACCCCCGTCGGTGGTCTCGAAGACTTCCTCCAGGCCCAGGTACAGGTGCTTGCTGTCGGTCGGGTCCACCGCGAGGAACTGGTTGTACCAGGACTGCACGCCGGGCGCGTAGCCGCGGGACGCCTGCAGCGCCGAGCCGGACGCGGCGAGCTTGCTCCACTCCGCGATGGTGTTCCACGGCCCGCCCGGGGTGGCCCCGGGTACCGCGAAGACGCCCATCAGGTTGGTACCGCCCTGGCTGGCGCTGGGGTGGTTGAACAGCTGCGACGACTGGACCAGCGCGTAGAGCACGGAGCCGTCGGCCGAGTAGGCCAGCGTGGTCCGGCCGATCTGGCCGTCGTTGATCGACCCGGTCACGGTGATCCGGCTGAACGTCGCGCCCCCGTCGCCGGAGACGTAGAAGCCGTTGCACGCCGATCCGGCCCGCCACCCGACGACGGCGACGACCGTCCGGCCGGAGGTGCCCGGGCGTACGGCCACGTCGCTGACGTAGGTCGTGTCGTGCTGGCCCACGCATGGCTTGAGCACCAGGGTCCACGGCGCGGCCAGGTCGGTGACGGAGCGCTTGTACAGGCCCATGCTGGTGGCGGCGAAGACGTTGCCCTGGCCGTCGAAGGTGAGCCGGCCGACCAGATGGTTGCTCAGCTCGTCGCCGCCGACCCGGGTGAAGGTCGCCCCGCCGTCGGCGGACATTGCCGCACCGCCCTGCCCGACAACGGGTGTCGGGTCGCGTGAGCGGGGTGGGTGTCATGGACTTCGCCGCCCTGCACGACGCGACCTGGCGGGCCGGGTTCCGCATCGACTGGGACGCCCTGCTGCGCCTGTCCGCCACACATCCCGAGCCGGTGCAGGACTGGGTCGCCGCCGGCGGCGAGTACGCCGCCGCCGACACCGGACACCGGCTGCTGACCGCCACCGCCGCCGCACTACGCGACCGGATCGCCGGCAGCCCACCCGAGCACCTGTACCAGCACGCCGACCAACTCGCCGAGGTCTGCGACCTGCTCACCGGCGCCGCGCAGGCCCGCGACGACGCGATGGGCCGCCTGACCGACGTCTTCCTGAACCTGGCCGCCCTGGACCGCACCGCGCTGATCCCCGACCCGGACGGGCCAGCCGGCAACCCCCCATCGGCGCTACCGAACCAGCTCACCCCGGCCGCGCCCGCAGCAACCCGGCCCTGCCGCGGCATTCCGCCGCATCCGCGTCGCCGCCCCCGCCACCGCCCGGCCTGACCACCCATCCACCCACCACAACCGCAGCGATCCGACTGGAGGCAACCCTGATGCCACGCACCAACCCCGCCACCCCGGGCCGCCACCCGAACCGGCCCGACCCGGCCACCGGAACCGCCGGCGGGCAGGTCCCGACCACCGATCAGCAGTTCGTGACCCGCGGCCGGAACCCAGCACATGCCCCGGGCGTGGCTGCGGGCGGTCGAGCCGGTACCGGCCGACACCCCGGCCTATCTCAACAAGGTCGAGCACTGACCCAGCCTGCTCCCTCATGCGCCGGCGGGCACGGCCGGCTCAGCCGACGCCCGACCCTTCCCGCATCCCCACAGCGGCTTCTCACCGCCACGACCGGTGCATCCGAACCCCAGCACGCCGGGCGTACCGGCGAACGCTGGCGGCCCGCCATCGCCGCCCGCACTCGTCTGACGCCGCACGCCGCCGGTGCGGGTGTCACGTCGCGGCGCTGCCGGCTACACCCCCGGCGCATCCGGTGAAAGGAACGGTCACGACCTGATGAGTACCGACCTGTACTTCGACCTTGCCGCGGCCCTGCGGCTGGCCGAACACGCCGTCGCCTCGCCCGAACACTGCCAGTCCCACAGCGAACAGCTCGACGGCCGGCCGTGTCCCGGCGCTCTGGAATGGGTGGCCGACGCGGGCACCTACCTGATGTCCGGCGGCAGCCCCGCTCTGCTGTCCGATCCCGGCGACCCGCACAGCAACGTCGTCGTCTACGCCGAAGGCTGGGACGACACCAGCGACCGGCGGGCGCTGGCCGCCACCGACGTCGGCGGCGACGACTTCGTCGAACACCTCCACCTCACCGAACCCGACCATCCGGACGACCCGAGCGGCCCGCCGCTGATCACCCTGCTGCGCGACGGCGCCGGCGCCGGCTACCGCTGGCTGGTGCTGCGGGTCAGCGCCGACACGGTCGTCACCCGGCTGTCGCGCACCGGACCCGACGGCCGGTAACACCCGCACCCCGCGGCCAGGCGGGGCCCTGCCTGTGCCCACCCATCCGCCCCCAGCCAATACGACCAAGGAGTATCCGGTGTTGTCGTCGCACACCATCCACGCCCTGACCGGTTGCCTGCTCGACGCCGAAGCCCACGCCGACACCCACGGCTGGCGGCAACCCCCGATGATCATCCTGCTCCGCGCCCAGCGGCTGCACCCCACCCACGGCCGGGGACGGCGGCTGGACACCATCCTGCTGCCGATCCACCCGGACGTCGCCGGCCACGCCGGCGGCATCCCCGCCATCCTGCGGGACCTGGCCCAGCGGCTCACCGACATCCCTGCGGGGACCGACAGCGAGGCAGCCGCGGCGCTGTCCACGGTGGTCGCCGATGAACTGCTCGACCAGACCAGTCCCGGGGCCCGGCTGCTGGGCTGTGGGATCCTCCACGAGGACACCCACATCCTCGGCACCGACGTCCGGCAGGTCCGCCACGTCGACGCCGTCGACGCCGACCGGCGACTGTACCGGCTGACCCGGCTGTCCGGGCAATCCCGCCCGGCCGCGGTCGTCGACGACCAGCCCGACCCGCAGGACTGCCCGGCCTACCCCGGGCTGGTGAGCCTGTTCGACGCCGCCATGCGCCTGTCCCGCCGCGCCCGGCAGGCCCAGCCGTGACCGGTCCGCACCTGCCCGCATCCCCGGCCGACGGCACCGCTGCCGGCCACACCGATGCGCCCGCGGACATCGCGGCGCCCGGCAGCGAACTGCTGCGGCTGCGGCGCCTGATCCGCGAGCAGTTCGCCGACGCCGTGTCCGCAGACCACCTCGACCCGGATGTGGCCAACGGCATGCTGGCTGTCTTCGGCCTGGCCGAGCTGCCCCGCCGGTGGACCGTCCGCGTCGGCCTGGCCTTCGTGGTCGAGATCACCGCCGGTACCAGCCACGAGGCGTACGACGCCGCCGAGGACGCCATCGCCCAAGCGGTGACCGACGCCGACTGCCCCATCGACGTCGACTTCGACAGCCGCGTCGAGGTGTACACCACCGCGCCCGGGGGCGTCGACCACGACGCCCTGCACACCCCACCCGGCCAGCCGTAACCACACGCGCGGCGTCGATACCACCGTGCAGCGGCTGCAGCGCCGCACGCCGGCACGCCCACCCGCCACGCCCACCACAGGCCACGCCCATCGCCGCCTATAAGCGGCCTGACGTCGGTCAGTCCCAGCACCGGCCGGCACCGGCGTGAGCGGGCCAACCCTCAGCTGTCGCCCATACCGCAGCGGTGCGGGCAGACCCGCGGCACCTCACACCACCGGCACCCCTCTTCCGGGAAACGGAGACCCACAACGATGAACCTGGACCATCTGCGCCCCGACCGCATCCGCATCGGCAGCGTCGGCGTGTTCGCCGGCGACTGGGCCTGGACACCCGACGCCGACGGCGCGATGCGCATCCCCGTCGCCTTCGTTGGCACTCTCATAGACACGTGGAACGGCTGGGCCGTGTTCACCTGTACCCGCGAGGTCGCCGAAGCGATCGTCGCCGACCAGCAACAGCAACGCGACCAGTACCGGCACGCCCTCCGACCAGGGCGTCGCCGAAGACGACCTGGACCGTCAGGTCAACGCGTCGCTGGCGATCCTGACCTTCGACGGCGAGGCCATCGTCGCCGACCAGCGCGCCATGTACGACGACCCGGAGGCGATCGAACGCATCGCCCCCGACCCCGAGGGCCGGTACGTGGTGATGGGCCGCAACTGGTGCTGGCTGCCCGTCGACCCCGCCGACTGCGACCGCATCGTCGGAGACCTACCCCTGGCGGGCGAGCAGCAGCAGTTCGTCGAGCTGACCCACACCCCCGGCCTGCGGGTCCCGCACGACCGGCTACGCCTGCGGGTCGTACGGCACAGGCGAACCCCCCCGGGTCTGGCGTTCACCGGCACCCTAACCCTCGACGGCACCCCGGTCGCCGCCATCTGCGACGACGGCGACGGTAACGGCGTCCGGTTTAGCTCCGCGGACGGCGATTCGGGCTGGTCGGGCATGACGGAGTACCTGGCTGGCTGCCGCTACCAGGGCGCACCGGTCACCGGACAGCGGCTGCTGGACGCCCTCGTCGACGACTACCACCTGTCCGCCGCCGTCACCCAGGCCCAGACCGACGGCGCCGTCCTGGTCCGCCTGGTCGACGACGCTGGATACACCCGCGCGCTGCGCCCCGTGTCCCCGCCACCGCGCGGCTGGCACGAGCTGCAGGCACTGGGCCGCAACCTCACCCGCGAGTCCACACCGTCCGGCGGGGCCGGGCAGTGGCAGATCTGGGGCGGCAACGGCTGGGCGCACCTGGTCAGCGGCGGCGCCGACGGCGGCGGCGATACCGGCAACCACACGGCCCCGGGATCCGGCGGCGTGAACGACGAACCCCGCGAGGCGCCGCGCTGAATCCAGCCCGCACCAACACCCCCGTGATCCGGACGTGGGCCTCCGGCCAGGAATGTCAACGACAGTTGGCACCAACGGCCAGCGGTACCTGTCACCGAGACGTGTCGTCAGCTGTTTTGGCAGCAAACCCCGGGATGCGCCCACCAGCCGATTTGCTCGCAGCGAGCGCGGTTTGGATCTTGGTGACAGGTGGCGCTGACCGTCACACAGGGGCCGCCGGTGACGCTGCCACCGCCCCGTACGGGGCGACTTGACTGTGTCGGCGAAGTCACGGGTGGATCAGTCGCGGTCGCTGCAGGGCAGGTCACCCGATCCGCGCTCGCCTCGGCCGCAGGCCGCACCCGTGACACCGGCGGGTGCCCGCGCCGCCGGCCACAGCCCTGGTGGCGCACTGCGGTCTGCGCGCCCGGGTGCCGCCGCGTGACCAACGCCAGCTTTCGCATCTGGAGGTGAGATGAACTTCCGTACCGAGACGACCCTAGCCGGCTACGCCCGCACCGCGGTCACCCTCAAGACCCGCATGGACGCCTACTGCCACAGCAGCGGCGGCAAACACTACCTGACCACCTTCGCGCAAGCCTTCCACGACAATGCCCTTCCGGACCAGAAAGCGACCCCCGACTTGGTCGACGCGGTCCACCGGCTGGCCGGCAGCGCCTGGCGGGTCGGCGAGCCGTACGTACTGGCCCCGGCGATGACCGCGATCGTGGCCGCCGCCGCGGACGCCCTCGACCTGGGCGGGGAGATCCTGCACGACGAGGTCGCCCCAGGCGACTTCGGGGTGCTGTTCCTACCAGACCCGATCTACACCCGCAGCCCGCGCGGTCAGGTCACCGGCATCGCCGCGATCACCTGGGCCCGGCTGTCGACCCCGGAGGGCAGCAGTGCGTGGGCGATCGCCGGCTGGTCGGCCCTCGACGACCCCGACGACCCAGAGACCGCCCGGCTGAACGCCACCCTGCGCCGCAATCCGAAGGTCCGCCGCTACCTCGGCCCCTACCTGCTGGTTGACATCGACTACCTGCCGGTCAACGAGCCGGTCCCGGCCCACGACACCCCCACCGCCGACGAGGCCGACCTCGACTGGGAACCGGCACCGGACGGCCGGTACGTCATCGACACCACCGCCTGCCGCACCTCGGTGTGCACCGCCATCATCTACGCGTTCTGGCGCATCCAGGCCCAACCCCTGGCCACCGTCGCACCCGCACCCCTGGACCGGCCCGCCGCGCGCCGCGCCGCCCGCGCCTCGATCGTGCACGACACCCGGGTGGTGATGCTGCGCCGCACCAGCCCGATCGCCGAACCCACCCAGGGCGAAGCCAATGGCACTACCGGGTCCGGTTCATCGTCCGCGGCCACTGGCGCCGCCTGACCGACAAACAGGGCCGCCCGTACCGGATCTGGATACACGCCCACATCAAGGGTCCCGACGGCGCCCCGCTGCTGGCCGGGGAGAAGGTCGCCATCCTCGCCCGCTGACGCACGAGGCGACCCGCCTTGTCGCCACACGGCATCACCACTACGTGCCGGTCCCGCGACCTTGCCCGGCACCGGCACGCCAGCCGCCCCGACCCCGGCGACCCCATCCGCGCTGTTGCGGCTGCCCACCCCCACCGGCGCCGCCCGCACGCCCCCAGACCCGGCGTGGCCACCGAGATCGCCGACCACGCCGCCCGGTTGCGCCTGCCCGAACCGGTCGCCCCGGCCAGCACCGGCGCGCCCACCACCTAACCGCCCCATCCACCATCCGCCTGACAACACAGGGAGCGACCCCGCCATGGACCACGTTCGTGACCTGCTCACCGCCGCCGCCGACACCGTCGGCTGGCAGCTCGACCTCGACCAACTGCCCGTCACCTGCGCCCAGGTCCCCACCGCGGTGCTCACCCTGATCGAGGCGTCCGCCGCCCACCTCGCCGGGCTCGCCAGCGCCCGCATCCTCGACGACGCCGCAGCATGCCTGCGGACGGTGATGACCGGTGCCGACACCACCCCGGACCGCGAAGCCCGGCTCCTCGTGGCCGTGCTCGACGCCACCGACGCCCGCCAGCGGCACCTCGACCAGACCCGACGCCGCCTGCTCGCCGCCCTGCAGGACCTGCAATCCGACGGGGCCACCTGGCCACCCCCACCCGCGCCAGCCCCCACCGGCGACACCGACACCCCAACCGGCCTGGCCGCCGCACTGACCGGCCTCGGCCTGCACCCCACCCCAACGGACGACACCTCAGGCATCCGCTACGCCTACACCACCTACAGCGTCGAACACGGCCAACACAAGATCACCGTCACCGTCCACCCCGACGACGGCGACAGCACCGAGGTGCACGCCTTCGACGGCCACGCCCTGACCTGGTGCGCCGCCCTCGCACCCGGCACCCCGCAGGAGGTCATCGTGGCCGCGGTACGCGGTGCCCTGGCCACCCACCCGGACACCGTGGGCCGTCTCAACAGGCCCGACGTAGCAGGGCCAGACGCCTCACCGGCCACCGACCGCACCTGACGACCGCCCAAGCAACCGCTGCGCCCCACCACATGGGATCGCTGCTAGACCGGCGCCGCCGGGCGGCACGGCACCCTGCACCAACCGCCGCGCGGCAGCCCTCCGGCTCCTGCGCCGCGGCGACTCCGGCGACGACGGGGCGGTCAGCCCGCCACCACGCCCGAGGACGTTGCCATGACCAGACCACCGCGGCCAGCGCCACCTGGCGCGGCGCCCGGTGACCGTGAAGGAGTCCATCGTGGATATCGAGAGCATCACCGAGAAGTACACCGGCCGGCGGCTCGGCCTGCCCGACCTGACCGCCGCCTGGCACACCGGCAACCCCCTCGCCCAGGCGCTCGCCCACGCCGTCGAGCGGGCCGCATACGCCGTCAGCGAGGTCGAGGCCGACCTGGCCCGTGCCGCCGAGTGCATCAGCGACGACATCACCGACGTCCGCCAAGCCCTGGCCGCCGCGGCAGGCCAACACATCCGCACGCTGAACCCACTCGGCGAGTTGCAGGCAGGCGGCCCCGCTTCGACCTGCTCATCGGCCTGCGCCACGACCGCATCGGCCACCTGCGCATCCTGACCCGGCTGTGGCAGGAACTGGCCGCCGCCCACACCTCTCCGGTCGACCTCCCGCAGGCGCTGGCCGGCCTGGGCTTCCAGCAGACCCCGCCCGCACATCCGAGCACCCGCGCCGCATACCGTCACCGGCGCGGCCAGCGGCAGGTCGACGTATCGCTGGATCCCTACGGCGAGCCCGGTACCGAAATCAACGCCAGTGACGCGGGCACCGTCGCCTGGGCGGCCACCCTCGGCCCCGACGTACCGGTGCCGGTCCTCGCCGCGGCCCTGCGCGCCGCCATCACCCCATCCCCGACCCCGGCAGCCGGCCAACCCACGCGGACATGACGGGCCAGCAGATTGACCTTCGCAGCGCCGGTCGGCTCGCGCACAGCCATGGTTGGCCACGGCCACACCTTGCAATCCACACACCGTCCGGGCCGTTCCGGCAGCGCGCGGGCGGCATGCCGCCCCGCCGCGGTGCCCGTGTGACCCGTCCCGCCTGGCGGCGCATCACACGTCCCCGTGCGCGCCGGTCCCACCATCGAACCGGAGCGTGCATGCCATCCGCAGCCGCGACTCTCCGTCCCCGGTGCGGCTCAGGCAGGCCCCGGCACAACCCTTCAGGAGCAGATTCGTATGCGCTACACCACCGACACCGGCCAGTATCCGTTCGACACCGACAACCGCGCCTGGCGTCGATTCACCCAGGTGCTCGGGGAGCATTTCGACGTTGTTGGCTGGACCAAACAGGACGGCCGGCCGGTCCTGGCCACGCTGGTCGACCTCGCCAGCGGCGACGCCTTCACCGTCGCCGTCCTCGACTCGGTCGAGGTCCGCGATCCGCACGCGCTGCTCGCGTTCACCACCGGCGGTGAACTGGCCGCGCACGGCCCGTTCGACGGCGAACACGCCGCCGCCAGCTACGCGCCCCAGCTCGCCATGGCCGACGCGGCTGTGGCCGCCACCCGGCCGATGCCGCTGCACCACCCCGACCAGCCGAAGGTTCCCGACGACGCGTGGCGCCCGGTTCCCGCCGAACTGGCCCGCCTCGCCCGCCCCGCCCTCACCGACGCCCGCGCCGCGCTGGTGCTGCTCGACCGGACCCGCGGGCTGCTGGCCGTCGTAGGCCCGTTCCCGGGCCACACCGCCGCCGATACGTGGCGACCCATCAGCGACCTCGACCCCGCCGTCGACCGGCTCGTCGTGGCGTTGCACCCCGTCGCGGTCCTGCCCGGCACGGCGTGACCGCAGTGCCGGCGCGCCCGGGACGACACAAGCGGTGTCCCGTCGTCGCAACGCCGCAGGTTGCCCGTTTCGGCCAGCTCAGCGCCCGCGACTTGACTGGCCAACCCGAGGTCGGCGTTCATGCGTTGCGCGCCGCGCCAGCTCACCGCCGGGTTCGATGCGGCGCGCGCTGACCGGCCCGTCCACACGACGATCACACCCTGTCGACCCCGAGCGCCTGACCAGCCGCCATGCCCGACTTGCGACGCCGCGCACCCGCGATCACCCGCCGCAGAGCACCCGTCGGGCCACCGGCCGGCAGGTGCCGCAGACGGCGCCGCGCGGCTGCCGTGTCCCCAGCCTCGCTTCACCCCACGGGTGTCCGGCCCGCCCCCAACCGTGTGGGGGTGGTGCCGCAACCACCCGTCTCCGCTGTGTGGCCTTCGCCGCCCGCGCATCCGGAGACAGGTGCGCGGGCCCGTCCCGTGAGGAGAACCATGCGATGAACCCAGCCCCGACCCCGGCCGCTACCAACCCCGCCGTCACCAACGCCGCAGCCGCACCGGCCGCAGCGGCCGGTGGCCCGGCCGGCACGCCCGAGCGGGGTCGCCGCGCCGGGCAGCTGTACCGGCAGGTGGCGGCGTACCTGGCCGCCAAGCCCGACACCGTGCTGAAGGTCGGGGAGGTGACCGCCGCGATCGGCGCCCCGTCGGCCGGGGCGGTGTTCGAGGCGTTGAAGCGGATGGCCGCCGCCGGCTACGCCAGCCACCACACCGGCCCGCACCGCTTCCAGGTCACCCAGGCCGGCATCGACGCCGCCGGCACCCTCCCGCCGCCGGCCCCCCGCCCCACGGGCGCAAGCGGGCCGCGGCCGGGCCGGCGGCAACCGGTACGCCGGCCCAACGGCGAGCTGTACTTCCCCCGCCGGCTGGCCGGCGGCACCGACATCGACGTGCTGCGCCGGCTGCGTGACAAGAAGATCCCGGTGCTGCTCTACGGGCCGCCCGGCACCGGCAAGACCGCCCTGGTCGAAGCCGCATTCGGCGACCTGCTCACCGTCGCCGGCACCGAAAACACGTTGGTCGACGACTTCCTCGGCGGGTTCCTGCCCACCGTCGACCGCGGCTACGAGTTCTTCTACGGCCCCCTCGTGGTGGCCATGCGCGAAGGCCGGCCGCTGCTGGTCGATGACGCCACCCTTATGTGAACAGTCAAGTTGTCGCAGGCGCCCGCGTGTCGCAGTTCGCGCCAGCAACTCGTCGTACTGGTTCTCACCTACCGGGGACCCTCGGTGGCGGTCGACTGACGCCGCGCCGCCCGCGCGGCCTTCCGTT
>WNGB01002371.1_pt1 | contig 30457 bp, 35 predicted proteins | sample 5400681 | NCBI WGS metagenome assembly WNGB01 (sample SAMN13153367, study PRJNA577476) | soil metagenome | isolation source: 115 cm soil or saprolite under grassland replicate 2 | place: USA:California | collected 2016-06-15
CTGCCGAGCCGAGGACGCAATCCAGCCGCGTCTGGTTGACCATCTCGATGATCGTCTGGACGCCGCGCCCCTCCTCGCCGACCAGCTGCGCCCACGCGCCGTCGAGCTCGATCTCCGCCGAGGCGTTCGAGCGGTTGCCCAGCTTGTCCTTCAGCCGCTCGATGTGGAAGCCGTTGCGCTCGCCGTCCGGGAGCACGCGCGGCAGCAGGTAGCAGGAGAGCCCCGCCGGCGCCTGCGCCAGGACGAGGAAGGCGTCGCTCATCGGCGCCGAGCAGAACCACTTGTGCCCGTGCAGCGTCGCCTCGCCGTCGCCGGCCGGTCGCGCGACTGTTTCGTTCGCGCGCACATCGGAGCCGCCCTGGCGCTCGGTCATCGCCATCCCGCAGAGCGCGCCCACCTTCTCTGCCGCCGGACGCAGGCCCGGATCGTAGGCGCGCGACGTCAGCCGCGGTTCCCACTCGGACGCGAGCTCCAGTGAGGCGCGCAGCGCCGGGACGGCGGCGTGCGTCATCGACAGCGGACAGCCGACGCCTGCCTCGACCTGGCCCACCGTCATGAACATCGCGGCGCGCGCGACGTGGCCGCCCGGCTCGCCGGTCCAGCCGAGCCCGGTCAGGCCCGCCTCGACCCCGAGCCGCATCAACTCGTGCCAGGAGGGGTGGAACTCGACCTCGTCGATCCGCGCCCCGTATCGATCGTGCGTCCGCAGGGCGGGCGGATACTCGTTCGCGAGCGCTCCCCACCGCAGCGGCTCGCCGCCGAGCCGCTCGCCCAGCGCAGAGGCCTGCTCGTGAGCCCAGCCGCCGCCCTCGCGCTCGAGCGCCTCGACCAGCGGCCGGTTCTCGAGGAACAGGTTGTAGCCCTCCAGCGGCGGCGGCTGGTTGGAGACCGATGCCGGCTGCTCGGTCAGCGCCATCGATCCATCCTAAGCCTAGGTCCTCCTGCTCGTGAAGATGGGCCATGCGGCCCATTGACCGCACTCGGCTTGCCGGAACACAATCAGTTCTCTGTGGCAACCCAGTTGAGAGGAGTCATGTCGGTTCGAAAGCTCGCACTTGTCGTCACGGCACTGATCGTGCTTGCCGTATTTCCGGCAACCGCCTCGGCGAAGGTGCGGCTGGCAAGCGTCACGTCACCTAGGTCGCCCGGTTCTCACGCGGCGTTGGTCGCGAAGGTCTCCACGAACGCGACCTGCTCCATCACCGTCCTCTACAAGAGCGGCGCGTCGCGCGCGCAAGGGCTCTACCCGAAGCGGACGGTCGGACTCCGCGTCAGCTGGACATGGATGGTCGGAACGAGGACGACACCGGGGAGGTGGCCGATCATCGTCTCGTGCGGCCGCGCGGGCACGCTCCAGACGTCGTTCGTGGTCGCGTAGGCGAGACGCGTGGGTTTCTTCTTCCGCAAATCGCTGAAGATCGCGCCCGGCGTGCGGCTGAACCTGAGCAAGCGCGGGGCAGGACTCAGCGCGGGCCCCCGCGGCGTGAAGTTGGGCGCGAACTCGCGCGGCGAGCGCCGCGCCTCGCTCAGCTTCAAGGGCTTCAACTGGAGGAAGCGGATCTAGTCAAGGAGAGGACGAAGGGGCGGAGCGCTCTCCGCCCCTTCGAGCATCCTCAGTAACCGGTGTGAGCATCTGGCGGCACCTGCGCGCGATCGGGCTGCTGCCCGGGATGGTGACGCTGGTGATCCCGGCGCTGCTCGTCTGGATCACCGGTTCGATCCACCTCGGCTGGGGGTTCGGAGCCGGCTACGCGCTCGGCGCCGTCCTCATCGCGCTCGGCCTCGCGCTCTTCGGCAGGACCCTCGCGCTCCTCGCCTCCGTCGGCCGCGGGACGCTCGCTCCCTGGGATGCCACGTCCCGGCTCGTCGTCCGCGGCCCGTACCGCTACGTGCGGAATCCGATGATCAGCGGCGTGCTCACGATCCTGCTCGGTGAGGCCGCGCTGCTCGGCTCGACGGCTGTGCTCGCCTGGGCGGCGACGTTCTTCGCGATGAACGCGGTCTACTTCCCGTTGAGCGAGGAGCCCGGCTTGTGCCGCCGGTTCGGCGCGGACTACGACCGCTACCGCGCCCACGTCCCCCGCTGGCTGCCGCGCCTGCGGCCGTGGAAGCCCGGCACCTCGGAGCATCTGATCGGCCCCGAGCGAAAGTAGGCTCCGCCCCAGACGATTTCGGGTCAATTCCGGCACGTTGGCGTCACGGCTCCGCAGCTTGGATGTCCTCCATGCTGACCAGACAGCGTGCCGTTCGCCTGGCCGCGGCTCTTGACCTCGACGTCTCGCAGACCGAGATCTGCCCCGCCTGCCTCAGCTTTGTCTCGTTCGCCCTCGACTCGGGTGACGAGGGCAAGATCCGAGGCGCCGCCCTCAGCTGGACGCCGGTCCTGTGGGACGAAGGCCTCGAGCTGCCCCTCCGCCTGGCGCTGGAGCGGGCGCGGGCGCAGGGCGTGCCCGACGCCGCTCGCGCGCTCCTCGATATCCGCGGCGCCGGCCCGCGAACGTCGATCGCCCGCGCCGCTGTTGAACGGCTGGCGCTTCAGCTCTCGCTCAGCGCTAGAGCCGCCCTCAATTGACCTACACATGCTAATGTATGTGCATGTACGAGCGCAGGCTCCAGATCCTGCTCGACGATGCTCGCTTCCGGCGCGTTTCGGCCGCTGCGAAGGAGCGAAAGACATCGGTGGCAGCCGTGATCCGGGACGCGATCGACCAGGCGCTACCGGTAGATCTCGAGGCCAAGCGGAAGGCGTGGCAGGAATTGCTGGACATGGAGCCGATTCCCGTCCCGGAGACCGTCGAGGAGCTCAAGCGCGAGCTCGACGAAATCCGCGGCGGCGCCCACAATTGATCCTCGTCGACACGAACGTTCTGGTCTACGCCTCGGGTGGAGATCATCCCTTGCGAGAGCCGGCGAGACGGCTGATGACAGCAGTCGTCGAAGGCAGCGTCGCCGCTAGCACGACCACCGACGTCATCCAGGAGTTCGCGCACGTCGTCAGCCGGCGCCGGCCTCGCGAGGAGGCTGGGGCGGACGCACGACGCTACGCGGCGATCTTCGGCCCTCTCGTGTCCCCGCAGGCAGATGACCTCATAGCCGGTCTACGGCTCTTCGTGCGCGCCGAGCGGCTGGGCGTGTTCGATGCGGTGCTCGCGGCGACGGCGATCGCCCAGGAGGTCACCGCCTTCGTCTCTGCGGACCGGGCCTTCGCGGGCGTGCCGAAGCTGCCCTTCGTCGAGCTCGGAGCCCCGGAGCTCGACCGGCTGCTGGGTTAGTCCTTGAACCCTCTCCGTCGCTGACCGGAGGACCATCTGCCGCTGGTGGTGTTCTTCGCGTTCCAGCGGTACTTCGTCCAAGGGCTCCTCGCCGGCTCGGTCAAATAGGTGGGCTGAACGCGTCGAGTTTCAGGCAGGTGGCGAAGCCGCGCCGGCGCCCTCGTAGGCTGAAAGCAGCTCCGGAAGCTCCATCTGCGGTGGATCGTTCAGGTCGAGGCCCGTCGCGTCGGCGAAGCGCTCTTTGAACCAGAGGTCGAACTCGTCACGAGAAGCCACGAACTGCCCGAACGCGCTCTCGAAGTCGCCGCTCTCGATGTAACCGACGAGTAGTTCACCGCCCGGTGTCGGGGCGAGGAACCAGACCTCCTTCGTAATCCCGATCCGCTGCTCCGAGCGGTCGTAGTCGTCGCGTCGGGAGCCGTCCAGGTCGTGCATGAACGCCCGTGCCGCGTCGGCCTTCCCTTCCTGTACAGGCGCTGCCAGGCAAACCCGATCCATTGCTTGCTCCTTCCTTTACAGGAACGCCGGGCGGGCCCGAAGGCCCGCCCGCATCCTTTTGGGCTACTGCTCGTAGGCGAGCACGATCTCGGGCAGCTGGTGCGAGTTCCCGTCCGGGCCCGTCCAGGTGTCGAGGGTCGAGTCGGTGTAGACGACCGCGGCCTTCCCGTTCGCCGGGTCCTCCGCGACCTCGAACAGGTCGAGGAGCTCGCGGTCGGACCTGCACGCGGAGCCGTTCAGGCAGACGATCCCGATCCGGTTCGGCGTATTGCTGACGAGTCCGACGCTCCAGGCACCACCCTGGAACTGTGAGTCGTAGGTGTTCCACACAGCGGTTGGGTCGTTGGTCGAGGCCGCCGTCGATCCGTAGTAGACGACGTCGACCTTGCCGTTCAGGGCCGCGACCCAGGGCATCACCGTCGTCGTCACGTTCGAGACCACGAGCGGCGTCGACCAGCTCGTGCCGTCGTCGCTCGACGACGAGACGGAGACGCCGTGCCGGTCGGTCCAGGCGGCATAGAGCGCGCCGTTCGAGGGATCGACGGCCAGCGCCGGGAAGATGTTGGCCAGATTGGTGAAGAGCGTGGCGTGGTAGACGAGGTGCGACGTCCAGGTGTTGCCGCCGTCAGTCGAGCGGGCGACGTAGATGTTGTTGAAGTCGGCGGTCGTGCCCTTCTGGACGCTGGGCTGGCCGGCAGCGAAGACCTGGTACACGTTGCCGGTCGGATCGGCCACGATCGGCCCGGCTGTGCTGTTGAACGTAGCGTCGCCGGTCACGCTTCCCTGGCCGGGAATCGGACTTGCAACCTGCGTCCACGTCTGGCCGTCGTCGGTCGAGCGCCAGACCCTGATCAGGCTGCTGTTTCCTGAGTCGTGGTACGACACCCACGCGTTCGTCCCGGCGGTGGTGATCCACGGACGGTCTGCGCCGGCCGTGTCGAGCACCTGCGACGTGCAGTCGGACGGGCCCGTAGCCGAGGCGGGACAGCGCGTGATGGAGACCCCGAGGGTGACGAAGAAGCCCGGTCTGTTGAAGATGATGTCAAGGTCGGTCAGCAGAATCGTTCCGGCCGAGGTGACCTCGACGTCGGCGTCCCCGTCGCCGAGGTTGATCCGGCCTTGCCCCTGGATCGGCAGCGACGTGTCCATCGGCCCGAAGTAGGCCAGTGGGTCGTCACCGAAGTGGCCCTTCCAGAGGTTGACCTGGAACGGCAGCCAGCCGAGGCCGTCGACGGCCATCGTGTTGCCCGGCCCGAAGTCGATCGCCGGCTCGCTGTCGCCGCTCTGGCCGGGCGGCGAGGTCGAGTACCCGGGCGGAAGCGTCGCCGGAGCACGAAGAACTTGATTCGAGAACGTGGGCGGCGCCGCCGAGGCGGGCGCGACCACGAAGAGGGTCGCGCCGGCGGCGAGGGCCGCGGCAATCGCGAGTCTGAGCATTTCACTTCTCCCCTGGTCGAATGACCCGTTGCGCGCCGGAGTCTTGCAACTTCTCAAGGGGCTGGCAAGGCGGCCGACTTCCCCTGGTTCGGGACGTTCTTCGCGATGAACGCGGTCTACCAGCCGCTGCCGCGGCCGCCTTTGCCCGAGGAGGACGGCGACCTCGACGAGGAGGAGGCGGGGGCGATACATTCTCCAGGGGAAGGTGTGAGTACCGCGCCCGTCAGAACCTCTCGGCTCGACGAGATTCCGATCGTCGACGATGGCCGCGTCCCGGCGCGTCCGGTCCGGCATCACTTCGGCATCGCGGCCTTCGGCATCAACGCCTATGTCGCGCGCGGGGCGGGCGAGCCGGCGGTCAACGAGCACGACGAGGCCGACTCGGGACACGAGGAGCTCTACCTCGTGCTCTCCGGTCACGCCGTCTTCACCGTCGACGGCGAGGAGATCGACGCGCCACAAGGGACGTTCGTCTACGTCGAACCCGCAGCGCGCCGCAGCGCCGTTGCCACGGAGCCGAGCACAGCCATCCTGGCCATGGGTGGCGTCCCGGGCAAGGCGTACCGCGCGACGGGCTGGGAGATCGCTTCGCCTGCCATGGAGCCGTTCTGGGCCCGCGACTACGAGCGGGCGATCGAGCTGCTCGGGCCGCTCGCCGACCAGTACCCGCAATACCCGGCGATCCCCTACAACCTGGCCTGCGCCGAGAGCCTCGCCGGCCGAGTCGACGATGCGATCGTCCATCTCCGGCAGGCACTCGAGCTCGACGATTCCCTGCGTGAGCTGGCGCAGAGCGATTCCGACTTGGATCCGATCCGCGAGGACCCCCGCTTCGCCGCGCTCGTCTCCGGCGACTAGAACCGCCGCGCAGCGCTTGCGTGCCCTTGGCGAGGTCGGCCGGCGGACGTGACACCATCATCGCTCCGCGCGACGGCGCGCGCTGGCGGAGAGCCTGGCACGGCCGCCGTGGAGCAGGTCGGCGACGACCTGATCATGCGCCGCCTCATCGACCCCGCCCTACGTCTCTGGGCAGCTCGTGTCTTCTTCGACTGGGAGATAGAACGGACCGGCGGGACCGCTGGTGGGCGAGAACTGCATCTGTGGGACGGGCCCGTCGAGGACGAGCTGGCCACGGAGCCAGTTCTGCGTGTAACCGTACTGCGCATCCTCTGGGAACGTGGGCGCGCCGCTCACGAGCTGCCACGTCACTTCGGAAGTGAGCTTGTCTCCCTCCGACACGGCGCTGTCCGTACCCTCCCACGGCTTCGCGTAAGGGTCGGAGCCGCAGACGTGGATGTTGACGTCGATCCTTCCCGACGGCCTTCCGAATTGGATGAAGAAGTTGTCGCGGACCATGCCCGCGACCTTGAAGCCGCGCGGCTTGTGGTACTGGACGGTCCATGAAAGCTGCGGGCCCAACAGCGGAAACAGAACCTGGGTAATCGAGCCGAGCGGGTTCTTGAACTTGAACCCCCACAGGGCACGCGGGATCTCGGCGCCTCTGTCGGTGACGAGACGGCCGATCCCGGGCACGGCCTCGTCGTTCGGCGTGAAGTTGATCATGCTCACGCCGTCCTCGTTCGTTCTCCCGTTCGCGAAGACCCCGGGCAGGTCGAACTGAAGACTCCCATGCTCGTCGAGCGGCTTCCCCGACACGTCTTCCTCGGACCAGGCGACGTCCATGCCTGCGACGGTCGACGCCTCGGGCATCTCGAAGCCCATCTCGGCGAAGCACGCGGCATCCTCCGGGCTCAGCACCTCGTGGTAGACGGCCTGCGCGCGGAAATGCATCGGGTTTCCCTGGCCGGGGATGCCCGAGCGGCCGTACGCGGTCCCCTGGGCCAACGGCGGCCCCGACCTGAGCTCGAGCGAGAGTGCGAGGAAGGAGCCGTGGAATCCGGCCAGCACGGTGAAGACGAGGTCGAGCGCCTCGAGCGCCGTCGCGGTCGCGGCCAGCTTGAGCGCCTCGGCAAGCCCGACGGCAAGCTGTCCTCCGAGAGTGGCCACCGCGGTATCGGTGAGGACGTGCACCGCATCCTCAGAGTCGAGATAGCTGTTCGGGTTGAAGCGGTTGACCGCGTACTTGAGCACCTTGCAGATCGCCGTTCCGCGGACGGCCGGCCGCCGGAGCTGTGCGCTCTGCCTCTGGCTTCCCCGGTGGATGATCGGATAGAGCAGATAGGCCTCGATCAGCTCGAGCTGGACGGCGTCCAAAGCGATTGGATCGGCTCCCGCAGCTTGCGCAAGGTCGACGGGATGGTCGCCTGCCAGTCCGAGATCGCGCACGAGCAGCGGCACGAGTGACGCGGCCTTATTGGGGCGGGCGAGCGCGACCTGCACCAGCCCGCGCACGAGCTCATTCGCAGCCTGCGTCGGAACCGGATTCGCCTTCCGCTCGAGCACGGTGGTCAGAAGCGACGCGACGTCCGCGGTGCTGAACGGCTTCTTCGTCCCCAGCGCGGCGGCAATGCCGCGGACCTCACCGCCGAACAGGTAGGCGTCGTACCTGTTCGTATCGAGGCCCTTCGCGATCGGCTTTCCGCTCTTCCCGTCGTAGACGCCGAGATTGATCGTCCCCAGCGTGCGGAGGAGCGCGGCGTAGCGTGCGGCGTCGGTTTGCGCCGAGTCGAGTGCCGCTGACAGACGCGCCGCGAGTTGAGCGGGCGCGACCGGCTTCGGCTTCTGCGTGGGGCAGACGCGGACGTGCTTCTTCTTTCCGTGCACCTTCTTGACGACGACCTTGCACTTCTTCTTCAGCGGAGCGGCCGGGACAGCGGATGCGCTGGGCTGAGCGAGACCCGACGCTGTGACGACCAGCATCAGCACGACTCCGCTGATGACGAGTCCGACGAGGCAGCGGATCCTCGTCCACGTGCATTTCGCCGAGCAATCACCCGCGTTCACTTCAGCTTCCCCCGTTATCTCGACAATGTGATTCGGCCTTCGAGGCTAGAGCAGCGAGCCCGAGGTCGAAAGTCGGGATTCCCCTACAGTTTGCTCTCCTTCGCGCATCCCGGCTAAGAGGCAGAGGCGCCCGGCCGCCCCCGCGGGCCGCAGGCGGTCGCGTATCCTTCCCCGCAGCCGCAAGGGGAGAGCGTGGCCGAAGTCGCCTTCGAACAGGTGAGCTCTACACCGACGGGACCCGCGACGTCTCCCGGATGGCCCTGGACATCGAAGACGGAGAGCTGATGGTCCTCGTCGGCCCTGCGGCTCAGGTGACAAACGCCAAGTACTAGGCTTTCCACCGTGGCGGAGATCGCGTACGAAAACGTCTCGAAGGTCTACGACGACGGCACCCAGGCCGTCTACGACCTCGACCTGACGATCGAGGACGAAGAGCTGATGGTCGTGGTCGGGCCCTCCGGCTGCGGCAAGACGACGGCATTGCGAATGCTCGCCGGGCTGGAGGAGATCACCGACGGAACGATCCGTATCGGCGAGGTGGTCGTCAACGACCTCACGCCGAAGGAGCGAGACGTCGCGATGGTCTTCCAGAACTACGCGCTCTACCCGCACATGACTGTCGAGCAGAACCTCGCTTTCGGCCTGAAGCTGCGCAAGCTGCCGAAGCCGGACATCGCGGAGCGGGTCCGCGAGACCGCGCAGAAGCTCGAGATCGACCAATTCCTGAAGCGCAAGCCACGCGCCCTCTCCGGCGGACAGCGCCAGCGGGTGGCCATGGGGCGTGCGATCGTGCGCAATCCACAGGCGTTCCTGATGGACGAGCCGCTCTCGAACTTGGACGCGAAGCTGCGCGTGCAGATGCGGGCGGAGATCCACCGGCTCCAGCGCCGCCTAGGCGTGACGACGATGTACGTCACTCACGACCAGGTCGAGGCGATGACGCTGGGCGACCGAGTGGCCGTCATGCGCGAGGGCCGGCTACAGCAGGTGGATACACCCCAGATCCTTTACGACAATCCAGTCAACGAGTTCGTCGCCGGCTTCATTGGTTCTCCCTCGATCAATCTCGTCGAGGCGGAGCTGGCCCGCAGCAACGGCGGCCTCTCGGTCAGCTTCGGGGAGCACACGCTGCCCGTCGGCGACCAGCTCGCGCGCAACCGTTCGGGGCTGCAGGGTTACATCGGAAAGACCGTCTTGCTCGGGATCCGCCCTGAGAGCTTCGAGGATGCGAGCCTCGTGCCCGACGTGCCTGCAGACCGCCGGATCAGGACCACCTCCGACCTCACGGAGCCGCTCGGCGCCGAGGTGCTCGTCTACTTCACGGCGGCCGCGACCGAGGTCGTCTCCAGCGCCGCGGCCGAGCACGTCGCCGACGCCGAGGTGCGTCTAGGAGTGACGGACGACGAGGAGGAGGAACGAGCCCGTCTTATCGCCCGCGTCGACCCCCATACGCGAATCGCCGAGGGCAGTGAGATCGAGCTCGCGGTCGATACGAGCAAGCTCTACTTCTTCGATCCGGAGACGCGGGAGGCGATCTAGCCCTTGACCGCGCCGGCCGTGAGGCCGGCGAGGATCCTCCGCTGGAGGAGCAGCGTCAAGACGATCAGTGGGACGGTCACGACAATCGTCGCGGCCATGATCTGCCCCCACGGAACTTGGAAGGCGCTCCCCGTTTTCCCGACGAAGTTGACGATCGCCAAGTTGACCGTGTAGTGGCTTGGTGTCTGCTCGAACGAGAGAGCGTAGAGAAACTCGTTCCAGGCCGCGATGAAGGCCAAGAGGCCCGTTGTGACGAGGCCGGGGGCCACCAGAGGCAGCAGGACGCGATAAAACACCTGCATCGGCGTGGCGCCATCGATGTAGGCCGCCTCCTCGAGGTCCTTGGGCAGCGCCCGCATGAAGCTGGTGAGCACCCAGACCGTCAGCGGGAGCGTGAAGATCATGTAGCTGAAGATCAGCGCCCAGAGGGTGTCGTAGAGGTGGGCGCGGGTAATCGTCGTGTAGAGCGCGCCGAGGATCGCGATCTGCGGGAAGATCGTCATCGAGAGCATCAGGTAGAGCGTCGCCGAGCGACCGCGGAAGCGGAAGCGTCCGAGGGCGAAGCCCGCGAGCGATCCGAGCACGAGGGCCATCAGGGTGACCGAGCCGGCGACGATCGTCGAGTTCAGCAACGCGCGCAGGAAGAAGTGGCTGCTCAGCACCTCCCGGAACTGGGTCAGCGTCGGGTGGGCCGGGAAGTACTGCACGGGAGTCTTGAACAGGTCCACATCCGGCGTGAATGCTGACCTGAGCGCCCAATAGAACGGGAACAGCGCGTAGAAGAAGATGGCAGCGATCAGCACGTAGAACGGCAGTCGTCGCAAGAAGCGTCCGGCCGGGGTGCGCCTCAGGCGGCGCAGACGCCCTGCTGTGCGCGGCTGCGGCCTCGCCGCGCGCTCGGCGACGGTGCTCACTGCTCCTCCACCCGCAGGAAGGTGACGTAGATCACGACGAAGACGCTGATGATCAGGAAGATCGCGACGCTGATGGCCGCGCCGTAGCCGACGTCACCTGTCTGCACGATCGTGCTCTGGTTGTAGATGGCCATCGACTGCGTGCCGAGGCGCTGGCCGAGCAGCACGTAGAAGACGTCGAAGACGCGCAGCGCATCGAGCGTGCGGAAGATGAGAGCGACGAGGATCGCCGGCCGCAGAAGCGGAAAGGTGATCCGCCAGAACTGCTGCCACTTGCTCGCGCCGTCGACCGAGGCCGCCTCGTACAGGTCACTCGGAATCACCTGGAGGCCTGCCAGCAGGAGGAGCGCGACAAAAGGCGTCGTCTTCCAGATGTCGACCGCCGCCACCGAGGCTAGCGCAGTGCTCGGCTGCGCCGTCCACGCCACGCCGTGGTCAATGAGGTGGAGGCGCAGCAGCGCGTCGTTGATCACGCCGTAGATGTCGTTGTACATCCAGTTCCACATCTGCGCGGAGACAACGGTCGGGATGGCCCAGGGGACGAGCATGACGGCCCGCATCACGCCCCGCCCCTTGAAGTTCGAGTTGACGACGAGGGCGATGATCAACCCGAGGACGAACTCGAAGAAGACCGTGATGACCGTGAACTTGACAGTGGTGACGATCGCGTCACGGAAGATGGAGTCGTGGATCAGGCCCGCAGCGCCAAAGTAGTTGGCCAGCCCGATCCACTTCGTCGGCTCGAGGGCGAGGAACTGCTGATTCGTGAAGCTCTGGTAGACCGTCCGCCCGAGCGGGTAGAACGCCACGAGGGCGACGACCAAGAGCGAGGGCGCCAGCAGGATCCAGGCGAGGCGCCTCTGCCGGCGCTGGAGCCTGGGCAACCGCCGACGTCTGAATCGCGGTCGCGCGACGCTTGTGGCTTCCGTCGTGCTCATCGTCCTCCCCTTGCGGAGAAGGAGGACGGGAGCTCACGCCCCCATCCTCCTTCGTGAAGGCCGCTTGCGCGCTTACTTGAGCAGGCGATTAAGTTCAGATGCGATTCGAGGCAGGACGCTGTTCGCGTTCTGTCCGTTCTCGATCTGGTTGATGCCCTGGAAGATGATCGTCGACCCCTGCTGGTACTTCGCCTTGAGGTAGCGCGTCGGCCGCGCGACGCGCGCGACATTCGCGATCTTGGGCTTGAGCCAGGGGTTGATCTTGACGACTGCCTTGTTGGTCGCGACCGAGGGAATCGTCGGCGGGTTGCTGCTGAAGATTGCCGTGAATTTCTCGGCGCCAGGGCTCGCCAGGTAGCGGATCCATTCGATCGCGGCGCCCTGGTGCTTCGAGTACTTGGACACCCCGAGCTCCCAGCCGCCGATTGTTGCGACCGAACGGTTCTTCCCCCCGTGCGGCAGCACCGTCACGTCGAACTTGCCCTTGACCGACGAGGTCTGGCTCGCCGAGTAGGCGTACGGCCAGTTGCGCAGGAAAGCTGCGTCACCCGCGTCGAATGCGTTGAGCGACTCCGTCTCCTGGTAGGTCGTCACGCCCCGCGGCGCGATGCTGCCGACCCAACCGCGGATGGTGTTCAGAATGGCAGCCGCCTTCGGGTTGTCGATTGAGGCCTTACCGTTGTCGATGATATGGCCTCCGCCGCTCGAGGCGATCCACTCGAGCGCGTCGCAGGTCAGCCCCTCGTACGCATTGCCCTGCCAGACGAAGCCGTAGAAGTTCGGATTGTCCTTGCGCTCGCCGGCCTGGATCTTCTTGGCCATCGTCCCCAGCTCGGCCCAAGTCCCCGGCGGATGGCTGTACCCGTACTTCTTCAGCAGATCTTTGCGGTAATAGAGGATGCCGTAGTCACTGAACCACGGCATCACGACGAGCTTTCCACCGATCGTCCCGTTCTGGACGATGCCCTTGGCGTGGATCTTCGCCAGCCCGCCGAGGCTCGGCTTCAGGTTGACGAGATACGGTGCGAACGCGCCCGGCCAGACCACGTCGAACATCGCGACGTCGATGGACGACGAGTGGGAGGAGAAGTTCCGTGCCAGCTGGGCATAGGCGTCGGTGGAGGCTTTGGGATGCGGCACGACGTTGATCTTGATGCCTGTGTCCTTCGTGAACTGAGCGGCGAGCTTCAGGTCGCGCTGGTGGGTCAACCCGATGTTGTCGCCGATGAAGGTGATCTTCTGGCCCCCGTACTTCGTCCTGATCGCTTTGGCGTTCGCGACCGGCGGTGGCTTGACGGCCGCTGCTGTGGCGGCTTCCTTTCGCGAGCTCGTGCCGGTGCTCCCCGCCGCCACCACGCTCAGCGAGGCGACGAGGGCGATCGCTCCCATAAACCCGAGCACGACAAATACTCGTAGATGTTTCACTCTCCCACGTCCTTTCTCTCTGAGCACCGGCCTTGCCCGGTGCTCTTGACCCCTGTGCGTTCTTCGGGTCGAGCGCTGCACATATGCGATGCAAACCACATACGGCTCGGGAACAACCTACCCGATTTGGGCGGGGGCGCAAACGAGGATTGCCAGCCACGACCGAGAGGCTCGCTAGGCGAGCCGCCAAGCCTTCGGACGCCTAGGCGGCTGGCCGCGAAGGACCGAGACATAGGCGCCGACGAGGAATGCGCATGAGCCTCGGACCGTAGACTCAGGCCGTGGCCGACTGGGTGACGATCTCGGCGCTCGCGACGGCCGGCGGGACGTTCGCGCTCGCCGGCGCGACCTTCTTCTCGGTCAGGTCGGCGAACCGGGCCGCACGGGTAGCCGAGCAGTCGCTGCTCGTCGGGCTGCGTCCGCTCCTCCTGCCTTCGCGTCTCGACGACCCGCCCCAGAAAATCATGTTCGTGGAGGGGACGTTCTTCGTCGCCCCCGGAGGAGGAGGGATCGCGGAGGCGACCGATGAGGCCGTCTACCTGGGCATCGCCCTCCGCAACGCCGGTCAGGGGATCGCGGTGCTGCACGGCTGGACCGTCTTTCCCGGCTTTCTCGGGAGCCGGCCCGACCACGCACCGCTCGAGGATTTCACGCGCCTGACCCGTGACCTGTACCTGCCGACGAACGACGTCGGCTTCTGGCAGGGCAGCTTCCGGGATCCCTCCTCGCCCGAGTACGCAGCCACGCGCGCTGCGATCGAGGCCCGCGAGCGGATCACGATCGAGATCCTCTACGGCGACCACGAGGGCGGGCAGCGAGTGATCACCCGCTTTGCGCTCGTCCCTCGCGAGGACGGCGACGGCTGGATCGCGGCCTCCGCGCGGCACTGGAACATCGACCGCGCCGACCCGCGCTAGTCACGAGAGAGCAAGATCGATCGCCTCCTCGACCGGGAGCGAGTAGCCCTTCGACCAGGCTTCCTGAAAGGGCTGCTCCCCAAGCTCGCTCCGGCACTCGTCGATCGCGCTCTCGACGAGCTCCTGCCACTCGGGAGTAGCCGGTAGCTCGAAACGATCGCGGAAGGCGGCCACGGCCCCCCAGGAGCGCGCAGCTGCCGTGGCGTTGTCCAGCGGAAACGTGACTGCAAGGAGCTCCAAGCAGTCGACCGCCTGCACCGTGTCGGAGAGGTCGCGATTGATGGCCAGGCTCTCGGACAAGCGCGAGGCCGCTTCCTCGCGCTCGTCGCGCTTGATGGCGATCCAGCCGAGCTGCTCGAGGTCCATCGCAACATGGAACTCGTGCGGAATAGCGCGGTTCAGCGCCAGTGCGCGCTCGGTGAGCTCTTCGGCGCCGGCGAGGTCATCGGCCAAAAGGCGCACGGCGCCGAGGTTGCTGAGGGCGGCTGCCGCGCCGACGTCGTTCCCCGACTCGCGCCAGCACGCGACGGCTCCCTCCAGGAGCGCCGTGGCGGACGCAACCTCGCCGCGGTGACGTGCGATCAGCCCAAGGTGGTTCTGCGCCAGGCCCTGGAGCCCTTTGTCGCCCAACTGCTCAGCGAGCTCGCGCGCCTTCTCCGCGAGCTCGGTGGCGAGCGCGAGATCCATCCGTTGCAGTGCGATCCAAGCTCGGGCCAGCAGGCAGAGCCCCACTCCATACGAATCGCCGGCGTCCTCGTAGAGGCGTTCGGCGACCTCCTGAAGCTCCTCGGAGCGCCGGATGTCACCTCCCTGCGAAACGAGGCTGGCGAGAGCGGTCAAGGCGTTCGCCCGAACCGGCGCCGCAACCGCGCCGTCGAGCTCGAGTGCCTGCTCGAGCAGCGGTTGGGCGGCAGCCGAATGGCCACGGGCGCCCCAGAAGAGGCGAAGAGCTCCGGCCAACCGCAACGCCGGCTCCGCGTGCGAGGCGCCCACGAGCCAAGCCAGCGCGGCCAGCATGTTCGCACCGTCCGCTTCGAGTGCCGCCAAGTGCTGGACGTGCGGGCGGCCGATGCCGGGGGCCGCCTGCTCGGCGCGCTCGACGAAGTACTCCGCGTGCCGCAGCCGGGACGCATCCTCCTCGCCGCGGTCGCGTAAGCGCTCGAGCGCGAACTCGCGGATCGTCTCGAGCATGAAGAACCGACCGGTACGGAACCTGACCAGATTCTGCTCGACGAGAGACTGGAGGCGCTCCAGGCCGGCCGCGCAGACCGACTCGGCGGCGCCGGCATCCCAGCTGCCGGCGAACACCGTCAGCTGCGCGAGGGCGCTCTGCTCGGCGGGGTTGAGCAGCTCGTAGCTCCACTCGATCGTCGCCCGCAGCGTCCGCTGGCGGGCCGGTAGGTCGCGCGGACCGCCCGTCAGCAGCGGCAGTCGCCGCTCCAGCTGTGCGAGCAAGTCCTGGGGCTCGAGGATGCGGACGCGAGGAGCCGCGAGCTCGATCGCAAGCGGCAAGCCGTCCAGGCGGCGGCAGATCTCGGCAACGGCATCGTCTGCCTCGAGCTCGGGCCGCACGGCCCGAGCCCGCTGCATGAAAAGCGTGACGGCGTCGCCGTTCGGGAGCGGCGGCACCTGCAGCTCGTGCTCGCCGGAAAGGCGCAGGACGGCACGGCTGGTGACGAGCAGCTTCAGGTTCGGGCAGCGCGCAAGGAGAGCGGCGAGCTTGGTCGCGGCCGGGAGCAACTGCTCGAAGTTGTCGAGCAGCAGCAACATCTTCTTCTGGTCGACGTGCTCGGCGAGCTCTGTCTTCGCGCCGATCCTTTGCTCGATCGTCGGCAGAGTGAGCTCGGGCTCGCGCAGCGACGCCAGCGGCGCCCAGAAGACACCGTCCGAGAAGTCATCCGTGAGCTCCGTCGCGGCCTGGAGCGCGAGCCGTGTCTTGCCCGTCCCACCGGTGCCGGTGAGGGTGACCAGCCGAGCGCCGTCGCGGAGCAAAGCGGTCAGCTGCTCGAGCTCGCTCTCCCTGCCCACGAGCGGGTTCGCCAGCGCGGGCAGGTTGGTCGCGTTCAGCGAGCGAAGCGGCGGAAACTCGCGCTCGCCGAGCTGGTAGAGCCGGACGGGTTCGGGCAGGTCCCTGAGGCGGTGCAGACCGAGGTCGCGCAGCTCCTGGTCTCGACCCCAGGCGTTCCGCGCCTGCTGGGAGAGGACGATCTGGCCACCGTGTGCAACGCCGCAGATCCTCGCCGCCTCGTGCACCTCCAAGCCGACATAACCATCGCTCGTGACCTGCGGCTCGCCCGTGTGGATCCCCATCCGGACCGGGAGCGCGAGCAGCTCCTGCGCCGCGCCGGCGGCGGCCACCGCGCCGGCGACCGAAGAGAACGCGACGAAGAATGCGTCGCCCTGCGTGTCGACCTCGACCCCGCCGCGGCGCTGGAACGCCTCCCGCAGCACGCGCCTGTGCTCGGCGAGCGCGTCCGCGTACTCCTCTCCGAGCTCCGAGAGCAGGCGCGTCGACCCCTCGATGTCCGTGAAGAGGAAGGTGACGGTGCCTGACGGCAGGTCACGCATTTGCTTCCTCCTGAGGATGCCATGTCCGGGTCGAGTCGCCAAGCCGGGCGAGTGCTACTTTGGCCGGCGAGTGAGCGGTAACCGGAAAGTGGGTGCTCGTCCGCGTCTGAGGCGACCTCGACCGATCATCGTTGCCCTCGTGGTCGTAGGTCTGCCCGCCGTGGCAGCCGGGGGGTGCGCGTTCGACGGCCAGATCGCGGTTCAGTTCGAGCAAGCCTCGCCGGCCGTCGTGAAGGAGTCGTTCGCTCCGGAGCAGGAGCCACACCGTGTGCAAGGGGCTACGACCCGACGCAAGCAGGTCGTTCGGATCGACTGCTCGGTCACGGTCGTCTACGACGTCAAGGAAGCGACCGGGCCGGCCGTGCTCGTGCAGCGGTTCGTCGCCCACCTGCGCACTCGCCCGCTTCCGCGCGGAACCGCGTACGACCTCGACTGCACGGGCCCGGTGATCGTGCAGATCCCAGCCGATGCGACCGATCTCCGGGCCAGGACGAGCGCGGCGGGGCAGCAGGTGCCGCTACCCGTGAAGTCTCCGGTGACCTCGTTCCCGCTTGCGTTCGGAAAGCGCCTGCGAGCGGAGCGACGGACGCAGTTTGCGGTCGTGAGCTGGCCGGGCACGCTCTCACCCGGCGACTACAAGGTCGAGCTCGCCTTCAGCCTGCCTGAGGCTCGCGCGATCCGGGAGAAGGCGCTCTACGCCGCCTCGGTCTCGTGTGGGAGGTCCAGGTACTTGCAGCCGCTCTTGCCGCCGGTCACCCGCATGGCGCGGGTGCCCGCGTTCACGATCCGGCCGTCGGCAAGCGCGACCAGTCTGTCCGTCCCGCGCCTCGTAGCCGGGATCGGCAGCTACGCCGAGGCGACGCGAACGCTCTCATGCGCCCGCTGACACTCTCAGTCGCGAGTCTCGCAGCCGCGGCCCTGTGTTCGGCGGCACCGGTCTCTGCAACCTCGAAGACGGCAACCCACTGGCGCGTGCTCCATTATCGCGGCGAGGCGCTCCTCGTCGGGACGCCGAGCTGGTACTCGCCTCAGCGCAACCCGGCGCTGCCGCTCGTGATCTCGCCTCATGCGCGCGGCGGCGACCCCGCCAAGAACGCCGGGCGCTGGGGCGACCTCCCGGGGCGGCGCGAGCTGATTGTCCTCGACCCGGCGCTCAAGGGACGGGTGCTCGGGGAGAGCCGCGCCTGGGGCTACCCGCCCGCGATCGCCACGCTCCTCCGGGCGCCGCAGATCGCGCGCCGGGTCCTGCCCTGGCTCCGCTTCGACCCCGACCGCGTCTACGCCGCCGGCTTCAGCATGGGCGGACAGGAGAGCCTGCTCGCCCTCGCCCGCCGGCCCGACGTCTTCGCCGCCGTCTCGGTCGCGGACTCGGTCACCGATTTCCTCCGCCGCTGGTACGAGTTCCCGCGCAGCCCGCTCGCGCGCACCGAGCAGCCAAAGGCGACGCGGGAGCTCGGGGGGACGCCCGCACGCGTCCCCTGGCTCTACCAGCGGCGCAGCCCGGCCACCTTCGCGCGCACGATCGCCTTCTCCGGCGTCCCACTGCAGCTGTGGTGGAACCCGAACGAGCAGGTGGTGATCAATCAGGGAACGACCCAGAGCGGCGGTTTCGCGCGCCTGCTGCTACGGCTGAATCCGGACTCACCGGTCGATCCGGTCGTCCACCGGGAGCCGCACGGCTGGGTCTTCCGCGCCGAGAACGCGCTGCCGAAGATCGTCGACTTCCTGCTCGAGCACCGCCGGGAGCGGCCGTCTGCGTTCTCCTACCTCTCGTGGCTTCGGAGCGCGACCGTCTGGGGCTGGCGCTTCCGCTCCGGCCCGGTCGGGCACGGTTTCTGGCGCGTGGACGGCGTGAGCGCGGCGGCCTTCCGCAGCGCGTCTCCGTCCTGGCTCGAGGTCTCGCCTCCGGGCGGGCGGACGATCCGGCTCGCGCCGGGGCGGCACGTCGTGCGGCTGGCGTCCTAACCGAGACGCTCGAGCAGATCGGCCACCGTGAGCAGCTCGACGCCCCGCTCCGCAAGCCACGTCTGCAGATCCTCGTCGTCGAGAAGACCGCGATCGCCCGTCACGATCGCATCCGCTCGACCGGCGATCGCCGAGCCGACCACCGGCGCGTCGTCAGGATCTCGCAACGACAGGCGAACCTCGATGCTGGGAAGCAGTGGCGCCAGCAGGACGAGCACCGCCCGGACGTCCTCATCGGCCACGAGGTAGCGGCGGAGCTTCGACCGTTGGAGGACCTCGGTGATCTCTTCCGCGAGCTCCCAGCCAGCGACGACCTCGAACCGCCCCTGACGCGCCGCGTCGACGACCTGGCGCGGCTTCGTTCCCGGGAGAAGCAGCCCGGAGACCCAGACGTTGGTGTCAAGGACGATTCGCAGCGCGCGCTCTTCGGACCTCGCGGACGGCTTCCATCACGTCACGCTCGACCTCGTCGGGCTTGAACCCGTGCTCGGTCGCGATCTCGTCGCGCCTCTTCAGGAGGGCGTCGAACCGCCTGCCCCACTCGTCCTCGGGGATCGGGCGGGCTCCCTGCGCCTCCAGCCAGGTGTCGACGGCCTCGCGCACGAGCGCGGCGACCGGAACCGCACGAGTCTCGCTCAGGAGCCGGAGGCTGAGGAGCTGCTGTTCATCCAGGTAAATGTTGGTGCGCTGCATCCCTCATACATCATACACCATTCAGCCCCAGGGGACGCCCGTCCAGTCCGGCCGGCCCGGTACCGGTCGCGAGTACTTCGCGTACGCCTCGCGCGGCGAGTCCGTCTCCTCGTCGGCGCTCGCGCCATGGCGCGCCGCGGTCTCGTCGACCGGATAGACGATCTCCGCGTCGTCTCTACGCACGCCGATCATCAGCACCGAGCACGGCCCGTCGCCCGCGCCGACGAAGACGTGGTTCGTGCCCGGCGGGCAGTGGACGAAGTCCCAGGCGCGCAGCTTCCGCTCCTGGCCCTCGACGATCAGCAGGCACTCGCCGGAGAGGACGAGGAAGTCCTCCTGCACCGACTCGCGGTGGTAGAGGCACGAGGGCTCGCCCGGCATGAGGACGTCGCAGTTGATGCCGATCTCCTTGAACTCCGCCGGGCCGTCGCCTTCGAGCCGGATCCCGCTCCCGAAGTAGTCCGTCGTGATGCGCGTCGCCTCGCCGAGGTTGAGCACGAACCAGCCCTCGCCTGCGGGCGTGAGGCCGGATTCGGTTTCTTCTAGGTGGGCTTCTTCGACCATGAGTCGCACGAAGACTAATCTGGCTGAGCATGGAGTACCGCTTCCGCTCCCCGACGCTCGAGGACTTCGAGCCGATCGTCGAGCTCGTCCGCTCGGTCGAGGTCGCCGACTACGGCGAGGCCGAGGAGACCGCGGAGGACATCGGCGTCGCCTTCAAGCTGATGGATCCCGAGCGCGATGTCTGGGTGATCGAGGACGGCGAAGGCAAGGTCGTCGCGGTCGGGGCCGTCCGTCCGAGGCATCCGACGCGGATCAGAGCCTTTGCCCTCGTCTCGCCCGCGCACAGAGGGCGCGGGATCGGGACCGAGCTGGCGCAGCGTCTGGAGGTCCGCGCCCGGCAGATGGCGGAGGCCGCGCCTGAGGGCGAGACGGTGTCGCTGAACCAGGACACGGCGCCCTCCAACCAGGCGGCGAAGGAGCTACTCGAACGGCACGGCTACGAGCTGATCCGGCACTTCTGGAAGATGGGGATCGACCTCGCCGACGAGCCGGCCGAGCCCGTCTGGCCGGAGGGGATCCGGCTCGAGACGATGGCTCCGGGCCAGGAGCGCGAGATCTTCGACGCGTCGGAGGACGCCTTCCAGGATCACTGGGGCTTTGTCCCGCACGACTACCACGAGTGGCGCGCATGGACGGTCGAGCGTCCGAGCTTCGATCCGTCGCTGTGGCTGATCGCGCGCGACGGCGACGAGATCGCCGGCATCTCGCTCTGCTACGTGGGAGAGGGCGAGGGCTGGGTGGGCGTGCTCGGCGTGCGGCGTCCGTGGCGGAAGCGGGGGCTCGGGAGGGCGCTCCTGCTCGAGAGCCTGCGCGAGCTACGGCGGCGGGGGATGCCGTGCGGGGCGCTCGGCGTCGACTCCGAGAACCCGACCGGGGCGACGCGCCTCTACGAGCGCGCCGGGATGAACGTCGTCAACCAGTCGGACGCATACAAGAAGGACATCCGCTAGCGGCCGCGCTCCTTCGCGAGCTTCTCGACGCACTGGAAGGCCCAGGTGGGGATCTCGTCCGGCGCTTCGTCCGGGCGCACGTTGTCGTTCATCCCCAGGCCGACGAACTCGCCGACGCCTAGGCGCCAGCGGAGCCAGGGCCAGAACCAGACAGGCTTCGGCACCGGGCCGGGAAGGTTCTGCTTCAGGGCCGACGGCTTCTTGCCCGGACGGTACGTGATGTCCTTGAGCGTGAGCCCGTCCGCGAGCCGGTTCAGGTCGGCGCGCCCGGGGCTGCCGTCGACCGACCCTGAGGCGGTGTACTGCCAGATCGCGTGCTGGCGCCAGCCGGCGGGGAGCTGCGGCTCCGAGACGCCGTAGTTCGCGATCCAGAGTGGGTAGTTGCGGAAGGCCGTCGTCCCGCCGAGCGAGCCCCAGAAGGCGGGGTACGTGTAGAGGAGGGGTCGCGCGCCGATGCGGCCTCGGACGCGGTCGAGCCACGCTCGCGTCCATTCGACCATCTGCGCGGCGGGGAGTCCGGCGGTCTCGAGGTCGAGCGCGGGGAGGAGGTCGCCCGGGCGCGGCGCCGCGAGCGAGAGGAACCAGTCGGCCTCGGCACGGGCGTCCCTGCGGACGTCGGTGCTGTTCGTGTCCGGGCGGGCGAAGTGGTAGGCGCCGGTCTGGATCCCGGCCGTCTTCGCGCCGGTCACGTGCGCCTCGTACTTCGGGTCGGCGAAGGTCGTGCCCTCGCTCGCTTTGACGATCGCGAATGAGATCCCATCGGCCTTGACGCGCGTCCAGTCGACGCGGTCCTGGTGGTTCGAGACGTCGATGCCCTTGATCATTGATGTTGTAAAATCGACACAGTTCTACAACATTTTCGGAGGTGCATGGTGCCATCCTGGCAGGACAAGGTGAGCAAGCACAAGCCAACGCGAGTCAGCCGCAACGGGCAGATCGTGCTGCCGGTGCGCGCTCGACGGGAAGCGGGGATCGAGCCTGGAGACCTCGTTGTGTCAGTTCCCGTCTCCCCTGGCGTCCTGCTCGTCGAGAAGGTCAACTCCCGCGAGTCCGGCGGGATGCGGCGCCAGTACGAACGGGAAGACAATCCGCTCCGCGGCCTTTGGGGACCCGACCCCGATGCCTGGGTCGACGAGATCCGTAGTCAGTGGAACGAGCGGCGGAGCTCCTAGCGGCGGTCGAGGCGACCGGGGCAGGCGCCTTTCTTGCCGATACGTCCCCGATCATCTACCGGCTCGAGCGGACTGCTCCACCGCGCCTCGTCCGTGCCTGCGATGCCCTCTTCGATGCGGTGCAGGAGGGCAAGCGCGGATGCATCGTCAGCGCAGTCACAGTCGCCGAGCTATTCGTCAAGCCGTTTGCAGCCGGTCCGGCCGCGGTCGCGACCATGGATGCGTTTTTCCGCGATCCGACGATCGGAATCGCCGAGATCGACTACGACATCGCGCGAACCGCTGCAAGACTCGTAGCGAGACTCGTCAGGCTGCCCGATGCGCTGATCGCTGCGACCGCGATCCAGTTCGACCTGCCGATCGTTACGGGTGACCGGCGGCTTGCGCGCGCCGTGTCGAATTCAATCCTGGTTGCCGACCACGCCTAGCCGTAGCGGTAAACGATGCGGCCGCGCGTGAGGTCGTACGGCGAGAGCTCGATCTTGATCCGGTCTCCGGGGTAGACCCGGATCCGGAAGCGGCGCATCTTGCCTGCCGTGTAGCCGAGCGTCTCGTGTCCGTTGTCGAGCTGGATCTTGAACAGTCCGTTCGGGAAGGCCTCGAGGACCTCGCCCTCCATCTCGATCTTCTCTTCCTTGTTGGCTATCGGTGCCTCCTGAAAATTTGGGGCCGCGCGCCGGCCACGAGGGCTCGGCGCGCGGCTGTCCGCGCGTTACGCGCCGACCGGTGAAACGTTGGTTGCCTCGGGGCCCTTCGTGCCCTCGCGGGCTTCGAACTCGACCTTGGCACCTTCGGCGAGCGACTTGTAGCCGTTGCCGACGATATTCGTGTGATGCACGAAGAGATCCTTGCCACCCTCCTCAGGAGTGATGAACCCGTAACCCTTCGCATCGTTGAACCACTTGACGGTTCCAGTTGCCATAGAAATACACCTCCTTACCTAACTCTCGAACGGGTAAGGAAAGCGCTGGGCCCACCGGTACCGCTCTTGGTTTGCTTGTCACAGTGTAGCTACATACGCGTTGCGTGTTCTGTGGCTGAATGGGGAGATGGAGCGAAATCGGCGGTTCGCGCGGCGGGACAGGCCCACCGTGCGGCAGATCTACGCGCTCTGCGCTGCTTTGTGCGAGCGGCACGGGGAGGAGTTTCCCGAGAGCCGTGCCGAGGCTTCCGAAGTGATCGAGCGGCTGCGGATCGAGAACGGGCATCCCGCACCGTCGCTCCGGGAAGTTGGGCAGAAGCCGCTTCTCCGTCCCGATCGGCTTCGCTAGCGCTATGCAAGCATTTTGCTAGCATGAGTACGTGCCCACGTTGTACGTCCGGAACGTGCCCGCCGATCTCTACGCAGATCTGCGCGCGCTCGCCGAGCAGGATGGACGCTCTCTCAACGCCGAGGCAATCGCGGTTCTTCGCACCGCGGTCGAATCTCGGCGGGACCGAGAGCGACTGCTCGAAGACCTGCGGGAACTGCGCAAGAGCGTGAGCTGGCCGGCCGAGGGACCGACTGCTGAGCAGATCATCAGGGACGCCCGAGACTCGCGCTAAGGCCGTCGTTCTGGATGCGAGCGTTCTCGTCCGGGCGCTCGGAGACGACGATGACCGGGCTGCCGATGCATGGCTGAGCAGGGTCGTGTCCGGTGAGGCGGTTGGGGTCGTCCCGGATCTCATGTATGCCGAGGTGGCGCACGCGTTCCTCCGCCTGCATCGGGCCGGGGCGGTGGGGCTCGAGCAGGCGATCGAGATCATCGAGGGGCTACTGCGGATCCCGCTGGCGGTGTTCCCGCTCCGCGCGATCGTCAAGGAGGCCGCGGAGGTGGCGGCGGCCTGCGGGCTGTCGGTCTACGACGGCTGTTACGGGGCGCTCTCGGAGCAAGTGGGGGGCGTCCTCGTGACGTCGGACAGCAAGCTTGCTCGCGCGGTAGCCGGGAGCGAGCTTCTTCGCTGACCCGGGACGACGGTGAGGCCGACACAGCCTGCCTCGCTGCAGGCACAATTCCTTACAGCCCTGGTGGCGTTTGCTCCCGGTTCGCGCTCGGAGATTCGCAGCCGGGGCTGACTCTTGCCGTAGGCTCTGGCGCGTGGGGCTGGAGCGCCGCGTCTTCGTCGATCATCTGACGCTGCGCGTCCGCGATCTGGCGGCGAGCCGCGCGTTCTACGAGGCCGCTTTGGCGCCTCTGGGCGTGCGGGTGCTGGAGGTGGGGGAGGAGGTCGTGTTCGGGCCGGAGGGCGCCGAGGATCTCGCCCTGGCGGAGGCCGACCCGCCGAGCGGACCGGTGCATCTCGCGTTTCTCGCCGCCGACCGCGAACAGGTCGATGCGTTTCACGCCGCGGCGCTTCGGGCCGGCGGTCGCGACAACGGAGCGCCTGGACTGCGCCCGCAGTACCACGCCGGCTACTACGGCGCGTACGTGCTCGACCCGGACGGCAACGTCGAGGCGGTCTTCCACGACCGTTAGCGGGCAGGGGCTAGGTCGATGACGAGCCGGCGGGCTTCGCCGCGGACGGCGGTGCCGAGCGCCGCGCAGGCCGACTCGAAGCGGCGCGTGATCCACTCGGCCTCGTCACCGGTAGCGAGTCGTGTGTGGCAGTAATCGAGCGCGAGCGGGACCGCTTCGAGCCGCCCGTGCTCGAAGTCGACAAGGAAGAGGAGGCCGAGGTCGTTTCGGAGTCGCCGGTCGACGGCGTAGTCGTCGAGGAAGTCGCCGAGATCGAACAGCACGCGTCCCTGCACCGCTTGAAACACGTGCGCCGAATGTCCCGCTACGAGCGTCGCGCCCGCGGCGAGTAGCTTCGGCGCCGCCGCCAGGACGTGGCGCACCGGTGACGCGGTCATGTTCGGCCCCCAGTGCGGCGTGACGAGGACGACGTCGGCGCCCTGAGCGGCAATCGTGTCGAGCAGACGACGCGGGACCTCCGACAAAAGGTCGGCGTAGGCGACCCCGGCCGAATCCGGCCCGGCGGCGAAGTCGGCCGGATGGTCGGTGACGCCGAGCACCGCGACGCTCATGCCGCCCGCCTCGAGCAGCGCCGGCGCCCGCGCCGCCTCGAGATCCGGGCCCGCGCCCGTCCAGGCGATCCCGGCGGCCTCGAGGTGCGCGAGCGTGTCGAGCAGCGCTTCTGGCCCGAAGTCGAGGGCGTGGTTGTTTGCAAGCGTGACGCAGTCGACGCCGAGGTGGACAAGCGTCTCGACGGCGGCCGGCGGTGCACGAAAATGGAACGGCTTGCGCGGGTCGGGCCAGGGGCTTCCACGCTCGGAGATGCAGCACTCGAGGTTGAGGACGAGCAGATCGGCCTCGCGGACGACCTCGACAACTTCGTCGGAGACGAGCGACTCGGGTGGCCGGTCGGAGAGCGCCGCGCCGACCTCGCGGCCGAGCATCGTGTCGCCGGCGAGCGCGAGCTTCACGGTCGAAAGCCGTGCTCTCCGTAGAGCTTGACGAAATGCGCTCCGGTGAGGAAACGAAGCTCCTCCAGCTTGCCGTGGCGCTTGCCGAACAACAGCACGTTCTCTACCCCTCCCGGCCCGATCGGCTGGACGAGCCGGCCGTCGGCGGCGAGCTGCTCGGCAAGCGGAGCGGGAACATCAGGGAACGCAGCTGAGACGAGGATCGCCTTGAACGGCGCCTGGTCGGGGAGCCCGAGGCTGCCGTCGGCAACCACGACCTCGACGTTCTCGACTCCTCCGCGAGCGAGGTTCGCGCGCGCGGTCTCCGCGAGGTCAGGCCAGCGCTCGATGCTCCAGACGAACGAGCCGAGCCTCGCGAGCAACGCGGTTTGAAAGCCGTAGCCCGTCCCGATCTCGAGCACGCGCTCCGTCCCTGCAAGCCCGAGCGCCTCGATCATCCGCGCGCTCAGTGAGGGCTGCGTCGTTACCTGATCGTGCGGGATCGGGAGGGGCACGTCGAGATAGGCCCGCTCAACGAGCTCTTCGGGAACGAAGCGCGCGCGCGGGACGTTGCGGAGCGCCTCTAGCACCCGTCTGTCGCGCACACCGGTCGCCCGAACCGTCTCGACGAGCTCCGCCGGCCCGTTCACGACCGCAGTATCGCCGCGGCCCGGTGCCGATTTACGGAATCCGAACAACCGCCGTACAGAAAATCCACGCGTAGCGGGAACCATTGGCGGCGATGAAGTCGCTCCTCGCAGGGCTGGCCGTCCTCGGGCTCGCGCTCGGCGCCGCCGGCGCCGACGGACGCGAATCCGCGCACGCGGCTGCCAAGCCGCGCCCGAACGTCGTCGTGATCGAGACCGACGACCAGACCTCCGAGGAGATGCGCGTGATGCGGAACACGCTCAACCTGATCGGCGCGCAGGGGACGACCTTCGACAACAGCTTCGTCTCGCTCTCGCTCTGCTGCCCGTCGCGCTCGACCTTCCTGACCGGGCAGTACGCGCACAACCACGGCGTCCTGACGAACTCGCCCCCGAACGGCGGCTTCGCAAAGCTCGACCACACGAACACGCTTGCGGTCTGGCTGCAGAAGGCCGGCTACAACACCGCCCTCGTCGGCAAGTACCTGAACGGCTATGGGAAGAAAGGACAGCAGACGCTGATCCCGCCGGGCTGGACGGAGTTCCACGCCGGCGTCAACCTCTCCTACCTGAACTGGACGCTGAACGACAACGGCTCCCTTGTCCGCTACGGGTCGAGCCCGGGCGACTACCAGTCCGACGTCCTGAGCGCGAAGGCGGTCGACGTGATCAACCGCCGCGCGCCCGAGGCCAAGCCGCTCTTCATGTGGGTCACCTACCACGCGCCGCACAGCGGCGGGCCGAGGGAGGCCGACGATCCGAAGGGGCTCGGTACGGTCAACGTGGCCGACAAGTACAAGAACCATTTCGCGGCCGAGCCGCTGCCGAACATGCCGTCCTTCAACGAGGCGGACGTCTCCGACAAGCCCGTCGGAATCCGCAACCGGCCGGTGCTGACGCAGGCGAAGATCGCCGCGATCCGTGAGGCCTACCAGCAGCAGCTCGAGTCGCTGCTCTCGGTCGACGACGGCGTCAAGGCGATCGTGGACGCGCTGCGCGCGAGCGGCGAGCTCGGCAACACGCTGCTCGTCTTCACCGACGACAACGGCTTCTTCCACGGACAGCATCGGGTTCCATCGGGGAAGGTGCTGCTGTACGAGCCCTCGATCCGCGTCCCGCTGCTCGTGCGCGGCCCCGGCGTCCCCAAGGGCAAGCACCTGAAGCAGGTCGTCGCCAACATCGATCTCGCGCCCACGATCGTCGCCGTCGCGAAGGCGAAGGCCGGGCGGGTGATGGACGGGAAGTCGCTGCTGCCGCTCTTCAAGCACCCGAGCCAGCAGTGGGGCCGCGACCTGCTGATCGAGCGCGGGCCGGCGGGAGAGCAGAAGTCCGGCGCTGGTCAGATGGGTGAGATCGGAAATGGCGACAACGGCAACCAGGGCAAGACCGCCGCCCCCGGAGACCAGCGCTTCGCGGCGATCCGGACGCCGCGCTACCTCTACGCCGAGTACGCGAACGGCGAGAAGGAGCTCTACGACCTCGCGAAGGATCCCGACGAGCTGAACAATCTCGCGTTCGACGCCGCCTACGCAACCCTCCGCGCCCAGTTCTCCGCGCGGCTGGCGAAGCTCCAGAGCTGCAAGGGCGCGGTCTGCCGCGTCGGTCCGATTGTCGCGCTCTCCGTGCGCTGCTCGAGCTCGAAGCTCTCCGCCAGCGTGAGCGGGGCGGATTCCGTGCTGATCGCAAGCGTGTCGTTCTCGGTCAACGGACACCTGCGCGCGAGCGACTCCAAAGCGCCCTTCGGCGCGCGGCTCTCGCGGCCGAAGCGGGCCACGGTCGATGCGCGCATCGCGCTCATGGACGGCCGCGTCGTCATCCGCCAGCACGGCTGCCGCTGAAGCTTCCCTAGACTCCCCGGCGTGGCCGAGATCGAGCTCGATCAGGCTTCGCTCGAGTGGGACACGCACCTCTTCCGCACGGCCCGGGCGCAGTTCGAGCAGGCGCTGCCGCACGCGGCGGTGGGCGAGGCGGCCGCCGAGCGGCTTCGCTTCCCCGAGCGCGCGACGATGGTCAGCGTCCCGGTGCGGCTCGACGACGATCGCTGGGTCATGTTCCCGGCCTACCGCGTCCAGCACTCGAGCGTGCTCGGCCCGACGAAGGGCGGCATCCGCTACGACCCGCACGTCTCCCTCGGCGAGTGCGCGGCGCTCGCGATGTGGATGACGTGGAAGTGCGCGCTCTTGCGGCTCCCGTACGGAGGCGCCAAGGGCGGCGTCCGCTGCAATCCGCGTGAGCTGTCGCCCGGCGAGCTCCAGCGGCTGACCCGTCGCTACACGGCCGAGATGATGCCGGTGATCGGCCCGCAGGAGGACATCCCCGCTCCCGACATGGCGACCGACGAGCAGACGATGGCGTGGATGATGGACACGTACTCGATGCAGAAGGGCTACGCCGTGCCCGAGGTCGTCACCGGCAAGCCGATCTCGATCGGCGGCTCCGTCTTCCGCGCGGAGGCGACGGGCGCCGGCGTCGTGATGGTGATCGAGCGCGCCTGCGAGCGGCTCGGCAAGACGCTCGACGGCCAGCGCTGCGTCGTCCAGGGCTTCGGGAAGGTCGGGGCGGTCGCCGCCCAGGAGCTCGTCGCCCGCGGGGCGAAGGTCGTTGCGGTCTCGGACGTCTCCGGGGCCGCCTACGCGCGGGACGGCCTCGATCTGGAGGCGGTCGAGGAGTGGGTCGTGCTCCACCGGCACGATCTGGTCGAGTATCCCGGGGCGGAGGGGTGCTCGAACGAGGAGATGCTCGAGCTTCCGTGTGACGTGCTCGTCCTGGCGGCGCTCGAGGAGCAGCTGACCGGCGAGAACGCGCCGAGGATCCAGGCGGAGATGGTGGCCGAGGGGGCGAACGGCCCGACGACGCTCGAAGGGGACGCTGTCCTGGCCGAGCGGGGAATCCCGGTGCTGCCGGACATCCTCACGAACGCGGGCGGCGTGACCGTCTCCTACTTCGAATGGGTGCAGGATCTGGGACGGTTGTTTTGGAGCCGGGAGGAGACGCGCGTCAGACTGCGCGAGAAGATGTCGGATGCGTTCGACCGTGTGTGGGAGCTCGCCGACGAGGTGGGCCTGTCGCTGCGCAGCGCGGCGCTCGTGGCGGGGATCCGTGAGGTGGCCGGCGCCCTCGGGGCGCGCGGCATCTATCCGTGAGCCTCGTCCGCGACGCGATGCTGCCGGAGCCGCCCTGGCTCTCGACCGGCGCGACCGCCCAGGATGCGGGCCACCTGCTCGCGCGGCCCGAGGTGCGCGCGATCTTCGTCTGCGACGACGAGGAGCAGTTGGTGGGTGTCGTGACGCGGAAGACGCTCGTGCGCGAGGTCGTCGCGCCGGGCCGCGATCCGAAGACGACGCCGCTCGGCGAGATCGCGGAGGAACCGCACTACACGATCGAGTCGTCGACGGACCTCGACGAAGCGTTCCGCTTTCTCGAGGAGCACGACGCAGAGCGTGTTCCGGTGACCGACGGCCGGCGGCTCGTGGGCGTTCTCTCGAGGTCGGTTCTGCAGCGGCGGCTGGCCGAGGACGAGCCGCCCGAAGACCTCGACGACTGAGGGTCAGACCCCCTTGAGGGTGGTCGAGGGTTAGCAGCAGGTATAGGCGCCCGGCGGGGCGTCGCCTTCGACCGGCTCCGGGAGGGCGGCGGCCTCGAGTGCGACGCCGTAGAGCAGGTCGTGCTCGCTCGCCTCGATCTCGTCCAGCTCGTACCGCCTGAGGACTTCGCGCACGATCACCGCGCCGGCGACGATCACAGGCGCGCGTTTCGGGTCGAGCGCCGGTAGCCGGCGCCGCTCCTCGAGCGGCATCGCCACGAGCCGCTGCAGCTGCTCGTCCACTCCGGAGGTGGTGAGCCGGTGCCCGTGAACCCGCTCGCGGTCGTATTCGGCCAGGCCGAGATCGAGCGCGGCGAGGGACGTGATCGTCGCGGCGACGCCGATCGCGTGCCGCGGAGCGAAGCCGTCCGGCAACGACGTCCGCACGTGGGCGGCGATCGCGTCGACGTCCTCGCCGAACTCCTCCGTCATCCGAACGGAGCCGACGTCGATGCTGACCGAGCGGTCGCCCATGACGAGCTCGGTCGAGCCGCCGCCGACGTCGACCACGATCGCGCCTTCGTCGTCGCGGCCGAGCATCGCTCCGCGATACGTGAGCGCCGCCTCCTCCTCGCCGGATAGGAGCCGGGTCGTGAAGCCGTAGCTCCACTCGACCTCGCCGAGGAACGCCTCCCCGTTGCCGGCGTCGCGGATCGCGCTCGTGCCGACGGCGAGCGTCCGCTCGGCGCCGAGCTCGTCGATCCGGCGCCGGTAGCCGGACAGGCAGTTGCGCACGCGGGCAATCGGCAGCGGGAGGAGCAGCCGGCGCGAGTCCACCCCTTCGCCGAGCCCGGTGATCTGCTCGGAGCGCACGAGCTCGCCGACCCGCTCGCCGTCCACGTCGGCGACGAGGAGGCGAGTGGTGTTCGTGCCGAGATCGACGGCCGCGATTCGCATCGAGCTATAATTGCTGCTGCGACGCGGGGTGGAGCAGTCAGGTAGCTCGCCGGGCTCATAACCCGGAGGTCGCAGGTTCAAATCCTGCCCCCGCTACTGCGAAAGGCCCGCAAACGCGGGCCTTTCGTTTTCGGGTTTGGCGGGGCCACTAGCCTCGCCATCGCGGTCGGGGCTCACGAGTGGGCTCGG
>WNGB01004601.1_pt1 | contig 30457 bp, 32 predicted proteins | sample 5400681 | NCBI WGS metagenome assembly WNGB01 (sample SAMN13153367, study PRJNA577476) | soil metagenome | isolation source: 115 cm soil or saprolite under grassland replicate 2 | place: USA:California | collected 2016-06-15
TGGCGGTGGAGGATGCTGCCCGGCCGCTGGCTGACCTGCTGCGGGAGGAACAGGCCGACGCGGTGACCGTGTACGACCCGGCCGGCGGCTACGGGCATCCCGACCACCGCCAGGTCCACACGGCCGGCGTCTACGCAGCCGCGCTGGCCTGCACACCATTGGTGCTCGAGGCAACCATCGACCGGGCTCGGATCCAGCGGCTGGCGCGGCTCGTCCAGGCGCTGCCCGGGGTACTGCCCGACGTCCGTGCCGCTGACTACGACACTGCCTACACCGCGAGCGAGGCGATCACCCACCGCATCGACGTCCTCGGCTACGCCGAGGCGAAGAGGCTGGCGATGCGGGCACACGCGAGTCAGGCCAGTTCCGACGACGGCTCCCGCACCCTGGCACTGCTGCTGCGGCTGCCGCCCTGGCTGTTTCGGCGTGCCCTCGGCCGCGAATGGTTCGTCGAACGTGGCCGGCCGGCATCGGGGCTGGCGGACGACATCTTTGCGAGCCTGCGTGCCCATCGATGACTCCTGTCGGACTCCCGGAACTCAGCCGGCAGGCCAGTCGATTCACGACAGCGGCGGGTGCGCCGTGGCAACCAGCACCGGCCGCAACCGGGTGCCCGGGCGGGCCTCGTGGACGGCATGCACGACGGGCTGGTTGACGGCCACCGCGAGCAACGTGGCGCCGCCCGCTGTGATGGCCGCGGCAATCCCCGGCACCTCACCGGTCCGCCACGCGGTCCACCACCCCGCCACCAGCAGAGCCGCGAACACGACCACCCCGAACTCGGCGTAGAACTTCGCCGCGGCATGCAGCCGCGGTGTGGCTCGTGCGAAGGCGTTGATCTGCTCGAACAGCCACTGGTTCACTCCGGCATCCCATCTACTACCATTAACGTAGTAGCCAACACTACTACGGTCTTTGTAGTAGTAGCGAGGACCGGTCGACTCGTGGCCCGCCCGGTTACTGCTTCGTCTGCTCTGCTGGCGTGGTAGCCGGGACGCCGAGTAGGCGATCGACGGTGACGAAGCTGTATCCCTGGTCGATCAGCCGATCGACGACGATCTTGACGGCTTCCACGGTCAATCCTCGGTAGCCCGTCCGGCCGTCGAAGCCGTCGTGGAAGATGAGGATGCAGCCAGGGCGGACCTTCGCGAGCGCGCGGCGGGCGATCCGCCGAGGGTCCGGCTGGAACACCTCGAGGGCGTGACAGAACTCGCCGGACACGACGTGCAGCCCGTATCGGCGGAGAACGGACTGCAACGCCGGCGTGCGCAGCAGCCACGGCGGGCGATACATTGCGGGCCGGATCGCCGCGCGAGCGAAGGCGTCCAGCCCGCGTTGCACGTCCTGATCGAGGGTTCGCCGCCGCAGATATGCGGGGAACTCGTGTGCATAGCCGTGATGCCCGATGACGTGCCCGCTGCGAGCCAGTCGTGCGGTCACCTGCGGGTGCTGCTCCACGGCGCGACCGACCTGAAAGAAGGTCGCCTTGATGCCACGCTGGTCGAGAAAGTCGGCGATCTGTGATGTGTACGGCTCATTGGGACCGTCGTCGAAGGTCAGGGCGACGACCTGTCCGGTCGCCACGCCGCGGTACGGGAACGGCCCGAGCAGTTGCGAGTACGGCGACATGCCAAACCCAATACGCCGCCCGCAGCCGCCGCCCGCCGGCGGCCAGGCCCGCGGCCCATCGCCACGACCCACCTCGGCGACTCGGCATGCCGGTCATCTGCCCTCCGCCATCTGGGCCATCAGCAGTCCGGCTGCGATGAAAAGTGCGACACAGACAGACCCGGCCAGCAGGCGCCCAAGTCGCCTGCGAAGTGCGATCGGTCGCATCGTGCTGCGGAAGGCGGGGGCGGTGCCGATCATGGTCCGTCCGAAGAGCCGGTTCAGGCTGTGGGCGAGGAAGTAGTAGAACAAGCACGACACGACCAGGTTGTAGGCGAGGCCCTGGTTCAGCCGTCGCGCGGAGGTGAAGGTCGGGTTTGCGGGATCGAAGGTGACCTTGCCGCGGGAACGGAGCTGTCGCAGCAAGTCGAGTAACAGGCCGGTTCCGGCCGAACCGGCCATGGTGAGCAGTGCGCTGGTCGCTCTGGCCGTGATCTCGGTGGTGCTTGCCGGCCTGCGGCGCGGGTGGGCCCTGTTCGAGGTGCACCGCAGCTGTCGCGATCTCACCGCGGTCGGCGCACTGGTGGTGCTGGACGACGCCCGGCCCGTCGTGTTCACGACCGCGCAGCCCGCGGGCCGCGTCATCGTCACCAGTGGCCTGCTGCGCGCGCTCGGCCAGCGGGAACGGCGTGTTCTGCTGGCCCACGAGACCTCACATCTGTCGCACCGTCACGCCTGGTGGAACCTGGCTGCTGACCTTGCCGCCGCGGTCAACCCGCTGCTCCGTCCGACCGCGCGCGCCGTGGCGACGGCGGTGGAGCGGTGGGCCGACGAGGACGCGGCGCGCGCCGTCGGCGACCGGCGGCTGGTTGCCGCGACGCTGGTCCGCGTCGCGCAACTGCAAGCCCGGTTCGCCGTTCCGACTCCCGTGACCGTGTGCTGCTGGCGCCGCCTCCACGCCGCCGGCCGCTGGCGGTCACCGCCGTCGTCTCCTTGCTGCTGGCCAGCGTCCTTGCGGCGGTGGCTGTCCAGCACCTCGGCGAGGACCTGTTCGAGCAGGCCGGGCAGCCCACGGCCATCCACCACTCCTGAACGGCGCTCGTACCCCAGCTCAGGGCCGGCGTTCGTGGCGACGGTGCTGGACGGCGGTGATGACCAGGCCGGCGACCGGTCCGGTCGCGAGCACGATCGCCAGCGTGGCGCAGCCGTAGCCCAGAGCGGCGAGGGTGGCGACGGCGGCGACCAGGAGCGGGCCACCGGCGTCCCCGAGCTCGCGACCCAGCTCGGCGGTGCCCATGGTCTGACCGAGCCGCGCCTGAGGCGTGGACGCCGCCAGCGCGGCGAACCCCAGCGGCGTGATCAGCCCGGGTCCCGGCACCGATCAGCACCGCGGCGAGGAGTACGCCGACCAGCCCGGGCAGCGCGGCGCAGCCCAGACCGGCGGCCGCGAGCAGCAGGGCCGGCAGCGATGCCCGTCCGCGTACTCAGGCGGCCGGCATCCAGGGCACGGCCGGCGCGGGATTGGACCAAGGCGGCCGTCGCGGCCAGCACCGACACCGCCGCACCGGTGGCGTCCGTCCCCAGCCCCGCCGCGGCACCGCTCACCGGAAGGAAGCCGACACCCACCGACAGGCCCGCGGTCGCACCGGCGAGCGCCGCGGTCGGTCGCAGGAACACCGGGTCGGTCACCCGCCGGGCCAGGTCCACTTGTAGAAGCCGTAGCTGCCGAACGCACGGCCGTGCTTGGCTGCCGGGTTCAACCGGGCCACCAGGGCAGAGGCCGCCGGCGAGAAGGCCGACGCCGCCGCCCCCTGTCCGAGACGCGCGGCCCAGAGCCAACCGGGGCTATCGGCGACCACGTACAGCGGGAGGCGAGAGCGAAGCCGGCCAACCCCGCGATCGGCACCGGGCGGGCCCCGATCCGGTCAGCAACGGTGCCGAAGACCGACTTCAGCAGCACCTCGGCGCCGTCGTACAGCGCGAGCAGCATCCCCAGCGTCAGCAGCGACTTCACCGCGTCGGCGGACAAGCCACCCAGGTTGGCCGCCACCGCGTGCGCGCCGAATGCAGTGGTGAACCGGCCGCATACAGCGGCCACGTCCGGCGTCCAGGTGCGACGACGCCGGTCGATTCGGCGGGCGCCGTCATCCGTTCTCACCTGGGGTCTGGTGCGGGGCGCGGAACACACGCTCGGCGAGTGAGTAGTTGTCGAGGTCATTCTGGCTGACGCGTGCCTGCGTCACCACGCACGCACCCAGCGCAGCCACGCAGGACCGCCTCGCCACGCCGAGTCCGACCTACGCCCGCAGCACCGCGAGGGCGCAGTTCGCGGCAAGGTCGGCGGCGTACGGCGGGATCTTCGAGCCGCCGCGGAGGTGGCGGCGGACGATGCCGTACGGGACGTCCAGCACGGCGATGGTGACGCGTTCGAGGTCGGCCGGGGTGGTCGCGCCGAGGGCGCGAGCCAGGGTGCGCACGGCGCGGAGCGTACGACGGTTGCCGGCGGACAAGCGAGCCGCCGCGTCCTCGGGCCAGCCGGCGGCGCCGAAGTCGGCGGCGCTGTAGAGCAGCACCGCCGTGAGCTCCGGGTTGCCGGCGCTCCAGGCCACCACGTGCCGCGCGGCGGCCGCGGCGGCGTCGTACGGGTCGCCGGCCGCCACCGCGGCCAGGTAGCCGGACTGGAACGACTCCAGCGCGCGCAGCCAGACCTCGGCCAGCAGCGCCGAGCGACCGGCGAACCGGTGGTACACCGATCCGTTCGGCACCCCGGCCGCCTCGGCGAGCGCGGACATCGTGACCGCCTGCGGGCCGCTGCGTGCCACGAGCGCGGTCGCCGCGTCCAGCAGCTGCGCTGTGTCGTACTTCACGGGTCTCGCCACGGTTATGGAGACTACACTCCACAACTAATGGAGCGGAATCTCCAAAACCAGAAGGAGGACGAAGATGGCGGTCTACAACGTGCACTCACGCGTGCTGCCGGGAGCCGACGCGGACGAGGCCGGCGCTCTGCTCGACGGTCTCGCGACGGACCACGACCGGCTCTGGCCCGGCGACAACTGGCCGCCGGTGCGGTTCGACCGGCCGCTGTCGGTCGGCGCGGACGGTGGCCACGGGCCGATCCGCTACCGCGTCGAGGGCTACGCGCCCGGGCAGTGGGTGCTGTTCACGTTCACCGGGCCGCGCGGGGCGGACGGCTTCCACGAGTTCGCCGTGCTCCCCCGCCCGGACGGAGTCGAGCTGCGGCACACGCTCGCGATCCACGCGCGCGGGCCGGCCCGGCTGAGCTGGCCGTTCGTGTTCCGCTGGCTGCACGACGCGCTGCTCGAGGACCTGCTGGACCGGGCCGAGCGGGAGGTCACCGGCACGGTACGACGCCCGGCGCGCTGGTCGTCGTACGTCCGGATCCTGCGCGGACTCGCCCGCGGCCGCCGGCCCGACGTCGTACCGGATCTCGTTCACAGCGACGTGTAAGGCCGCGCGGCCCGGGGGCACCCGGCTCCCGCGCGTCAGCCCTCGGCGTCGTCCCGTTCGGCGGCAGTCGCGGAGCGGCGCCGGAGGCGGGTGGCGCGGCTGCTGAGGAGGCGGCTGGCCATCCCGGCGGGCACGTACGCGTCCATCACGGACCCGACCAGCGAGCGCATGTGGTCCGGGGTCACCCCGCGGATCACGACGTCGTCGCCGACGAGGATGTCGAACCCGCCGTCGGTCCGGACGGCCTTCAACATCGCCCGGGCGCTGAGGTGGATCTCGATGTTGCGGCCCGCTGCCGGAGGCGTGTCGGTGGAATCCTGGTCGGACATCCACCGATGCTACGACTACCCTGCCGCTATGTCGGACGAGAACTCACCTCCGCCCAGGCAGTCCGGGACCCTGTTCGCGATCGGCGGCGCCGAGGACAAGCTCAAGAAGCGCACGGTGCTGAGGGCGTTCGTCGAGGCCGCCGGCGGCGAGCGCGCCGACATCGTGGTGGTGCCCACGGCGTCCGCGCTCGGCCCCGAGGTCGTCAACGTGTACGACGCCCTGTTCCGCACGCTCGGGGCGCGTTCGGTGACCGCGGTGCGGCCGGAGACGCGTGCGGACGCCGACGACCCGTCGTACGTCGAGGCGCTGGCCGAGGCGACCGGCGTCTTCATGACGGGCGGGAACCAGCTCAAGCTGAGCGGGGTGGTGACCGGCACGGCGTTCGGCAAGGCGATCGTCGCGGCGCACGAGCGCGGCGCGACCGTAGCCGGCACGTCGGCGGGCGCGAGCATCCTGGCCGAGCACATGATCGCGTTCGGGCAGTCCGGTACGACGCCCCGGCAGCGGATGAGCCAGCTGGCCGGCGGCCTCGGGCTGGTGAAAGGCGCGATCATCGACCAGCACTTCGGCCAGCGGAACCGGTACGGGCGGCTGCTGTCGCTGGTCGCGCAGTCCCCCGCGCTGCTCGGCATCGGCGTCGACGAGGACACCGCCGCGGTCATCCGCGGCGACCTGCTGGAGGTGATCGGGCGCGGCGCGGTAACGATCTTCGACGGCCGCGAGGTCCGGTCCAACGCGCACGTCGCCCGGCGCACCAGCGCGATCCTGGCCTCCGGGGTGCAGCTGCACGTGCTGCCGGCCACGTCCGCGTTCGACCTGCGAACGCGCACGCTGGTCGGGTTCGGCAGCGAGCCGCACGCGGACGACGTGGCCGGGATGGCCGCCGCCGAGCAGGACCTGCGCAGCCTGGCGGCGCGGATCGCGGCCGAGGGCGTGTCGACGAGCTACTACGAGGAGCGCAAGCGCCGGGCCAGCAAGCGCAAGCCACGCAAGTCACCAGGTAACGCGGACGGGACGCCATGACCGAGACCCCAGTCGCCGGGCCGGGCCCGGACCTCACGATCGCCGAGGCGCGCGTGCACCGCGGGCCGAACGTGTGGAGCTACGAGCCCTGCATCCACCTGGTCGTCGACCTCGGGTCGCTGGAGGACTTCCCGTCCGACAAGATCCCCGGCTTCGCCGACCGGCTGCTCGGCCACCTGCCGCGGCTGGACCAGCACCACTGCTCGCGCGGCAAGAAGGGCGGGTTCGTCGAGCGGCTGCACGAGGGCACCTGGCTGGGCCACGTCGCCGAGCACGTCGCGCTGCAGCTGCAGCAGGAGTCCGGCCACGACATGCGGCGCGGCAAGACCCGGCAGGTCAAGGGTGTGCGTGGGCGCTACAACATCACCTACGCGTACGCCGACGAGACGGTCGGGCTGGCCGCCGGCGAGCTCGCGGTGCGGCTGGTGAACAACCTGGTGCTGCCGGAACCGGACTTCGACTTCACCACCGAGCTGGAGCGGTTCATCAAGGTCGCCGAGCGGGCCGCGTTCGGCCCGTCCACGCAGGCGATCGTGGACGAGGCGGTGTCGCGGGACATCCCGTGGATCCGGCTGAACACCCGCAGCCTGGTGCAGCTCGGCCAGGGCGTGCACGCGAAGCGCATCCGGGCCACGATGACGTCGCGGACGAGCTCGATCGCGGTCGACGTGGCCAGCGACAAGGAGCTCACCACCAAGCTGCTGGCGTCGGCCGGCCTGCCGGTGCCGCGCTCGGAGGCGGTGACGTCGGTCGAGGCGGCGGTGCGGTTCGCGAACAAGATCGGCTACCCGGTGGTGTGCAAGCCGCTGGACGGCAACCACGGTCGCGGCGTCTGCCTGGACCTGCGCGACGCCGACGCGGTCCGGGAGGCCTTCCCGACAGCGGCTGAGCAGTCGCGGCGCGGCAGCGTCATCGTGGAGACCTTCGTCACCGGCAAGGACTACCGCTGCCTGATCATCAACGGCCGGATGGAGGCGATCGCCGAGCGCGTCCCGGCGCACGTGATCGGCGACGGCAAGCACTCGGTCGCCGAGCTGGTCGAGATCACCAACGCCGACCCGCGCCGCGGCGTCGGGCACGAGAAGGTGCTGACCCGGATCACCGTCAACAAGGCGGCGGTCGAGCTGGTCGGCTCGCAGGGTTTCGAGCTGGACGACGTGCCGGAGCCCGGCACGATGGTGAAGCTCACCCTGACGGGCAACATGTCCACCGGCGGGATCTCGATCGACCGGACCTTCGAGGCGCACCCGGAGAACGTCGAGATCGCCGAGGAGGCCGCGCGGATGATCGGCCTCGACATCGCCGGCATCGATTTCATCTGCCCCGACATCGCCGAGCCGGTCCGGGAGACCGGCGGCGCGATCTGCGAGGTGAACGCGGCACCGGGCTTCCGGATGCACACGCACCCGACGATCGGCGACCCGCAGTACATCGCCAAGCCGGTCGTCGACATGCTGTTCCCGCCGGGTACGCCGAGCCGGATCCCGATCGTCGCGGTCACCGGCACCAACGGCAAGACCACCACCGCGCGGATGATCAGCCACGTGTTCAAGGGCCTCGGCCGCAAGGTCGGGATGACCTCGACCGACGGCATCGTGATCGACGAGCGGCTGGTGATCCGGGCCGACGCGTCCGGCCCGCGGTCGGCGCGGATGGTGCTGCAGAACCCGCGGGTCGACTTCGCGGTCTTCGAGGTGGCGCGTGGCGGCATCCTGCGCGAGGGCCTCGGCTACCAGCGCAACGACGTCGCGGTGGTGCTGAACATCGCCGCCGACCACCTCGGCATGCGCGGCGTGGAGACCCTCGAGCAGCTCGCGGACGTGAAGGCGGTGCTGGTCGAGGCGGTGCCGCGCACCGGCGCCGCGGTGCTGAACGCTGACGACCCGCTGGTGCGCAGGATGCGCCGCAAGTGCAAGGGCGAGGTGGTCTGGTTCAGCATGGCCGACGCCGGCAGCGAGGTCCGCGACGACATCGACACGCACTGCCGGCACGGCGGCAAGGCGGTTGTCCTGGACCGCTCCGAGCTCGGCGACATGATCGTCGTCAAGCACGGCCGCCGCTCCATGCAGCTGGCCTGGACACACTTGCTCCCGGCGACCTTCGGCGGACGGGCGATGCTCAACGTGCAGAACGTGATGGCGGCGACCGCCGCGGCTTTCGCCGCCGGTGCTCCGCTGCACGACATCCGGCAGGGCCTGCGGACGTTCTCCACGTCGTACTACCTGTCACCCGGCCGGCTGAACGAGATCGACGTCGACGGCCGCACGGTGATCGTGGACTACTGCCACAACGCGCCGGCGATGCGGATGCTGGGCGACTTCGTCGACCGGCTCGGCGACGCCCTCGGCGCGTCCTCGGAGTCGGCCCGGCCGTCCCGGATCGGCGTCGTGGCGACCGCCGGCGACCGCCGGGACGCGGACATCCGCGAGCTCGGCGAGGCCGCCGCGCAGCACTTCGACGTCGTCATCGTCCGGGAGGACGAGCGGCTGCGCGGACGTCCGGCCGGCGAGGTCGCCGAGCTGGTCGCCACCGGGGTGCGCGAGGCGATGGACGACGGCGCCCGCTGCCGCCGGGTCGAGACCGTGCTCGACGAGATCGACGCGGTCCGGCACGCGCTCAGCCGCTCCAACCCCGGTGACCTGGTCGTGCTCTGCGTCGACCAGCACAAGACCGTTCTCGCCGAGCTCGAGACGGTGTCCCACCAGGCCCAGGCGGGTGCTCGTTCGCACGACGAGGGCGGTGACCCGGACTTCGTACCACCGGAGACGCCGGCCCCCGAGGAGGACGCCGAACAGTACGTCGTACCGGCTGATCTGGAGCGAGCGACGGGAACCTGACAGCCCGGTCTGGCGAGCCGTCCGGCACTGTGCGAGGCTGGCGGCAGCCCGGCGGACCAGACGCCGGCGCATCACGACCGCCCACGCCGACCCCGGGCGTCGTCTTCACCACCCGAACCGACACGGACCTCCCCTCCCGGATGTTCGTGGCGATCCGCGTGTTGCCCAAACGCACCGACCGGACCCAGGAGCGACACATGGACAGTGAGCACGCGCCGTTGATCATCGACACCGATCTCGGTGGCAACCCGGACGACGCGTTCGCGGTGGCGATCGCCGCGCTGACGGTTCCAGAGCTGGCGCTGGTGATCACCACCGACGAGCTCGCCGGTGAGCGGGCGCGGTTCGCGCGGCACCTGCTCGACCTGCTCGGCCGCCCCGAGGTACCGGTCGTCAGCGGGGCCGACCTGGGCAACACCCGGTACTTCTGCGTCGAGGACCTGACGCCGGCGACCAGGCCGAGCACAACTTCCGGCTCGACCCGGCCGCCGCGATGCGCCTGCTCGGCGACCCGCGGCCGCCCGCCCTGGTGACCACCGACGTGACCTCCCACCGCTCGATGGAGATCACCCGGCGGTCGCTGATCTACCGCACGCTCGCCGCGGCCGGCGCGCCTGAGTGGGCGCGGCTGCTCACGGCACACTTCGACCGCTGGGCCGACCGGGTCCACCCCGCCTCGCTACAGCATGACGTGCTCGCGCTCGCGGCCGCGCTGGGCTGGCCGGGCATCACGTTCGGCCGGGAACGGGTCGCCATCGACGGCCAGGCCCGGATGCGACGCGACCCGCACGGGATCGAGCTGACGGTGTCGGTCCGGGTCGGGTACGGCGCCTTCATGGGCTGGCTGGAGACCGGGCTCACCGGACGCCACGCACCGGCCGGCAGCCGGGCCTGACCGTCGGACCGTGCTGGCTCGGCTCTGTGGATAACTCGCGCGGGCGGAGCGCCGATTGTGGCTGAATCGACGCATGGGATCTCGGGTCGAGGATTACATCGGAAACGTGAGGTCGCGCAGCGTCGATGCGGTCGGCCGCGTGGCTGCGATGTTGCGGACGCAGTCTCGCGACCGCGGTGAACCGGCTCGACGGCGACTTCTATCACCAGCACTGCCGAGAGATCGTGCTCTCGCGCGCGCTCGTCGAGACTGCCGTACAGGACCTCGAACGCAACCAGGGCACGACGTTCCCGCAGCTCGCGGCCTTTCGTGGCGCCTCGGGCAAGGTCGGCGCGGCGGACACGGTCGGCGCTGTCGCCGCGCTCACGGACTACCTGCACGACCACGAAGAGCCGGTCGGTGTGCCGGGGACCCGCGTGACCCTGGTCGACACCAGCTACAAGGGGACGGTGCAAGAGCTCCTGTCCGAGATCTATCCGGCCACGCGCTTCGCGGGTCGATATGCCTTCTTCGCAGAGTCCTCCCGCGACCCGCATCCAGGGACCAAGCGCGGATATGCTCTGCACCTGCGGCATCCGCACTCCAACGACGGACTCCCGGTCCCCTTCCTTGCCAGATGACGTCGCGCTGACATTCACCCACGACGACGCGCTGGGCGCGATCGAGGAGACCCTGCACGGTCCCTTCGGCAGCCCGAGGCGGTTTACGAGCGGCCTCGTCTCGCAGGACAGCCTTCGTTTCCGGCCCGATCCGCTCGACGGGTTGAACCGAATCGCGTCTCATCGAGGCTTCGCGATCCACTGGTTCGCGAAGGCGTCATGCACTTGAACCTGCTCGCTCTGCATCAGTACGCCTCAGATGTCGCCGCGTTCCGCGATGCGGAAAGACCCTACAGGGAGCGGCTCGGGGTCGGAGCGCAGGCATTCGTCACGCAGGTCCGCGCGTGGATCCGCAAGGGTCCCGTCGACCCGCGGTTCGCCGAACTGATGGACGCGCTCGTCAGGCGCAGCGACAAGAAGACGGCGTCAGCGCTGGCCGCCGCACTGCGACATGGCAGGATTCCTGTCGCGGAGGCTCGTGCTGTCTGGGACAGGTACGCGCAGTGCGCGACTGACGGCGACAACAGCTGTTCGTCGAGAACTACCTGACGGCACATCAATCCACGGGAGCGACGCATGACGGATCGTCCGAGCGACCACACCGCCGACTGGCACGCGATGGTGGGCTTCGGCGAGAGCCATGACGAGTTCGCCGAGCTCGGCGAGGCGCTGACGGCCGGCGGGCCGCCGCCCGACGGACCATCCCCGCTGGCCACGGCACCGCTGATCATCGACACCGACCTGGGCGGCGACCCGGATGACGCGTTCGCGCTGGCCGTCGCCGCACTGACCGTTGCCGAGCTGGCGCTGGTGATCACGACCGATGAGGCAGCGGGCGAGCGCGCACGCTTCGCCCGTTACCTCCTTGACCTCCTCGGGCGGCCGGAAGTCCCGGTCGTCAGCGGGGCCGACCTGGGCAACACGCGGTACTTCTGCGTCGAAGGCCTGGCACCGGCCGCCGTGGGGACGCAGCCGGCCGACGTCGCAGCCGCCGTGGAGACGGTGTGTACCCGCCCAGGGCCGGTCCGCTGGCTCGGGATCGGGCCCGTCTCCAACCTGGCGGCGATGCTGACGAACCGGCCCGACCTCGCCGAGCGGTTCGTTGTGACACAGATGGGCGGAGCGTTGCGGTACCGCGACCCCGCGAAGGCCGAACACAACTTCCGGCTCGATCCGGCCGCGGCAACCAGGTTGCTTCACGACGTACGACGGCCGACCCTCGTGATGTCCGACGTGACGTTCAACCCGGCGATGGAGATCACCCGGGACTCGCCCCTGTACCACAAGCTCGCGGCGCAGGACGCACCCGATTGGGCGCGGGTCGTCAAGGAGCACTTCGATCGCTGGGCCGACCGCTTCCACCCCGGATCGATGCAGCACGACGCCCTGGCTCTCGCGGCAGCGCTGCTGTGGCCAGGAATCCGCTTCGGGCGCGAACGCGTCACCCTCGACGACCAGGCGCGGATGCGCCGTGACGTCAATGGCGTCGAGGTCAAGGTGTCGCTCGAGGCCGACTACGGCGACTTCACGAACTGGCTCGACGCCCGCCTCGTGCGGCAACCGGCGTTCCGGGCCTGAGCGCGGTCAGGCGGCGTTGCGGCGCGGGATCAGGCGGCGGCGGGGTTCGGGGCGGTCGATCCAGTCGAGGTCGTCGGGGATGAACGCGTCGTTGGGCCGAGGGTCGTACGGGACCACCGGCTCGGCCGGCGGCACCGCGCGGATCTTCAGCGCCACGATCATCACGCCGAGGAACACCGCCACCGCCAGCCACGGCCAGTACGTCTCGGCGAACGGCCGGAACGCCCGCACGAAGGCGTCCGTCGCCACGTTCGCGATCACGTCCCGGCCCCGGTGGCCGTCGGAGAACGCCCGCGCCACGTCCGCCGCGGTCGCGATCAGCGCGAACGCCACCAGGTACGACGCGGCGACCAGCGGCCACGACGTCACCGCCGGCCAGCCCGACCGCCAGCAAGCGATGTAGAGCAGCAGCGCGAACCCGATCGCGATCATCACGCCGTTGAGCTCGGTCAGCCACGGCTGCCCCGCGGTGTGGGTGCCGGGGAGCAACGCGTACGACGCCACCGGCAGCGCCGCCGCCACCGCGGCGGCCACCGACCGGCGCGAACCCAGCGCGCCGACGATCGCCGCCAGCCCGGTCGCGACCAGCAGCGCGAAGAGCATCACCCGCTGCTCGTGGTACGACGGGGCGCCGGTGCGGTAGATCTGTACCTTCCGGGCCAGCATCCACAACCCGATGCCCAGGGCAACGGTCAGCGGAACCGCCAGCCGCAGCCGGCGGACCACCAGCCCGGCGACCACCCCGCCGACCGCACCACCGACGAGCACGACGTCGGCGCCGGAGCCGTCCAGCGGCAGCAGCCGGCGCTCCGACCACGGCGCCATCGCGTCCTGTGACCCGAAGAACCACGGCCCGAAGCCGGCGACGTACCACAGCATCGCCGCGACCGGCACCGACCAGAGTGCTCGCCTCATCGAACCACCCGCTGCGGCAGGGTTAGTGCCGCTGTGCTCGCTCGACCTTGCCCTTCAAGGTCTCCGGTGAGTCGACGGTAGCTCCCAGACCCCGCAACCACGCGTCAAGACGCGCCCGATCCTGCAAACACATCACCGCGACCACGTCACCGGGCTCGGCCTCGGCCACAAGCGCCTGCATGGCCTCCAGCTCGCTCGGGTACGCCTTCACGCCCTCGACACCGACCGATGCGGCCGCCTCGCGGAAGACCTCCTCGATCTCGGCCGGGTCCCGGCCGCGCAGGTACTTGGTCTTGTGCCCGATCGCGATCCGGTCGGTCGCCCGCGCGGCCGTCGCGCCCATCGCGCCGACCATGTCGTCGGCCCGGTCCCCCGGCGTGCCGATCGCCAGCATCAGCCGGCCGCCGGCCGGGCGGACGCCGTTCATGATCTCCAGCAGCGCCTCCAGCCCGGCCTCGTTGTGCGCGAGGTCGATGATGGCGGTCACGTCGCCGTAGGAGTACACGTTCATCCGGCCCGGGTTGTGCTCCGGCCCCGGCTCGAACGACGTCAGCCCCTCGACCACCGCGGGCTGCGGCAGCCCGAGCCCGAGCGCGGCCGACGTCGCCGCCAGGACGTTCTCCACGTTGTAGTGCGACAGCCCGGCCAGCGTCATCGGCACGTCCACCACCTTGACCAGCGTCACCGGGTCGGCCGACAGCCCGAGCACGGTGATCCAGCCGTCGATCACGGTGGTCGCACGCCCTCCCTCGGCGAGCACGGTCCGGATCGACGGCGAGTCCGGGTCGCGGGAGAAAACCCAGCACTTCGCCGGCGAGCCCAGGCGCATCGCGAACGTGCGCGGGTCGTCCCCGTTCACCACGCACCAGCCGCGCGACCGGGTGATCTTGGTGATCACCGCCTTCACCTCGGCCAGCTGGTCGATCGTCTCGATGCCGCCCAGCCCGAGGTGGTCCGCGGTGATGTTCGTCACCACCGACACGTCGTTGTACAAGACGCCGACGCCGCGGCGCAGGATGCCGCCACGCGCGGTCTCGGTGACCGCGAGCTGCAGCCCGCGCCGCCTCAGGATCTTCGCCGCGCCACCCGGTCCGGAGTAGTCGCCCTCCTCGACCATGCGGCCGTCGACGTAGATCCCGTCGGTGCTCGTCCAGCCGACGTGCAGACCGGCGGCCAGGCCGATGTGCGCGATCATCCTCGACGTCGTCGTCTTGCCGTTGGTGCCGGTGATCGCGACGACGGGGATCCGCGGCCGCAGTGTCGGCGGCCCGGCCCCTTCGGGAGTCTCGCGCACGCGCTGCGCCGCCGCCGTCAGCAGCGCCGGTACGTCGTCGGCGCCGACGGCGTCGACCAGTTCCGCGACCGCCTCAGCGAGAGCCCGCGCCCGCTGCTCGTGCGCCCAGGGGAACGACACGATCAGGTGCCGTACGTCGGACCCGGGCCGGACCCGCACACCCAGCCGGACGATCCCGGACTCGCGGCCCAGGCGTCGTACCAGGCCGGTGAGAACCCGGTAGGCGAACCGCTGCCGCAGCCCCGTGCCGGCCCGGCCCGGCCGGGTCGTGCCCAGGCCGAGCGCGGCCGCGTAGGCCTTGGCCGCCGGCGCCGGGGCGTCGGTCAGCGCGGACACGTCCAGCGTCAGCCGGACAGCCGCGCGGGCGAAGTACAGGTTGGCTCCGTCGAGCATCCGGAGCTCGACCAGGGACGTCGCCACCTGCGGTCAGGCGCCCATCGCGTGGTAGCCGCCGTCGACGTGCACGATCTCGCCGGTGGTGCTGGGGAAGAAGTCGCTGAGCAGGCCGACCACGGTGCGGCCGGTCGGTTCCATGTTCGTCGGGTCCCAGCCCAGCGGCGCGCGCTCCAGCCACGGCTCCTCGAACTTCTCGAAGCCCGGGATCGCCTTGGCGGCGATGGTCTTCAGCGGCCCGGCCGAGACCAGGTTGCAGCGGATCCCCTTCGGGCCGAGGTCGCGCGCCAGGTAGCGGCTGGTCGACTCGAGCGCCGCCTTCGCGACCCCCATCCAGTCGTAGCCCGGCCAGGCCACGGTGGCGTCGAAGGTCAGCCCGACGATGCTGCCGCCCGGCCCCATCAGCGGCAGGCAGGCGGTGGCGAGAGCCTTCAGCGAGTACGCCGAGATGTGCACGGCGTTCGACACGTCGTCCCACGGGCCGTCGAGGAACTTGCCGCCGAGGATCGTGTCGGGGTTGCCGAAGGCAATCGAGTGCACGACGCCGTCCAGCCCGTCGACGTGCTCGCGGACCTGGTCGGCCAGGCCGGCCAGGTGGTCGGCGTTGGTGACGTCGAGCTCGAGCACGGGCGGCTCGGCCGGCAGCCGTTTCGCGATCCGCCTGGTGATGCTCAGCGCCCGGCCGAAGTTCGAGATCAGCACGGTCGCGCCCTGCTCCTGAGCCACCTTCGCGGTCGCGAAACCGATCGACGAGTCGATCGTCACGCCTGCGACCAGGATGCGCTTGCCGTCGAGAATGCCCACGTTCGCTCGCTTTCTTCGTTCGTACGACGGCCGGTGGGGCCCGCTCGCGTCGTACGCGATGTTCGGACGGAAGTGTCAGTGCCCCATTCCGAGGCCGCCGTCGACGGGGATCACCGCGCCGGTGACGTAGCCGGCCTCGTCGGACGAGATCCAGCGGACCACCTGCGCGATCTCCTCGACCGACGCGTAGCGGCCGAGCGGGATCTGGCCGAGGTACTGCTTGCGGGTCTCCTCGGGGAGCTCCGCGGTCATGTCGGTCTCCACGAACCCTGGGGCGACCACGTTGGCGGTGATGCCACGGCTGCCGAGCTCGCGGGCCATTGACCGGGCCATGCCGACCAGGCCGGCCTTGCTGGCCGCGTAGTTCACCTGGCCCGGCGAGCCGAGCAGCCCGACGACGGACGAGATGAACACGATCCGGCCCCTGCGCAGCCGCAGCATGCCCTTCGCGGCGCGCTTGGCGACCCGGAACGACCCGGTGAGGTTGGTCTCGATCACGCTGGACCAGTCGTCCTCGGTCATCCGCAGCAGCAGTGTGTCCCGGGTGATGCCGGCGTTGGCCACCAGCACCTCGACCGGGCCCTGCGCCGCCTCGATCTGCGCGAACGCCGCGTCCACCTGCTCCGGATCGGTCACGTCGCACCTGACCCCGAGGAACCCCTCCGGCGCCTCCCCGCTCCGGTACGTCACCGCGACGTCGTCCCCCGCCGCGGCGAAGCTCGCCGCGATCGCCGCACCGATCCCCCGATTCCCCCCGGTAACCAGCACCGACCTACCCACGCTCTCCTCCGTTCATCGGGCCCTCGTGACCCGGCGTGTCGTCGTTCGTCGGGCCGTTGTGGCCCGACCGGGCCGACGCCCCGAACGCTATCGCCGTACCAACCGGTACGACGAACGGGATCCGCCGATTGGTGCACACCTCACACCGGGTACGACGACCCGCCGGGCGCCGCAGCCGCCGGTCCCGTGGTCACAAGGGACCGATGAACGACGACACGCCGGGTCGGAAGGGCCCGATGAATGGAGTGAAGGGTCAGGAGTCTTCGAGGCGGAAGCCGACCTTCATGCCTACCTGGATGTGGTCGATCTCGTTGTCCTGGATGTGGCCGCGGATCTCGGTGACCTCGAACCAGTCGAGGTGCCGCAGGGTCTCGCCGGCGCGGCGCAGGCCGTTGCGGATGGCGGCGTCGACGCCCTCGGTCGACGTCCCGACGATCTCGGTCACGCGGTAGGTGCGGTCGGTCATTTGCGGGCCCTTTCGGTCGAGAGGTACCGGCAGCGCCGCGAGCGGCGGAGGCGTACCTTGGTTCAGAAGGAGGATAGATGTCGCAGCGTGGGTTCTGGCCGAACCGGCTCCACCGCAAGGACGCGGACGAGCCCGTGATCACGGTCACCGACGCGCAGCCCGGTCACTCCGTCGACCTCGACAGCCGGATCGCCCGTTACGCGTGGATGATGTCGATCCGGATCGTGTGCTTCGTGCTGGCCGTGGTGACGCCGTCGCCGTGGCGCTGGTTCTTCGTCGTCGGCGCCGTGTTCCTGCCGTACGCCGCTGTCGTGATGGCGAACGCGCAGCGCAGCAAGGGTATCGAGGCGGCGAAGCCGTTCGTCCCCGAACCCCGCCGGCAAATCGACACGAAATCTTGATGCGGCCTGGGACTGGATTCGGGCTGGAGATCCGTGTCAGAATCTCCGGCGTGCTCTGAATCGCACATTGCGAGGCAGAGCATGAAGATGCGGCGTCGGACGGCTCCCCCCGTGGCTGTCCGACGTCGCTTCTTTTTCTGCCCTGGAAGGGCGTCGAACGTTCGAAGGAAATGGCACATCAGCGATGGCGGATAGCGACGCGGAGACGGCGGTCTGCTCGGCGAGAGGGTGCTCGCGGCCGGCCACGTGGCAGCTGCTGTGGAACAACCCGAGGCTGCACACACCCGACCGTCGGAAGGTCTGGACGGCGTGCGACGAGCACAAGGAGTCGCTGTCGGACTTCCTCGCCAGGCGGTCGTTCCTGCGCGAGGTGGAACCGCTGGGGTCAGCCGCCGATCGCTGACATCGGGCGGTCCGGCTGCAGGAACGACGGGTCGTCGATGCCGTGCCCGGGCAGCTTCCCGCGCATCGCGACCCGCCACCGCCCGGCCAGCTCCTCGTCGCTCGCGCCGTTCCGCAGCGGGGTGCGCAGGTCGGACTCGGTGCGCGCGAAGAGGCAGTCGCGCACCTGGCCGTCGGCGGTCAGCCGGACCCGGTCGCAGTCCCCGCAGAACGGCCGGGTCACCGACGCGATCACGCCGACCACGCCGGCACCGCCGTCCACGACATAGGTCTCGGCCGGGGCGCTGCCGCGCCGGCTCGCCTCGACCGGCTCCAGCGCGAACCGCTCGGCCAGCCGCCCCAACGTCTCGTCCGCGGTGACCATCGTGCGCCGGTCCCAGCCGTGCTGCGCGTCCAGCGGCATCTGCTCGATGAACCGCAGCTCGTAGCCGCGTTCGAGGCAGAACTCCAGCAGCTCGACGGCCTGGTCGTCGTTCACGCCGCGCATCAGCACCGCGTTCACCTTCACCGGCGTGAGTCCGGCGCCTGCGGCCGCGACCAGCCCGGCGATGACGTCGTCCATCCGGTCCCGCCGGGCGATCCGCTGGAACGTCTCGGCGCGGATGGTGTCCAGGCTCACGTTCACCCGATCCAGTCCGGCGTCGGCCAGCGGACCGGCGAGCCGGGCCAGCCCGATGCCGTTGGTGGTCAGCGAGATCTCTGGACGCGGGGTCAGTGCGGCGGTCCGAGCCACGATGTCCGTCAGCCCGCGGCGCAGCAGCGGCTCGCCGCCGGTGAACCGGACCTCGTCCACCCCGAGCAGCCGGACCGCGATGCCGACCAGCCGCACGATCTCGTCGTCGGTGAGCAGCTCCGGCTTCGGCAGCCAGGCCAGCCCCTCCTCCGGCATGCAGTACGTGCAGCGCAGGTTGCAGCGGTCGGTCAGCGACACCCGCAGGTCGGTCGCCACCCGGCCGTGTGTGTCGAGCAGCCCGACCGCCGTCGTACCGCTGGTCATGATTCCGGTCACGTGCACCTGGCCCTTCCGCATTCCACCCTACGTCGACGGGTTAGTTTCGACTCGTGCGCCGCCTGCTGACCGTTCGCTGGATCGCCCGTGCCCTCGTGGTGCTGGCGCTCGCCGGCGTGTTCATAGAGCTCGGACAGTGGCAGCTGCACCGGCTCGACCAGCGCCAGCACCGCAACCAGGTCACCCGCACGAACCTGGCCGCCGTACCGGCCCCGCTCGCGGACGTGCTCGGCCCGGACCGCCGCGTCGGAACCGCGACCGAGTGGCGCAGCGTCGTGGCCACCGGGCGGTACGACGTGAGCCATCAGATCGTCGCGCGCTACCGCAACGTCAAGGACCGTCCGGGATTCGAGATCGTCACGCCGCTGCTGCTCGACGACGGCACCGCGATCCTGGTCGACCGCGGTTTCGTGCCACGGGCAACGAACTCGTCGGACCTGCCGGAGGTGCCGGAACCCGCGGCCGGAACCGTCACCGTGACCGGCCGGCTGCGGCACAGCGAGCGCGGCGACGAGCACGCCACCCACCCGGTTCACGGCCAGGTCCGGCTGATCAACGGCCCGGCGATCGCCGCGTCGACGGGACTCCCCCTTGCCGACGGGTATATGACGGAGGACGAGCAGGTTCCACCGCCGGGTGAAGGGCTGTCCGGGCTGCCGGGGCCGGAGATCGACAGCGGGCCGCACTTCTTCTACGCGATGCAGTGGTTCTTCTTCGCGCTGCTGGCTCTCGGCGGACTGGTGTACTTCGCGAGAGAGGACGTGCGCGGTGACGGGGACAAGACGGCGGATCGAGGACTACGCGCTGATCGGGGACGCGCACACGGCGGCCCTGGTCTCGGTTGACGGCTCGATCGACTGGCTCTGCTTCCCGCGGTTCGACTCCCCCGCCTGCTTCGCGGCACTGCTCGGCACCGACGAGAACGGCCACTGGCGGATCGCGCCGCGTGAGGCGCACGCCCGCAGCGACCGGCGGTACCGCGGCGACACACTGGTCCTCGAGACCGAGTGGACCACACCGGACGGCACGGTCCGGGTGATCGACTTCATGCCGCCGCGCGACGACGCGCCGGACGTCGTACGGATCGTCGAGGGCGTCAGCGGCCGGATGGCGATGCGCTCGGAGCTGCGGCTGCGGTTCGACTACGGCCACCTGGTCCCGTGGGTGCGCCGCGACGACGGCCAGATCGTCGCGGTCGCCGGGCCGGACGCGGTGTCGCTGCGCAGCGACGTCAACCAGTACGGCAAGGGCTTCGCGACGTACGCCGACTTCGAGATCACCGCCGGCGACCGGGCCTGGTTCGTGCTCACGTGGCACGCCTCCCACGAACCGGTGCCGAAGCCGGTCGACGCGCTGGCCGCGCGGCGCCCGACCGAGACGTTCTGGACCGACTGGATCTCCCGCCGCGCCGACACCGGCCGGTCGTCGGAGGAGGTCACCCGCTCGCTGCTCACCCTGAAGGCGCTCACGTACTCGCCGTCCGGCGGGATCGTCGCCGCACCCACCACGTCGCTGCCCGAGCAGCTCGGCGGGGCGCGCAACTGGGACTACCGCTACTGCTGGCTGCGCGACGCCACGATGACCCTGGCCGCGCTGCTGCGGTCCGGGTACACCGAGGAGGCGAAGGCCTGGCGGGACTGGCTGCTGCGCGCGATCGCCGGCTCGCCGAAGGACCTGCAGATCATGTACGGCGTGACCGGCGAGCGCCGGCTCACCGAGCTGACCTGCGACTGGCTGCCCGGGTTCGCCGGCTCGGCCCCGGTACGGATCGGCAACGCCGCCACCGAGCAGCTCCAGCTCGACGTGTTCGGCGAGGTGATGGACGTGCTCGCGCTGGCCCGCGAGACCAAGGTCGGCGCGTCCGACGACGCGTGGGCGCTGCAGCGCGGCCTGATGCGGCACCTCACCGAGATCTGGACCGAGCCGGACGAGGGCATCTGGGAGGTCCGCGGCGGCCGCCGGCAGTTCACGTACTCGAAGGTGATGGCCTGGGTGGCGTTCGATCGCGCCGCGCGCGCCGTCGAGCGGTTCGGCATGCGCGGGCCTGCCGCCGAGTGGCGGGCGACCGCGGCCGAGATCCACCGCCAGGTCTGCGAGCAGGCGTACGACGCGGACCGCAACACGTTCACCCAGGCCTACGGCTCGAAGGCGCTGGACGCGGCGGTGCTGCTCATCCCGCAGGTCGGGTTCCTGCCACCGGACGACCCGCGGGTGGTCGGCACCGTGGAGGCCGTGCAGCGCGGGCTGGCCTCCGACGGGTTCATCCGCCGGTACGACACCGACCACACCGACGACGGCGTGCCCGGTGACGAGGGCGCGTTCCTGATCTGCTCGTTCTGGCTGGCCGACTCGCTCGCGCTGATCGGCCGGCACGGCGAGTCGCGCACGCTGTACGAAAAACTCGTTGCCCTGCGCAACGATGTCGGCCTGCTCGCGGAGGAGTACGACCCGGTCTCGGGCCGGATGCTCGGCAACTTCCCCCAGGCCTTCTCCCACCTCGGCCTGGTCAACACCGCCTGGCACCTGTCCGAGGTCGGCGCCTACGACCCGCTCCGGCCGTCGGCGTACTAACCGGTCCACCACGGTCCGCGACGCCGTGGACACTGCCCGGCGCGGAGCCGGGTTGTGCGGTGCGGCAAGATGCGGGGCGTGGACCTTCAACTTCGCGATCGGGTGTACATCGTCAGTGGGGCCAGCGGGGGCCTCGGGCTCGCCACGGCACAAGCCTTGGTCGACGAGGGCGCCAGGCTGGTGATCTCCAGCAGGGACGGGGATGCCATCACCCGCGCCGCGTCCACTCTCGGCACGTCCCGGGTGGTCGGCATCGCGGTCGACAACGGCGCGCCGGACGGCGCGGCCCGGCTGGTCGCGACCGCGATGGCGAAGTGGGGCGCGGTGCACGGCGCGCTGATCAGCGTCGGCGGACCGCCGGCCGGCACCGTGATGGACAGCGACGAGCAGGACTGGCGTGACGCCTTCGAGAGCGTGTTCCTCGGCGGGCTGCGGATCGCGCGCGCCGTCGCCTCGGCCGGCGGTGAGGGTACGTCGATCGCCTTCGTGCTGTCGTCCTCGGTGAAGTCACCGATCGACGGTCTGGCGATCTCCAACGGCCTGCGCCCCGGGCTCGGCATGATCGCGAAGACGCTCGCCGACGAGCTGGGGCCGAAAGGCATCCGCGTGAACGGCCTGCTGCCGGGCAGGATCGCGACCGACCGGCTCACCGAGCTCGACGGCCGCTTCAGTGACCCGGCCAAGGTCCGGGCCGCCGCCGAGAAGAACATCCCGCTGCGCCGCTACGGCGAGCCCAGGGAGTTCGGCCGCGTCGCCGCCTTCGTCCTGTCCCCCGTCGCCTCCTACCTCACCGGCGCCATGATCCCAGTGGACGGCGGCGCCCTCCGCACGCTTTGAAGCTCCCCGCACGCTCTCGGAGCCGTCGAAGGCCCGCGCAATTCGCCTGGTTAACCATCCGAGCTGTGGGTTAGCCAGGCTCATAGCCGGTGCGGACCCGCACTTCATGTGGTTAACCAGGCGAATTGCGTGGCCGGCTCGCCGGGTCGCCGGCCGGTCGCGGTCAGGTGATGTGGTGGCCTTCCTCGTCCCAGTTGGCCTTGTTCATGCGGGAGGGCTGGACGCGCGGGGGTTCGCCGGGCATCTTCGGGTACTCGGGCGGGTAGGGGAGGTCGCCCTCGCCGCGGTCGCGTTCGTCGCGGGCGACCAGTTCCAGCAGTGGTTCGAGGGAGTAGGCCTGGTCGGCGACCGGGGCGTGCAGGTCACCTACGGACGCGAACCGGGCCGGCATGGTCGTCACGTCGAAGTCGGCCGGCATCACGTCCGCGACCTCGTCCCAGCGCAGCGGTGCGGACACCTGGGCGCGCGGCGTCGGCCGGATCGAGTACGCCGACGCGATGGTCCGATCCCGCGCCATCTGGTTGAAGTCGATGAAGATCCGGCGCCCGCGCTCCTCCTTCCACCAGCTCATCGTCACCTGGTCCGGCATCCGCCGGGCCAGCTCGCGGCCGAGCGCGATCACCGCCCGGCGCGCCTCGACGAAGGTCCAGCGCGGCTCGATCGGCACGTAGACGTGCATCCCCCGGCCGCCGGACGTCTTCGGAAAGCCGTCCATCCCGAGCTCCACGAGCAGCTCCCGCAGCACCGGCGCGACCCGGGCGGCGTCGGAGAAGTCCGTGCCCGGCTGCGGGTCCAGGTCGATCCGCAGCTGGTCGGGATGCTCCAGCTCAGGTCGTCGTACCGGCCAGGGATGGAACGTGAGCGTGCCGAGGTTGGCGGCCCAGGCGACCACGGCCAGCTCGGTCGGGCAGACCTCGTCCGCGTTCCGGCCGCTGGGGAACGTCACCGTCGCGGTCTCCACCCACTCGGGCGCGCCCTTCGGCACCCGCTTCTGGTAGAACGCGTCGCCCCGGTTGTCCTGCCGGGTGGACAGCTTGGCGCCCTCGAACACCCCGCCCGGCCAGCGCTCCAGCGTGGTCGGACGCTCCCGCAGCGCGCCGAGGATGCCGGGCCCGACGGCGAGGAAGTAGTTCACGACGTCCAGCTTGGTCAGGCCGCGTTCGGCGAAGTACGGCTTGTCCGGACTGCTGATCCGGACCGCCCGGTCCCCGGCCCCGACCTCGACCGCCTGTCCCGCCCCACGCGTAGCCACGGCTCCGACCGTACCGCGCGTCACCAGTCGTGCGTGCGAACCCGTGCATCGCGCAGGAGCGTCGTACGACCTCTGGTCACCGGACGTGACCGTCCGGTAACGTGCGGACACCCTTAGGACCCGGCTCACGCACCGGGTCTTTCGCCCACATAAGGAGTCCCCATGAGGAAGCGTGCACTTCTGGCCGCCGCAACCGCGGTCGCCACCACCACGGCCATCGGGTTCGGCGGCTCGCTGACGAACGCGTCCGCCACCCAGCAGTCCGCCGCCGACGCGGTGGCTGCGGGCGCCGTCGCCCGGGCCCAGGCCGTGATCGCGGACCACCTGGCCGCGCTGCGGGCCACCGGCAACGACAAGTTCCTCACCAAGGACGTCGTCCGCGACGCCGACGGCACCACCCACGTACGGTCCACCCGGACCTACGAAGGCCTCGAGGTGCTCGGCGGCGACGTCGTCGTGCACCTGGCCGCGGGTGGCGCGTACAAGGGCGCCAGCCTGACCCAGCGGCAGTCGCCGGCCGGTCTCAGCCTCACCCCGCGGCTGTCCGCGGCACAGGTCGCCAAGGGCGTGCTGGCCAAGGCGGAGTCGTCCGAGCTCGTGATCGAGGCCCGCAAGGGTGCGCCGCGGCTGGCGTACAGGTTCGTCAGCACCGGCACCCAGGCCGACGGCACCCCGAGCCGCGTGGTCACCACGGTGGACGCCAACACCGGCGCGACCCTGGTCCGCGAGGAGACGATCGAGACCGCCACCGGCGACGGCGAGAGCCTGTACTCCGGCACCGTGCCGATCGACACCACCCAGGGCACCAGCGGCTACACGATGAAGGACCCGGTCCGCGGCGGTGGGTGGACCATCGACGTGAACAACGGCGAGGACCTCCCGCTGTTCTGCCAGCTGTTCGGTCTCGGCTGCGCGACCGGCCCGGCCTTCACCGATGCCGACAACCACTGGGGCAGCGGTACGACGGCCGACCGGGCCAGCGCCGCCGTCGACGCGCACTACGGCGCGGCGACCACCTGGGACTACTACAAGAACGTCCACGGCCGCAACGGCATCTTCAACGACGGCAAGGGCGTGCGCAGCCGCGTGCACTACGGCAGCAACTACGTGAACGCCTTCTGGGACGGCACGCAGATGACCTACGGCGACGGCGACAACGTCGTCGCGGGCCCGCTGGTGTCGATCGACGTGGCCGGCCACGAGATGTCCCACGGCGTCACCAGCGCCACCGCGAACCTGACCTACTCCGGTGAGTCCGGCGGCCTGAACGAGGCCACCAGCGACATCTTCGGCACGATGGTCGAGTTCTACTCCAGCAACTCCTCCGACCCGGGCGACTACCTGATCGGCGAGGAGATCATGAAGGACCGCCCCGCGCTGCGGTTCATGGACAAGCCGAGCAGGGACGGCAACTCCGCGGACTGCTGGAGCTCCGACGTCGGCAACCTCGATGTGCACTACTCGTCGGGTGTGGCGAACCACTTCGCCTACCTGCTGGCCGAGGGCAGCGGCGCCAAGACCATCAACGGCGTCAACTACGACTCGCCGACCTGCAACGGCTCCACCGTGTCCGGCATCGGCCGAGACAAGGTCGGCAAGATCTGGTACCGGGCGCTGACCGTCTACATGACGTCCAGCACCAACTACGCCGGGGCCCGCACCGCGACGCTGAGCGCGGCGAAGGACCTGTACGGCGCCGGCAGCCCCGAGTACAACGCGGTGGCCGCGGCCTGGTCCGCGGTCAAGGTCGGCTGACCGGGCTCATCGTCGTACCTGCTGTGAAGTAGTGAGCGGTCCGGCTGCGCGGCGCGCACCGGTGCGCGCCGCGGGGCCGGACCGCGACCTGTTCATCTCGGGGTCGTCGACCATGACTCCACGCGGTGTCAGAATCCGGCCATGTCTGCCCTGTTCAGCCTGCGTCGCAGGCGCATCCTGGCCCTCGTGGCCGGCTCCGGCCTCGTGCTCACCGGCACCGTGTTCGCGGTCGGGGGATCCGCGACCGGTGCGGCGGCCGCGTCCGCGTCCGTCATCGTCTCGGAGGTGGACGGCGGCGGGGGCAACTCCGGCGCGCCGTACCTCAACGACTACGTCGAGCTCACCAACCTCGGTACGACGCCCGTCGACGTGACCGGCTGGTCGGTCCAGTACGCGTCGGCCGGCGGCACCTCGTGGGCCAGCAAGATCAACCTGTCCGGCACCATCGCGCCCGGCCAGGCCTACCTCGCCCAGGGCGCCAGCGGCGGCACCAGCGGCCAGCCGCTGCCGCCCGCGGACGCCACCGGGGGCGTCAACCTGTCGGCCACCTCCGGCAAGGTCGCGCTCGTCAGCTCGACCACCAGCCTGACCTGTACGACGGGATGCGCGACGGCGCCCGGCGTGGTCGACTTCGTCGGCTACGGCGCCGCGAACGACGCCGAGACCGCTCCCGCGCCGGCCGGCTCGAACACCACCTCGGTCACCCGCACGGACCCGACCAAGGACACCGACGACAACGCGACCGAGTTCGCCGCCGTCGCGCCGACACCGAAGACGCTGACGACCACCCCGCCGCCTCCGCCGCCGAGCGCGCGGATCCACGAGATCCAGGGCGCGGCACACCGTTCCCCGCTGGCCGGCACCACGGTCGGCGATGTCACCGGCGTGGTGATCGCGAAGACCTCGAACGGCTTCTGGTTCGAGGACCCGGAGCCGGACGCGGACCCGGCCACCAGCGAGGGCCTGTTCGTGTTCACCTCGTCCGCGCCCGCGGTGTCCGTCGGTGACGCGGTGAGCGTCGTGGGCACGGTCAGCGAGTTCCGTCCCGGCGGCTCGGGCGGCACCAACAACCTGAGCACCACCGAGCTGACCAACCCGGTCGTCAGCGTCACCGGTACGGCGGACCTGCCGGCGCCGGTGATCGTCGGCCCGGGCGGCCGGGTGCCGCCGTCCACGGTGATCGAGGACGACGCCGCCGGCAACGTGGAGACGTCCGGCACGTTCGACCCGGACACCGACGGCATCGACTTCTGGGAGTCGATGGAGGGTATGCGGATCGGCATCGACAACCCGTCGGTCACGGGGCCGGCGAGCTCGTTCGGCGAGGTCCCGATCGTGGCCGCCGGCGCCTCCGTGCGGACCACCCGCGGCGGGATCGTTCTGCAGGCCGGCGACGTCAACCCGGAGCGGCTGCTCACCGACGACGTGCTGTCGCGGGCGCCGGCCGCCAAGACCGGCGACACCCTGGCCGGCACCGTGACCGGCGTGCTCGACTACTCGTTCGGCAACTTCAAGCTGCAGCTGACCGGCACTCCGGCCGTGGTCGACGGCGGCCTGCGGCGCGAGACGACCGTCCCGGCCGACAAGAAGCAGCTGTCCGTCGCGACGTTCAACGTCGAGAACCTCGACCCGGCCGACGGCCCGGCGAAGTTCGGCGGCCTGGCCGCCGGCATCGTGCACAACCTCGCCTCGCCAGACATCCTGGCGCTGGAGGAGGTCCAGGACAACGACGGCCCGGTCGACTCCGGCACCGTGGACGCCGACGTCACGCTGAACACGCTGGTCGACGCGATCCGCGCCGCCGGCGGCCCGTCGTACGCGTGGCGGCAGATCAACCCGGTCAACGACCAGGACGGCGGCGAGCCCGGCGGCAACATCCGGGTCGCGTTCCTGTTCCGCACCGACCGCAAGCTCGTCTTCGTGGACCGGCCGGGCGGGGACTCGACGACGCCGGTGCAGGTGCTGACCGACGGTGGCGTTCACCTGAGCATCTCCCCCGGCCGCGTCGACCCGGCCAACCCGGCGTGGGCGGCGACCCGCAAGCCGCTGGCGGCCGAGTTCCGCTGGAAGGACCGGCCGGTGTTCGTCGTGGCGAACCACTTCAGCTCCAAGGGCGGCGACCAGCCGCTGTGGGGCCGGTTCCAGCCGCCGGTGCGCAGCAGCGAGCCGAAGCGGCACGAGCAGGCGCAGGCGGTGCGTGGCTTCGTCGACCAGATCCTGACCGCGGACCCGCACGCGAACGTCGTCGTCCTGGGTGACCTGAACGACTTCGACTTCTCGCAGACCGCGGACATCCTGGTCGGATCCGGTACGACGCAGCTCACCGACCTGCCGCGCACGCTGCCCGCACCGGAGCGGTACAGCTACGTGTTCGAGGGCAACTCGCAGGTGCTCGACCACATCATGCTGTCGCCGAACCTGGTACCGGACTCGTCGTACGACATCGTGCACATGAACAGCGAGTTCCCCGACCAGATCAGCGACCACGACCCGCAGGTCGTCCGGGTGGCGCCGCGCGCCTGGTGAAGCCTGGTTACGGCTCGTCGACGGCCCCGCCCCGTGCTTCGGAGCGGGGCCCGTCGCGCGCCACACTGGAGCAGACGACCCCCAGTGAAGGACCGGTGTGATGACGACGTATCCCGTGCAGAAGACCGAGGACGAGTGGCGGGCGCTGCTGAACCCGGCCGAGTTCGCGGTGCTGCGCAAGGCCGCCACCGAGCGCCCGTTCACCGGCGAGTACACCGACACCAAGACGACCGGGGTGTACCGCTGCCGGGCCTGCGACGCGGAGCTCTTCCGCAGCGATACCAAGTTCGACTCGCACTGCGGCTGGCCGTCGTTCTTCGCCCCGCTCGCCGAGGACCGGGTCGAGTACATCGAGGACAGCTCGCTCGGGATGAAGCGGGTCGAGGTGCGCTGCGCGAACTGCGGCTCGCACCTGGGGCACGTGTTCGGGGGCGAGGGCTACGGCACGCCCACCGACCAGCGGTACTGCATCAACAGCATCGCGCTCACCCTCGAGCCCGACACGCCGTGACCGTCGCGGCGGTGAACCTTTCGGCCGCCGAGCGCGTCTCTATGAAGAGCGCAGGCCACTGACGGGCGTCGGTCACGGAGAGTCACGGATCCCAGCCTCCACGCACTGTGACGCGTCTCTCGGCTGGCTCTGCGTGAGAGAATGGGAATCATCAACGTCCCAGAGACGTTGACCACGCAGACGGAACTCGGAGGTTTGACATGTCTAATCGCGTACTGCGTGGTTCGGGGCTGGGTGGGGTCAGCTTCGAGGACGACCGTGGTGTGGAGTTCGCTCCGCGCCAGACCGTGACGTACGACTGCGCCCGGGGCCACCGGGTGGAGATCACCATGGCCGACGACGCCGAGGTGCCCGCCGTGTGGGAGTGCCCGCACTGCGGCAACGAGGCTGTTCGCTCGACCGGCGAGCGTCCCGAGCCCAAGGTCGAGAAGCCGGCGCGGACGCACTGGGACATGCTGCGCGAGCGTCGCAGCATCTCCGAGCTCGAGGAGTTGCTGGCCGAGCGCGTGGAGCTGCTGCGCGCCGGCGAGATCGGGCCCGCGCACCTGCACCGTCCGGGTAAGCGCAGCGCCTGACCCGGCACCGAAACCAGAACGGGCCGCATCCGCCATCCGGCGGGTGCGGCCCGTTTCCTGTGCGGGCTCAGGACTCGGTGTCGGGACCCGGCTCGATCCGCGGCTGGTCCTGCGGCGGCTGCGCGGGAGTGCCGCCGTCGCCGACGACCTCGCCGTCGACCACGACGGTGCGCGGCTCGCCGGGCGGCTTGGGCTTGCCGCCGCGCGGGCGCGGCCGGTAGGCGCTGCGATCGAAGCCGTTCACCGGGGTGCCGATGGTGAGCATCATCCGGTTCGTCACGAACGCGGCCAGCAGCCGCCGGGCGATCGGCCGGGTGAACGGCAGCACGCAGAAGAACCCGAACACGTCGGTCACGAACCCGGGCGTCAGCAGCAGGGTGCCGCCGATCAGCAGCAGCGCTCCGTCCGCGAGCTCGCGCCCGGGCATCTTGCCGCTCTCGAGCGCGGCCTTCAGCGCTCGCCAGGCACGCTTGCCCTCACGCTTGACCAGCCAGGCGCCGAGGGCGCTCTCGGCGATCAGCAGCAGCAGGGTCCACCAGCCGCCGATCGCCTGCCCGACCTGCACGATCACGTAGATCTCGATGATCGGGACGATCAGGAAGGCGACGGCGATGAACCACGGCATACCGCGAACCTACCCCCGGGTCAGGGTCTTGCGGCCGGTGAGCCGCCGGAACCCGTCGCGCACCTGGCCGGCGCGGTACCCGACACCCCAGCGGCCGACCTTCAGCATCGCCTCGACGACGATCGCCCGGGACATCTTGGACTGGCCGCGCTCGCGCTCGATGAACGTGATCGGCACCTCGACGACCCGGAAGCCCTGCCGCAGCGAGCGCCAGGCCAGGTCGACCTGGAAGCAGTAGCCGGCCGAGGCGACCTCGCTCAGCCCGATGCCCTCCAGGGTCTGCCGCCGGAACGCCCGGTACCCGCCGGTGGCGTCGGCCAGCGGCACGCCGATCGCGAGCTTGGTGTAGAGGTTCCCGCCGCGGCTGAGCACCTCCCGCGACTTCGGCCAGTTCTTCACCGCGCCGCCCTCGACGTACCGCGACCCGAGCACCAGGTCCGCGTTCCGCAGCGCGTCCAGCAGCCGGGGCAGCTCCTCCGGCTGGTGCGAACCGTCCGCATCCATCTCGACGAGCACGCCGTAGCCGCGCTCGAGACCCCAGCCGAAACCGGCGATGTACGCCGCGCCGAGGCCCTCCTTGCCCTTGCGGTGCAGCACCTGCACGCGGTCGTCGGCGGCGGCCAGCTTGTCGGCCAGGTCGCCGGTGCCGTCCGGAGAGTTGTCGTCGGCAACGAGTACGTAGGCCTCGGGGACCGCCGCGCGCACCCGCGCGACGATCGGCTCGATGTTCTCGGCCTCGTTGTACGTCGGGATGATGACCAGGATCCGCCCGAGATCGCCATAACCGTCTGGTGCGGTCCTGACCTGCGTGCTCACGTGTCTGACTCTCTCCTCGTCTCCGTGCTCGGCGCGCCGGCGCCGACCGTCTGCAACTCCTCGTCGGCCGCCGATGCGGCGAGCCTACGGCCCCGCTCAACCCGGCTCGCCGCGGACCGCCGCCGGCGCCCCACCACGGCCAGTACGACGCCCAGCAGGCCGAGCGCGGCGATGATCCACTGCG
>WNGB01002372.1_pt1 | contig 30456 bp, 21 predicted proteins | sample 5400681 | NCBI WGS metagenome assembly WNGB01 (sample SAMN13153367, study PRJNA577476) | soil metagenome | isolation source: 115 cm soil or saprolite under grassland replicate 2 | place: USA:California | collected 2016-06-15
CGTCGAAAGAGCAGGTACAGCAACGAAGCGACCAAGCAACGCCTCCCTCACCCGGATACATCAGAGAGCCGACTCTACGGACGCCATGCGTGGCGCCGACGCATCGTCGTTACGCCCCCGATGGTTTACGTACCCCACGAGCCTGGCGTTGCCTCGTGGGGTACTCGAGCCTCGCCGAGATACAGGTCAGAGTCGTTTCGGTGTGTTGGTCCTTCGTGCCAGGTGCGCCCACTAAGATCGCCGATCGACGGCGCTGTCCGGGCTCGAGCTGCCGACGCCCGCCTCGCTGAGACGGCTGAGCTCGGGTTCCAGCTGTCCCAGGTGCACGGAGCCGCTCGCGCGGAGCGAACCTAGCGCCTCGGCCGCATCGACAGCCGCAGCCCCGGCATCTCCGAGCAGCGCATGGAGCTGGGCGCGTTGCGCGAGAGCCAGCCCGCGCGTCTCGTCGGTCGAAAGTCGAGACGCCGTGGTCAGGAGCTCGATGGTCTCGCCCAGGAGCCGGGCCTGCGTGTCCTCGCTGTCCACCCCCTCCTGCAGGCGGCCGAGAAGCGTGTTCGCGAGCGTGAGCGAGAGATCCGCCCGTTCCGCCGGCGAGGAAGGGCGCGCCAGAGCGTCGCGCGCGACCTCCTCTGCCCGGTCGAGGTCTCCCCCGGCCCGCAGGCTCGAGGCGAGGTGCGCGGCGGCGCGCGCGGCGAGGTCGTCGGCGCCCGCCCGCTCGAACCTCTCGCGCGCCTGCGCGAAGTACGGTGCGGCCTCGGCGTGGCGCCCGGCGGTCTGCAGGGCGCGACCTCTACTGCCGTCGGCGCGGCCGAGCTGCTCGAGGCTCGCGGGCGCATCGTCCACCGCTTCGAGGGTGGCGAAGGTCGCGTCGACGACGCCGGCGTCCGCGAGCGCGTCAGCCAGCCCAAGGACCGCGTCCACGTCCACCTCGGGCGGCGCGAAGCTGCCGAGCAACGTCTCGAGCTCCGCGTCACCGGCCGAGGCCGCCGCCGCAGCGCCCTTGCGTGCGATCGCGCGAGCCCGGTCCGTCTCTCCCATCGAGCGAAGCTCGTCCGCCAACGCCAGCGCCGCCCGCGCATACGCGGCGTCGTCGCCGACGCTGCGGTAGTACTCGAGGACGTCCACGAGCAGATCGAGCGCCTCGACCCTCTCGCCCAGCTTGCCGAGGGCGACGGCGAGGTTCTGGCGAAGCGAGGCGAGGAGACCGGGGTCGGGCTCGAGGGCGAGCGCGCGTCGGTAATAGTCCACGGCCGCGACAGGGTCGCCGTCGCTTGCGGCCAGCCCGAGCCACATGAGCGAGACAGGGTCCGGCTCGCCTCCCGCGGCGAGGCGCGCCGCTACGTCCTGGGCGTACGCGAGGTCCGTCAGGCGATCCGGGAAACGCTCCCGCGCGTCGCCGTCTGCGTACGCGATGCAGAGCCGCTCGAACGCGCCGGCGAGGTTCACGAGGTCACGCTCGAACTCGGCCCGCTCGATGTGGGCGCGCACGTCTTCGCCGAGCTCGGCGAGCCGCGGAATGACGAGCAGGGGCCGCGACGGGAGCGCGTCGTTCTCGACGGCGGCTCGGAACTGGTCGAGCTGTCCGCGCGTGGGAAGCGAGCGCCACGTTCCGGGCGGCGCGTCGGCGGCCGCGCGCTCGGCAGCGTCCAGCACGGAGAGGTGCTCGACGACCCGCTCGCGCAGCGGCTGGTGGAAAGAGAGATGGACGCAGAAGTCCCAGCGCAGGCCGTGGGCGACGTACGCGTCGAGGCTCTCCGTCAGCGCGATCAGATCCTCCAACGTCGCCGCCGCCTCCACCACCTCACCCCGGCCGAGAGAGACGAGTGCGCGCAGCCTGCGCCGCTCGATGCCCCGCGCGAGGTCGCCGAGGAGCTCCGCATATCCGTCGGCGCGGTCGAGCGACGCAAGCGCGCAGTCGAACTCGCCGACGTGAACGTATCGGCGCGCCGCCTCGCTTTCGATCTCCAGCAGGTTCTGCGCGGCTCCGGCGTCCTCGGCGGCGCGACGCGCACGGTGGAGATGCGTGAGCACGACGTCCGCGCTCTCGCCAGCAGCCGACGCGATCGTCGCCCGGAGCTGATGCACCCCCGCTCGGGTGGTCTGCTGGCCGCTCGCCTCGGCAAGGGCGAGCACGCGGTCGAGCGTTCCCTCCGGATCGTCGAGCTCGCCGAGGTGCCAGTCGCAGAGGGCGAGGTCGAACTCTCGCACGGCTTCGGTCTGGTCGCGTGACGCGACCACGTCGGGCTGCAACTCGAGCGCGTTCGCGGCGAAGAACTCTCCCACTCCGCGATCGAACGCCCTGCTCCGCCGGAGCCAGAACCGCGCGCGCTCGAACTCACCGTCCTCGAAGAAGGCGAGGCCGAGGAAGAAGAGCGACGACATTGCCGGAACCGACTGCAGAGCGATCGAGTCCCCGCCGAGCTCGGGATCGGCCGCGACCGCGTCGCGGATCTCGCGCGCCGCCTCGAAACGCCCGAGGCCCCGGAGGAGGCGGCGGAGGAACAGAGCACAGCCCAGCGCGCTGATCTCGTCGTCCGCGATCCACGAGCGAATGGCCGCGCGTGCGCGCTCGTCGGCCTCCGCCTGTGCTGCAGCATCGGCCTCCGCCTGTGCTGCGGCATCGGCCTCCTCGCGGGCACCTTCGACTTCGGCTCCGAGGGCGGAGAAGAACTCCGGCAGCGACCCCTCGACGAACGAGCCCCGAACGCCCGCGGCCGCGACGAGACGCCGAACGGCAGCCGACGGCTCGACCCCCGGCGGCACGAGCCAGCTCATTCCCGGGCCTGCGGCGAGCGCCGCGAAGAGCTCCAGGTAATCGTCGGCGACGGCGAGGTCGGCGCCCGAGTAGCCGACGAAGAGTAGGTGCTGCTCGCCCGCGAGCTCGGCGAGCCGCGCGGTCACCGCCCGATCGAGGCCGCCGATCTTCTGCGTGACCGTGTCGACGATCGAGGCGTCGTCGCCGGCGGATCCGTGGATCTTGTAGAGCGGGAGCGCAGCGGGAGCGCGAGCGTAGTCGGCCGGCCGCGCGAACACGTCGAGCGGGACGCCGCGCTCCCGGAACGCACGCTCGATCAGCGTGTCGAAGTTCGTCGACGCGATCGCGGCGAGCGTTCCGGCCCCGGCGAGCCCGGCGAGAGCGCGGTGACCGGTGTTCGCCTGCTCGGAGTCGAGCAGGCGGAGGAGCTCGAACCACGTTCGGCCCGCCGTGAGCGTGACGAGCTGATCCGAGAACGACTCCACCGGCAGCTCGGCGAGCGATAGTGACTCGACTTCGGCCGCGCTGGACCGGGACAGATCGGGCAGCGCCCAGAGCGCAGCGGCACGGGCCTCGTCGAGCACGAACTGGTTCAGGCTACGCCAGTCCGGCAGGTACGACGGCGCGCCCTTCGACAGCCCCGCGCCGCAGAAGACCGCGAGCCGCCCGTGGAGGGCGGCGTCTGCGAGGGTCGGTGAGAGCCTGTCGCGGTCGATCATCGGACGAGTTCGAACGAGACGAACGTCCCGATTAAACGCCGTCCGGCCGGAGTCGCGCAAGAGGCGTCCAGCAAGCTCGCGACGACGGCGCGCCGCCCGGTCAGCCGAGCGCATCGCGAAACCACGGCTCGGCGGCAGTCGCCTCGACCCGCACGAAGTGCTCCTCGGCGTAGCCGGCGAAGTCGAACTCGAGCTCGGCGATCGCCTGCTGCCCGAGGCCCCACGTCGCCTCGCGGAAGTCCGACATGAACCGCATCAGGACGTGCGTCGCGAGGTCGCCGCCGCCGCACGCGGCAAGCAGCGCCTCGCCGCTCGCCGCGTCCTTATGAGCCGGCGCGATCTACCGCTCAAGCCGCGAACGCACTGCCGCTCTTGACGGCTGGCTCTGGCACGACAGCCATCAACGAAGACACTCAGCCCTCGGCCACCAACCCCCGGTCACCAGAACCAACCTGCTTGGGTCTTACAGCTGATATGGGGTGAGGTTTGTCAAGGCAGCACGGCTTCGAGGCCCGCTGGTTGCGGGCCTTCTTTTTCGGCGGGGGGAGCGCAGCGGCTGTTGTCGACGTGTCTTGTCGCGGCTGATATGCGCGGGTTGGGACCGCATGACCGGGTGTGCGAGTCGAGGAGCGGTGCCGCTCTCTAGGGTCGAGCGTGGCCTGTTTCGGCGGCTCATAGCTGTGCCGCGGGTCGCTCCTCGCGTCGTTCGTCGCTGCGCTCTCCTCGCCGAAGCCGTCGTTGATTCTGGCTACATGGTCGCGAGTGCCCAGCAGTGTCCGGCGAGCTCGCGCGCGACCGCGACCGCGACGACCGTACGCCGTTTGCCACGTCGCTCGAGTGCGTGCCAGCGCTGGTGGAGCCGTCTTGCGCTCTGGTCAGCGCGGGCGCGTACGGCGGCCGGCTGTCCCAGCCGTCGTCGCTCGAGCGCCGCGCTCGCGCGCAGCGGTCGTCGCTGCTGCCAGGCCGCCTCGACGAGCAGCCGGCGGGCGTGAGTGTTGCCGGTCTTGGTGATCGCGCCGAGCCTGCGACGCTCACCCGTCGAGTCCTCACTCGCGTCAGGCCGAGGAACGCCCCGAGCGATTGCGGCCGGAACCGCTGCCAGTCGCCGATCTCGACGGTCAGCGCGAGCGCGGTCAAGGTCGCGATCCCACGCAGACAGACGAGCCTGCCGACGATCTCCGCGAACGGTGGCTCAGCCGCGAGCGCGATGATCGCGTCGTCGAACGCGTCGCGTCGCGTCTTCGCCTGCAAAACGGCGGCGTAGGACTCCTCGAACGCGATCGCGAGCGGCCTGCTCGCGAATCGCTGCCGACGTAGCCACTGGTCGTGAGCGAACGTCCACGCGCTCGCGTCGTAGACGACGCCGTGGCGCAGCAGCAGCTTCGAGAGCCGATGCCGCGCACGCATCAACTCGCCACGCGCATCCTCACGCGCGCGCACGAGATCACGTGCCTGCTCCTCATGCGGCTCGGGCACACGCACCGCCACCAGCTCACCCAGCCGCAAGAGCCGCGCCAGCCGCTCCGCGTCACGCCGATCGGTCTTCACCTTGTCGCCCGCGGCGCGGGGAATCTTCGACGGCGCGGCGACTGTGCACGCGATCCCCACCGCCGCACACGCACGCGCCAGCCCATAACCCGTCGGGCCAGCCTCGTAAGCGACCCGCACCGGCGCCGGCAACTGCCCCAGCCAGGCCGCTGCCTCCTCGACCGCCGTCGGTGCCCGCAACGTCCGCAACTCACCGCTCACCGCATCAAGCACGCCCGCGACGACCTTGCGCGCGTGCACATCCAAACCGACCCACGTACCCTCAGGCATACCCGCGCCTCGCGTAATTTGCGGCTCTACCGCCGGGCCGATCCCGACGGCAACCCGCGCCAACTTACGAGCGAGGCGCCGGGTCACGCTCCATATGGTCTAGCGGATGTGAGCGGCGCGACGATCGCACGGATCGGAACGCAAATCGCTCGCACCGTCATCGGCCTTTCCGACATCGAACGCGTTCGGATCGAATCTCGCGGACATCCCTGGAAACTTCTGGCTCATGAGCGGTGGCATCTCAACCCGCGCTTGGGACTACCCGCTGCTCGTGGGCCTTTGGGTCGGGGGATTCAAAGCATTACCCTGAGCGATGTAGGTGCTGCCTCGAGCGCGTCGGGTCGACCCGGGAATTGAACCCCGCGCGACGCCGCCAGCCGGGGACGAAGACCGCTCGTCTCGAAGCGCTAGGGCCGTGTGTGATCGGAGCCGACGAGCTGGCTGGTTAGATATGTCGCGTAGCCGATGACGGTGCCGGCCGGGTATCCGAAGGCGTTGCCCTCGAGAACCGTCTCTTCTTCGCCGAGGAGGTCGAACGTCCGCGGGTCGAGCAGAAGCTCGAGCCGCTGCGTGTCGTCTTCGCTCGGCACCGTTACCGCCACGCACCGGCGGCCGATCCGGTCGGCGATGTTGCCGATGAGCTCGATGCCGGGAACGCGAGCGGCTGCCTCGTACAGGGCTGCCCGCTGCTGCGGTGTGGAGATCGTCTCGCGCAGCGCGTCGCCGATCAGCTGGAAGATCGACCAGGCGAACTCGGCGCTCTTCCCGCGGGCCTCGGCGGCGAGTTTCCGGTAGAGCTCGTCCGGGTCGCTCGGGAGATTGGAGACGTTTGACGGGATCCGCGTGTCGCTCGGGTGGTCGCTCGCCGGCAACGGCGGGCGGCCGTGCGCGATCCACCTCGCGCGGTCGCGCTCGCTGAGAAGACCGGCTTCCCGCTCGTTTCGTACACGCGGCCGCCGTCGAGGCCGAGCCACGTCTCGCGGACATGAGGCACGAGTACCGACCAGGACGGCGCATCGGCGGCAGTCGCGAGATATGCGTCCTGAGACTTGACGTAGAGGTACTGGTGAGGTGTTGGGACGAGCGGCGCTTGCGCGCGAACGGTCGCAGCCGCATTGCGGAGTACGCTCGCCGCCGCCTGCTCACCGCGTCCTCCGAATCCGAGGATGAGGACAGCAACGGTCGCCGCAACGCCTGCCACCGCCGCACCCGGCGCCAGCAGCCATCGCCTGCGCGCCGGAAACGGCGATCTGTGTTGCGCTGACATGCGTTCGTTGAGGCGGCGCAGCGCGAGCAGGCGCGCCTCGGCCGAAGGGGCGTGCGTCGGCGGCGCGATCAAACGGAGCAGATCAAGGTCGGGCATTACAGGTCTCCTCAAGGTGGCGGTCGTCGGGCGGGTGCTCAGCGAGGCGGAGCTGCTCCCGCATTTGCCGCCGCGCGCGGAAGATGCGCGAGCGGACGGTGCCAACCGGAATGTGGAGCGCGACAGCGATCTCCTCGTAGGTCAGGCCGCCCCAGGCGAGCAACAGAAGCGCCTCCCCCGATCGGTCGGGGCGAGATCGTCGAGCGCGCCTACGAGCTCGACGGAGAGACCGTTCGCAGCCGGCGGTGTCCGGGCGCGTTCGCCCGCGCGGCTGTAAGCCGTGAGCCGGCACGTAGCCGATGAGCCTCGGGGGCGTTGATGCACGTAGCAAGGGTATTGCGGCTGCAGCCAATGCCCGTTCATCGCGCGGAGACTTTGGGCGGGGCTGGCTTCAAACGTCGAAGCACTCAAGATGGTCACGCTTCGCTTCTCCTGCGCGCTATCGCGGTGGGGTTTGCCTGTGTCAGCGTTCGAGCATGGTGCCGAGGTCGAGCTGCAGGGCGTGGTGGTAGACGCGGTGGGCGAGGGCGAGGTCTTCGATCGCGAGCCCGAACGGGTTGAGGAGGATGATCTCGTCCGCGTGTGAGCGGCCCTTGTTGGCGCTGGTGAGGAGTTCGCCGAGCTCGCCGTCGATCGGTCGCGCGCCGTCGCGCATCTCGTTCGGTCCGCAGATCTGGCCGACGCGGAGCATCCGTCCGAGCAGTCTGCGCTCGTCGGCGGCGACGAGCGCCCAGTCGTCGACGAACAGCTTGTCGGCTCGCAGGACGACCTCGGGGAGGGGATCGTCGAGCGAGACGTTGACGAGCAAGGCGCCGGGGTCGAGCCAGTCGTATTGGATGTAGCCGGAGCTGGTCGTGGTGAGAGGGATGACGAGCTGGGCGCCACGGATCGCCTGCGCGGCCGAGTCGCAGACGATCGTCGCGGCGGCGGTGCCGGCGGCGAGCGTGCTGGCGCGTTTCGGGTCGAGGTCGTAGAGGCGGATCTCGCTCAGCTTGGGCAGCCGAGGCGGCAGCAGCTCGAGGTGGCAGCGGGCGAGCGCTCCGGCGCCGAGGAGAGCGAGCCGCTCGATCGGGTGCGTGCCGAGGAGGTCGGCGGCGATCGCGGTGACGGCGGCGGTGCGAAGGCAGGAGATGCGAGCGCCTTCGAGGATGCAGACCGGCTGGCCGCTCTGCAGGTGGAAGAGCACGGTCAGGCCGCTTGCCCGCGGCAGTCCGCCGGCGGGGTTGGCGGGGTTGGGGGTCTGTCCGATTCTCTGTGTAGGCAGGGCCTGACTTGAGTCGTGTTCGCCGCTCGGGGATCGATCCCCGAGCGGCGGGCCGGCTGGAAAGGAAGGCCAGCTTGCCCGATGAGTTCCCTGATAGGAGACTGCCGGCGATCGACGCCGGTCCTGACCACGATCCGTTCGAGCCGCCCGAGCTTCCGGACGAGCTGATCGACGAGCTGCTCGCCGGCGCGCGCACGCCGGAGGAGCTCACCGGCCCGGAGGGCCTACTCAGCCGGCTGACGAAGCGGTTGGTCGAGCGGGCGATGGACGCCGAGCTGACGGGCCACCTCGGCTACGAGCGTGGTGAGGCACCGCCGGGCGGCACCGGTAACGCCCGCAACGGCTTCAGCGAGAAGACGGTGCATACCGAGCACGGCTCGGTGCGGATCGAGCAGCCGCGCGACCGGGCTGGCTCGTTCGAGCCCGTGATCGTGCCCCGGCACCGGCGGCGCTTCCACGGCTTTGACGAGAAGATCGTCGCCATGTACGCGCGCGGGATGAGCGTGCGTGACATCCAGGCCCACTTGCGTGAGCTGTACGGGGTCGAGGTCGGCCACGACCTGATCTCGCGCGTCACGGACGCGGTGCTCGAGGACGTGCGCGAATGGCAAGCACGGCCGCTCGAGGACGTCTACCCGATCCTCTTCCTCGACGCGCTGATCGTGAAGGTCCGCGACGCAGGCGCCGTCCGCAACCTCGCCTGCTACGTCGCGATCGGTGTCAACCTCGACGGCGAGCGGGACGTGCTCGGGCTCTGGTTTCAACGCTCGGAGGGCGCCAAGTTCTGGCTCGCGGTGCTGAACGAGCTGAAGCAACGCGGCGTCCGCGACGTCTTGGTCTGCTGCGTCGACGGGCTGAAGGGCTTCCCCGAGGCGATCGAGGCTGTCTTCCCCCAGGCCTGGGTGCAGACCTGCATCGTGCACCTGATCCGCCAGTCGCTGCGCTTCGTCCCGGACAAGCACCGCCGCGCCGTCGCCAAGGACCTGAAGCCGATCTACACCGCGGTCGACGCCGACGTCGCCGCGGAATCGCTCGCGTCGTTCGAACAGGTCTGGGGCGAGCGCTACCCGATGATCGGCAAGACGTGGCGCGAGACCTGGGAGCACGTGATCCCCTTCCTCGCCTTCCCCACCGACGTGCGTCGCGTCGTCTACACCACGAACACGATCGAGGCGCTGCACCGGCAGATCCGCAAGACGATCAAAACCCGAGGACACTTCCCAACCGAGGAGGCCGCCCGCAAACTGATCTACCTCTCGATCATCAACGCACAGAAGAACTGGAGGACCGCCTACAACTGGAGCGCAGCACTGCTTTCATTCAAAATCCACTTCGGAGACCGACTGCCCTGACACACAGAAAGTCGGACAGCCTCGGGGTTGGCGTTGATGATCTTGACGCCTGCGCAGCCGTCGACGAGTCCGGGCATGCTCAGGCTGCGCAGGGTCTCGCCCGCGTGCTCCCACCTGAGGTACGCCTCTGCCGGCAGGATCGTCTCGCGGTTGCCGTGCGCGGTCAGGGCCGCGGTGACCGCTGCGACGACATCGACCGATTCGAGCGCGCCCGCGACGTCGCACGCAGAGAGGTAGAGGAGCGGGTCGTGCGGCACGGTCAGACCGTGACGGCGAGCCGGCGGCGGGCGGGCGCGATCGCTTCAACGTCGTCGGGCTCGAGGGCGGCCGGGTCGATGCCGTGACGCGTGAACCAGCCGTCGTCGTAGATCGTGCTCGCGTAGTTCTCGCCCCGATCGGCGCACAGACAGACGACGCGCTCGAGGTCGGCGTCGGCGAGCACGCGCGCGCAGGCGGCGAGGGTGGCGCCGCTCGAGCCACCGACACGGATGCTGGTCTGGGCGGCGAGGGCGCGGCAGAAGGCGAACGCCTCGGCGTCGCCGACGAGCACGCGCTCGTCGTACAGGTCGGTCGAGGCGAACGAGGAGCGGCGGCTGGAGCCGATGCCGGTGAGCAGGCGCGGTCCGGCGCGGCCGCCGAGCGCGACAGAGCCGAGCGCGTCCACGGCGACGATGCGGGTGGCTGCGCTCTCGCGGCGGAGGAAGCGGGCGATGCCGGCAAGGGTGCCGCCGGTCGAGACGGGCACGAAGATCGCGTCGAGCTGGCCGTGCAGCTGCTCGAGCAGTTCGGGTGCGGTTCCGTGTTCGTGGGCGCGCGGGTTGGCTGGGTTGCTGTACTGGTCCGGCCAAACGAACGCGTCCGAGGAGGCGCAGAGTTCGTGGACGCGCTGTAGCCGGGAAAGCAGGTAGCCGCCGGCCTCGTCGGGCGTTTCGACGAGTTCGATGCGGGCGCCGAGGCGGCGTAGTCGGGCGAGGTTCTCGGGGGTCGTCTTCGGGTCGACGACGGCGAGGAAGGGGTAGCCGCGACGGCGGGCGATCGAGGCGAGCGCGACGCCGAGGTTGCCGGAGGTCGATTCGACGAGCGTCGAGCCGCGGCGGAGCAGGCCGCGCTGTTCGAGGTCGTCGACGAGGCTCGCAGCGGTGCGGTCCTTCAGCGAGCCGCAGGGGTTGGCGCCTTCGAGCTTGAGGTGCACCGTGCGTGTTCGCCCGTGGATCGTGAGCGCGATCCGCGCGATCGGGGTGTTGCCTGGGCGCTTCATCGCTCGAGCGCCTGGGCGAGCCGCTCGAGCCCGGCGGTGCGGGAGGCTTTGAGCAGGACGACGTCGCGCGGGCGCAGGAGCGTTTCGAGCGCATGTGCGGCGGCGGCGGTGTTGGCGAGCCAGCAGCACTCGATCTGGCCGGCGGCGCCGTCGAGGTAGGCGCGTGCGCCCGGCCCGACAGCGACGAGCAGGTCGAGTCCGAGCCGGGCGGCGTGCCTGCCGGCGTTCGCGTGCCAGCGCGGTGCGTCCGGGCCGAGTTCGGCCATCGCGCCGAGCACAGCAACAGCGCGGCCGCCGTTGCGGCGGGCGGCGAGCGCCTCGAGCGCGGCCGCCATCGAGAGCGGGTTCGCGTTGTACACGTCGTTGATCAGCAGGCGGCCGTCCGGGAGCGGATGCTCCTGGCCGCGCCACGGCGAGAGCTCGATCGCTGGAGCGCCCTCGCCGATCCGGTCGAGCGGCAGGCCGAGCGCCGCGTAGGCGGCGACGGCGGCGGCCACCGTCAGCCGGTGGTGAAGAAGGCGAAGTCCGGTCGTGATCGCGACGCGCGTGCCGCGGACCGAGAAGACGGCCTCGGTTGCCTCCGTGCCTGGCCGCCAGGCGAGCGGGTGGACGTCTGCGACCGGATCGAGCCCGAAGATCCATTCGTCGAGGTCGTTGCGCCGGTAGGGATCGAGCAGCTCCGTGTTCGCGGGAAAGACGAGTGGGGCGCCCCGCGGCAGCGCGGCGATCAGCGCCGCTTCCTCGCCGGCGACCGCCTCGACGGTGCCGAAGAACTCGAGGTGCTCGGCACCGATCGCCGTGATCAGGCCGAGCTCCGGCTCGGCGATCTGGCAGAGCGCGGCGAGCTCACCTGGAGCGCCGGTGCCGAGCTCGCAGACGCAGACGGCCGTTTCCGGCTCGAGCAGCGACAGCGTGAGCGGCACGCCGAGCTCGTTGTTGTAGCTCGCCGGGCTCGCCACCGTCGGCACCTGCGCGGCGAGCAGCGCCCGAAGGACGTCCTTGGTCGACGTCTTCCCGGCGGAACCGGCGACGCCGAGCACCCGTGCTCGCGACCGCCGCCGCACGAGCCGTGCAATGCCCGCGAGCGCGGCCAACGGCTCATCGGCCTCGTAGAGGGCAAGCCCGTCAGCCCGGTTCTCGGTGTTCCGCGAGCAGAGCGTGGCGGCCGCGCCGCGAGCTGCGGCGTCGGCGACGAAGTCGTGCCCGTCGCTCCGGCTGCCGCGGAGGCAGACGAAGAGCGCACCCGGTCGGGCGAGCCGCGAGTCGGCGACGATGCTCGTGATCGCGAGCTCGGGATCGCCGCGCACGAGCGTCGCCGACTCGATCTCGCCCAGGCGGATCGGGATCATCGCGTCACCATGTCGACGGCGGCCGCGAGCGCCTCGGCGAGCGTCTCGACGACGAGGCGGTGTTCGGTGCCCGCGGCGACGCGGACGAACGGCTCGCCGCACTCCGCGGCTGCGGCGGTCAGGTAGATGCGGCTGGTGTCGAAGCCGAAGCTCGAGCCGCCGATCAACGCGACGCCGCGGCTGGCGGCCTCCCTAACTGCGGCTTCGAGGAGCGCGTGTTCGCGGTCGAGCCGACCGTTGTCTTCGTTGAAGACGATCGAAAGGCAGCCGCCGCGTCCGGGATAGACGATCTCGACAGAAACTGGCGAATGTTCGCTCAGACGCTCGGCAAGGATCAGCGCGTTGCGCTGCAGGCGCGCCAGCCGGCGTTCGAGCACGCGTCGGTCGGGCCGGGGCAAGGCGTGGACGGCGACGTCGGCCACGTTCGTGCCCAGGTGCTCGCGGTAGCCCGAGAGACGTTCGGCGTCGTCGGCGCGGGCGACGATTACGCCCGCGTTCGCCCGATCGAGCCCGAGCTGGGCGTATTTGAGCAGGCTCTCGAACACGATCAGCCGCACCGACTCATCCGCGAGCGCGAACGGCTGGCAACAGACCGACAGGCAAGTGTTGTCGATGACCAGGTAGGTGTCGCTGCCGCCAAGTCGCTCGATCAGCGGCGCGAGCTCGGGAACGGGCATCCACTTCGTGTTCGAGAGCGAATCGACGAAGACAGCGCTAGGGCACAGCTCCTCGATCGCTCGCAGCAAGGCCGATGTTTCGCGCTCGTGGACGAAGCGGACGCGGCCGGGCAACGCCCGCTCGAGCAGCAGCCGGCTCTCGTGGTACAGGCCCGCAGCGGCGATCACCGGGCCGGCCAGCTTCCCCTCCAACGACAAGAACGAGAGGACGGTCGTGAACGCCGCCATCCCGCAGCTCGTCAGCAGCGCCCCCAGCCCGGCCGGCCCGTCGACCATCGTCTCCAGGTAGCGGCGCTCGTAGGCGTCGCCGTCCAGGTGGCGGTCGCGTTTGTAGTCGTTCCAGTGCGCCCGGATCCGGCCTCCCTGGCTGCCGGCCGCGGGCGCGAGCGAGTGAAGGAACGAGGGCGACTGCCAGTCGGCGGCGCCGATCAGCGCCGCCAGCAGCGCCTGCTCGACGCGCACAAGATCCGCGAGCGACGCCTTCTCCGCAGCCAGTTGGCCAAGGAGCTTCCGCGACGGCGCCTCGCGCTGCGCACGCTCCTGTAGCCAGCGCAGTCGCTCAATCACCCCGCGGTAACGCTGGCCTGAGGACGCGAGCCGCCCGATCAGCAACTCGCGCGTCGGCTCGTGCAGCGACGCCGCACGAAGCTCGACGTTGGCCTCATCCAGCTTTGCCGTGGCGCTGCGACAGAGGAACAGCAACTCGTCGAAGTCGGCGCTCATGTCGGCGAGTGCCGTAGCGAGCAAACTGCCGGGAATAGCCGCAGGGCGTGAGCGAGGCTCGATCGCAGGAGCGGTCACGACCCCAATACGTGCGAGCCGCCGCTGCGAGTCCTGTTGGACCCGCCGAGGTGCCCGCGCCGTAGATCAAGAATTGAGACTGGCCGAGTTGATCGAGGCGGTTCCGGCCGCCCAGGGCGACATCCGGATCGACCGCGTCGTCGCCGCCTCACGGGACGCCGGCCCTGGCGCGCTCTTCGTAGCCCGTACCGGCGCGAGATTCGATGGACACGCGTTCGTGGCCGACGCCGTACGAGCGGGATGCGCCGCCGTCGTCGGCGCGAAGGAACTGCCGAGCGAGGTCGCGGCGCTCCTGTGTGACCGCGGCGTCCCCTACCTCCGCGTCGACGATTCCGCCGACGCGCTCGCCGACCTTGCGGCACGGATCAACGGTCGCCCATCGGCCGCGCTGGTCGTCGTCGGCGTCACCGGCACGAACGGCAAGACCACCGTCGCCACCCTGCTGCACGAACTGTTCACCGCGCTCGGCCACCCCAGCGGGCTGATAGCCACCACCGGCATCCTCGTTGGCGGTGACTACCGACCGATCGCGTACACGACGCCGGATGCGGTCGAGCTCCAGCGCCTGCTGGCCGCGATGGTCGGGTCCGGTTGCCGTTACTGCTTCATGGAGGTGACCTCGCACGCGATCGACCAACGCCGGATCGCCGCGGTCGACTTCGACGGCGCGATCTTCACCACGCTCGGCCATGATCATCTCGACTACCACGGCACGATGGACGAGTACGCGCGAGTCAAGCAGCGCTTCCTCGCCGACCTGCCGCCGGACGCCTTCGCGCTGACGAACGCCGACGACGAACGCGGCCACTTCATGATCAGAACAACCCGGGCGCGCGTCGCCTTCTACGGCTCGGGGACGGACGCACTTTTACCTTGGTCGGTGGAGCGCGGCGACCAGTACGGCATGGACGTGCGGGTCGGGCCGCACCGCCTGCATACCAGCCTTGTCGGCGAGCATAACGCCAGCAACCTCGCCGCTGCGATCACCGCCGCCACGCTCCTCGGCGCATCCCCCGAACGAGTCCTCGCGGCCGTTCCGAGCCTACGCGGCGCGCGCGGCAGGATGCAGCGCGTCGTCTCCGATCCCGTGCTCGGGTTCGTCGACTACGCCCACACACCGGAGGCCGTGCGACTCGCGCTCGCGACCGCGCGCAACCTGCGACCCGAAGGGAGGCTGATCGTCGTCGCCGGCTGCGGCGGCGACCGCGACCAGCAGAAGCGGTCGCCGATCGGCGCCGCGCTCACGGCCGCCGACCTTGCGATCTTCACCGCCGACAACCCGCGTTCGGAAAACCCGCAGGCGATCGTGGCCGCGATGCTCTGCGGTGTCCCGCCTGCTCGACGTCACTGCGTGCAAATCGAGCTCGACCGCGGCCGAGCGATCCAGCTTGCCGCGCGCCTCGCCCACCCTGGGGACACCATCCTTGTGCTCGGTAAGGGGCACGAGGCGATCCAGGAGGCCGGCGGAACGAAACAGCCGTGGGACGATCCATCCGAGCTGCGCGCTGCGCTCAATCCAGACAACGGCAGGCGGATCGAGCGCCGCGCCCTAGGCACGACCGCCGACGCGGCCGACGCCGCGACGGCAGTGTGAAGCTGCACACTCCGCGTCTGCTCCTGCCGCGCCGTCTCACCTTCAGGTTCGGGAAGGATGGGTAGGTGAGCGTGGCGGGCGAAGACGGGTCAAAACTAGCGGTTGCGGGGGTATCGCCGACAGCGCTTGGGGCACCGCGCCACGTCTGCTCGGCGCTGTTTTTCTTTCCACGGGGCGGCTCGGCGCAGGTCGCGCGCGCGCTCGCCGAGTCACTGGCCACACGCGGCTGGCGGATTACCCTCGCGGCCGGCTCGCTCGACAGGCCGGGCGAGTCGACGCACGCGCCGACGTTCTACGCCGGGACCGAGGTTGTGACGGTCGACTACTCGCGCGCGCTGCGCTTCGCCGACCCGCTCACCGCGCCGGTTCCCTTCCAGCCCTCCTACGAGGATCGGCAGGCCGGTCCCGACCGGATCTTCGCGACGGTCGCGGGTGACGCGTATGAGCGGCTGGTGACGGCCTGGACCGACGCGCTCGCTCGCGCCGGCGCCGGCCAGGCGGACCTGCTGCACCTGCACCATCTGACGCCGACGCACGAGGCTGCCGTACGCGCGTTCCCGTCGCTGCCGATCGTCGGCCAGCTTCACGGCACTGAGCTCGCGTTATTGCGGACGCTCGCGACCGGGCAATACTCCGGGTGGCGCTATCCACGCATCTGGGAGGAACGACTGCGGCGTTGGGGGGGCACCTGCGCGCGGTTGATCGTGCCGCCGGGCGCCGAGCCCGAGGTCGCGACGCTGCTTGGGCTCGAGCGGTCGCGGCTGCACGGTTTGCCAAGCGGTGTCGAGCTGGAGCGCTTCAGGCAGCAGCCGCTTCTCGGCGAGGCGCGGCGCGCCTTCTGGCGGCGCTGGCTGGTCGAGGACCCACAAGGCTGGGACGAGCTTGCTCGGCCCGGAAGCGTCTCCTACCGGGACGATGACCTTGCGGCGTTCTCCTCGGAGCCCGTCTTGCTCTACCTCGGCCGCTTCACCGCCGTCAAGCGGCTGCCGCTCCTGATCGACGCCCACGCCCGCGCGCAGGCACGTTTGGGGCGCGCCTGCCCGCTCGTGCTCGTCGGCGGCCACCCGGGTGAGTGGGAGGGCGAGCATCCGCTCGCCACGATCCGGCGGCTCGGCGCCGAGCAAGTCTTCCTCGCTGGCTGGCGCCCGCACGACGAGCTACCCCAGGCGCTGAACGCCGCCGACGTGCTCGTCCTCCCCTCGGTTGCCGAGGCGTTCGGGCTCGCACTCGTCGAGGCAATGGCCTGCGGACTGCCCGTGATCGCCTGCGATTCACACGGACCGGCGGAACTCGTGCGCGACGGTGAAAGCGGCTGGCTGGTCGCGCCCGACGATCGGCGGGCGCTCGAGCAGGCGCTGATCGATGTCGTCACCCGACCCGATGAGAGATACCGCCGCGGCCAGGAGGCCGCGACAGACGCCCGCCAACGCTTCGGCTGGGCGGCGATCGCCGCCCAGGTCGCCGCCCTCTACGAGCGGGTGATCAGAGAACACGAGCGCGCAGGCTTCGCCCAGAAACGTGGAGTACGCGCGCAGGGTTGAGCGAGGCGCGCGGAACGGCTCCAGCGCTTCGCTCCAGCTGGCGACTCCCGCGAGAGGCCTCACCGTCGAAAGGTTCCTGCACCAATCGAGGGGTATGCCTGCACGCCTCCGATTGCAGTCGGCACTTGCTGCGTTCGCCGTCGTTTTCTGCGTGCCGCATGTGTAACTACTCCGGCATGAGAACACGGACGCTTGGCGAGGGCTTGCAACGCGCTGCTCGAGAGAGCGGCTATGTCGTCTTGCAGAAGCTGCGAGAGCGTTTCGGCGAGCAGATGCCGATTGTTTTCGTCTCGGGGGTGAGGACCGAGTCCTACGATCGCGCGGGCGGCTTCCTACTCGGTGCGTACGACTACTTCGTCAAGCCCGTTGATCCCGGTGAACTGCTCGCGCGTATGGCGCGTCTGCTGATCGAGAAAGGCCCACAGCTGGTGTGCCTTGCGATATCCGATCACTGGATCGACCGGTGCCACGCCGTCGCTGCGTATACGACGTCGAACGCGTGGTCTCGCCTTCCTATGCTTCGAACGGCTGACCGTCGCTGTCAGTGCTGAAAACAGCACTAGTGTTTTACGAGACAGGTATGTCACGTTTACCGGACTGACGCGCAGCCCCCGGCGCAAAGCGCACGAGTGAAGGACACATCGCGTCCTGTGCCTCGGCTCGGAGATCGTCGGCGGCGAGCTGGCCGCCGACCTGGTGCGAAGCTTCCTCGGTGCACGTTCGACGTGAGAGCCCGCCGCTCGTAGCTCGTCAAGGCAATCGCCGGTTTGCGTAACGCCTGCCCGTCCCGTGCTGGGCGCTGGCGGACCGTCATCTCGCGAACAACCGGACGCGCGACGTCTTCCGCCGGCGACACTGCGCGCAACATCGACGTGCGCGTGCGCGGCGCCTGGACGAGTGAGACCGTACCGCGCGCGAACGGTCGCCGCCTCGTCTGGGACACATTCCGGGACACAGTCGTCGGCGCACCCGGACTCTCGGCGTCGAGTCGACGTCTTTGCTGCTTCTTCTCGATGGAGCGTACGGGGATCGAACCCGTGACCTCCGACTTGCAAATACCAGGATCCGAGCCGAGGACAGTTAGGTCAGATTAGGTCGGTCAAGGCGAAGTTGCGCTGGTTGGGTGCGGTTGAAATCGGTTATTCGGGGACACGGTTCGGGACACGTTTTGGTGTGCGTCCCACACCCGGCGCAGTTCAGAAGCGAAGGTCGTCGTCAGACTTCCGGTCGATGTCGTCCGTCTCGCCCCGGTCTGGAATGTTGCCGTGGCCGCGTTGGTCAGCCCAGGACGCATGCCACCTTCGGAGAGTACGTTCGCGCACGCGACCGGTCTGCCGCTGACACTCAGCGAGTCGGCCCGACGATGATCGAGATCAGCATCACAACGAGGACGACGAGGCCCGTCGGGCTTGACCGAGACCCTTTCATCACGTGCTGCCCATTCCCTCAACCGAGCGATTGATCACAGACAAAGGATGTGTTCTGCTTCTGTGCGTCGACCCTGCGGCGAGGGGAGTTGCCCCATATGTGCCGCAGGCTGTGGAGAGGGATCGCGCTTACCGCGGCTGTTGCGCTTTTGGCGCCCGTCGCCGGTGCGACCGCTGGTGTCAGTCCTTACGTCTTCAGTCCAGCGCTGCAGTTCGGTGGCCGTTCGACTGCCGTCGACGTCGCGCCCGGCGGCACGGCGGTCGCGATTGCGACGGCCGAGGGTGGCGGTCTCGACCGCACGACGAACAGCGGCGCAACATGGACGCACATTGATTCCTTCCCGCAGTTCCGGATGGAGGATGTGCGCTACGACCCGGGCAACGCCAACATCGTGGTCGCGACGACGCTCTACGACGGCCGAGTGACCGCCCAGTCGGGAGTGTGGCGCTCGACCGACGGGGGCTCGAACTGGGCTCGGGCATCCGTTTCGTTCTCGTGCACCACCCAGCCGAACAGTTGGGGTATCGGTACCGTCGCGGGCTCGGACGTGCACCAGAAGATGTTCGTCGCGACGGACTGCGGCGTCGCCTACTCCAACGATTCGGGCGCCTCCTGGTCGAGTGCACTCGTGGGGGGCGGAGCCTTCAACGTCGTCGCGGTGCGCACCGGCTTCGACACAGTCAAGGCGTATTCGTGCGGGCCCGGCGGCGTGTACACGACAACCGTATCCGGCTCCGCGAGCCCGATTTGGACCGCGGGTTCGACCGGCTATCCGGTCTCCAACGCCGGACGCTGCGGGATCTACACCGCACCCGGTGACCCGAGCGTGGTCTTCGTCACGAATCGCAATTGCCCCGCGGCACCTGCAAGCTGCAACAACGCATACGGCGTTCGACTCTGGGAGTCCGACGACTCCGGTGCGACCTGGACAGAGATCACCGGGCCGTTCGCGAACAACCGCGACGGTTTCGTCCTCACCCACCCGGCGCTCGACGGGCACGCAAACCACTACGACCTTCACTGGGGAAACGGCTTCGGCCTCTATCGGCAGCACTGCACCGCGAACGGGACGTCTGCGCTCGACTGCCCGACCACCGCCGAGGCGGCTGCGCAGTGCGCGAACTCAGTCGACGACGACGGCGACGGGATCGTCAACGAAGGCTGCCCGACCGTTGGCCCGAACGCCGAGAACGCCGGTGCGGTCCCGAGTCAGTGCAAGAACGCCGCCGACGACGACGGCGACGGCGCGGTGAACGACGGCTGCCCGCAGATGGAGTTCTTCCCGAACGGCTCGCACGTCGACCCGGCGGACCTCGCCTTCGACCCGACGTCGTCAGCAGGTTGCCCGCTCTACTATTCGAGTGACGGCGGCGTCGGCAGGACCACGGATTGTGGCGCCACCTGGGCCGACTCCAATCCAGGCCGCCTGGATCTCCAGATCTACAACGTCTGGGGCACCGTGCGCGGATCCGGCCCGACGGACACCGACATCTACTTCGGGACGCAGGACAACAACTGGTTCTTCACGCTCGACAACGGCACGACGCCGTGGACGCTGCCGTTCTGTTGTGAGGGCTTCTACGGCCAGACAGACCATCGCGTCCCGCCCGGCGGTCTCGGAGCCATCCAGATGGTGTACGTGAACTGTTCGGGCTGCGGAAACGAGTTTTCAGAACGTGGCTTTGTCGGCCGCAGTCGCTTCAACTGGCCGAACCCACCCGGAAACGCCGGTAGCCCGGTCCGCTTCGGCAACCAGCGGTACGTGCAGATCTCGAACAACAACCAGAACCCGGCGACGTGGCAGGCCTACGTCATGCAGCCCGAAACGGGATCGCAATGTACGAATGCAACGGACGACGACGCCGACGGCGCCGTCAACGACGGCTGTCCCGCCGACGGCGCTCCCGAGACCGGTACGCAGTGCCACAACGCGGCCGACAACGACGGCGATGGGAAGGTCAACGACGGGTGCTCGCACCTCATCAGCAACGAGCAAGGAAGCGAGTGCACCAATGCGACCGACGACGACGGCGACGGCGTCGCCAACGATGCGTGCCCAGCGGCCGGCCCGGACGCGGACGGCGACGGCAATCCCGACCCGGAAACCGGCGCCCAGTGTCTCAACGCAAGCGATGACGACGGTGACGGAACGGTCAACGACGGCTGCCCCAAGATTGGCGTCTGGGGTGTGCTCGGCCCGTCGTTCACCCAGAACTTCGCCTCCCCGATCCAGGCCGCCGGCCCGGCGAACGCGCCGACGTTCTACTTCGGCGTGGACATTGGCGGCCCGACCTTCCGTTTGAAGAAGATCACAGGCCCGCTCACTGGTTCGGCGACGCTCTCCGACGCGAGCGGCTCGATCGTGGCGCGGCTCGGCAACATCGGCAGCTACTGCGGCGCGGGCGGCACGTGGTACTGCCCGCTCGTGTGGGCTGTCGACCCGAGTGATCCAAACAAGCTCTGGGCTGCCGACGACTCGACACAGACGATGAAGTTCTCCGCCGACGGCGGTAGCACCTGGCAATCCGATCCCGAGGTGACGAGCCTTGTCACGAACAGCGGCGAGTTCCGCTGGCGGAACGGCAACGGTAGCGAGGCCTGGACGATCGGGATCGACCCCGAGAACGGCAACCGGATCTTCGTCGGCACCGAGCTCTCGGGCATCCTTGTCTCCGTCAACGGCGGCGTTGACTGGTTCCGCTTGAACGGCACGTTGAACCGAGTCCCCGAGGTCACGAGCTTCTTCTTCGACGAAGACCACAATCTCGAATATGCGTCGTCTTACGGCCGCGGGTTGTGGGCGATCAAGTTCGTCGCGCCGGTCGCGAACGCCGGTGGGCCGTACTCGACCGTCGAGGGCACGGACGTCATGCTCGACGGCTCCGCGTCGTTCGATCCGGACGGCGGCGCGCTCACCTACGCATGGGACTTCGACAATGACGGCGTCTTCAATGACGCGACGGGACCAAAACCGAACTTTGACCGGGTAGGCGAGGAAGGCAGCTACACCGTGCGGCTGAAGGTCACTGACCCGGACGGTGCGACGGACGTCGCCACGGCGATCGTGAATGTCGCCGACGTTCCGCCGACCGTGATCGTGTCATCCGATTCGCCGAAGCCGGAGCACTCGCTCCTGACCGTCTCGGGCACGGTGACCGATCCGGGCTGGCTCGATCCGCTCACTGCGCGGATCGATTGGGGAGACGGAACGCCTGTGCAGCCGATCTCCGGCACACTCGAGAACATTCGCCCCGACGCAACGCTGACGTTCTCGGTCTCGCACGACTACGGCGACAATGGAACCTTCGTCGCGCAGGTCTGCGGGAACGACGACAACGACGTCTGCGTGACGATCACGCTGACGATCACGAACGTTGCTCCCACGGCCACAATCGACAAATCGGCGGCGACGATCATCAACGGAAAGGCGACGATCCTTGCGCACGCCGGCCAGCCGCTGACGTTCAAAGGGCGCTCGACCGATCCCGGCAGCGACGATCTCACTCTCACGTGGCAGTGGGGCGACGGAACGCCCAACACCGTCACGACATACCTCAACAACCCGCCCCTGCCCGACCCGTTCCCGAGCCCGACCGTCAACCCCCGCGACGTCACGGACATCCACACGCACACGTTCGCCAACGCCTGCCTGTACACAACGACATTTGGCTCCTTCGACGACGACGGCGGCATCGCCGCGCCTGACTCGGTCGTCGTCCTGATTACGGGTAACGCCGTCGAGCGATACGGTTTTGCGTTCTGGAAGAACCAGTACCGCACAACTCCGCCATGGCCGAAGGCCTACGCGACTTCGGTACTCGCCTGCTACCTGAAGATCGTTGCCTACGTGAGCAACGTCTTCGACGAAGTCGTGGACGCATCGACCTTCAGCGCCGCGGAGCATGTGCTCCAGCCGCAGGGGACCGTGGAGCCACCGGTGAAGCAGCTCGATCGCGAGCTGCTCGCGGCCTGGCTCAACTTCGCCAACGGCTCGGTCGACTGGGGCGACCCGGTCGATACGAACGGCGACGGTGTGCCCGACACTGCGTTCTCGGCAGCGATGGCCGCTGCCGAAACCGTCAGACTGGACTCGAGCGCGACCGACGACCAGTTGCGCGCCCAGACACAGGTGCTACGGCAAATCAACCACGAGTCGTGAACAGAGTCGTAGGCCTTCTCGCCCTTCTCGCCGTCGCGCTGGCGCCCGCGTCCGTCAGTGCGACCGTCGCTCGGGCGCGGGTCTACGTCACTCCGAATCCTGTCCGGACTGGGGCGAAGGCGCTCGCCCAAGGTCGCGGCTTCTGCGGGCGTGCGTCCTGTCCGGTCGTGAAGATCTCGCTTGCCGGCACCATTGTGGCCCGCGGCCGCGCCCGCGTGAACGGGTCGTTCGCGACACGCTTCGTCGCCCGTGTCCCGCCAGGGACTTACGTTCTGCGCGCGGCCCAGGGGAAGCGCAGCGCAACGACTCGCCTCCACGTCGCCCTCGGGGACTAAGACCTCAAACACGTGCGGGTGCGGTTGTGCGATGTCGACCGGGGCTCCGCCGCGGGACACCGTCCGGGACATATTCGCCGGCAACCCGAAGCCTCGACCGTGATCGGCCCCGAGTTTGTTGCTTCTTCGAGTGGGCAAAACCGAACGTTGCGCAAACCACTTGCTCGTGGTCCCCGGTGCGCTTGACGTCACGATCTGACCGCGCCGCCTAGCCACTGGGCGCGAGGCGCCCGTTAAGTGGCCGCCGAGGCGGGCCAAATTCACCGAGAGGCGAGGTCCGTGGCGAAACCAGGCGCGTGGGCGAACTCGAGCCGGAACGCATCGCGGTTGAACTGACGGAGCGGCAGGTTCGGATCGCCGAGCGCCTTCGACGGACTCTCGCGTGTGCTAGGCGACCCCTTCCGCGCAGCTGCGCGGGAGCTTCGTCAGCGCCGGGACGAGGTGTGGATGCGACTCGCAGCACATGCCTGCCAGGAGATCGTCAATCGTGTCCCCGACTACCTCGATCTTCCGGTCGCGACAAGACGCCTCGACTACGCGCAGCGCGTCCGCGAGATCGCTGATCGATGGCCCGAGGATCTCAAGGAGGCGGCGCCAAACGATGTTCTCGCGCTGGTGGCTCGCCTCGTCGAGGAGCATCGAACGGTCAGCGCAACACTGTGTGCGCGCGCCGAGGAGCTCTTCCTGGCTTGGGAGGTGGCGTACGCCGGGGATGCCGTGGCGCGTGCCGCGCTGTGGGTTGACCTCCAGCAGTAAGGTCGCGCCGGGGCAGCAGCGTCTCGAGTTCGGCCGGTTCGGACCGGGCGCCGTCCATGTCGCGTAGCGCCTGGTACATCCACCGCGCGATCGCGTCGCCTTTCAGAAGCGGCTTCTTGACCGCCTGGGCGAGCAGCACCGGCACCTTCAGCGCCGCCGGCAGTCGCTTGGGCCCTCGCAGCAGCTGCTGGATGTCGCCGTGGTTCAGCCAGAGGTCGCGCAGCGCCTCCTGTGAATGGTTGTGCGCGAGCGCTTTCGCGAGATAGACACCATTGATGCCCTCGCCGACGTGCCCGCGATCCACGTCCACAACAACGCGCGTCCTCACCTCATGCGGGTCACGCTTCGCCAACTCGGCGAGCAGATCGCCATAGACGCGCTCGCTCGCCGTTCGCGGCGTATCCAGACCATCCTCGGCGAACGCCGACGCGTGCGCGCGCGAAAGGCGTAACGTGGCTTCGCGATAGTTGTCACAAGTGATCTGCGGCATGGCAGGGGATGCCTCAATGGCCCGCATCAAAATGCCGCTGCAGCAACCGGCAATGACCCGACACATGTGTCCCTCTGGCGGCAGATACACACTCCCGCCGCCGAATCTCCACGCCAGCGCGCGTCTCTCACTGCCCCGTAGACCCTGCGCGCGCCTGCGAGAGGCGAGTTGCATTTTCGCGAAAGGCCCCTCGATTACAAAGTGGATCGACCTAACACTTGCCACTGCCCAGACAAGCGTACGTCGCGGTCAACGCCGGCTGACCGGCACGGGTCGCGGCGGGCGGCGTGCGGCGCGAGGCCGGGTCGTGGAACCAGGGTTCGTGGGTACGATCGAACAGTTTTCGCTTACCGTCCCGCGGGACGGTTGGCCGCTCCGCAGCAACGAACTCGCGCGACCGTTCCACTGGTTCGCTCACGCCAGCTGGCCCTTTGAATGCGAGGCCGACCGCTGTCACACTTGTCGGAAAGGGTCAGGGGTGGCTGCGCGCGTTCGTCGCCGGCCGCGACGCCTGGAATTCGGTGGGCCTCGTCTTCGCCGGGTGACGCTGGGGTGACGATGCCGTGACGCGGCGATGCCACATTGCGCGGTGAGAGAGCCGTCGCGAGGAGGAGCCTGCCATGGCACGACAACGAACCGGACCGAGCGACGAAGAGCCAACAGGCGCTGAGCAGGAGCCTGACGATGAGGAGGGGCTGGAGGACGAGGACTTCCAATTTGCGCTGAAAGAGCTGCTCGCCGCCTACGAGCCCGTGCTGGCGGATGAGCTGGAGCGAGCGCGCGACGCGGATCGGTTGCAGCAAGAGGTGCGGGAGCACCCGCCGACGTGTGAGGACGAGTTCCAGCTCGCGACTCGCATCTTCGACCGGTTCTTCACCGAGGACGTTGCCCAGCGGCTGCTGCCGGTCGAAGGGCGCGAGCACCTCGGCTCGGTCGAGCAATGGCGATGGTGCCTGCGGCACATCCGCTGCTGCGTCATCTTCGGCTGGCTCGTCTGCCGCCGACCGTGGACGTTTCGGGCGTTCAGCTATTACCTCTACCGGTACTGGCGTTGTGTCCGCCGCGAGCTGGACGCGCCGGTCGGAGATCCGCCCAGCCCCGAGGACCGGGAGGACTTCACCACCCTCGTTCGCGCGCTCTCGCAAGCGTTCAGGCCGTATCTGACGGACCAGCTCGCGACCGTCGATTTTCCGCTCGGCATTCCGGAGGACATCATCCAGGCGAGGATCGACTGCAACGAGGGCGAGGAGGAATCGTCCGCTGTCTTCGAGCGGCTGTTGACGGCCGACATCGCGCCGGCGCTGCTCGGTCGGAAAGCGTTCGAGGAGCACCGTAACGATCCGACGTTCTGGTTCTGTCGGTGTTGGTGCCTGTGCGCGATCCGCTTCGGGTGCTGCCTCGCGCACGCGCACACGTTGAGGGACGTCGTCGGGTGCCTCAAGCGCTACCGCCTCTGCCTGCGCCGTTGCTTCCGGCCGCTTCATTGCGAAATCACCAAGCCGGCCGAGAACGCCTGCGCGGAGGAGCAGTACTTCCCGGGCCCGAGCGTCCTCGGCGTCGAGATCGTCGGAACGGCGACAGGCGCGTTTTGCGACCGCTATGAGATCGAGTGGAAACCGGCGAGTGCACCCGACAGCGCCTACAGCTCGCTCGGCATTGTCTATCCGGGCGGGGCGCCTCAGGGCGCGTGCGGCATCGTGAACGGAACGCTGGGCTACGTGAGCACCGGCACGGCGCCAGTCGACGACAACGTGACCGTTCGCGTCTGTGTCTTCGGCACCGGCGGCCAAATGCGCTGTTGCACGGTCGACTTCGAGATCTTCCGGCAGCGTGTATTCATCACGAGCGTCGAGGGCGTCCCGACGATTCCCGGGCCGCTTAATCCGGCCTCCGAGCTCGAGACCGGTGGCACGATTCGCTCGTTCGGCACCGCGCTGCAGGTCTGGGGTCACGCCTGGGTCGGAAAATGCACGGGCAGGGAGATCAAGCGCTACACGCTCTCGTACGCCGAGGGATTCCTCGCACCCGCAGATCCCGGCCCGTGGACCGAGTTCTGGCAGGTCGACTACACGACGCCCTGCCAGAAGAAGGCGACCCAGAAAGGCCACTTCGACCTGACCAGCTCCTGGCTGCTCCAGGAGTCGTGCATCGCCGAGTTGTTCGGCGGCTCGTGTCCGCCCAACGTTCCCTTGGAGTGGTGCGAGCTCTGGCCGCGGTGGTGGGAGACGAGGCCCGGCTTCCCGCAGGCATTCCCGATCGACCCTCAGTCACCGCCCCTCTGGACGGCACAGCCGCTCCCCGGCGTGAACTGCAGCTCGGGCAAGTTCACGCTCCGCCTGAGCGTGGAGGACACCCTCGCCGGCATGTACCACGACACTCAATGGATCTGGGCCGACAACAAGGCGATCTACGGCGAGCTCGACGGTGTCGCGACCATCTTCTCCGACAAGCCGCCGGACGTGCTGCCGCCCTGCGCGACGCTGAACCTGAGCGAACTGCCGAATGCCGGCGACTGCACGACCGAGTGGCCGCTCGGGGTCCTCGGGATCGCGTATGACGAGTACATCCTCGAGGGCGACTTCAGCAACCCGAGCGACAACTTCGGGGGCTTCAGCGTCGGGATGACGAGGCAAGGCGGCCCTTCGATCGCGCTGCCTGTTCCCGGCCCGAGCAGCCCGACGATCGTGGGCACGTCACGCGTGGGCGAGCCCGGCCCCGCGGGGAGGTGCGCGACGGCGACGCCGCCGCCACCGCCTGTCGGGCCGAAGGCCCCAGGCATGCTGACGGTGTTCGACGCGAGACAGCTCGACGAGATCTGCGCCCCTCCGGGAACGCCCGCCAACTTCCCGCTCAAGCGCCAGACCTGCTGTGCGTACTACTTCAGCATGAGTGTGTGGGACACGTCGATCTGCCCGAGCCTCTCCGGCGGCAGGCACGAGGACTCAGACATCTGGCCGATCTGCATCTGCAACGATCTTGTTCCTCCGACGCCGCCATCCTGAGACCGATCCGCTGAGCAAGGCCGGCCCTGGAATCCGCTTTGCCGTGGCTGCCCTCGCGACCTGGCGGGTGGCCCACCTGCTGGCGAGCGAGGACGGCCCGGCCGACGCCGTCGTTCGGCTGCGCGGACGGGTGGGGCCGGGCGCGGCGGGCCGGTTGCTCGACTGCTTCCAGTGCCTGAGCGTGTGGGTCGCCGCCCCGGCCAGCCTCTTCGTCACGCGCGAGCCTCGCGAGCTCGTCCCGACCTGGCTCGCGCTCTCCGGGGCGGCCTGCCTTCTCGAAGCCCGAGGAAGCGAGGCCCTCGTCATCGAACGCAGTGTGCAGGGGGGTGAACGCGATCGGGTGCTGTGGCGAGAAGCGAGCGGCGCTTAAGAGCTCGTCGCACGACGCTCTCGGTGAACAGCGAGTTTCTCCTGCCGGCGCAGCGCCGCGCGAACCGCCGGTCACATCTGTGCCGTCCGCTGGCGCCGACGTCGTCGTGCTCGAATACCTCGAGCGGTCGAGTATCCGGGTACGCGGGCTTGTGACGAAAACGCAGTACGAGTTTTCGGGCTCCGAGCCGATCCAGCGAGTCGATCGGCGCGATGCGCCGGCGCTGCTCGGCACGCCGTACTTCAAACGCCGACTCTGAGCTCCTCGGCCTCGAAGAGAGGCATGCGTGCCTGTTCCGGCTGCTCGAGCTCCGCCGCGAGCAACGCGACGCCGATCTCTCCCTTGTAGAGGCGGTCGCGACCGGAGCGCCTGATGCGCGTCGGCATTGCAGACCGTCCCGTGATTCTCGGCCACGACAGCCTCCTCGAGAAAATCAGATGTCCGAAAACCGCGCGCGCCCAATGCATTGGCTCCGTCATCTTCCGCCGCATCGATCCTCTCCCCCCGAAACCCCCAGTACACGAGCTCGTCCTTGCCCGAGGCCGCTTCCATATCCTGCTCGGACGCTTACGTGTCATCACTCTTCGCGCCACGCAGGTCGGCCGACGCCTGCTCCGTCGTATCGGTGACCTGCTCGCCGAAACAATCATCGGGAACCGAGCCGCATTCAGTCGGCGGACCGTCGAAATCCGCCGGTAGGTCGCTCGCCTTCGACGGTTCGGACGAAGGCGCGCCCCGGGACATGGACAGCGCCTAAAGCGCGGGCGACGCTCGTCGAGCACGAGCTCGACTCTTCGTCTGCGTTTGCGCTCGCGTGAGTTGAATGAGCTCGAGATCGTGATGCTCCGCCTCGGGCTGGCTGTGCGTCGCCGCCAGATGTCGCGTCCACGGTTAGATGAACTGACTGCGTTCCTCGCTGCGGCCGGCCAGCTCCTGGGCCGAAGGACAACCGGCGTTCTTCGTTCGTTGGGACACTCTGCTGGTTGGCATCGACCGTCGTGTTTCAGTCAGTGTTGAAAAGAAGGCCCAGGAGTGCGCTCCCCAACCGGGTGAGGATCGCGAGCGCCGATCGGAAGCTAGCAGTCGCGCTCGTGTTGAGACCGATTGCGTCCTGGAAGCTCATACGCCGGTGATGCCAATCTGCCCACGACTCGTCCGCTCGACGCTCTCCGACAGTCGAATCGCAAAGCCTTGAACCGACCGCGACCATGAGTGCGTAGATCGGCGCCCAGACAAGGCCAAGAGCGATCGAGAAGGCCCCTCCGTAGATAAGCACCAGCTCGCGCGGAAACCGCTGCTCGGGTGAATCGGCGAGGACGGCATTCCGTAGAGCCGCATAGGCGAGGACGGCAGCTCCGATGATCGCGCCCTCGATTGCGAGCAGGCGCTGGAGATGCTCGCGGAGCAAGAGAAGGTCGCTGATGCATCTACCGGCAGCGGGCTCGCTGCTCACGTTACGCGCCAGCTGGGTGAGCCCTGCGTGGACGAGAACCATTCCTAGCAACGCGGAAATCGCGACCGCCCCGCCAACGCCCACAAACACCGTTAGCTTCGCTCCCACGTGTGGGAATGGAACCTCGTAGCTGGACGTGCGGGCGAGCACGCTGGCAACACTGACGAGACCCCACGCGACAGCGATCGAGCAGGTGGCAAAGGCGAATCGAGCCCAGCTGCCCTCGCCGAACGGCCACAACACGCGCAGCGATGCCGCGATAGCGATGGCAAGGACCGGCCAAAGGGCAGCCTGGGCGCAAAGAAGGGATACCCAGAGGAAGTACGGCCAGGGTCCTCCTGTCCGGACCGGAGTCCATGTCGGCGCCCATTCTGATGGCAAGCGAAGCGCCTCGATGGGCTTCAGTGGTCGACAGCGGGCTGGTACCCAGCCACGACAGGAGCGCCCTACGCGGGAGTGCAGGGACGGCGATTGGCGAGCGGCGATCGCGCTCGTCGGGTAGGGGACACGGAGGGGCACCGCACGAGCCTCGGCGACCCGCGCGAGGTCACGTCCCGTAGCGTGGTGAGTTTGTCCGCAGAGACCGGAAGCGCTACGAGCGCATCCTCGCGCCGTTCGAGGGCGACGCCGAGTTCGGGCGCGGCTACGAAGGGGGGCGAACGGCCGAAACGGAGTCTGGAGCGTCCTCTTCCACAACAAAGGTTCCAATGCTCTGACGCCGATGGAGTATCAGGTGCTCGGACCGCTGGAGGTCAGCCAGGGCGATGGGCCACTTCCGCGGGAGGTGCGAAGCACGCCCACGATTTGCGCAACGTCCACGAAAGTGGAGCGTACGGGGATCGAACCCGTGACCTCCGACTTGCAAATACCAGGATCCACCGTCAGGTTAGGTCAGATTAGGTCGATCAGGGGTCTCCTTCTATTTGATCGGTACACCATCGAGTCAGTGCGGCTGACGGAACTGCCTGGCCTCATCGACGCGTTTGGCTCGACTGGCCTGACTCGCCTACTTGAGAGCGGCGCGGTTGCGGTAGCCCTCAAACCGCTCACGATCGCACAGACGGGTCAGACCATTGCATTGGAGAGCCGTGAGAGGAAGGGCGCACTGCCTCTAGGCGGGAGCCGCAGAACACGTGGTTCGGCAAGTCTGGTTGGGCTTATCACGGATGAGTAGGTCATACCCCCTTTCGCGCGGACTTGGCCCGGAAGGCGCGCCTCGGGAGGGTCGAGGAAGGGACGTTGCAACCACAAACGCCTTCGCGGTCGCGTTGATTCTTCGGGTCGCCTGCTTCAAGATTTCGGCGAGATGACGGAGTGGATAGGCATCGCAGTCACCGCCGTGCTGACTCTTGCAGGGCTGTACTTCGGGAACTCCCTCCGCCTCAAGACACGCACGGAGGTGGAAGCCAACGTCGCCGAGAAGCGGTTTGCTGCCTACGCAGCACTTTGGGCGCAAACGAAGACCGCGTCGCCGATGCGCCGCGTGCCCCTGACGCGGGCCGAGCGGTCCCAGCTCTACGACCAACTCACCGACTGGTACTACGACGGCGGGAACGGGATGCTGCTCACCGAGGAGACGCGGAACATTTACTTGCAGGCGAAGAAGAACCTGATATGTCCGACCGAGGAACTTGTGCCCGAATCGCTCGTCGAACAGGCTGTTCGCGACGGCGATGCCGCGCGAGGTCAGGCATCGATCGACCAGCTTTCGCTCCTCCGCACGTCCATGCGTGCAGACATCCGGATCTACACGCAGCCTTACGACGAAGAGTTGAGCCCCGAAGACATAGGGTTCCTCAAGGCCTCTAAGGTCGACCTGCGCCGCCCTCCATGGCGGGACGCGCGCAAGCGTCAGTCCGCGCATCACGACGCGTAGCTCGAAGTGTCTCGGCTGCCGCAACGAACTGAAGGGAGAAGCGCACGATCCTGAAGAAAATCGGCCGGCCATATTTGCCCGTCAGTTCGCCCAGTG
>WNGB01005406.1_pt1 | contig 30434 bp, 21 predicted proteins | sample 5400681 | NCBI WGS metagenome assembly WNGB01 (sample SAMN13153367, study PRJNA577476) | soil metagenome | isolation source: 115 cm soil or saprolite under grassland replicate 2 | place: USA:California | collected 2016-06-15
AATTGACGTCGGAGCGCGGTCGCAGCCAAGTGCTCGCGCTTTGGCTGCGTCTTTAGACAAAACCAGACCGGTTCAGGAACCAAAGCGAGCGAGGCGGATGACTGGGTCACACTCCGAACTACGGAATTGCCAACTATAAGTTTCGAAAAATCGTAAAGTTTTCCGTCGAATCTCTGTTCATTGATGGAGGCGAAGATACCTCGTTGGTGCCTCGCGGCTCTGAGAAGCATCACATCGGCAATAACTTATCACGTTAGCCAATCGACGAACCCGTTACTGTGACGTGGATCCGATTAGGACCAACGACGGCCGCTAGAAGGATTTCCTGGCTCCAGAACTCAGTTCACGCCTTTGATGTACAAACAAAGTGGCCGTTCTTTCGAACGGCCACTTCTGATATTAGCTTCTTTTAGCGAGGTCGGAAGACTTGCTTCGTTAACTCATGATGTAACGCCGCGCCATACCGAGTGCACCAAGCGCCGCACCGAGCAACATTACTGTGGTGCCGCCGTCAGGAACAGAGCCGCCACCTGAGCCAAAGAGCGTCCACCCGGAAAGGCCATAACCGCCAGCTGTAGCCGGGATGGTAATAATGCCGCTTAGATCCCCAACGTACCAAACTTCGGATCCATAATTTGGGCCATCATACTTGGCGAACAGATACCAGTACCGTTTACATGACCAGCCAACACAGCTTGAGGCAATGAACCAAATGCGTTATTTGAGCGAGTGAAATGCTGTCCGAAGGCATCGTCCTGAGAGCCAAGGGCCATGCCAATCAAATGATTGACATAATTTAGTCGGTCAGAGTCGCCAGATGGTATGCCGAACTCCACGAAGCCTAATTCGTGTTGGTCGCCGATCGTAAGGTTAATGCTCGGAGGCATGGCAATGCGTAGCGCACTGGCATTTTGGCTGAACGCAAGCATCACGGCACACACGGCCGCGAAAAGGAGCGTGAACTTGTTTCTTGTAAGTATGTTTAATTTCATGTCGTAATACCTAAAGCAACCCCTGTGCCAAGCCTGAATGCTATTTGTGGAATTGCATAAGTGTCTTTGGATTAGGGCTTAATAGAACTATACGATTTCTCGGAGTTAGAGTGCGTGGGGTTCATACTCGTAAAGTATTCCGACGGTTTGTAAGCGATTCAAACGCAGCAACGCATAATGACCACGCGCGAAGGAGATTATAATGCGCCAAGAGACAGCGTAAAGATTTCCGACGTCTGCGTAGCTGTTGTAAGGCTTTTTGGACGGCACAGCCGCATACGACTCAAGCAGATTTCTGCCCATGGAGGTAACGCTGGTCCGAAGTACGGGTACAAGCAAAAGTGGCCGCCCCGAAGGAACGGCCACTCTTGTGTCGGGAAACTATGTAACGTCTAACTCTTCAGGAAGCGCCGGGCCATACCAAGCGCACCCAAGGCCGTCCCGAGCAGCATTACGGTAGCGCCGCCATCTGGAACAGAACCCCCAGTTGGGCCAAAGAGGATCCAGCCGGAAAGACCATACCCATTGGGGCCAAAGCCAGGAATCGTGAGTACCCCACTTAAGTCACCGATGTACCAAACAACCGAGTTATCATTTTGGCCGTCGTATTTCGCAAACAGGTATGTAAACGTACCCAGGGCGTTAAGATCTATTGTCGTGCCGGTACCGCTAACAGCTCCCGCCCCTGAGGCAGTGGGCAAGTTAGCAAACACATTATTTGAGCGCGTGATGGTCTGGGTTCCTTCCGGCTGCCCGAAGTCATGCACTACAGACTGGCCAAGGCCTAAGCCAATCATAAAGTTGATATAATCTTTCACGCTGTCGGGATTAGCTGGCGCGCCAGGGCTGACAGTGCCCACGACGTACTGATCATTGAACCCAAGGGTCGTGTCAGCAGCGGCAGTGTGGGTGAAGGCGAGCATTACGGCGCAAACGGCCGCCGAAAGCAGCGCGAGTTTATTTGTTGGAATTATGTTTATTTTCATAGGATTTTCAGGTTGTGCAAGAATATAAAGCAAGCCCTATGCCAAGAATGAATACGCTATCGAAAAACGTCGCAAGTGACCAGTGTTTAACGAGTTATAAGATAATTTAATTTCGCAATCCATTCCGCTTCTCCGCGTTGAATCGTCAAGTGTTTCGACGATTCCGCCAGCCGCGCGAAGGATAAAGGATACCTAAGAACCAGGAGCGAAGGCGATTACAACGCACAGTGGGAAAACGTATCGATTCCTGACGATTGGGGCCTCGTACATCGCGATTTTAAGGGCTCCAAGCCGCACACGATCAGCAGCCGGCGAATTCTTTGCGCGCACTTTTGCAGCTCCGCATCCGACCTCAAAGCAGCCTTATTTTCTCCCAGACTTCTATCTGTGTCAGTGCAATTCCAAAGCAGAGTGACCGCTCAGCCGGTTGTCATTAATTAAACCGGCGGTCTGCCGGAGGTATAACGCAGTTCTGGACCGTGTCCCCTCGAGCAACGTGGGTTCACTCTCGCTGGAGATCTGCGAGCGCACGTTTCGCCTCGGCCGCTTGCGGATCTTGAAGCCCGGCGACTAAAGCTTGATTAAGGATCCCTTGGGCTTCGGCTTTCTGTCTGGTTTGAAGCTGAGACATTCCCAGACAAAAAAGAGAATCCGCATCGAGCGGTCGTTTCCGGGCGCTTTCCTGTAATAACTGAATGGCGCGCGGGTATTCCTTTTTCTCGTAGCTCAATCGTCCCAGAAGCTCCGCCAATTGGGCGTCGTCTGGCAATGTTTTGCGTGCCTTTGTAGCCATATCGTACGCGGCAGCGACGGTGGATGAGTCTTGAGCGTACAATGTGGCGAGGCGTTTTTGTGCGGGCGCGAAATCGGGCAATCGCTGCAAAATGTTGCTGTAGATTTCGCTTGCCGGTTTTACTTGATCGCGCTGGGCAAGAAGCGTGGCCTGGGCCATCAATGCAGGTACATACTCGGGATTCGACTTTAGTTCGCTTTGCACCTGGCTCTCGCCAGCAATGAGTTCCTTTGGATTTTCATCAAGGGCGGTGAACGCGAGAAATTTCCGCGCATCGGCAGCCTGCGAAGATTCGGCACCAGCCGTCAGGGCTCTTTGCATCGCGTCACGAGCTTCATTCACTTTCCCCAGGCTATAAGCCGCCCATGCCAAATTGTATAGAACCGAAGGATCGTTTTGCCGTTGTCGCGCAGCTTCCTGCAGAAGGCTGTAAGACCAGCTGAAATTGCCGCTTTGATAAGCGACCTTTCCAAGAATCCCAGCGACCTGAGGATCAGCTGGCGCGAGCTCGCGCGCTTTCTTCGCGTAATCGAGAGCTTTCTCCTTGTTCTGAAGCGGGCCAGCATACACTTCTGCAAGCTTGATCACGGCAGCTGGCAACTTGGGGTTAATTTTCAGCGCTTCCTCAAAGGCCGCGGCCGCCTTGTCCGACGCGCCTTGTTTTTCGTAAGCTTCTCCCAAACGCATCCAGGAGATGAGATCGTTAGGCTGCGTTTTGGTCATCGCCTCGAGCTGTGAGATCGATAATTCCGGCGAAGCATCCTTGCCGCTGTTGAGCAGGGCGAGACGACGTTTGCTTTCGTCCTTACCCGGAAAATCTTTGTCTGCGCCCGCGGCTTTGCGGAGCGCGCCTTTGGCTAAATCTGTCTGGCCCATCATGTAGGCAGTCATGCCCAGGTGAAATTGAATCTCCGGATTATCGGCAGCTTTTTCAGCGCTCGCCTGCAGAATCGTCAGGGCTTGTTGGTAGTCGCCGCGTTTGTAAAGAACCCAGCCCAGGGTGTCGCCGACCGAGGCGTCCTGCCCTTGCAGATCGCGGGCCTTGCGCGCCAGGTCGTAGGCCTTATTCAGATCATTGAGCCGCTCGGTGTAGAGATAAGCGAGGTTATTTAAGGCAGGAACAAGATCGGGGTTGATCGAGAGAACCTTCTCATAAGCGTCACGCGCCTTTGCGAACTCATTCGTCCGCTCGTGTAGGAGTGCTAGCGTCATGAGAGCCGATGCATCGTTAGGATTTTTCGAAAGCTGGGTCTGCAATTGACTGAGCGCCTGCGGAAGCTTGTTGGTCGCAAGATAAGTTTGGACCAGCAAGTCGTATGCGCCGGCAAAATTTGGGTCGAGTTGGAGCGTCTTTTGAAGCTCTGCCTCGGCTGAATCCCATTTTTCTTCCGCGGCCAGGATTTTACCTTCGAAAAAATGAGCGGCCGGTGCATCGGGCGTTTTTTGGAACTGACGCCGTATCCTCTCGCGCGCAGCGTCGAAATGTTTGCCCAGCAAGTCCAGATCGATGAGTTGATAGACCAGCGCCAAATTATCCGGAGCGAGCTCGGCAGCCTTTTCAAATGCCTGGCGCGCTTCGTCATTTCTTTTGGCCTGACGTAGGGTCAGACCGAACGCCATCTGGGCTTGTGGATCGCGCGGTGCAAGCCTCGCCTCCTCGCCAGTGATCACAGCGGCATCGTCGAACCGATCAAGCGAGCCATAAGCAGCGGCAAGAAATAGTGCAGCCGTCCTTAGATCCGGCCTTCGTTTCAGTAAACGTGTCATCGGTTCGATCACCATGTCACCATGGCCGGTGCTAAGATTAATCTCGGCGAGCAGCAGGTTGGCATCGTCATAATTCGGATTGGTTGCGATGGCCTGATCCAATACTACCTTTGCCTGGTTCATGTTATTATTTTTGACATAAGCACGTGCCAGTTCGTATTTGATAAGAGGAGTGTTCGGATAGGTTTGGTCGAGCCTTTCCAAAACTTCGGTGGCTTTTTTCGTGTCGCCCTTTGCCAGTAGCACTTCGCTTTCCAGTCTGTGGCCATCGATGTATTCCGGATCGCGACTAAAAACATTTTCAAGAAGCGAGAGAGCCTCGTCATATTTCTTGTCCTTAAAGGCAAGCTCGGCTAGCAAAGTCCAGCCTGGCAGATAATCGGGAGCCTGTCTGGTCATCTCAGTGGAAATTCTTCTTGTTTCTGCGGGATCACCGGCGGCGGACATGAACGCTGCATATTTCAAGCGCTCCATGGAACGAACAGGCGCAAGCTCGGCCGCCTTTTTGAATTCTTCGCCGGCCTGTTTTTGATCTTTCTTGAGCAGATACAAATCTCCCATCGCCGTGTGCGCGGCAGAAGAATTAGGATCGGCAGTAAGTGCTTGCCGGAGGGAGTTTTCCGCCGCCGTCAAGTTGCCATTGTTAAGAAGTAGATTCGCCGAAGCGAGATGGAAAGAAACGTTGTCCTTCTGGGGATATCTCTCGAGCTGTTCCTCCGCGACCTGAATGTCTTCTTTGTTTCGCGCTGCTTCAGTCAACGCCACAATGGCATCGCCACTGTCGGGGACTTGCTCGAGGACTTTGAGCGCTTCTTTTTTTGCGTCGGCGAAGCGCCCGATGGCCAGATAACATCGGGCGAGCCGTATTCGATCTTGATCGTTCTTGGGAGCCAGCTCGTTCGCCTTCGCGAGGAATGCAGCGGCTCGCAACGGTGCTCCGTCCTCTAGCCACATCGCTCCGATTCTCTCGAATGCGAGCGCGTTTTGCGGATCCAGCCGAACCACGTTGAGGTAGCTGACCTTTGCCTTGTCGTAATTGCCGGCTTTAAAGTAATTGTCTGCCTCGGCGAGAAACCGTGTCTTCTTGGCTTCCTTTGAGCACGCGACGATGGCCGTAGCCGCAAGAGTAAGCGAAACGATTCTAAATAAGATTTTCGATGTTTGCATATGGAGGATTGTTTTGATGTTAGTTGACGTTTGTATGTGCGCGCTCCTTGGCAATGCCAAGCTTTTCCATTAGTTCGTAAAGAGTTGGTCGGCTAATGCCGAGGTCAGCAGCTGCGGAAGTGATTTTTCCAGAGTTCTTCTTGAGCGCCTGCTCAACCATTTCCCGTTCGACGTGCTCGCGTGCTTGTCGCAGAGTCGTTGCAGCCGAAGACACCACTCCCCGATCCCGTTCCAACTCGAGGTCCTTTGCAGTCACTCGCGACCCACTGGCCATAATGACGCCACGTTTCACACGGTTTTGGAGTTCGCGGACATTTCCGGGCCATGAATAACAGCTCATCGCGCGCAACGCGTCAGGTGCGAAGACCATCTTGGTCTGACCGCTTTGGTTAGCATAGGTTTGTAGGAACTCGCGGGCCAGGAACACGATGTCTTCCCCACGCTCACGGAGCGGCAGCAGACGGATGGTGACAACGGCAAGACGAAAATACAGATCTTCACGAAATTTACCGTTGTCGATCAATTCTTTTAGATTGGCGTTGGTCGCAGCCACCAGCCTGGTATCGACTTGAAGCTCTTGTCTCCCGCCCACTCGCTGTAAACGCTGCTCCTGAAGGAACCGGAGGAGCTTCACCTGAATGGCAGATGGAAGTTCCCCAATCTCATCCAGAAACAGGGTGCCGCCACTGGCTGTTTCCAATAGCCCCTTGCGCTGGATGTGAGCACCGGTGAAGGCGCCTTTTTCGTGGCCGAACAACTCACTCTCCAAAAGGTTTTCAGGAATAGCATTACAGTTGATTGCGACAAAAGGCCCATCCTTACGCGCGCTGCGACGATGAATGGCCGCTGCCGCCATTTCCTTGCCAGTGCCGCTTTCTCCCAACAGGAGGACTGGAGCATTCGTCCCAGCTACCTTGCGGATGAAATCAAAAACCGCCTGCATTTGTGGGCTAGTGCCGAGCATGTCTTCAAAAACATCAGCGCGCCGGCTTTGTTGTAACTCGTGGTATTCTTTCTCGAGTTCCACCACATGGATGCATCGACGAAGGAGTAACCTCAGTTCTTCCATCTCCACGGGCTTGCACAAGAAGTCGTAAGCCCCCGCACCGACCGCTTCGATGGCATTCTGCTTTTCGCTCTGTCCGGAAATAATGATGACCTTCGCCGTGTTATCAATTGCAAGTATGTCGGATAGCACGGCCAAGCCTTCGTCGCATTCATTAGGGCGAGGTGGCAGCCCCAAATCGAGCAACGTTACCGCCGGTGAGTTGGCCTCGAAGGCCTCAACCGCTTCCCGACGGTCTTGAGCGAAGTAAATCTCGTAATCCTCGCCTAGGGCCCATTTCATCTGGGTCCGGATCGCCTCGTCGTCATCGACAATGAGCAATGCAGGTTTCATGCTGTTTGGGATTTCAGAGGCAACATGACTCGGAAAGTTGTGCCGACGCCGATTTCGCTTTCTACGTGGATCTTCCCATAGTGGGCTTCGACAATCGTCTTGGATTGAAACATACCAATGCCCAATCCTTTTTTCTTGGTGGAGCGGAACGGCCGGAAAAGAGAATTCTTGATAAACTGCTCACTCATTCCGCACCCGTTATCACTCACGGATAAGGCTACCCACTCCCCCTGCTTGGTCGTCTCCACCGTAATCCGGCCGTTCGTGCCGACCGCATCGCACGCGTTGAGAAGGAGGTTCGTACACACGCTTTGAAGTTGTTGTCCATCGGCCAGTATCTTTGGGATCTGATCAAATTTGGTTACCAATTTGTTTTCCAGTGTCCCATTCAAGGTCGCGAGAGCTTCGGTGACGACGAGATTGAGATCCAATTCTGCCGGCTTGAGACGCAACTCATGGCGCAGGGCGTTCATGCGGTTGATAAGATCATTGATCCGCCTCGCGGCGCTCCCGATTCCGCGGAATGCGTCCTCCCGGAAAGCGGGATTGTTGAAGTGTGTCGGCAAATTCTCCAACATGAGGCCAAGAGTTGAGGCGGCATTCTTTAGGTCATGAATCAAGAATGCGGACATGGTCTGAAACGCCTCCAGCTCTTTTCTCTCCATGATCTCTTCTGTGAGTCGCAGTTTCAGCAGGCTCGCCGCCACTTGCTCGCCGATGCATTTTAACAAGTCCATCTCTTCTGCTGAATAGCCGAGGCCCCTGACGCGGTCAGCGAGGACAATCGCTCCGAGGCAGTGCTCGCCCCCAACCAGCGGGACACAAATTGGGCTGCCACCGGTGCGGAATTGGCCACTGCTTTTTTCCATGAGGTCTCGTGCCCACTTTTCTTTTGCTCTGCCGAGATCAAACGGCCGTGACACCTTGCTTAACTTGGCTGAATTGAGTTCCTTTCCCACGATCGAGCTGGTCGAATCGTCGCTCTGCGCCTGCTCCGCATCGGAGGTTGAGCTCACCCGGATCAGACGCTCACCTTGTTCATCGAAAAGCCAGGTCGAGATGGACAGGACACCAAACGTCTCTGAAATCAGCCGCGCGGCGGTGGTGCAAAGCGCGGCCTCATCAAGGGCAGCTGAGAGAGATCGAGTGAATCGAGCCCAAATCTGACGAAAATCATGCTGCGGTCTTTTAAAGTGGCGGCTGATAAGGAGCTGCAGACTCTGCCGAGCTCGGTCAGAAAGAAATAGAACGGCCAGCGTAACCACGCCAAGGAGGACAACAAACGCCGCGATTGGAAAACTGGTGGCGCCACCAAAGCGGGCGACGATTTGAGCCAATACGCCGACAACGAAAAGATATGCCCCAGTCAGTAACACCGTGACCGAGGTGTGCAAGACAGCGCGCGACGGATAGACATCAATCTCGCCGAATCCACTTCGGACGTAAGCAATGGTGATCAGCACGCATCCGATAAGAAGAGCAGTCGTTTCGACACTTAGTTGACTCAGGCTGTAGTGAGAGAAAAGGAGCGCCTGACTTCGAGTGTAAATACGAGCGCCAAAGACCACCCCAAGCCCCAGAACGAGGAACTTGATTCGCCAGCGCATCGTTCCGACAGCAGCACGAAACGTCCGCTCGATATTCGTCAGAATTAACACCGTCGAGACGAGGATCAGAACATTTAGAATTTTCGCCGGTTCACCGAGCCTGAGCCCCCAACCGTGAGCCGGTGGCTCATAAGAGACAACGTAGAAGAAAGGGCTGTAAAGGGCTGTCAGCGACAAAAGCGAAATCAAGAAAGCCCCGATAAGAAGCCACCGCGATCGAACGAGGAAATCGCGGTAATTTGCCCTGGAATATGTCAGGCTAAAGGTTAGCCAAACGCCCGGGAGAAATGATTTTGCCACCAGAGAAAGCGTTTCCCAAAAGGCTGCTCTCTGAGGAAGTAGCGCTTCGCCTGCTATCGCACCAAACAGACTTTCCAAGGCAAAAGTCAGCATGCCAGCTGAGAAACACCAGGTCGCAAGCGAACGGCGCCCTCGGCAAGCCGCCGCCATACCCAGCGCGACGCAAAACATGGCGGCCGCCAAAGCTAACGCAGAATTGAAGCTCACAATTCGCTCCGAGCCGACGTGATGAATCGCATGGCAGTTTCCGCTACGGAACGAGCCTGCGAGCGATAGCTAAATCGAAATCTCATTAGTTCAGGAAAGACACCTCTCCGCGAGCGAACCGTCGCAAGATCTAAGCCAAAGCTTAGGTATTAAAACACAGTGGGGCGCTGGTTCTCTCAAGCGTATCTCCGGAAACTGGAGCACGAAGTTCTCAGAAACTTGCGTAAAAAACAACTGCGATACAAGGGGGGCGCTGGAGAATAGTCAAAGGTTCGAACCCTGTGCGCCCAGCACTATTCCTGTTGTTGTGCTCGCATGTCCCCCCTGCGCAGCCACCATAAGACCAGAAGAAATGGAATAAGCGAAAGCGCGAAAAAGATAGGTCCGCCGCGGCGGTGGATGAGACTGTGAATCATCTCTGGGCCTACATTCACGCAAAGAAGTCCGATCACAAGGATGCGGAAACCGTTCCGCAAGATGCCGAGCGGAATGACAAAAGCGACGAGCGCAAAGCGCCGCCACGGCGTCTTCAAGAATAAATTGGCGGCCAGGATGCCGGTCATCAAAAGCACCCAGCTTGATCGAATGCCACTGCATTCCTGTGCAACTTCGATCGTGATATTCGGCAGTTGGAAAAATAGGCCCGCCCGCAGAAAGGGCGTGCCGCTAAGGTGAAAAAGAATATTTGCTACTTCGGCCGAGGCGTATTTCGAAGCCGTCTCGAGCGCGTCTGCCATCACATCCGGCATCGGCACCATGAAAATGAGGTAGGCCAGGGGAAAAGCGGCTGCCTGCATCCAAGCGCGCCCGAAAAAGAAAAAACCTCCGGCCGCTAGGCAGCAAAGGAACGACAGCGTCAGCAGCGTGAGCCGATCATTAATGGCCGGCGATCCTCCCGCGAAATCCATCCAGTACGTGAACATCAAAACACCGAGGCCACAGGCCAGCGATACGATCGCCAGCGGAGGATCGACAACGTAGTCTTTCGGCAATTGATCACGCCGGACGTAGAGCAGGTAAACAGAAACAAACGGTACCAATAAAATGTATGAAAACAGTTGGCTGCCGGTCGCGTAACTTGTTAGCGCTAAGAGTGGATGGGCAAAGATTGCCAGCAGCACAATCACAAAGCACGCGCCGCTCCAAAGCCGCCACATCCTTCTATGATTCCGCGTGGTAGATTCAGAGATTTTCCCCGCTTGTGCAGGAATCATCGTTTCACGAACAGCAGCTCCTTTTGGTGAAGATGGCATTTCCAACGTTTGTGTCTCAGGCCGGGCCAGAGAGTAATTATCGATCCTTATCCTGACGAGAGGTTCCAGTAGCCGAGCTATCGCGTTTGTTAGACCCTTAGTAGGTATAGCTCAATCCGGCGAAATAGCGATTTCGTGAGTACCCCGAGTTCGATCCTATGGAGCTCTGCGCGGTATACTGGTAGGTAACGTGCATATCGAAATGCTTGTTAATCGTGTAATGAAGGCCGAGAGAAGTATCGAGAGAATCCTGGGAGCCTACTGAGGAGGTTCCGGTTGAACCGCCTTCATTTTCGTCATGATGGTAAAAAATCCTAGCCGTAGCGCCGATCCGCGAAGTGAGACGGTACTGCAGCGTCAGGCCGGTTCGAATCGTTATGCGGGAGGAGGCGTTCTGCACATTGGGCTCTTCGAATCCGTAGCTTGTGGTCCAGATAAGCGAGTGGTTGCTGCGTGCGTATGCAACCGATGTTTGGACGGTTGGGTTCATCGAATCCCCACCGTTCTCCTGAAAGCGAAAGGATTCACCCCCAAGCGCGCTAAGGGTTATGTGCTCAGTCAAATTATGAGTGATACCAGCGCTGACGGAGTGAGTGACGGAATTGTTTGGGGCGGTGTCGTAATCTACGATTTGAAAACGATAAACGCCTATCAGGTTCGTGCGGCGCGTAAGGCTAAATTGAAACGTCTCGGCAAGCGTGTGGTCGACCCGGTCCTGAAATGATCCGATCGACGACTCAGCGTACTTGACGCCGTGGAAGGTGTAGCTTGTGATCGTGGCAAACCGCGGGAGCCAGTGGTAAGTCACCGAAAAAATATCCCTCGTATCGAAGTGATCGGAGCGCACGTTTTCCGGGCCGACATCCGACTGAAAATCCGGCTCCGTCTGGTAAGCAGCGTAAACGAGGGTGTAGAACGAAAGCCGTGTCGAGTAGTTATGCGTGAGTGACAAAGTGACGGTCCCGTCCTTATCGTCCGTGCCCACATCGAAATACTGGGCAAAACGTCCGACACCAATCAAACTGATTTGTGTGCGTTCCCTGCCGCGATCGTAGGAGAGGACAACGTTTTCTCTTGCGAAAAATGAGCTTTGGCCGCTTGAGGTCGTGGTAGCGCTACTGCCGGTAACGTGATCATCGTAGCCTGCGTCCACGCCGGCTGTGATTCGAAGTGGAACAAGTGGGAACCAGCCTACGCCACCTTCTTCTGACGTCGAACCCGCTGCCTCTTGACCCATCGCTTGGACGACTAGAGCCAGCGAAAAAGCAACGGCGAACAGGAGCGCGAGAGGCAGCGGATCAACGCGGTTACGGTCACAGGTCCAAGGAATTCGACATGGCGAAATCATGTCTGTTTACACATCGCCAAATCAAAACAAGCTGCGCGAGATGTAGATCACGTCCCCGTCCTGAACATATTCTGGTTGCGTAGGCTGGCCGCGAATGTTCGGCCGAAGGCTAATGCTCTCGGTGCGCTCTACTCCGTTGATTATGCGAGTCAGATGAATATTGCGCAGGCTTCCATAGTCACTCACTCCCCCGGCTTCCATAATTGCTTGGAAGATAGTCGTCGGGCGATCAAAAGCGTACGTGCCCGGTTTATTGGCAAATCCGGATATGATCACCCTTGACGCACTGTTCTCCAACGTGACCAGTACTTCCGGGTTATCAAGGTTATCTTCGAAGCGGCTGACAAGCTCACGTTGGAAATCGATTACCCGCTTGCCGGCAGCGGTCACCTCACCGAGGTATGGCAGACTCACCTTGCCATCCCTGCGAATTTTCTGCGATTGATCCAGATCGCTCTCCTCGGCAAAGGAAAGCTTGATCACATCTCCGGGAGCGAGCCTCACCGCTGTATGAGGACCTGGCGGATTCGGCAAGGGCGGCAGCGGACTCTGGCAGCCGCCACACGCGAGCGCAGCAAAAACCAGCAACGCAAAAAGACAAGAAGACGAGCTTAACGCACTTCTGCGACGAGCTGTGTCAGTACCCGGCAATTGTCGATTGTCCCACTTATGTTTGGAGTTCTGCGTCATGCAACCTTGTTTAATCTACAAAATTGTTGAGAGGCAAGATAAAATGCTACGGAGATCGACGATCAGGGTTCAGGGGAGGGCAGATACGTTACCCCTATTTGGTGTTCCCGCCACAAGCGCCAAAAAAATCAAAGATCAGAAGCCAAGTGCTTCAAGAATTACAAAGAGCGTTTAACGTCTCGGCAGCAAGGTGTCGAACGAGACGTATGTGGTCGGGTATTTCAAATTCGTCTGCCGTGTTCCAAGAGAACACCTTGCTATCAGCGCCACGGTGGAATCCATTGCGTTCAAGAAACTGAAGACAGGGGTTGTTCTTCGCCGTAGGACGGTAGGTCGCCGTCAATGAGGTTGCTCCCATGGCTCGCGCTTCATTGACTAGCGTTGCGAACATGGCACGCTCGACCTTCTTTCCGAAAACGCGGCAGCTTAACAGAAAATCTGTGACGAAAGCATCGTTCCCCGTAACGTTCACGCTGGCGAGTCCGGTCAGTCCGTAGTCGCCAAACCGATCACTCACCCGAAACGTCCACACTTTGCAGCCAGGCTCTTGTGACCAGGCAGCAAACTCCTCCTCAGACATGCGTCGAGTCTGAAGATTCAGCTGGTTCGTTTTGTTCAACAGTTGCGACGCCCTTGGCAAGTTAATGGGGGAAAGTTGTTCGACTTCGACTACGAGACCGAGCGTCTGTAGCCAGTCATCAAGCGAACCCACTTCGCGCACACTTTGTTGCCGCTCGCGTTCGGCAACGTAGCTGCTGGTTCGGGAGCGATCTTCCTCACTTATACTGAGAGGGTTGAAACAGTTCAATGTGCGCAGAGCTGTGACGTACTGCGTTTTGTCTTCGGGCCAATCGGGGACGAGCACTTCCGGCAGCGTCTCGCGGATCCGGGCACGTTCCGAAGGATTGTCGTCAATATAAACCGCCGAATCGAGCCCCACATTCACGTCACGCACGAGTTCCGCTAGGTTTGCGGCCTTGTCATTCCAGTTGATTCTCCACGCGACAAAATCTTCCCTGCGCAGCAACATTTCGGGGTGTTTATCAATCGCCTCTAGGGCAATGGCTTCGTCGTTCTTGCTCACAATGGCCAAAAGCACTCCGCGGCGCGATAGAGCTTTGAGCTCCTTCTGAAAGTCCACAAACGCTTCGCCAATTGCGTCGTGTCCGCCAAGGGAGAGATTTTGCCAGCCGTCGTCGCCAACGATCCCGCCCCAGAGGGTGTCGTCCAGATCCAGAATAAGGATTTTTCTGGAGCGCCCGAGCAGACCAGCCAGCGCACTCTTGATTTCACTCACTGCCTCCTTGAGCAAGGCATTGCTAAATGGAGTTTTGGAAAGATACCAGAGCTTTGAATTGTAGCCGGCTTTCCCAACTCTTGCGATCCAATTTTGCGCATTCAAGAGGCAAAAGCCAGATTCTCCCGCCAAGGCTTCCGCGAGTCGAAGGTTTGCGCGCAGGAGCACGCGGTCCCAGCCAGCAGGATCGTTGAAGCCAAATAGCGAAAAGTTCCCTCTGTCAGGAGGCAGGATCCAGCTTGGAACAAGCACGAATTTCGCGGCCCCACGAAGCCTTAAGAGCATTGATGCAAAGTTGTCGACCTCCTCAATGACGGCATCGACGCTGGTGCTTTCCCCCTGAAGGAGCCGTCCAAAAGCGGGCGAGACCGCCTCCAGTCGTGTCCAGACAATCGCGACGTCGAGCTTTTTCTCGGGCAGAAAACGGGCCGGGTCTGCGAGAATTTGCATCACAGAACCAAAGGGCGACTCCAAAATCTCGACCGAAGGATTGGCGGGATCGTGCTGGAGCAACGCGCCAAAGTTGGACGCGTTGAAGTCCGAAAGCACTGCACAGAGTAACGCGGGCTGACTCATCTGATTATTTATTCAAACGCTCTGCAACAAATTTGGCCAGTGATCCGACGGTCGAAAGTGGGGATGAGTCTGCAGGCGTAGCTCCGATCTCTGTTAAATTTGGTCGCTGTCCGAACTCCGCCTCCGCTTGGTCTTCTACCGCCACCAGCAGATTGATCACGCCTAACGAATCGAGAGGGCCGTGAGGTTGCACCAATGGGCAGGAAGTGTCTTCGCGGAGGCGACTGGCATTGGGCAGCATTTCGTTCACATCCGCAATTGCTCGGAGCACGAGGGCGACTACACGCGAATTCGCCGCGCTATCACCTCCGTTTGGGTTGTCTCTGTGCGCGATGTCGCTCTCGCGTTTCGCTTGTGGCAGCGGTTGAGCAGTGCTGCCTGGTTTTTCACTGAATGCCTCTCGCGGCAGGATGACCAGCCGCTCCTGAAGCGCGACGATGGACCGGTCAGGAATCCTTTCGCGTATGACAGCACATGCGCCGACCACGCATTCGGAGCCAATTATCGCCCCATCGAGAACTGTCACATTCTCTCCCAAAGCGCTTTTTCTTCCGATTCGTACAGTTCCTTTGGAAACGCGCACCTGTCCCCGGACGGCAAAATCGTTAGGATCGCCACCGCTTTGTGTTGCACTGTCATTTTGAATCTGAATGATGCCACCACCAATTTTGCTTCCTCCGCCAATCGAAACCATGTCTTCGATAACATTGGCCCCTTGAGAGATGATCGTGGTTTCCGCGCCTATATCACAGTGTGATCCGATCCGAACAGTGCCAACCTTCGCTTGGATCAGAGCGCCGCGGTTGATTATCACCTCATCACCAATACGCAGGCCTTCATCACCATCCCCGCCGCGGCCGTCCAGAATAACGTAATCGTCGATCACGACCCGATCACCTAGAATGATCCGATCAGCATTTCTAATGACTACGCTTCTTCCGAACACGACACCACGTCCTATTCTGCGGAAAAGCCACGGGTAAAACAGCTTTCTGAGAAGTAATCCGAGGGCCCCCGGCAGCGGGCCGAGCAGACACGTCAATAGTTCATATTTTAGGAGCCGCCAGATGTCCATTCGTCCGACGGCGAGTTCCGCATAGCGTTGCATCATGCTCTTCTGCCCGCTGTACAACCTCTGCCGGATGTAATGCCGGTCTTCCAATCTCATAGGCTCAGATGGAACTTCAGTGGGCATTGCGATCGTGTGGCTTTCAATCGCCGAATTATCGGTCAATTACGCCAGCCAAACTTTGATTCGATTCTTCCCGTCGCCGAACATCGCTCGCGTCAGCATCTGAATGTAGGCCTGGTGCGGCAGAACTCGAAGTTTTGGGAGAAATCATTTTCTCAAAAAGCTGTTCGTATTGTAAAGCGCAATGCCTCACAGTAAATTTCCTCGAAAGCTCCAGATTGTACTCTCCCATGGTCTTGCGAAGCTGTGGATCTTGGATCAACCATTCCAGGCGTTGCCTAAACGTTTCCTGATCATTTAAGCGGACGAGGAATCCGGTCTTACCATCCTCAAGAAAGTCCGCTTGCCCCCCATGGTCATACGTGATGATTGGAAGTCGGCAAAACATTCCTTCCACATACATCAGTCCGAAACCTTCATGACTGGTGGTCGAGACGAAGATGTCGGCCGCCTGGAGATATTGATACTTTCGCTCTTCGCTGACGAATCCCGGCATGATGACGCGGTTCTCAACGCGCAATCGTTTTGCTAACTCCATATACGACGTTCTAGCTGGTCCCTCACCGACGAGCACCAGGACAAGCTTTGGATTACTTATCCTGGAGAGGATCTCGATAAGCTGATGGTTAGCCTTGCGCGCAATTAGTCGACCCACCGTCACCAGGACAATTTGATCGTCTGATAGACCAAGCTCACTTCGCGAAAAGGGAGGCAGGATAGGTTCCTTCAAACCGTGCGGGATGATCGTGATTTCTTTTTCGTAGCCGTAAATCCGTCTGGCGTTGTCAGCCGTGTTTTTCGATTGGGCGGCCACCCGATCAGCCTGCCGCAACGTCCAACGCACGGTTTGATGCAATCCAGGTGTGTGGTGGGGCGACAGGCGCTTGGAGGGATCGTAAATATCGCCACCGTGAATGGATAATACGTGTGGAATTCGGTTTCGGCGCCCAAGCAGCACGGCTGACGGCCCGGTAGGGATGGCAAAATGGCTGTTAATGAGATCCGGTTTGGTTTCGTTAATGAGTTTCTGGCCCGCATAGAAGCTTGCTGGAAAATAGCTGAGCATGGAAACCAGGCTTGCCGTTGCTTGCGAGTCTCGCCCAATCACAGCGACGCGGTGCACCTTCACCCCGCCCATGACTTCGAATGGCGGCAGCGTTTTTGCCCGCGACGTAAGCACCGTCACATCGTGGCGGGACGCCAATTCCTCGGCAATATGCTGATGGATGACACCGCCTCCGCCACCCAACGGCGGATATTCATAATTCAACATTAGAATCTTCATAATAGCGCTCGTAAAAATGATGGAATCGAACGGCGACCTGGACTAGACGGCAACGGCTGAATCAATCGCATCGACGGCCCGGACACGCGCCGGCCGGAATTTTTTGCTTGCGTCATCGATCTCCTGTTCGATTCGGGATTGAGTCCACCCGAATTCTGCCGCAAGGAGGTCGGCGCATTCACGCAAAGCTTCCCGGCCCGGATAGTCACCGGTTGCAAGATCGGTCCGGCGAAATACGACGTCCGCCAGATTCTGGGCCATTTCTTCGCGCACCGCGTGCACTATTTGTGCTTTGATGACAGACGACAGCCCGATCGATTCGCGTAGCGAACTATTCTCGGTGATATGGCTCACGATCTGCCGGAACTGAGTGCCATATGTTGTCACTAGGTTTTTAATCACCGCTTCGGGCAGATCGCCTTCGAATTCGCGGACGGCCTGCCGGGTATAAGTATCCAATTGTTCGATGTCGCCGCCGAAAACGGGCGTAACGGCCGTCCGGCAAGGTGGAGGATTGCTATTGAGCTTACGGAAAACCAAGTCAATGGCACGTTGAGCCTCGAACCGCCCAGTGGTGAAGCGAACGCCGATCAGCGTGATGAGATTTTGAATACCATCAGTCTCGACGTGATCAATTAGTCGGGATCGGTGGCCGTACCGCAAATCTTTGGAACCGGGCGCGTTTTGCCCGAAGGGAACTAACCCGGCGTTCCAGTACGAGACATCCTTTAGAGTGATTCCTAACGACGGGCAGGCACCGTTCACTTCCGCGATGAACCTATTTAGTTCCTCGTCGGTCACGACAACGCTGTCGGGATCTTTTTCCCACACGACATGCCAGACTCCCACCAGTGTGTAATCTCGCCATGGCGCTATAAACAAGTGTCTGGCGCCGCGGCTAAGCCGCGCATCCGGATCGCGTGTTGTGCCCTGTATGGTCAGGGCATGGCCATGGTCCAGCAGCTGGCGTGACATGACGAAGCAAGCGTCCCGAGAGTAAACGCCCCTTGGCGTTAATTCCGTTCCAAGGGTTCGACCCAGTAACCTTTCTGCAAAAGGCCCGGTGGCATTGAGCACGACGCGGGCGCGGATTTCAAAATCAGAACCATTCAGCGCGTCGCGCGCCTGCAAAGCTACGATGTTTTCGCCGCGGCGCACGAAACCTGTGGCCTCAACGTAGTTCGCGATCTGCGCGCCGGCCTGAACTGCGCTTTGGAGAATTGCGAAGACAAATCGCGGAGGATTGTGAATCTGTCCGTCACAGAAAACAGCTGCTCCCGTAAGTCCGCGTTTTGGTAACCCCGGAAACATTCGCAAAACCTCCTCCATTCCAAAGCTGCTTCCCATTGGTATGCGTCTGGCTGGATCGGTAATTCCCCAATTGCGATCAGCGGTCAAAAGATCGTAGATCGCCATCCCGGCTCGCAGCACAGCCTTACCTTTCATCCCATTTCCGTAAGTAGGAATGACGACTGGCAACGGCCTTACGAGGTGAGGAGCGATTCTCAAAAATGCCCGGCGTTCCCCGCTTGATCGGCGTAATCGATAAATGTCTGCGTGCTGGAGGTAGCGAATACCGCCGTGAACCATTTTCAGGTGATTGGCACTGGTTGCGCCGCAAAAATCGCCGCGATCGATCAGTGCTACAGAGAGCCCGCGTTGGGCGGCATCCCACGCGGCACAAGCGCCAAAGATTCCGCCACCAATTACGACTAGATCGAATTCGGAGTCCGCCAGGAGCGACAAATCACGTTTCACGATTCGTTTTCTTCCCTCTTGCTTTACGCAGCCGCGAGGCTTGGTCGTGTGCGCTCACGAAGCTGGTCTTCGATTTCGTCCTGTTGTTGGCCTTGAATGCACATTCGATACCACACCTCGCTGTTTACCAGCAGCCAAAGGCGGTTCCCGTGATCTTGCTTACCCTGGCGATGTTCGTCCAACATCTGATTGACCGCTGGCTGTCGGAGAATGCCTTCCTTTACCAGTTCCATGTTTCCAAGAAACAAGCCGTATAACACGTTTAGCTCGTTCTTAAGTAGATAGGGCAATGCCGAGGAAAACCCTTGTTTCTTCCGAGTGAGCAATTCCGCTGGAAGATAGCGTTTGGCAAGCTGGACCTGAATATAACGCAGTGATCGGCCGCGCACTTTCAACCGGGCAGGCAGACGCGCAGCGAATTCTGCCAGTTCATGATCCATGAATGGGCTGCGCGCCTCTAGTCCGTGTGCCATCGTCATGCGGTCCTGAATCATTACCGGGTGGTCCGCCAAGCGCGACTGACTATCAGCGTAAAGCATGCGATCGACTAGGTCAGCATTTGGAGCTCGATCGAAAGCATCACGCATGAACGCGCCCGGGTCGAATTTCGATTGCATCCGCTCCATTTCCGGACCGTAAAAAGACTCTTTGAATGATCGGTTAAGATAAGAGTAAGCCAGGCTTTCGACATAGCGCTCGCCACCTTTGAAAAACGTAAGGCGATGCAACCATTTAAGTTGATGACCAACGCTTTTATACCACTTGCCGTCGGGAATCATTTTCAATGCAGGGCCGAGCAGGAATCGGCGCGCAGCATAGGGGATTGTTGCAAAGCGATCGGCGTAACGATTGCCGTAATAACGGTCATAACCACCGAATAGTTCATCGCCTCCGTCGCCTCCCAGCACAACCTTTACGTGCCGTCGTGCCACCTGCGCGATTAGATCGATGCACACAGACAATGGATCGGAAGGTTCTCGAGCTGTTGCACCAGACGGGGCAGGGCATTCAACAATGACGGACTGATTTGTTCCTCATGATGGATGGTACCATAACGTTGTGCCACCAGCCTAGCTGCCGGAGCTTCATCAAATTCCCCGTAAGGGAGTCCAACTGAGAAGGTCTGAAAATCCTTGGCAAGCCCGTGCTTCATCAGCAAGGCCACGATGAGAGTCGAATCGAGGCCGCCGCTCATGAACGCGCCCACTGGGACGTCACTGACGAGGTGAAGTCGAATGCAATCAACCAGCCGCTCCTCCAACTCATCAATCAGGTCCTCGTCAGTTCCTGTCCATTTCGGTTCGTAACGCAAATCCCAGTAGCGCTCGATGCGCAAGCCCGTTTCACGATCAAACGTGAGGTAATGGGCCGGCGGCAGCTTTCGCACGTCCTTGAACATGCTACGCGGCGGAGAGACAAGGCGCAGGGTGAGGTATTCGTCGAGCGCTGCCAGATCGGGCTGCCGAAGTCCAGCGTCAACAGCTAGGAGCGCTTTGATCTCCGAGGCAAACAGTAGCTCGGAGTTGCGTTGCACGTAGTAAAGCGGCTTCTGTCCGAGCCGGTCGCGAGCAGCGAAAAGCCGCTTTCGTCGTTCATCCCAAATCGCAAACGCAAACATCCCGCGGAGATGTTTCACACAGTCCACGCCATGCTCTTCGTACAAGTGCAGGACCGTTTCAGTGTCGGAATTTGTTTTGAACCGGTGGCCCTGGCGGATGAGTTCCGGGCGCAATTGCTTGAAATTGTAAACCTCACCGTTGAGAACAATCCAGAGCGTTTCATCTTCGTTGCACATCGGCTGGTGACCGCCAGCGATGTCGATGATCGACAGTCGTCGGAACCCCAAACCGACCGGCCCGGAAATGAAGCAGCCTTCATCGTCGGGTCCGCGATGAGCGATCGAGCGCGCCATTCGTACAATCGTCTCGCGCTCCACGGGTTCGCGTCGCTCGAAGTCGACTTGGCCTACGATGCCGCACATGATCAGCCTTTTGTTGCGACGGCAGCGATCTTCTTGGTGAAAATCCGGTTTGACTTGCCGTAGATAACGAAGAGCGCGCGGAAGATTACGCTCATCGCTGCGGACACGGCCCATGCCACATAATTCATTGGGTTCTTGTAGAACACGTACAGATGTAATCCGAAAACACGGATGTCTTTGAACCCCGTGTACTCCAGCACCTGGCGAAGTGAATAGGCCGTGAATGTATTAAAGTGATCGAAATTTTGCGCAAGCGTTTCGGCACCGACAATGGGGTTCGCGCCGTTCAATCCATGACAGATGAGAGTGCCCCCGTTGTTAAGCTTGCTCCGAACGAGCTGGAGAAATGCAACCATTTCATCCTTGGTCAGGTGATTGAGCTCCTGCTCGCAAATAACCGCGTCGTATGGCTCCTGGACGGTCTGAAGATGCTCGAATGCTGTGTCGACTTTGCAATTCAACCCGTGGCTGAGTGCGTGCGCGACCTTTTCCGCGTGCGAATCAATACCCAGCACGTTCGCGTAACCTTCCTCGTTTAGGAGGTTCACGAAATATCCAGGCCCGCAGCTGATCACCAGGATCCGCGAGCGTCTCTCAGCAGGCACGTATTTGAGATAGTTGACGCGATAGAACTGTCCCAAGGTACGATAACCTTTTTGGATGTCCTCCGGACCCTCCCAAAACGAGTCAAAGCGCTCCATTCTGGCAGACAGGCGGGTTGCGTCGCTCTCAAGAGGCGTTTCTCCTTGTTCGCGCCAGCTGTTTGCGGGCGGATTAGGCCATCCGGTAGCATGAGAAGAGCCGTTGCTACGCGGTCGCAGCAAGTTCATCTCTTGATACCACTCATGGGTTCTCCGGATTCCCTCTTCGACGTTTACCCTCGGCTCATATCGCAGCAACTGACGGGCATCATCGCAACTGAATTGAAAACTTTTCACGAAAAAATTCATCCGCCTCCTATGCAAAGGCGGTTGTATTCCCAGTGGCCGCATCACTCCCTCCATCACAACCGCGGTAGTCATCAAGGGCCACAGCGGAATGCGCAGTCGAGGTGCGCTCACATTCGCTGCGCGACAAACACACCGAATCATTTCTTCGGTGGTAACGGCCTTTGGTCCGGCTAAAACAAAAGTCTTCCCCACGGCTGCCCCTTCGGTCGCGGCCAGTTGCAGACCTTCAAGCAGGTCATCGATGTAAACGAGATGATGCATATTCCGACCATCACCAATGTGAAAGAATCTTCCTTTCTGAATTCCATGGAACAACTTCAGCAACCGCCGGTCACCGGGTCCGTACGTTTCCGAGATGCGGACAATGGCGATTGGCAGCTTGTCAAAGAACTGGCGGACAACCTTCTCACCTTCAAGCTTGGTGATGCCATAGATGTTATCCGGTTGCAGCGGTGAATCGTCCCGGACCGGCCCATTGTTGGCGATGCCATACACTCCAATGGTGCTCCCGTGAACAAAGCGACCAACCCCCTTTTCGACGGCTGCTTGCAGCATGTTACGGGTGCCTTCGACATTCACATCATAATAATGTTTGTCGGGCACGTTGGCTTCGTGCTGCGCTGCGGCTAGGTGATAAATCACATCTACGCCATCGCACGCCCGGGCTACGGCGTCTGGGTCGGTCACGGAACCTTCTACGATGGTGATCCCATGTTGTTCAAGCTGTTGGCAATTTTGCCGTTCTGCAGGTGTATTCCTCTGCGCGAAGACACGCACGTTTTCACCACGCTCCGCGCACGCAAGAGCCAGGCGCGAACCTATGAAACCGGTTCCACCAGTGATCAGGGTCGTCAGCATAAACAGATGTGTGCAGGTGATTCCATAGCTGATCAGCTTTGATCAAGAAAACGGACGTGGTCTTTCAGGCGATGACACCATGCACGCGTTTTCTTTACCAAACGAGTGACAATTGCACCCAGCGATTGCACAGATTGCAGAGGTTTCACGACTGGGAGACTAGGATCGCTTCACCTTGGCGGCTTTACGAAGACCTTCTAGTACGCTACGTGCTGTGCGTTCCCAGGTGAAGGATTCTGCGCGCCTTAGGCCTGCCTGACGCAGATCCGCACGCAGTTGGTCGTCCGTGAGAATCCTCATCATGCTCTCGGCGAGTTTGGATGGGTCTTCCGGATCCGCCATCAAGGCCGCGTCACCGACGATCTCGGGACACCCGCCTCTATTCGACGTAAGGATTGGGCAGCCGCACGTCATCGCCTCGATGAGGACTGTTACGGAGGCCTCGTAGAAGGGGGCCAGCGCAAAGAGTTCCGCCCCAGAGAACAGTGGGGGCAGCACTTCGTCCGGCACGAACCCCAGGAACTGCACGCCCGTGAGCTCCTTTTCTGTAAGTCCCCTTTTGACTAGGGACTCGCGGACGCTGCTGCCGGCGATCACGAGCCCGTGTGGGATGCGATCGCGACACAATGCAAACGCACGGACGATCCCCTCGACATTCTTGGTCGGACTGAAGACGGGTCTCTTGTATCCTTTCAGGAGAACGTCCGCGACGCAAAGGATGTAACGCTCCGGAAGTCCATATTTTGCCCGTACGGCAGCGACCTCGGACGGCTCGATTTTCCGCTTGAAGTGCGGCTTTACGGACGAGTATGTAACGGTCGCGTCGGAGAGGGGAAGTTTCAGATACTTGCGCGTCTCCGTGATCATGAAGTTGCTCCACGGAAGGAAGTGACGCGCCTTTCGACAATACAAAGGCAAGGTCATCCGCATGAACACCACGTCCCACCATGGATGGTGACTCGGCGACGCCCACCAGGTGGGCTCCATCACAGCCATTGCACACGGAATTGTAGTCAGGAGGGGAACAGTGAACTTCGGGTGGAAGATGACGTCGGCGCGTTCCCTACGTGCCGCCAACGGAACGGCTACTTGGTCCCACAGGATAACGTTCGAAGGACCGATCAAGAGCTCCTTGACGTTCTTATGTCCCGCGAAGCGACCAAAAAACTGGGGCTTACGGTAGAGCAGCAGGTACTCGTTCTCTTGATCGATTTGGAGAAGAGTACTGATCACTCCCTCCATGTACGATCGAAACCCCGTTGGCTGATCGATCGCGCGCATCATTATGGCGATCTTCATAGGTCGCTTCCAAGCTCTGCGGTTGCCGCTTTAGGATAACTCTTCTCACTCGCAGGCCGGACACTTCCTGTCGAAATGACATGGGCAAACCACCAAGGTAGGTAGGCCAGTATTTCCAGGATCCGTCCGGTGAAGCTAATCGCGACCGCGTCAGCGCCATGTAAGCCAGACTCGGACAAGAGGAAGATAAATGCCGCTTCAAATGTTCCCAATCCGTATACCCCGATGGGAAGGCGCGAGATGAGAAGCGACAGAGGAACAGCCACCAGAAAAGGCAGGAGGCCCAGATGGATGCCAAGGGCCACCGCAATCAGCCATAACGCTGCCACTGGCACCAATTGCTCCGCAATTGTGAGCACACAGAACGTGATGAGAGCGCCAGCATGCTTGCTATAAGCCAGGTATGTCTCGTGAAATTCTTTCAGCTTTACGGCGAGGCGGTTTTCTTGGAAGCGACCCAGAATCCGGTCATGGATGAGGTGAAATACCTTTTCGTTGAGCGACGCCGCCAATGCGATCAAGCTCGCGCCAATCATGAGCAGGGCAGCCCACCAGATAACAATAAAGCGGCTCTCTAACTCGCCGCTTAGCGAAAGCAACAACAGACTGCACAGGCCAACAAGTAACGTGGAAAGAAAGCCGAAAATGCGTTCAACGACAATCGAGGCAACAACCTCGTTCGTGTTGATTCCGGTGCGGACTATGCTGACCGCGCGAATGGTATCGGCGCCCACTGTTGAAGGGAGAAACATCCCCCAGATCATCGAGGCACAGTAAATTTTCATCGCACGCAATAGGGGGCAGCGAATGCCCTTGGCTCTTAGAAGCCAGAGCCATTTGAAGGTCATTAGAGCCCGGTCAAGCATGAACAAAATCACGACAAGTGCTGCCAGCCCGACATTGATCTGCTCGAAATCCGAAAGGATTTTTCCCAAGCCGCCAAGCCACCAAACAATGCCAGCGATCAGGCCAAGGCTAATTGCCAGCCTCACCAATGTGGCGATCGGCAATCGCTTCTTGCGTGGGGCATCTACCTGCATCGCAATTTCAGCCTTGGCGCTCAATAATTCAGTCGTTAACTTTGCCGACTCCATTGGAGGTCACGTTTGTGTCTTGGGCTAACGCAAATGTAGCGCGTCGCATCGAAAAACAATCGTTGCCGGAAAAGAGAAGCCATGCCGACCGTCCATCTGCGGCGAACCACTTGGACGGAAAAGAGGCCGATTCGCCCGGCCCGACGTCCCATGCATCAGTGTAAAAGGCCGTCGTCCATGGACCCCATGGTTCGGGTGCATCGTACACGCCGAAGCCGCCGGCAAAGCGACTATCGATCACATGGCTGATCATAACGAGCAAGTATCGTTTCAGCGCGGGATTGTAAGTAATGTGAGAGCGGCAAACCGCGCCCGGGTTTGAAAAGACCGCGCCTCGATCCGCTATGTCGCGTGACCAAGTGACGTCGCCGTTCGATTCAACGCGCACGAAAAATTCGTAAGCGTCACGGTCGCGAATTCGCTCTTTGGACACGCGCGCCAGTACGAGGCGATCGGCGGGCTCGTAAGCCGTGTTGGTATCGGGCGAGTAAATATAAACAAACTTGTCCCGCGCGCCCGTGTAGTCGCGACCAAAGTTCAGGAACAAAGGGCAACCGAAACTCTCGGTAAACTTCCAGTCGGCCCACGTCCACGTTGTTGCGTGGTCGGTGGACCATGCGAGCTGCGAATTGCCTGCGTTGCGCACCCACATGAAGAGCGTGCCGTCAATCATCAAAAGGCCACTGGCCTTGCGACCGTTTGGTCCCTCGCCCTTCTGTTCTCCGGAGCTCGAGCGGATATTTTCACCGACGATATCAACTGGAGAACCCTTTACCCGGGCGAAGCCAAGGCTCAGTTTCTTTGGAACGAATGGCTTAAAACCATTCCCATCGCCGTATGCTGTATAAAGCGTATCATCGTCGCCCCAGGTGATTGGCCAATTGTCGCTTCCAGGAGCGTATCTTACGATGGTATTTTCATCGGCCCATTCGATACGTTTGATCACGGGGCTTGGCGGATAAGGCGCGGTGGTATTATGCGCAAACGTCTGCATCAGGGGACTCACAATGAAAGGGCCAACTTCAGACTGGGCATCGTCTGCTTTAGTCATAGGGCCGCCACTGCGAACTACGATGAGATTCAAACTCGGCACGACTAACAGGAATTGGCCTTGCGCTCCCAAGCCCCAAAAGGCATCGCCTGGTACGGACGGCCAGACGAGCGTACCATCCGACTTACGATTGACCCACCATCCGAGACCGGAATGGTTCGGCATGCCCGCATTTTGCGTTGCCTCCTGCACCGTCTCGCGAGAAATCAATTGTTTCCCGTGCCAGTCACCTTTGTGCAGAAGCAACGACCCCACTCGCGCGCACGCGTTAGGGCTAAATTCACCGCCCCCCCAGGAGACAACCAGCGGTAGCCCATCGAGTATCGTAGTCTGACCATAACCAACAGACCACTCCTTCTGCGACACGCCGATTGGATCCATGATTCGCGCTTTTAAAAGCGATCGCAGATCTGTCTGTGGCGCCCTTTGCAAACTGGCCGTCAGGCAATATGACAGCATCGCCATCCCAGGGTTACTGTAGCGCGGGTTTGTTCCCGGCGTTTCAAGCACTGGTGTGACATCCCGCGAGATGGTAAATGGATCATGCGGTGTTGGGAGTCGCTTCCAGAAGTCACCTTTCCAGTCTGTGAGTTGCTCGTGCGACAAGTGGTCTGCCTCCGCGTCTTCCATGCCTGACGTGTGGGTGGCAAGATGGCGGAGGGTAATCTCGCTCTTGAGAGGCGTCCCCGCCCACCGAGGCACGAACGTGTCCGCCCGGTCATCCGGTCGCATACGTCCGTCGTCCATCGCCAGCATCAGCGACAGGCCTCCGACCAGAGATTTAGCGAGCGACGCTGTGTAGTGAGGCGTCCGCCGGCTGAATCCTTTTGCGTAACGTTCATAGACGATTCGATCGTTTCGGATAACGAGAAACGCGGTTGTTTTCCGCTCCCGCAACTCATTCCACATGGCGTCCAGTTTGTCCGAGAGCAGTCCCTGGCTCTCGGGCGTGGCAGTCGTCCATTCCCATGACGATTCGCGAGCGCAACTCGATCCCGCCGCGCAAATCCCAACAATTAGCCAGGCAACATGACGCAAACTAGCGGTTGCTCGCAATTGGATCGAAGCACGATTCACAAAACCGGATCTAATGGCCCTAGCTGACAGGTTGTTGAACCACACGGTCTGTCACCTGCATTCCTGTCGCCAGAGATCCGCGTAGGAAGCCGCATTTTATCGCCAACGAGCGCCCACCATAGTTCCAGAGAAGGGGAATAAAAGCAGCATAAAGGGCCATAAACTGGGGAAACGATGCGACGCCGGCGAGCGACATGCCAGCATGCAGACCAATTCCAACCGGGATATACACCCAGACAAGCCGAGGAAAGATAAGCACCAGGAAGAAGGTTCCTTCCCAAAGTATCGTTATCCATGAAAGGACGCATGCTGCCGCGTGCTGTTGAGCAAGCCAGAGCCCAAACTGGCTGCCGCGCCGCGATGCGTCACTATAAATGTAGTACTGAAGGGTATAACCGTTTACCCAGTTCGCTCCGCCAGCGTACAGTTTGCGAAGAGCTGCGTCGAGATAGACTAAACCGAACAAATTCTGAACAAGAAGAATCGGCCACGCGGCAAGAATGCTCTTTCTCTGTAGTGGCCTCCGGCGCGAAGAATTTCGTCTGGCCAAATAACTATCGAGCGATAATACGCCACCAGCTGGACTAAGAGCCAGAAGCCACAGTGTAATGATCATTAGCGCCTCTCGATGGTGGAGATCTCCGAACGAGTAGGCGAAAGCTTGCAGGAATGTGTTTCCAGCAGCGAAAATCAACAGACTGAATCGCGACTTGCATCCCAACAACGCGCCGATGCCAGCCACTGCTGTGATCCAATAAATAACCGTAAGAAGCGCAAATGACGGCCGGGCATCCAGTCCAAAGGGCAAAAGGAACAGTTGCAGTGCGGGCAGTGGCTTGTACATCGAATCCGGAAGCGACGCCAGCCCAGCGAGTTGTCGGAGGCTGTACCCATCTTCCATTAACAGCATGATGAGTTGAGCTCCAACAGCGATAATCCGAAGCAGGGCCAGATAAACGACAGGGGCAGGCCGAAACCAATATCTCCTCCATATCTTTGACAGTTGGCTCGGTGTAAATAAGACCAATGGCAGGAGCGCGGCCATCGCGACGGCCAACGCGGTCCAGCTTACGATGCTCCATCTCTTCAAATAAAACTCGACCGGGTGCGCGGTCCGGCCGCTGATCATCCGGTTTAGGATTTCGTGACTCCTGCCGTCGTACGCACTTTGGACAATCCTGGGAGCAACGAGAGTGCTAAACAGTATCCAGACAACGGCACAGACCAGCAGGATAACTCGGGCTCGGCGACGTGTCATGGACTTGTTGAGTTATGCTGCGCGGCGCTCAATGGATACGTTCGCAAAATCTCGATTGGCGCCGCTTTGACTTGAGCGCCCTTCCATAGCAACGGACGATTCTCTACCCGAAGGGCTGCCAGCCGCACGTTATGCCGGGTTTCATACATTCGAACCATGTCCCGGATGACGTTTTCGTCAGCGCGCGTCGCTGCTCCCGCGAATACCTGAAAATACCAGTAGCCGCCGCCGATCTCTTCGGGCCGGATATCAATCTGCTGTGAGTTATCGCGGATTCCCACCACTGCCAAGCGCGGAATCTTGTCTCCCTCAAAGTGGGGCATGCTGTACATGGGATAATCCACGATTGGCCAGCTTCGTTTTATGCCGTGAGTTATCACGGAGAGGGGAACACTTACGATGAATTGAATGGACCAGATGAAAGCAATAAGTCCCGATACACAAGGAATAGCAAACCTCCTGATCAACCGCAGGAGCTTTCTTCGAGAGGCTTGGCAGTTAGTTACTGGGGGAGTGCTCATACTGCGGCGGCAACCGCGATGGAGGTCACCTAGATTTAAGCCTTAGGGCTCTCGCTCCGGATGATCTTCCGGATCTTATATGGCGAGCGGCCTTGGCTTTCGTGGTAAATGCGAATGAGAAGTTCTGCGATCACGCCAGCCATCATCAACATGCCAGTCGTGATGAACATCATCATGGCAAAAAGAACAAAGATGTTATTGTTCAACATCACTGGCACACCGTACTCGGTCAGATAACCGAACTTCTGAGCGATCGCTACTCCGAAGGACAGGAAGGAAATCAGCAGAGTTGCCATCGCGAGCTTGCCGAAGAAATAGAGAGGTTTAGTAAGATAATCGCCGAGGAACTTAACGGTCAGCAGATCAAATAAGACTTTCACAGTCCGTTTCAGGCCATACTTGGTCGTTCCTGCTACGCGCGGACGATGGTTTACCACGAGTTCGGAGACCCTGGCGCCGCGCCATCGGCACAATGCCGGCAAGAACCGGTGCATCTCGCCGTACAGGTGCACGTCGCTCAGCGCTTCCCGGCGATACGCCTTTATCATGCATCCGAAATCATGGATTTCGTCACACCAGGTCAGGCGCCGAATGAGGGCGTTTGCGACCAGCGATGGAAGCCGTCGGCTGAATCGCTTGTCCTGCCGATTCTTCCGCCAGCCGCTCACGATATCGTATCCGGGGGGTTCCTCTAGTTGCGCGATTAGCTTCGGGATGTCGCGAGGATCGTTCTGCAGGTCCCCGTCCATCGGCACAATGATCCTCCCGCGCGCCATATTGAAGCCCGCGGATAACGCGGCTGATTGACCAAAGGACGTGTAGAGTTCCACGATAGTGAACCGCGGATCATCCTGGGTGGCCTTAGTGAGTTCGCCCGCGGTCCGATCAGTACTTCCGTCGTTGATGATGATCACCTCGTAATGAAGCACGTCATTATCCATGACCTCTTGTAGCTCCCTGCATACGGGTGCCACATTTGCCTCTTCGTTGCGCATCGGGACCACGACCGTAACGTCGATCTCTTCCGACCGTGAAATTGGTTCCGAATCGATACCACATCTGGACGGGCCATCGCCCAGATGATGGGTGCCTGGTTGATACATTACACGTGTCATATGCCGTTGGTCATCCTTTCGCTTGGCGACCGCCTACAAGCGGTTGCCGGTAACGCAGACTTGGGCTTGCCGTCCAAAGGAACTAGCTGCGTTTTTCTGGTCCCCTTGGTGTAACGAGATTTTTACCACTTCGGTAATGCCGTCCGAACTCAAAAAGACGCGTTGACTAGCGACCAGCCGATCAGGCCAAACACGATTGACATCGAAGTCGTGTTGACCCGGCGCAACGAGTCGGACGAGATACAAGGAGCGGATATCCGTTGTATAAGCGCGAAGCTCTTCTTCTGTGCCAAGCAGCGGGCGAGCTGTCCAAAGTTCGAGTTTACCATTCGAGCGCGCGATGTCTCGGTATCTCCAGGCATCCTTTCCCTCACGCGAGCAGAAAAAGGCGTAATCCACTTGGGAATGGAGATAATACGGCAATGAACGCGCGTGTATTGAGACGACCAGCGCATCAACTTCATTCCTGTGCGTGTTTAAGAACTCGGCGGGCGAGCGGTCATCGAGACGCCAAAACCAGAGGTGCTCGTACCGCTTGAACTGCCCACTCCGGAAAGTCACTTCCGGGCTATTGATATGAAGCAATTGCCTCAGACTGAAGTCTCCACTGACA
>WNGB01003801.1_pt1 | contig 30423 bp, 27 predicted proteins | sample 5400681 | NCBI WGS metagenome assembly WNGB01 (sample SAMN13153367, study PRJNA577476) | soil metagenome | isolation source: 115 cm soil or saprolite under grassland replicate 2 | place: USA:California | collected 2016-06-15
TATCACTTCTTAACAATCTCTGAAGACGCTCCTGCTATGAGGATACACAAGATTCGCCGTGCTCGTGCGTTCGATGCGAGCGCTTGACTACCGGAGGCGCCATGCAACTGGTTCAGGGCCTGACCCAGCAGGAAGTCCGCGCGCGCCAGCAACGCGGCGAAACCAACGCCGCGAGCTTCCGCTCCAGCCGTTCGTACTGGGACATCATTCGCACCAACCTGTTCAACTTCTTCAATAACATTCTGTTCGCCATCGGCATTGCGCTGATTGCGCTGGGCCAGTACAACGACGCCTTCACCAGCGTCGGCCAGGGGGTGGTCAACGCCCTGATCGGCACGGTCCAGGAGATCAACGCCAAGCGCAAACTGGATAAGATCGCGCTGCTCACCCGCACCAGGGTGCATGTGATTCGCGACGGCCAGGAGCAAGCGATCGATCCCGCCGAGCTGGTCAAGGGCGACGTCGTACACGTTCAGGCTGGTGACCAGATTGTGGTCGACGGGCGCATTGTCGGCGATGGCCGCCTGGAGATGGACGAGTCGCTGCTCACGGGCGAACCGGATCTGGTGCCGAAGCAGGATGGCGATACGCTGCTCTCGGGCAGCTTCTGTGTGACGGGCGATGCCTACTACCAGGCCGAGAAGGTCGGCGCTGAGAGCTTTGCCAACCAGCTGACCGAGACCGTGCGCGCCTTTCAGGCGGTCAAGACGCCGCTCCAGCAGCAGATCACCTTCGCGGTGCGGCTGGTCACCTTCATCGTCGCGCTGATGAGCGGGGTGATCTTGCTCCAGACGGTGATCGAGAGTTTTCCGCTGATCCGGATTGTGCAGGTCTCGGCGGTACTGAGCGGGCAGGTGCCGTATGGCTTGTTCTTCATGGTTGCGCTGGCCTACGCGGTCGGCGCGGCTGGGATCGCCAAACGCGGCGCGCTGGTGCAGCAGACCAACGCGGTCGAGTCGCTCAGCAATGTGAATGTCCTGTGCATGGACAAGACCGGCACGCTGACGGCCAACCGGCTGCTGTTTCACGCCGTGCAGCCGCTGGCCGATGTCGACGAGGCGATCCTGCGGCTGCGTCTCGGGATATTCGCGCGCAGCGCGAGCACCAGCAATACTACCAGCGAAGCGCTGGCGGCTGCCCTACCGGCCGAACAGCAGGCACCGGTGGACGAGATACCGTTCGCCTCGGCGCGTAAGTGGAGCGCGCTTGCATTTGGGTCGGAGCCCCAGCGCGGCGTGTATGCCCTTGGAGCGGTCGAAATGCTCGCGGCATTTCTGCCGCCGGATGCGGTGGCAGCCAATAGCGTGCTCGCGCGCCAGATGGCCGACTGGTCCGACCGCGGGCTACGGGTACTGCTGTTCGCTTACAATCCTGATGGCACGACCTTGCACGACGCCGATGGCGAGCCACACCTGCCACTCCTCACCCCTTTGGCGCTGGTCGCGCTCACCGACGAGCTGCGCCCGCGAGCCAAAGAGACCATTGCGGCGTTTGCCAACCTGGGCATCAAGCTCAAGATTATCTCCGGCGATAATCCCCAAACGGTGGCCGCACTGGCCAAGCAGGCCGGGCTGCCGGCCAACCTGCGCACGGCCACCGGCCCCGAACTGGCGCAGCTGTCGCCAGAGGTGTTCGACCAGATCGCGGCTGAAACGACCGTGTTCGGCCGGATCGCGCCGGAGCAGAAGGAGCAGATCGTCGCCTCGCTGATTCGACAGGGGAACTATGTTGCCATGATGGGCGATGGCGTGAACGACGCACTGTCGCTGAAGAAGGCCAAGCTCGGCATCGCCATGGAGAGCGGCAGCAATGTGACGCGCAATGTCGCCGATATGATCCTACTGAACGACTCATTCGCGGCGCTGCTACCGGCTTTGACGGAGGGCAAGCGCATCATCGGCGGGCTATCGATCTCGCTGTACTTGTTTCTGACTCGCGTGGTGACGTCGATGCTGATCATCATCGCGATCAGTATGATCGGGCTGGGCTTCCCGTATGAGCCGTCGCAGGTCGCCCTGACGCTCTTCACGGTTGGTATTCCGAGTTTGTTTCTGACCTGGTGGGCGCGACCCGAGTCTCCGCATCCGGATTTGCTGCGCCGGCTGCTGCGCTTTGTGCTGCCAGCAGCGATTGTGACCATGGTATTTGGGGTCGGCATCTACACATTTTTCTACAAATTTGTGCTCAAGGGTGTGAGCACCTATCACATTCCGCCCGACGCGGCGGCGCGCTGGGCGGCGTATACCGGGTTGACCTACGACACTGTGGGGTTTGGCCCGGCGGCGGCGACGATCGTCGCGCAGACGGCGCTCTCGACGTTTGTGTCATTCGCGGCCTTCGGCCTGATCCTGTTCCTAGAGCCGCCGTTCCGCTTCTTCACTGGCTGGGCGCCAGTGAGCCCGGATAAGCGCCCGGCCTTGCTGGCGCTGGCGCTGGCAATCATCTATGTCGTCGTGCTGGTCACACCGATCACGGCAAACTACTTTGGACTTGTTACACCGGGCGTGCGTGGACCGGAGATTAGGGTAATGCTCGTAACGGTGCCGCTCTGGTTCTTGAGCCTCCGCACGATCTGGCGGGCCAAGCTGTTCGATCGCTTGTTGACAGTCGGGGATAGTTCATAGCGACTGCCTCTGAGCAGGAGCGTGGAGTGATCATAAACGAGGAGGCGATGGTCGATGAGTGGGCAGCGACATGGCGATCATCTGGCACGAGGTGTGCCCGTGCAGCTCGGCGACGCGACACTCGCATCGCTCCGGCCAGTCGCGGTGCCTGCGGGCACCGTGCTCTTCCACGCAGGCGACGCCGACGATCGGCTGTACATCGTCCTCGAAGGCGAGGTGGCCCTGATCGAGGGCTTGGACTCACCGTCGGAGCGGCTGACATCCGTCCGCGGCCCCGGCGACCTGCTGGGTGAGCTCAGCATCTTCCAGCGCGAGCGCCCGCATCGCTTCACCGGCCGCGCCCGCGTCGACACCCAGGTGCTGGTGCTGCCGCGCGGCGACGTGGACGACGTGCTCCGCCGTGAGCCGCTGCTCGCCTACGAGCTTCTGCGTGTCGCGAGCACCCATCTGCACCGCACGCACCGGCGCGCGACCCACACGCTCGAGGCCAAGAATCAGGAACTGGCTGCTGCCTACGAGGCGCTCGAGCGCGCGCAGGCGCAGCTCCTCGCTCAGGAGCGGGTGCGGCATGAGTTGCGGCTGGCCCGCACGATCCAGGAGCAGATGCTGCCGGCAGCACTCCCGCGTACGCAAAACCTCGACATCGCCGCACGGATCGTGCCCGCGCATGAGGTCGGCGGCGACTTCTACGATGTGTTCTGGCTCGATGAAGTCACGCTTGGCCTCCTCATCGGGGATGTGTGTGGAAAAGGTATGCCGGCCGCGCTGTATATGGCGCAGACTCGCAGCCTCATCCGCGCGGCCGCGACGCCAGATGCCGCCCCTGCGACAGTGCTCCGTCAGGTCAACGCGCACCTGCGCGCGCTCACGACGGGTGAGATGTTCGCGACGGCCGTATACGCCACACTCGCCGTGCCGACGGGAGGCCTGACGATCGCTCGCGCGGGGCACGAGTACCCGATCCTTCGGACGGCGGCCGGTTCCGTGACTATCGGCACGCCGGGGACTGGCCAACCGCTCGGGCTCCTCCCGGATCCGACCATCGACGTCCAGGTGCACACGCTGGCGCCGGGTGAGACGCTCGTGCTGTTCACCGACGGCGTCACCGATATGCTCAGCCCGGACGAAGCCATGTTTGGTTCCGAGCGCCTCTGCGCCGCGATGCAGACGGCGGCTCAGGAGAGCGCCGATAGGATGTGTGATGACGTCGTCCACGCGCTCAGGGCCTTCCAGGGAAGTGCATCGCAGGCCGACGATATCACGCTCCTGGTGGTGCATCACGCCGCCGCCCCAGGATTGTTGACGATGCCACCCATCTCTTGACACCGGTGGCATAACGAATATTATACATATATCGTTATTTCACCTCCGCTGCTGCCGGCTGTGCTTGGTCGTGCGGAGGCATTGCGCCAGGAGGCAGACCTAATGGACACACCCAGCACGACCGTAGCCTCGTATATTCGCGATCTCTTCTTACCGCCGGATCCGCAGCTAGAGGCCGCGCTCCAGCGAGCAGCCGCGGCCGGTCTCCGCTCCATCCAGGTGCCGCCGGAACTTGGGCGTCTGCTCGGGATTCTCGTGCAGGCGACGGGAGCTCGGCGCGTGCTGGAGATCGGCACGCTTGGCGGATACAGTGCGATCCACCTTGCGGGCGCACTGCCGGCAGACGGGCGCCTGATCTCGCTGGAGCTCGACGAGCGACACGCACAGGTCGCGCGGGAAAACCTGTCGCACGCAGGATTGGCCGACCGGGCCGAAGTCCGCGTGGGCGCAGCGCTCGATCTCCTCCCGGCCCTCACCGCCGACGCGCCATTCGACCTGGCATTCATCGACGCCGATAAGGAGTCGTACCCGGCATAGTTCCTTTTCTCAGAGCGTTTCATAGTTGACTCTTGCGAAATGTAGCGAACTATAGCGTTTGATAGATCGCCACGCTCGAACAACCTCCACGCCTGGTACTCAGTTTGTCGGGGCAGTCCCGACCGGGTGAACTACAACACCCGCTTTCCCGTTGCCAAAGGCGTTCGGGATTGCTTTCCGAATGATGTTGTACGCGCCATTCACATCGGCATTGATCAGCCGGCCATCGCTGGCCCGGAACAGCCCGCGCTTGATGCGCTTGCCGGCGTACTGTGCGTGATGCTGGACTGGCTCATCATCGAGGAAGCTGCACTTGCTGGTGTGGCTTTCGTTCGTCAAAATGACCTGGATGCCCACTAGCTCGGCTTTGTAGGTCAGCATCTGGATAAAGCGGGCGTGTGGCACCTGGACGAAGTTTTGGTTGTTCCGCTTTCCAATGCTGATCTCCTGTTTCCAGCCGTCATTCTTGCCGATGATCAACGTTCCGATGCCCTCAGCAACCAGTAGATCGATAATCCGTCGGCTGTGGGTGTGCAGGTAGTGGTTAATCTGGCGCGTCCGCTTTGTGGTCAGCCGTTCCATCCGCTTGGTGCGTCCCGGCTGCCCGAGCTTGGCTTGCAGTTCGGCGCGGCGCTTGTTGTAGCCCTGGTTGATGTATTTAGCTGGGCGACCGTTAACCAGAACGGGCACGAAGCCCGGCTTGTTTGAAGTTATCGCTGCCAAGTTGTTCAACCCTACATCAATGCCGGCGATGAGCGCCGCATCTACGGCGGCTGGCTCGATCTCCTTCTCATAGACAACCTCCACCACATAGCACTGACCCTTCGGAACGATCCGCACCTGGGCGATGCGGGTTTGGCGCGTCTGTATGCGAATGTCCAGCCCTGACGGTACGATCACGCCCTGCTTCAAGGCCGGCTTGGAGAGCGCCTGAATGGTGTACACCAGCGCGTACCGACCTTCGGTCTTGTCCAGGTAGCGCGGCAGGTCGGGGCGCTTGCGGAACCTGGACGGGTCGGCCCGATATGCCTTCATCGCCGCGAAGAAGCCTTGCCAGTTCTTATCGAGCATCCTGAGCACCTGCTGGCTGACCTTGCGCGGAAGGGCTTGATATGCCTCGTGGCCCTTCATCTGGGCGTGAACGTTATAGTAATTCAGGTAATGGTTCTCATTGATGAATGACTGGCGCACGAGGTAGTTGGCGGCGTTGTAGAGGTTCTTGGCCGCGAAAGCTGCACGGTCTACTGCCTCAAAACGTGAATCGTTCCTGGTGAGGATGTGCTGTTCCACCAGTTGCATGGTTCTGCCCTTTTGCCGGGTGTGGATGCTTCCTTGAGTGATTATAGCACAAGTGTGCGTCCAACAATCGGCTTGCGTAGCGCAAGAGAACGCTACGCTCGTCCGGAAAAGGTGCCATAAAACGCTATAAAACTCTAGATTTCGCTACATTTTTTGAAACCTGTTTCAATACCTCGGGTGGTGTATACGACACGTTCGGCCGGGCGGGATGATCGTCGCCGACAACGTCCTGTCCCGTCAGCGCTGGGGTTCGAGGATGGCTTCGCCGTCCCCGCAGAGCACGACAGACGCCGCGTACGTGCCCGCGGCTGCGCGAACCGGTCGGCTTGACACGTACCTTGACAAGGTGTATACTTCGCGTCAACATGATTGTCAACAATTATGTTGACAAATGACAGTGAATACGGTTGCCCGCTCTACATCAGGAGCAGGCGGGATCAGGAGCAACGCCGTGGCACACGTCGACGAGCCAATCTACGATGTCGCCCATCTCTCGCACATCGAGTACGGCATCCCGATCGAGAACGGCCCCGGCAAGCACCCGATCGGGCAGACCTTCTTCATCTACGTTTACGAGCCGGGCGGCAACCGGGTCGAACTGTGTGCCGGGGGCTACCAGATTGTCGCGCCGGACTGGCAGCCGGTGCGCTGGACCGAGGCGGAGCGTGCCCGCGGCCAGGCGTGGGGCGCGTCGACGGTAGCGAGCTTCCACACCTACGGGACGCCCGTGCTGGACGAGCTCCCTTCTGTGCAGGAGGGTCGATAATCGGTGTAGGGCTGAAAGCCCTACACACTTGATAGATAGGAACCCGCCGCAAACCGCGCCGATGGGCGGCAGCGGATAAGGCGGGTTTCTGAGAGGGTTTAGCACTTGCAAAACGTGTCCCAATGCGGTATAATCAGCATATCGAAACACCTGTGCGATAATATAACTATGATCCGTACGCACATCGTTCCATGCGCTCTGCCCAAGACCGTTGCTGACGCCCTCAATCGCGCCAGCGGCGCAGTCTACACGCGCACGCTTGTCACCCACTACCGGGTGTATCGGAAGCGTGGCAAACGCACCCGTCACTGGTTGTCGCAATTCGCTGGGATGCGACTCAACGATTACCTCACTCGCGACCAGCCCCCTCTGCTGCATGCCCATAGTATCGATGCGGCTCAAGAAGGCTTTTACAAGGCCTGCAAGACCGCCAAGGCCAATCGTGAGCAGGGAGCCAAATTTCCGCATAAGCGCAAGCAGTGGCGCACGACGATCTGGAAGTCGAGCGCTATCCGTCGCCAGGGTGATACCCTCCTGCTCTCCTTGGCCAGAGGTCGCTCACCGATCACCCTTCCACTACCACTCCATCTGCACGATGTCCTACGCGTGCTGGAGGTTCGCCTGATGTGGGATCGCTGCTCCCGACATTACACTTGGCACCTGGTGGTTGAGAACGGTAAACAGCCGAAGGAAGCACAGGGCACCGCAACCATGGCGGTCGACTTAGGCGAAATCCACCCGGCGACCATCACGGATGGGCAGATTGCCGTGGTGGTTTCCTGCCGCGAGTTGCGCGCCAAACGCCAGTACACCGCCAAGCGGCTCGCTTCGCTCCAGTCGCGTCAGAACCACTGTCGCAAGAAATCGCGCCAGTGGTGGAGACTGCAACGGTGCAAAAACCGCTTTCGGGCCAAACAGCAGCGACGCATTCGCGATATGGAGCACAAGATCAGCCGCAGTGTGGTCGAGTATGCCGTCGAGCAGCAGGCCGGCACGCTTGCGATTGGCGACGTGCGCGACGTGGCCGATCAGACCAACAAGGGCGCGGCGGTAAATCAGAAGCTCAGCACGTGGCGCCACGGGAAGCTGCGCGCCTACCTGACCTACAAGGCAGACGCGGAAGGCATGGCAGTCGTACTGGTCGACGAGCGCTATACCTCTCAGACCTGTCCACAGTGCGGATGTCGGCACAAGCCACGCGGCAGGGTCTACACCTGTGGTCGGTGTGGTTTCGGCGGGCACCGTGATGTGGTCGGGGCGGCCAATATCCTCAGTCGTCATCTGTATAGCGACGTGGGGAAGGTGCTGCCGCCACCGGGCATCAAGTATCGTCACCCGATTCGATCGGGAAAGCGTAGTTGCCCCGACACGGGCCGGCTCGCAAGAGCCGTGGCTTGCGGGTCGCCGCAAGAAGCTGCACGGCATTAGCCGTCGCAGAGTGTCACACGAGGATGACCATGGGCTTACCTTCCGAGCGCGGCACCGAGGCCGACGAGGGCTACGAGCGCCTCTACCAGGCGATCCTCCGCGGCGACTTTCAGCCGAACGAGCGCCTGATTGAATTGGACTTGGCACAGCTGTACAACGTCGGACGTGCAGCCATCCGCACCACCCTGGCGCGCCTTGAGCAGGATGGTCTCGTCGAGCGCGAGCCAAACCGCGGCGCGCGGGTGCGGGCGATCTCTGAGGAGGAGGCCGTCGAGACGCTCGAGGCGCGGGCCGTCCTCGAGGGCCTGGCGGCCCGCTATGCGGCGCGGAATGTCACCGATGCCGATATCGCCGACTTGCGCGCGATTGTCGGCGAGATGGAGGCGCGCCTGGCCGAGGGCGACCTGCTGGGGATCTCCGAGGGGAACACCCGCCTTCACAGCCGCCTGCTGCAGATCGCGAACAACAAGACCGTGGCGCGCCTGATCGAGCGCCTGCACGCCCAGCATATTCGGTCGCAGTTTCGCCTCATTCTTGTGCCGGGCCGCCCGCCGCGCTCCGTGGCAGAGCACCGGGCGATTGTCGAGGCCGTTGCCTCGCGCGACCCCGCCGCCGCCGAGGCGGCGATGCGCAGCCACCTGGCCAACACCGTCGAGACTTTACGCACGCTCACCGGCTCACGTCAGCTGCTGTTGCGGTAGAGGTTGCACCACCTGCCGCAATAACAAGTTATCACATATATTATCAACAATATTGTCAACGTTATTGTTGGCAAAACAACGGTTATGGAGGTCAAGTAGGAGCCCGGCGGGTGTGGTGGAGCACACTCCACCACACCCGCCACGCAACGCAGCCTGCTCAATGGAGATTCGCACCGGATACAGCGAGGTACCCATATGGGCTCGATCCGTTGCGCTTCGCGTCCTGGGGCGAGTCGGCGGGTGGTCACCTGGCGGCGATGCTGGGCACGGTCGGCCACGAACGCAACTTTGAGGTGGGCGAGCACCTCGATCAATCTAGCCGCGTCCAGGCGGTGCTCGATTTCTTCGGGCCGACCGACTTCCTGCAGATGGACGCCCAGCGGCTGCCGGACGGCCAGATTCATGATGTGCCGGACTCGCCCGAGTCGCAGCTGGTCGGCGGCCCGATCCGGGAGCGGCCCGCCGGGGTGGCACGCGCCAACCCCGTGACCTACGTGACCCCCGAGGCGCCGCCGTTTCTGATCGTCCACGGCGACCGCGATCCGCTCGTGCCTTATGGGCAGAGTGTGCTGCTGGTGGACGCGCTGGAGGCAGCCGGCGTGCCCGTCACCTTCTACACCGTCGTCGGGGCAGGGCACGGGGGCTTCGACGACCCGCAGATCAAATCCCTGGTGCATACCTTCCTCGCCACCCATCTTATGTATAGTGGACCCAGATTCTTGGGTCCACCTTAAGTAGCTCTAGGCGCCAAAGGAAGGATTCGTATTATCGCCAGATGGTGATGACAGGAAACCATGCACGCGTCATCAACAGCTTACACCTCTTTTACGCACGGGCTCGTCGCCGCTCTGCTCGCCACGCGCCATTCGGGTTTCTGGTATACTGGTATGCGTTATCGAGCCCTATCAATCTACCAGCCTTGATGCGGAGGCCCCGTGAGCGCATCACCCTCTCTCATCGGCACAACCCTTGATGCCTACCAGATTCATGCCCTGCTCGGCAGCGGAGGCATGGCCACCATCTACCGTGGCTCCGACGTGAATCTGCATCGCTCGGTGGCGGTCAAGGTGCTGTCTACTACGCTTGACGCCGACTCATCCTACGTCGCTCACTTCCGCCAGGAGGCGCGGCTAATTGCCAGTCTACGCCATGCGCATATCGCGCAGGTGTATGCGTTTGGCGAGCACGCCGGCACCTCCTACACGATCCAGGAGTTGCTGCCCGGATCGACCCTTGAGCAGCGGCTCAAAGACTTGGCCGATCGTCACGAACACATGCCGCAGCAGGATGTGACCGCGATTATTACGCAGCTTGCCAGCGCCCTGGATGCCGCGCATACCATAGCTGCTGATCAGTGGTACGCAGCGGCACGATCGCGCCCGAAATACTACGGCAGGCGCTGACCCGCGGCGATGCGATCGCGCGTAGCGCCGGCTTGACGCTGCCTTTCTCGGTGACGCCTGGATAAACCGGTGGTCAGCAGCGTGTGTCATGCTGCGGCCACCCAATGCACTATTGCGCTCGCTATGCGCAGTGCGTGTGAAAAACGTATGCACGACCTTGATCAGCTAGAGCAGGGCCAGGCGGCGCTGGCGATCTACCGCCGCACCTTGGCTTATTGCCTCGACGAGCAGGCGAAATTTGGCGCACGCTACCTTCTGCCCAGCCTCACTCAGAGCATGGTGGAAGCGCGCGAGAATATTCGGCACATTAAAGCGCGCTTGCGCGCGCGTGGTATCGCGGTGGCCGATTGGCCGAACGACGGATCAGTTCTCCCACTTGAGAACAAGGAATCCCTGGATCCATCTGCGGTGTCCCCCGGCGAACTGCCAAAAACAGGCACCGCGCCGCATGCTCCGCATTCATCAGCGCCATCCAGCGAGTTACAGTTGGACGCTGGTGTTCCAGTTGACTCGATCGAAGATCCAGGTCAAGAACGGGAAGCCGGGGATAGCTGCGAGGGACGCCCAACCATCGCGATGTCCGCAGTTCCGTCAGTCCCCGCACCGGCGCCATGGGACGAACCGCAGTCGGCAGCCATCCCTGTCCTTTCCGGCTATGCCATGCACGAGCTTGTGGCCCAGGCCTCGCAGGTGAGCGTATACCACGGTACCGAGCTGCGCTTCAACCGCCCAGTTCTCGTGCATGTTCTGCAAGTGACGGACGAAACCGTGGCGCACCGCTTCGATAGCATCCGGCATGTAATGATGCAGCTGAGGCACCCAAACCTACTGCCGATACTGGAAATAGGGCGTGACGAACGGCTCGGCACGTATCTGGTCACGCAGTATGTCGAGGCACGCTCACTCCAGGATGTGCTGACGCACAGTCCACTCGATCCGCTGTTGGCGCTGCGTGTATGTGGCCAGATCGGCGCAGCGCTGGACGCGTTGCATGCCCACGGCGTGGTTCACGGGAATGTCCAGCCGGCGCTGATCCTCGTGACCTCGGACGGTCGTGCGTATCTGGCGGGCTTGCCGCTAGTGGTTCCCGTAGACGCTGCAGATCTCGTCAGCTCCACGGTATCGAACGACGCGACGATCGAAACACCGCTTGCGCTGCCGATCACGCCTGCTCTCCCTACGCCCACAGACGATCTGGCTGGGCTTGGCATGCTCCTCTACCAGATGCTGCGCGGCGAACCACCCGCGCATGATCAGGACGACACACTACCTGCGACATCAGACCCAACCCTTGCCGGCGTTGACCTAGTAATCCGTGCGCTTCGCACACCAGGCTCCACCCAGCGCTATGCCAGTGCCGAGCAGGCCATTGCCACGATCCGCCAGGCATTTCCGCAGCAGGTGGTTGAGCTGGCGGACTACCTGCAGGCCGCAAGCTGGCATCCGGCGGCGCGCTGGCTCGAGAATCCGTTGGAAGCGGCGCTCGGCGATCTGCTCGCGGAAGAGTTTCTCACCCGCAGTCGCGCGCGCGCCAACGCGCTGCACCGTGTTGGCGCGATCCCGCAGCTACTCGAACAGCGGCGCGCACGACACTGGTTGCGCCGCGCGCTGCCGGGTCAGAGCATTCAACCTGATCAGATTGTCAGCTACAACCTCTATTGCTACGAGCTGCGCATCCAGTACGAGACGCGTGCGGCTCCACAGACCCGCGAGCAAGTGATTGGCGACAGGATGAGCGTCACCGAGCGAACCTCCCCGGATCTCTGGATGATCACGGTTCCCTACGTGGAGCCCTTCGTGGATGTGCTGCCTGAGCAGCTGAGCACGGCATATGTCACTGCCTGTGAGGCGTGCCGGAGTATGACCGAGGTGATCTGTTCAGCTTGTGCAGGCAAGAGTGTGATCGAGCGGGCGCGCCTTATCACGTACTATGACGGGACGACGAGCACCACGACGGGTCGGGAACCCTGCCCAGCCTGTCATGGACATGGTCGGCTCCGCTGCGTACGCTGCGAGGGCATCGGCCAGCTCCGCTACGAGCAAACCTTTACCTGGTCGCGGCGGGGGCGGATCTACTTCAATGAGGACGATTTGAGCGGCCTCCAGCGTCACACCGTCGCGCGGCACGCCCAGCAGATCTTTCGCAGCGCGATCGAGCCCTACGACCCGCGCTGGTACCAGACCACGCCGCTCCGAGAGCTGTTCGCGGCGGCGGTAGGTGGGGGCGGGCCGGACAGCCGGCCCGTCGCGGCCGAGTTCATCATTCGCAGTGTCCCGATCACCGAAGTCGACTATGTGGCTGGCAGGCGCATCCGAAGCATCATGCTGATCGGATTCGAGAACGAGCTGTATGCCGGCTGATCGCCCGATGCGCCAGCACAGCGCCAGTGCCACCACGAAGTTGCTCAGCAGTGATCCGATTTACGCCTTCTCGCGACACACTTTATAACAGGCGAGGAGGTTGCTGACAATGAGTTTGCGCATGATACTGCTCCTTCTTGACGTTGTTCTATCTGCAAGCGTATATTGGGCCGACTTTCGGATTAGTCCATGTAGGTGCGCAGGCGATCATAGATGCCGCCGGGGTAATCTGGCACCTCGAAGAGCGCGCTTACGACCGCAACCTCCAGCTCAGTCTCTTCGCGCACCTCGCGCTGGACGCATGCCTCCGCACTTTCGCCGGCTTCGCGCCCACCACCCGGCAGCAGCCAGAACGTGGCCCCACTGTCCCGGTCGACAACCTTCAAGAGCAGCACCTGATCCGCGTGAATGATCGCGGCCTGGTAGCGCACATCGCGCCGCAACATTGGTTCCTCCTGAGCGCTTCGGTGCCACTATAGCTGTGAGCGAAGAAGTTGATCCACGCGCTTTGGAGTCCGGCAGCCATGCTGTTGGGCGGCGGCAGCATGGCTGCCGGACTCCAAAGGATCAACTCCTTTGCTCGGCGCTGTAGAGAGCGCGGTGCCGCTAGCGACACGATGCGCGATTCCTCAAAACCTGGCCTAGTATAGCCCAAGTGACGCCGCCCCACATCAGACCGCAGGTGCAGCCGTGGGTACGCTTCAGCCCATTCTATCCACACAACGCGATACCGGTACCATGGCACGATGTCATCACACCTTCGAAGCACGCGCCCATGCGGCCGCTCCGCAGAGCTGACTAGGGAGTTCCGGTAGTAGACCAACGTGCTACACTATGTACACGACCAGAGCGAGCCGGGAACGACCCATGACCAGCATGCGCACCATTATCCATCTCGATCTCGATGCCTTCTTCTGTGCGGTCGAGGAGCAGCGCGACCCAGCCCTACGTGGCAGGCCATTCGCGGTAGGCGGGCGACCGGACAGCCGGGGTGTGGTCACATCGGCCTCCTACATGGCGCGGAAGTTCGGCGTGCACTCGGCCATGCCGATGGCCCAGGCGGCACGGCTCTGCCCAGATCTGCGCGTGGTTCCACCGAACTTCGCGGCCTATCGTGCCGCCTCACAGCAGGTCATGGCGCGGCTGCACGCGCTCACGCCGCTGGTCGAGCAGATCTCGATCGACGAGGCGTTTCTCGACGTGACCGCACTCGACGAGCCGGGCGATATCCTGGCCGCACAGCTCCAGACGACCATCCGGGATGAGCTTGCGCTCTCGTGCTCGCTGGGCGTCGCAACCAACAAGCTCGTCGCCAAGGTCGCCACTGATGTTGGGAAGAGCCTGGTGCGCAGCGGTAAGATGCCGCAGGCGATCTGCGTCGTGCCACCTGGCGACGAGGCGACGTTTCTCGCGCCACTGCCCGCCACGGCGCTCTGGGGCGTCGGACCCAGAACTGCCGAGCGGCTGGCGGAGCTCGGCATCCACACGATTGGTGATATTGCCGCCTGGCCTGCCGCTGACCTGGCGCGGCGCTTCGGGCAGCATGGCGAAGACCTGGCCCGCCGGGCACGCGGTAGCGATGATCGACCGATTGTCACCGAGCGCGCCGCCAAGTCAATCTCACAGGAGACCACCTTCGCCCGTGATGTGACCGACCGCGCAACACTGGAGCGCACGCTGCGCGAGCAGGCCGCCGAGATTGCGCAGAAGCTACGGCGTAATGACCTGGCAGGTTCAACCGTGAAGCTCAAGATCCGCTGGCCCGACTTCAGCACGCCGACACGACAATTGACGCTGCCGCAGCCGACCGATGAGCCAGAGGCAATCACGGAGGCAGCCCTGCGGCTATTCCAGCAGATCTGGCCACATGGGCAGGCGGTGCGGCTGATCGGTGTGGGTGTGAGTGGCCTGGGATCGCCGCCGCGCCAGCTCAGTCTGTGGGATGCGCCAATAGCGCTAACTCCTGAGGAGCAGGCACGCCAGCAGCGCGTGGTGACGGCGCTGGCGGCAATCCAGGCGCGATTCGGCGTAGGAGCAATCCGGCGCGCAAGCGAGCTGGGTGAGCCATGAAGCACCGCTCACGCAGGCGCTGACTGCTCGACGAGTCGCTGCAAGGCCGGGTCGAGATCGGGCGTCTGGGGCAAGGTGATGCGAAATGCGTCTTGCAGCGTTGCCCGCAATTCGGCAACGGTTGTCAGGACGCGCCGCTCCGTATCACCATGCAGATGGTGGATCGCAAGCTGGTTGTTGCGCAGCGCATAGCGGCGATCTGCATCCGGTCGGGCCGCCATCAGGCCGGTCACAAAGTGGGAGCCAGGGTGATTAGAGAGGTACCAGCTGGTCACTTCATAGTCGGGCAGGTGCTGCTCCTGAAGGTCAAAGCGATAGAGTGACTTCCAGATCGGACCGATCTGCGCCTGCATCAGGTAACCGTCGTCGTCCGCAATGATCCGAAAAGGCTCGTGGGGTGTCGGCTGCTCGCGGTCGGGGATCAGGGCCAGCGGTGCGGTCAGGGTCAGCCCGCCAAAGCCAACATCGGCAAGATACGCCTGTCCATCGAGAGCGACACGCAGCAGCATATGGCCGCGCGCCGTGATAACCTCGTCGGGCACGTTCCAGCGAACCCGCGCAGCCAGCCCGCTCACCTGGAACCCCAGGGCGAGCAAGACTGCCCGCAGGAGTAGGTTCTGCTCGAAGCAATAGCCGCCCCGGCCATGGTGGATAAGCTTGTCCTGGAGCGACGCGAGATCGAGGCGCACGGGCTGGCGCAGCAGCGGCGTGAGATTCTCGAAGGGAATCATGGTCGCATGCCGGACATGGATGGCCCGCAACGTCGCGAGCGTTGGCGTGCGCTCGCCGTCGTAGTCAATGCGCTGAAAATAAGCGTCGAGATCGATACGGGTCTCCGCAAGCGGGTGCGTCATAGGATACTCACATTTGGCCGAATACAAAAAGAATCGGGCTGGACATGTCCGCAAGAGTATACGTCGAATGCACATATGGCGGATCGCTCCATGGACGGATCTGATTCTGCACAAAGGGACAGGGAGAGCAGATCCGGTGGCGCCGCCAGCGATAGCACAGCGCTCGAGGGTTGTAAAGCGATTCTCGAGCGCACCCACGAAAGCATTGTGGTCGCACCCATTTTGGATCGAGCAAGTTAAGGAGCTCAACGTTTATATGCGAGCAGCGCTCATGACGGCGCCGAGGTGCTGGCGCGGCTTAGCCAACTTGTTGTCGCGCCCGTGCTAGCGTATACTTGTCGAAAGCGAAATGCAAGCACCTCGGCGAGAGCCGGGCGTTCCTCAAGCGCATCGGTATCACGGGCGAGATTGTCTGGACACCCGGCCATTCCGATGACAGCGTGACGCTCGTTCTGGACGAAGGCGCCGTCTTTACGGGTGACCTGCCGCCGCCAGGTTTCGTCGATGAGCGCGCCAGCGACAGCGTCCAACAAAGCTGGGAAAGGCTCCGATCATTGCACGCTACCACGATCTACCCTGGCCATGGGCCGGTACGACCAATGCCCCCTGCGCCTGCGCTGGCCACCTGAACCAAGCTATGCTCTCCACCACGGCAGCGCGATACTATACCGGGAGCGTTCGCACGGCATGGACACAAGCTACTTCAGCCAGGGGCTTTCCGCGGTGCGCTGCGAATGGGCAGCGCACGGCATTACCACGCTCGGGCCAGACAGTGATGTCATCGTCATTGTGGATGTGCTCTCGTTTTCGACCTGTGTGGATGTGGCGGTTGGGAATGGTGCGCTCGTGTACCCCTATCGTTGGCACGATCACTCGGCCGAACAGTTTGCCGCTGCGCGACACGCGCTGCTCGCACACGCCCGCCAGCGCGATTCTGCGGGGTACTCCCTCTCTCCTGCATCTCTGCGTACCATTCCGGCTGGCACCGGCCTGGTCTTGCCATCCCCGAATGGGGCCACGCTGAGTCAGGCCACCGGAACCATCCCGACGATCGCTGGGTGCCTCCGCAATGCGTGTGCGGTCGCGCACATGGCCCGGAAGATCGGGGAACGCATCAGCATCATCCCGGCTGGTGAGCGCTGGTCGGACGGAAGTCTCCGGCCGGCAATCGAAGATTGGCTTGGCGCAGGCGCGATCATTGCGCATCTCAGCGGAACGCGATCGCCAGAGGCGGAGCTGGCCTATCGCGCCTTTCTGGATGCCCAGTCTGATCTCGTGCGGTACCTGACCGAGTGCAGCTCCGGGCGCGAGCTATGCGGACGTGGGTTTCCCGAGGATGTCCTTATCGCAGCGGCGCTGAATGTGAGCGATTGTGTACCGCTCTTACGCGAAGGCGCTTACCAGCGACAGACGTGACGGCTACGCGGTGCGGTTGCAGCAAGGCGATGCTGATCGCATACGGATACGCAGTGGCTCCATGATGGCCGTGGGCACATTCGGCAGACGCTGATCGCTCGCTGTCGGTTTACGATGCAGGGCGGCCTTACTACTCCTAAGTTCGGCGGCTGCGCGCGGCTCGGCTGCGTGTCATAATAGAGACAACACATTTCCAATTCGCTCGTCATTCATTCTCGCTACGCTTCCAGCGGCGGGTGAGCTTATTCGTTGGGCGGCGTGTATTCGCTTTGCATCGGATTCAGCCATCAAACTGGCTGTAATCAACCGTAGGAGAAAGCATGTATGGCAACGCTAACCGAAGACATGAAGCGGGTCATTCGCGAACAACGGCTTGGCTATGTGGCCACTGTCTGTCCAGATGGAACTCCCAATGTATCTCCAAAAGGGACAACAACTGTGTGGGACGATGACCACTTAGTTTTTGCTGACATTCGCTCCCCAAGAACGATTGCGAATCTGAAACAGAATCCTTCAATCGAGATAAATGTTGTTGACTGGTTCACTCGCAAGGGATACCGCTTTAAGGGCATCGCTACAGTGATTGAATCTGGTTCGCTATTTGACGAACTCGTTTCATTCTACGAGCAACAAGGGCTATTTGACGCTCCGCGCCGAATCCAAACTATCGTAATGGTCAAAGTTCAAAGGGCTTTACCGCTTATTTCGCCCGCATATGATCGTGATGTCACGGAAGACCAAGTGCGAACTCAATGGGAAGACTACTATCAGCAAATACGACAGAAAAGGATTCTCGCAGATGATTTTCGTGATGTCGATGGCGGCGAGCTGATCCAGCAATGACCGATCCCGATTTTGGCTGAGCGCGTTGTTCGCGTCGTTTGCCGATCTGCGCGTATAATACCGGAGAGCCGAACGATCGCCACTGAAGGTGGAACAAGGAAACCGTGATGCCAGACAATGTGCAGTATGCGGAGCTGCTACCGCACGAGTTTCGCGCGCGCCTGGCTGATTGCCCGGTCGGCTATCTGCCACTCGGCACACTAGAGTGGCATGGCGAGCATTGCGCGCTGGGCACCGACGCGCTGATCGCCGCTGGCCTGTTCGTGCAGGCGGCCCAAGCCTTCGGTGGCATCGTGTTCCCGCCACTGTTCCTCGGCCCTGATCGCACCCAAGCTGAACCGAATCATTCCTTGCTGATCGGGATGGACTACGCCGAGACGACCACGCCCCCCAGGCAGCTCGACGGGAGCTGCTACTGGGTGCCCGAAGGGATCTTTTTGCTCCTATGTGAGAGCATCATCGGCCAGGCCAAGCGCGCCGGCTTCACGGCGCTGATCGCCGATGGGCACGGCCCGTCACGCTGGGCCTGGGGCCGGAATGTCGATGCATGGGAGGCGCGGTACGACATCCGGCTGATCAGCGTCGAGCGCGACCTGCCGGGCTGGCGGAGCCAGATCGACCACGCGGCCAAGAACGAGACCGCGCTGATGCTCGCGCTGCGCCCCGATCTGGTCGATCTCGCGCGGCTGCCCGCCGATCGCGCGATCTGGCCGCAGGGGGTGGGCGGCGAGGATCCACGCGACGCAACCGCAGATCATGGCCGGGCCTGTATCGATGCCTGTCTGGCACTGCTGGAGGCGCGCCTCCAGGCGCTCGGCGTTCGCCTGGCAAGCTAATCGGTCGACGGCACGGCACCAGGAGCATCGGCAATGACGATCCCGCGCCTTTTCGGCCCATACGGCAGCGCCGCGCTGGCCCAGATTGACACGCTGGCGGCCTATGGCGCAAATGCCTGCTGGTTCCATATGTTCGACGATGCTGCGTTCGAGACCTGCGCGCGCCACAGCATCGCCGCCTGCGTCGAGTTCAAGACCTTCCGTGCGGATTTCGACACCCACCCCGAGCTGATCCCAATCGGCGTGGATGGCACGCCCATCCGCTATGGCGCCCTGGTGCAGGGCGTGTGCCTCTCACAGCAAGCGTTTCTTGCGCAGATCGAGTCCGACCTCCGCGCGGGCATCCAGATCTATCGGCCGACCGGTATCTGGCTCGATTATCTAACCTACGCGGGCTGGTTCGAGGTGCCCGACCCCGACCTTCAGGAGAGCTGCTTCTGCCGGGCCTGCATTGCCACGTTCTGCGAGCACACCGGCATCGATGCGCCGACGCCCCCCGAGATTCTGGCCCGACACAGTGCGGCATGGATGCACTATAAGTGCGCGCGGATCGCCGCTTTCGCCGCACACTACGCACAGATCATTCGCACCGCGCTGCCAGGCTGCGTCATAGGCGCATATATGTGCCCATGGACGCCCGAGGAGTTCGAGGGCGCGCTGACCCGCATCTTCGGCCAGGATTATGGCATGCTTGCGCCGGCGATCGATCTGTTCACCCCACTGATCTACGGCACGAAGAGCGGCCGACCCGCAACGTGGGGGCGCGCGTTCCTTGAGCAAGCGCCGGCGTTCGTGCCATCGGATCGCACGGTGCAGCTGATCCTCGACGCGCGCGATGGGCCGGAGAGTCTGATCGCCACCGCCGCCGCAGCGCGGCCAAGCTGGGGGTTGCAAATCTTCGATGGCGCCCGCGTCTTTGCCGACGCCGCCTTCGCGCGGGTCTTCCAAACGGCGGTGGCTCGCATCATCGAGAAAGGCCTATGATGCCTGATTCACTAGCACGCCTCCAGAGTATGCAGTTGCCCGCAGCGCCGGATCATCTGGCCCCGGATGGGTCGGCGATTCGGAGCCTGCTCGCGGTGCAGGGCGGCAGCCTGGCCTACTGCACGTTGCCCGCCGGCACGGTCTCGAAGGCGGTCGTCCACCAGACTGTTGAGGAGATCTGGTATTGTGTGGCGGGCATGGGCCAGGTGTGGCGGCGCGGGCCAGAGGAAGCGCTAATAACCGATCTCACACCCGGAACATGTATCACCATACCAGTCGGCGCCCACTTCCAGTTTCGCACGAGTGGCGCGGACGAATTGCACCTGCTCATTGCGACCATGCCGCCCTGGCCGGGCGCGCACGAGGCGCTGCCCGTTGCGGGGTATTGGGAATACACATAATGGCGGTAGATTCTGGAAACGCTGATCGCCTGGTTGACACCGGCACCCGCGTCCGACGCACGTGAGAGGAGCACGCATGATCGCACACCGCCGCCAACACCGCATCACCTTCGGCCTTGCGGGCATCTATAACATGCTCTGGGGGCTGTACGCGGCCTATGATCCACAGTGGCTCTTCCGCTTTGCAGGGCTCCCCGAACAGAACTATCCGCAGATGTTCGCGTGCTTGGGCATGGTCGTGGGCTTGTATGGCATCATCTACCTGGAAGTCGCGCGGGTGCCCGAACGCGGCTGGCTGCTGGCGGCCGTTGGGCTGCTTGGAAAAATCCTCGGGCCAGTTGGGTTAGCGATTCTGATCCTCACCGGCCAATGGCCGTTCGCCACGATCATCCTCTGTCTGACGAACGATCTGATCTGGTGGATTCCCTTTACGCGCTACCTGATCGATGCATGGCCATGGTTTCATAACGATGTCGGGCAGGATCTTCAGCGGCTTCGGCATGCGCGATCCACCGATGCTGGCTGACCCGCCATTTCTATAAACCCTCGCCTGGTACGGGCTCGGTCAGGGTCTTGGGCGCAAGCTCGAAGCCAAGCGTGGCCGCTTTCCGCATATGAGCCAGATTATGCACACTTATAGCTGCGAGCAAAGGTATTGATCTACGCACTTTGGAGTACGGCAGCCATGCTGCCGAGGCGCGGCAGCATGGCTGCCGTACTCCAAAGGATCACTGTATCTGCCCAGCGCTATTGGGCGACTTGCCTCTGGCGCCAACCGATGGTTGCAACAGGGACACGCGCCCAGTACAATGGGCCTGTTGCGCCACGCTGCGCCGGTGATCCTTGACAGCCGCCTGCGAGAGAGTGATAGCTATGCCGATCTCCATTCCTGAGCTGGCCCTGGTGGTGCTGGTTGGCCCGTCCGGCGCTGGCAAGAGCACCTTCGCCCGCACGCACTTCAAGCCCACCGAAGTCCTCTCTTCGGACTTCTGCCGTGGCCTGGTCTCGGATGATGAGAATGACCAGTCGGCGACCAGCGAGGCCTTCGACCTGCTGCACTACATCGCGCGCAAACGCCTGGCTGCCGGTCGCCTGACGGTGATTGACGCCACCAACGTGCAGCCGGAGGCGCGCAGGCCGCTGATCGCGCTGGCGCGCGAGTTCCATGTGCTGGCGGTGGCAATTGTCTTCGATCTGCCGGAGCGGCTCTGCCAGGAGCGCAACCGCGCGCGGCCCGACCGCGACTTCGGCCCGCACGTCATTCGTCGCCAGCTCCAAGATCTGCGCCGCTCGCTGCGCGGGCTGGAGCGCGAGGGCTTCCGCTACGTCTTCACACTGGAGACGCCGGAGCAGGTCGAGTCCGCCAGTATTACCCGTACACGGCTCTGGACGGATCGCCGCGACCGGCACGGCCCGTTCGACATCATCGGCGACATTCACGGCTGCGCCGATGAGCTGCGCGAGCTGCTGGATCGGCTGGGCTACCGCCCGCTCACATCGGACGATACTATGCGGCCCGATGGCGCATATATCCACCCAGAAGGCCGCACGGCCGTCTTTCTCGGCGATCTGGTGGATCGCGGGCCGAACGTGCCAGGTGTGCTGCGTCTGGTGATGGCGATGGTCGCGGCCGAAAGCGCGCTGGCGGTGCCGGGCAACCACGATGTCAAGCTGGTCAAGAAGCTGCGCGGGCGCGATGTGCAGATCACGCACGGCCTGGCCGAGTCGCTGGCACAGCTTGAGGCCGAGCCGCCGGAGTTCCGCCAGCAGGTCGCGACCTTTCTCGACGGGCTGATAAGTCACTACGTACTCGACGCTGGCAAGCTGGTGGTGGCGCACGCCGGGATGCGCCAGGAGCTGCAAGGGCGCTCATCCGCCAAGGTGCGCGACTTCGCGCTCTACGGCGAGACAACGGGCGAGACCGACGAGTTCGGCCTGCCCATCCGCTACAACTGGGCCGCCGAGTATCGCGGCAAGGCCATGGTCGTCTATGGGCATACGCCAGTGCCCACGACAGAGTGGCTCAACAACACGATCTACATCGACACCGGCTGCGTCTTTGGTGGGCAGCTGACTGCGCTACGCTATCCGGAGCGCGAGCTGGTCGCGGTGCCGGCCCGCCAGGTCTATGCCGCGCCGGTCAAGCCGCTCCAGGTACCCGCCCCGACGCTCAGCGCCCAGCAGCAGCACGACGATCTGCTCGATATTGAGGATGTGATCGGCAAGCGCATCGTCGAGACCCGGTTGCATGGTCGCATCACCGTGCGCGAGGAGCAGGCGATCGCCGCGCTGGAGGTGATGAGCCGCTTTGCTGCCAACCCGAAGTGGCTGGTCTACCTGCCGCCGACGATGTCGCCCTCCGAGACCAGCGCGCGGCCGGGGCTGCTGGAGCACCCTGCCGAGGCCTTCGGCTACTTCCGCAATCAGGGCGGCGCGCGCGTGATGTGCCAGGAGAAGCATATGGGCAGCCGCGCCGTCGCGGTGGTCTGCCGCGACGAGGCGGCGGCGCGGCGGCGCTTCGGCGTCGCCGGTGAGGGCATCGGCATTGTCTACACCCGTACCGGGCGGCGCTTCTTTGACCCTTCGACAAGCTCAGGGCAGGCTTCTACGCTGGAGCAGGCCCTGCTGGCGCGCGTGCGCGATGCCGCCACGCGCGCCGATCTCTGGCAGGAGCTCAGCACCGACTGGCTGCTGCTCGACTGCGAGCTGATGCCCTGGAGCGCCAAGGCGCAGGAGCTGCTGCGCAGCCAGTACGCCGCGGTTGGCGCCGCGAGCCAGGCGGTCTTTGCACCCGCGCTCAGCGCGCTCGATCAGGCGGCCGCGCTTGGCACCGATGTGAGCGCACTGCGTGCCTGGTATGGCGAGCGCGCGACGATGGCCCAGGCCTACATCGCCAGCTACCGGCGCTACTGCTGGCCGGTACACGACCTGCGCGACCTGCGCCTGGCGCCGTTTCACCTGCTGGCGAGCGCGGGCGTCGTCCACACCGACAAAGACCACCGCTGGCACATGGCGACCCTGACGCGCCTGGCTGCGGCAGATGATCAGACCGCGCCACTGCTGTTCGCGACCGCGACGCAGGAGGTTGTGCTCGACGACGAAGCGAGTGTTGCGGATGGCATCGCCTGGTGGGAGGCGCTGACCGGGCGGGGTGGCGAAGGCATGGTCGTCAAGCCGCTCGACTTTGTCGTGCGCGGGCCGAGGGGACTGGCGCAACCGGCGGTGAAGTGTCGCGGGCGCGAGTATTTACGCATCATCTACGGGCCAGAGTACACCGCGCCCGCCAACCTGGAGCGGCTACGCCAGCGTGGCCTGGGCGCCAAGCGCTCGCTCGCGCTACGCGAGTTCGCGCTGGGGCTGGAAGGATTGGAGCGCTTCGCGCGGGGCGAGCCGCTGCGCCGCGTCCACGAGTGTGTCTTCGCTGTGCTGGCGCTCGAAAGTGAGCCAGTCGACCCACGCCTGTAAAGGCAAAAGGTTAAAGGTTAACGGTTTTGCCTTTTACCTTTTGCCTTTTACCTTATCAAACATATGCTTCTAACAATCACTACTACCCACCAGCCCGCCACCGACCTGGGCTACCTGCTAGCCAAGAACCCGGCGCGCGCGCACAGCTTCGAGCTGGCCTTCGGGCGCACGCATGTCTTCTATCCTGAGGCCGACGGTGGCCTCGTCGTTTCTCAGCGTCGCGCTGGCCGAAGTGTTCGGCTCGGCGCTGAACGGCCGCAGCCGCGAGCGCCCCGAGCTGGCGGCCACGCCGATCCCGCTGGAGGCGTTCCTCCCGGCGCTCCCGACGCGCGGTGGAGCGGACATCGTGCGCCGCCTGTTCGCCCCGCTCGGCTACGAAATTGAGATCGCCGAGCACCCACTCGACCCGCAGTTCCCAGAGTGGGGCACGAGCCGAGTGGTGTCGCTCACGCTGCGCGGCACGGTGCGCCTGGCCGACCTGCTCACCCACCTGTATGTGCTCGTCCCGGTGCTCGACGCGACCAAGCACTACTACTTTGCCGAAGACGAGATCGAGAAGCTGCTGCGACGTGGCGAGGGCTGGCTGGCGCTGCACCCAGAGCGGGAGCTGATCACCGGGCGCTACCTGAAGCGGCGCCCGCTGGTGCGTGCGGCGCTGGAACGGCTGATGGCGGAGGAGGAGCCCGCTGTGGTGGAGGAGGCGAGCGAGGAGCCTCCCAAACCGTCGCCGGCCGAGGAGCGCCGCCAGAGCTTGCATGATCAGCGGCTGGCGGCCGTGCTTGATCAGCTCCACCAGTCAGGCGCGCACAGTGTGCTCGACCTTGGCTGCGGCGAGGGGCGGCTGCTGCGGCTACTGCTCGCGGAGCGCCAGTTCGAGCGTATCCTGGGCATGGACATTTCCTACCGCGCACTGGAGACGGCGCGCGATCGTCTGCGGCTCGACCGACTTCCGCCCACTCAGGCGCAGCGGCTGACGCTCATCCAGGGCTCGCTGCTCTACCGCGATGCGCGCCTGAGCGGCTTCGACGCCGCAGCGGTGGTCGAAGTAATCGAGCATCTCGACCCGGCCCGGCTGGCAGCCTTCGAGCGGGTGGTTTTTGAGTTCGCCCGGCCCGACACGATCGTGCTTACCACGCCCAACGCCGAGTACAATGTGCGCTTCCCGACCTTGACGGCCGGTACCTTCCGGCATGCCGATCACCGCTTCGAGTGGAGCCGTGCCGAGTTCCAGACCTGGGCCGAGCGGGTCGCAACGGCGCACAGCTACCAGGTGGCGGTCGCGACGGTTGGACCGGTTGACCCGGAGGTGGGCGCGCCAAGCCAGCTTGCGCTATTTAGCCGCTGACCTCTGGGAATCGCTAGCCTGTCGCTCGACAAGATTTGATTGGGCCAACAGTAAAGTAACCTTGAAACAGGCGTAAGATTCAGAAGAACATGCTATACTCTCACCATGACCTACACTTCGCATACCAAGCAGGATCGCATGACCGATATGCTCCCAGAGCTGATCATCCCCGCCGGCACCCAGGTGGTGACGCGCGCCGAGATCCGTGACGCTGGCGGCAGGATCATCCGGCCACGCGGCGCGGTGGGTATCATCGTCGCTCTCCCGGTCGATGCCCGGCACGCCTATCGCGTGCGCTTCGCCGATGGCGGCGAGGATGCGCTGCGTCGTGGTGAACTCAGCATTCGCAAGGAGTATCAACGCGATGGGCTCCTGCCCGACAGCACCCTAGACGAGCGCGACCTCGCACAGTACATCATCTATCGCTGCGTGATTGGCTCGCGTGCCTACGGCCTCGACGACGATGCCTCCGATACCGATCGGCGCGGGATCTATCTCCCGCCAGCCGACCGGCACTGGTCGCTCGCGGGGGTGCCCGAGCAGCTGGAGGACGACGGCACACGCGACACCTACTGGGAGCTGCAGAAGTTCCTCGTGCTGGCGCTTAAGGCCAACCCGAATGTGCTGGAGTGCCTGAGCACACCACTGGTCGAGCATGCCACGCCGCTGGCCCAGGAGCTGCGCGCGATGCAAACCGCGTTTGTGTCCAAGCTGATCTACCAGACCTACAACGGCTATGTGCTCTCGCAGTTCAAGAAATTGGAGCAGGATCTGCGCACCAAGGGCGCGATCAAGCAGAAGCACGCCATGCATCTGATCCGCCTGCTGCTGGCCGGCGCCACCGCGCTGCGGGAGGGCGTCATCCCGGTGCGCATCACCGAGCACCGCGAGCGGCTGCTGGCGATCAAGCGCGGCGAACTGCCCTGGGATGACGTCAACGCATGGCGCTTAGAGCTGCACCAGGCCTTCGACGCGGCTTTCGCGGCCACCCGCCTGCCCGAACGGCCGGACTACGATCGGGTCAACGCGCTCCTGCTGCGCGCCCGGCGCAGCATGGTCTGATAGCGCATTGCAGCACGACACCGGACGATGCCATTTCAGCTCACAAAACCTTCGCGGCTCTGGTCGCTCGACTCCGGCGTGGCGATGGTTGTGACCGAAGCGAGCGTCGCGGATGTTCATATGGAACTCCAGAGCGTTTTCTGATCGTTCGAAGGGAACACGACTATTAGGGGAGCGGTGGGTTCGCGTTCCGCGCCAGTTCGAGCGCCATGTCAGCGAACCACTGCCCGGCGGGCGGGTCCTGGATGAGGCGAACCGGATCAAGCGGCCCGCTCGTCCAACGATAGCACTGGCCGTCCGACTCGCCGGGGATCTTCACCCACAAATAGGCATCTACCAGCGACTGCCCAGTGTTGGCGGTTGGCGGCTCGCCGAGGCCGCGGTCGGGCGGGTTGCACCAGTCTTGCGGGTCGCCCGCCGGGTGGGCGGGTGGGCTCCACGGACCCTGGCCGTTGCGGCTCGTGTCGATCACGAAGTGGGTCGTGGGCTGAGTGGCGCCCAACATGTTCGCGTAGCGCAAATTGATCCCCGACGTGTTGAGCGAAGCAACGTCCGTGCCGTCGCTCCACTCACCGTACGGGCTCAGCGCTACCCCGGTCCATTCGCCGAGGAGCTGTGCGATCTTCGCGGGAAGAGGGCCACCGTTCCAGTACTGGTTCGGACACCCGCCGAAATCGCCGGAGTTGACTGTGGTAGCGTAGGCGATGCATTTCGAGACCCAGGTTCCGTATTGGACCGAGTTGGTCGTGAACTGGTAGTTCGAGGCATTCTGGAAGAAGCCCTGGACATCCTGAACTCCACCAGCGACCAGGCGCGCAGCTATGTCGCCAACCGAGTGCCAGGCGCTGTGGCCGGCGTCGAGATAAATGGCCGCGTTGGGGTCGCGCAGCAGTGCATGCGCCGCATAGTTAATCAGGCCCACCCGGTCATATGTGTCGGGTTGACCACAATCGGTTGGCAATAAGGCCAGGCCATCGGGTTCGAGGATGACGACCGCCTTCTGGTTACCCAGCCCCGCGGCGAACCCATCAATCCACGCCTTATAGGCATCGCCCGTGGCCGCGCCACCCGCCGAGTACTGCGAGCAGTCGCGGCCAGGAACATTGTAGGCAACCACGACGGGAACCGTGCCCTTGTCGGCGGCGCGCTGGACAGTGTTCTTAACGTCCTGCTGGATACTCTTCGGCGTACCGCTAGTGAACCAGACCGCCTGAGGGGTCGCGATCATGTCGCCGATGAGCCCGGCATCAGCCTTATCACCGCTGGAGGTGAGGTTGGCGATCTGTTCAAGCGCACCGTGGTTTGGCTTGGCGACGTAGAACTGGGTATTGGGGTCGAGGCTGCGGCCATCAGCGGCCTTAGCCACTTCCGAAGCGAGCGCCGGTGCAAACGCAATGAGCGCTGCCAGAAGGGTGCTCACAACAAGGAAGTGTCTCAGCTTTGGTTGGTTTGTCATTCCCTTCTCCTTTCATCTTTGAAAGCAGCCACTGCTTGCGGGTCCAAGTTCACAATCTGTCGCACGACACCTTTCGCGCACACCTGGTAGTAACCAGAGTGTAGCGCCTCGATGGACACATTGTATCACTTCCAGTTGTCGATTCTGGATTCCGCCGTACGACTATCTTGTGTCAACGGCTGATTAATTATGATCAGGGAGGAAGGACATGCAAAAAGGAACTTCGAGCGAGGGCATGAGTCCATCTCAACGCACCACCACCTACATCGCAGAGCTCGCCGACTGGCGCGGCAACATGCTTGCTCGACTGCGCAAGTTGATCCTGGAGGCCGACTCAGACATCGCCGAAGAATGGAAGTGGGACACACCAGTGTGGTCGCACAAAGGGAATGTCGTTGCCATCGGTGCGTTCAAGGACCATGTCAAGCTTAACTTCTTCAAGGGCGCCGCGCTGAACGATCCGCGCGGTCTCTTCAACGCCGGCCTCGAGGCCAAGGCGTCGCGCGCCATCGATATCCACGAAGGCGACGGCATTGATGAGGCGGCATTGCAGGATCTTGTGCGCGCTGCGGTAGCGCACAATCTGTCCGGCGGCAAGAAGAAATAGCCAAACGCCGCGCAAAGTTACGATTCTCAGCATCCTGAGTAGTGCTGAAGCGCCGCCGAAGGGGAGCGGAAGCACGTATCGAAGGGTGCGGCTCCAGCGAGACCGCACCCTTCGATACGTCCCGCGGCCAGGGCGCGCGTGAGATAACCCTGTGTTGTAATACTAGAGCGGCGGGATGTTCTGGTTGCGGCGCAGGATGTTGTGCGGGTCGTATCGCCGCTTGAGCGTCTGGAGGCGTTCGAACGCTTCCGCGCCGAACGCGGCGCGCACCCGCTCGATCGGCTCGTCGGCCTGCATGTAGTTAATGTAGCCACCGCTGACCGACCACGGCTCGACTGCCGCTGCAGTCGCACGCGCCCAATCAATCTGCTCGGCGTCGCGGCCGAGGTCCTGCCAGGTGGCCATCACGCTGACGTTGAACGCCGCGTGGCGGAAGCCGACGGCCCCGGCGGGCGCGTCGGCGTCCTTCGGCGCGCCGTGCAGCGATTCGATCAGGATGCCTCCGGGCGGGCGGCCTAGCGCGACAATACGCCCGAGCAGCTCGTCGAGCAACTCGTCCGGCAGCTCGCGCACGAAGTGCCCCTTCCAGTAGTGCCGGTTCTCGCCGTATGCCGGGTCGAACACGCGCTGCTGGTCAAGAAATGTGTGCGCGCGCACGCTGTCATCGACGAGCCCTGGCGCAGCGTGCAGCGCCCGCAGCTCCGCCGGGTCCGCGTCCGCGCCGGTGTAGCACGGCGCGACGACAAGCTCCGGCGCCAGCGACGCATCGACCGAAAGCTGCGCCTGGCAGCTGAGATCGCGCGGAGAACCTGCGGCGACATCGCGAAAGCGGCGCAGCGCCGCGCGGACGCCTGGCCCGCGGTAGACCAGCAGGCCGCCCACGACGCGCTCAAGCGGGTGCAGGCGGAACTCCAACCGCGTTACCACACCGAAGTTGCCACCGCCGCCGCGCAGCCCCCAGAGCAGATCCGCGTGCTCGTCGGCGCTCGTGTGAATCACCGCCCCCGCGGGGGTGACGAGCTCTGCGCCGATGATGTTGTCGCATGTCAGGCCGTGCTGCGCCGTCAGGTGGCCGATGCCGCCGCCGAGGCTGAGCCCGACCACGCCGGTGGAGCCGACCACGCCGCCGGGCGTAACTAGACCGAACACCTGGGTCGCCACATCGAAATCGAGCCAGGTCGCGCCGCCGTCGGCGCGGGCGATCCGCGCCGCAGCATCCACCTCGACCGTGCGCATCAGCGAGAGGTCGATCACGAGCCCGCCATCACAGACGCAGTGGCCGGCGGGATTGTGCCCACCGCCACGCACGGCCACCGGGAGCTGGTGGGCGCGCGCGAAATCGAACGCGACCGCGACATCGCCGGCGCCGACGCAGCGCGCGATCACCGCCGGCCGGCGGTCGATGAGCGCGTTGAAGCCGCGGCGTGCCGCTTCATACTCGGCGTCGGCGGGACCGACGACGGCGCCGGCCAGCGCGCGCCGCAGCTCGTTCAGGCGCTCGTCGAAGAGAACGTTTCCCATTCGACCTCCATCAAGACGAGACCACACAGCATGCCAAGGGTGAGCTGTGCGATACCTTCGCTCTCCCATCATGTCGTCGCGTGATTGCCAGCACCAGGCGTATGTGCCAGCCACTGCTCAGCGAGCGTCGCATCCACAAAGAACCTGACCCGCTCGGAATCCATCAGCTCCTGCTCGGCCCGAAACGGTGGCGTGTCGTCACCCAGAATGGCGACGTAGCGGACGTGTCCTTGCAGGGCAGGGTTGCGGGCGAAGCCCTGGCTCCAGGCTTTGTGCGCCTGCAGACCCTGGAAGTCTTTCCCGCGCAGATCGAGCACGAGGTTGATTAGCCCGTGCTCGCGGGACAGCTGTTGGACAAACCGCAGCGCCTCGGCAGCACCTTGCTCGGCCTGCTGCTGGTCGATGAGGCCGGTGACGCGGTGCAGCACGGTCGCCGCGAGCGTTGGGGAGCGCAATGTTTCAATCATGCGGGGATATACACCTCCTGAATTATGAAGATCCTAGAGGTATGATGCGGAGCAGCAGTATGGTATCTCAACAATACTACCCGTGTCAAAGAGGTGTTGATAGGATGCTAGCGCTTGTTTGCTAGCTCCGCTTCGGCCACATCGCCTCTAAGCCGATGCCATTGTTGTCGGCAAACACGAAATTGAGCACATCGCCTTGATCCATAATCGGCGTGATCGGTATCCCGGCGGTCGTTAATCGCTCCCACAGCGCACGGAACACCGTTTCATCCGGGACTGTGAAAGCGATATCGGCTTGCCTTCATCGCCAGCCGCCTCGGCTAAGGCGACGGCTTCACGTCCGTACGATATGCTTGCCGAAGCATGGCCCAGGAAATCCGCGAAGAATGCTGCCCAGGTGAAGACACATGCACGTGGGATGGATCGGGGAACGTCCTCGTACGGGACGACGTCCGCCGCCAAAAGACGTGAATCTGCTGGCACAATGCCGCCTCAATCGAGACTAGCGCGGCGGGACTCCGCGCAGGCCCGCGCCCGAAAATACGAACACATGTTTGACTTGTGCTTCCCAGTGCGGTATGATGGCAGTGAGCGTATGGAACGCAGTGGCTGGCTCGTTGCGTTCCGCTGCACAGCGGGGTATACTGCGACAAC
>WNGB01002506.1_pt1 | contig 30395 bp, 31 predicted proteins | sample 5400681 | NCBI WGS metagenome assembly WNGB01 (sample SAMN13153367, study PRJNA577476) | soil metagenome | isolation source: 115 cm soil or saprolite under grassland replicate 2 | place: USA:California | collected 2016-06-15
TATCGGCGACGGCACGGCTCTCCGGGGATGTCTTCCAGTCACGCTCGCCGCTCGCGGTCGAAGACGTCACCACGGACGAACGGCTCGCCGGAGCCGATGCATTTCTCCTTGCCGGGTATGCCGCGTTTCTCGGCGTGCCCCTCTCCGGCCCCGAAGGCACGCTCGCCGGCGTGCTCTCCGTCTATGCCCGCAAGCCCCGACAGTGGCGGCCCGAGGAAGTCGAGGCGTTGCTTGCGCTCGCGGGAAACACCTCCGCAGCACTCGCGAACGCCGAGCTCTACTCGCGTGTCTCACTGGAAAAGGAACGCAGCGTTGCGATCCTCGCGAACATCGCCGACGGCATCGTGGCAGTCGACCGCGACGGGCAGGTCGTCCTCTGGAACTCCGCCGCCGAAGAGATCAGCGGCGTGCCTCAGGAGGAGGCGATCGGCCGCACGACAGTTCAGGTTCTGCAACGTCAGCTCGAGTCCGCGGATGCCGGGATGCCGTCGGGCCAGCGCCTGATCTCGATCATGCGGGGTGGGGAGGAGGTCTGGCTGTCTTTGAGTGAGGCGGTGATGCGCGACCCGCTCGGAGCGGTTGCGGGCCGCATCTTCGCGTTCCGCGACATCTCCGCCGATCGCATGGTCGAACAGGTCAAGTCCGACTTCGTCGCCGCCGTCTCGCACGAGCTGCGCACGCCGCTCACATCGATCTACGGCTTCGCCGAGACACTGCTTCGGCAGGACATCCCGTTCGGCGAGGAAGAGCGGCGCACCTTCCTCGGCTACATCGCATCGGAGTCGGAGCGCCTGACGGAGATCGTCGACCAGTTGCTGAACGTCGCGCGGCTCGACGCGGGCGACCTGCAGGTCGAGCTCGGCCGGATCGACGTCGGCTCCGTCGTCTCTGAGTTGGTGGAGACCGTCGAAGAGAGCGGCGTCATGAACGGCCACCGCTTCGAGATCGACCTGCCCGACGAGCCGCTTGCGGCCGAGGCCGATCCCGACAAGGTGCGCCAGGTTTTCAACATCCTCGTCGAGAACGCGCTCAGATATTCGCCCGGGGGTGGCACCGTCACTGTTGGCGCGCGGCGCTCTGACGACCGCGTCGAGGTTCGCGTCGCCGACGAGGGAATCGGAATTCCGGCCGCGGAGCGCGAGCGAATCTTCCGGAAGTTCTATCGGGCCGAGTCAGCCGCGCGGGACGGTGCGGCCGGCACCGGGCTGGGCCTCTTCATCGCCAAGGAGCTCGTGACGGCGATGGGCGGCCGGATCTGGGTCGAGTCCACCGAAGGCGAGGGCTCGAGCTTCTCGTTCGAGCTGCCCGCCGCCCGCGAATAGATGGCGGCCGGTTTGGGTATAGCGGCGGCGACCTCCGGGTCCGTCCCCTCATGACCAAAGTTCTCGTAATCGACGACGAGGCTCCGATTCGTCTGCTCTGCCGGGTGAATCTCGAGGCAGAAGGCATGCACGTGATCGAGGCTCCAGACGGCCCTTCCGGGGTAGACAAGGCACGCGAGGAGAGGCCTGACGTGATCCTCCTCGACGTGATGATGCCCGGGCTCGACGGGTGGCGGGTCGCGGAACAGCTTTTCGAAGACGACCGGACGGTTGCCATTCCGATCATCTTCCTGACCGCACGCGCCGAGTTCCGCGACCGGGCCCGCGGTCTCGACATCGGCGGCGTCGACTACGTCACGAAGCCGTTCAACCCGCTCGAGCTGGCGCCGCTCGTGCAAAGCCTGCTCGACCGTCTCGATCGCGGCGAGCGCGACGAGTTGCGTGCCGAGAAGCTTTCGGAGCTCCGCTCCCTGATGGACTCCGAGTAGTAGCCTCGCGCGCCTTCATCGGGCGAGCGATCGGGGAGTCGGTCATCAGCTGGGCATCATTTAGCGAGCGCAAGAGAGGCCGTCTCTCCAGGCGGCCTCCCGTACGCTATTTCTCCCGACGGCTCTAGCGTCCTGCGAAATCGGCCGTGAAGACCGCGGCACCACCATGCCCGGCGAACGTGCCGAAGGCGATGCCGATCCCGACTCGGCGGAAGCCGGGGCGGAGCAGCACGGCCCGGTGAGCCGGGCTTGCGAGCCACTGATTGACGACCCACTGAGCGGTTGCGCCCGTGCCCCAGGCGAGGTCCTCGCCGAAGACGGGGCCGCGCGCACCCTGGGCGAGCGCCCGCCCGGCGACCGACCCGTGGGCGAAGTACTGGCGATGCAGCATGTCCGCGGAGTGACCGCGGGCGGCGCGGAGAAGACGAACGTCCACTCGCAGGGGGGCGAGACCATGGCTCGTCCGCACCGAATTCATCGTCTGGAGGAGAGAGGCCTCCGAGCTGCTCAACGTCCGTGCCTGAGCCCCGGCTGCCGGCCCAAGGAGGGCGAAACTTGCCAGAAAAGCTACGAGAATCTTCTTTTTAGTCGGCATTCGCGGCAGTCTGGGGATGCCTCTTTGGGGACGCCTCCCCCAAAAGGGGTAGATCGGGTTCGCTCAGAGCGGCTTTTCAGCGGGCCGTCTGAGCCAGCCCGATTCCGAGCAGGGTAAGGGCCGCCCCGGACAGCTGGACCGGCCGGAGGGACTCTCCCAGCCACGCCCAGGCCACGATGATCGCCACGACGGGCTCCAGCATCGCGGTGATCCCGGCCCGTGTGGCCGAGATGTGGCGGAGGGCGCTGACGATCAGGGCGAACGGCACGATCCCGCCCAGGACGACCATCCACAGCATCAGCAGCCAGAGGGGCACATGTGTCGACGCGAGGTTCCCGAGCAGCGAGACGTGGTCGCCGACGTGCCGCCCGGGGAAGTTCCACCACGGCGCGAGCAGCGACGAGAAGATCGTCGCGAACAGAAAGCCCCAAGCCGACAGGGAGATGGGATCGCGTCGGCGCACACCGCGCTCGGCGATCAGGACGTACGCCGCGTAGCTGATCGCCGCCAGCACGCACGCGGCCACACCGGGACCGCTGAGGCGTCCGCCGTGCCAGATCTCGACGATGAGCGTGAGCCCCGCGAGTGAGAGGGCGAGGGCGGTCCAGATGCGGCGGCGGACGGGTTCGTGGAAGACGAACCGAGCCCAGAGCGCGACGAGGATCGGCGCGATGTACTGAATGAGCAGCGCGATCCCGATGTCGAGCCGGTGGATCGCGAAGAAGTAGGCCCACTGAACCACGGCGAGCCCGATGCCGAGCGCGATCAGCAGCGGTAGGTCGCCGGTGCGAACACGCAGCGATCGCGGCCGCGTCGCCGCCGCGATCAGCGCGAGCCCGATCAGCGCACCGGCGCAACGCACTGCAGTGAGTTGGCCCGAGCTGATGCCCGACCCGAGGATCACCTTCGAGACCGTGCCGTTGACGGCGAAGAGCGTCGCGGCGATCGCGACCATCGCGTAGCCGAGTCCTGGGCGCGGCCGGACCATCGCGCGAACCTACACATGTAATCTGCGCACGGCGGGGCGTAGCTCAGCCTGGTTAGAGTGCTGCCTTTGGGAGGCAGAAGTCGCGAGTTCGAATCTCGCCGCCCCGATTTTGGTCGTGCTCCTTGCCGCGAGCTCGGCGCTTTTCTTCGGCGCCCTCGCCGTCACGATCCGTCTCGCGCTAGCCCGCGGCATCGACGCGGAGGCGGCGGCGCTCGTCACCACTGTCATCGCCGGCGTCGTCTGCGCGCTGCTCGCGCTCGTGGCAGGAGAGTTCTCGGGTGTGTCGTGGCGGGACACCTGGCCGTTCTTCGTCACCGGGTTGTTCGCGCCGGGGATCAGCCAGATCCTGTTCACCCGTTCCGTCGGCGTCATCGGCCCGTCGCGCACCGCCATCGCGGTGGGGATCTCGCCCGTGCTGTCGGCCGCGATTGCGGTCACCGTTCTCGGCGAGCCGCTGCACGTGGCGCTCGTGTTCGGCACACTGCTGGTCGTCGCCGGGGGGACGCTGCTCGTCGGCGAGCGCAGTGGCCCTGCCGCGATGCTCTCGCTGGGAATCGCGCTCAGCCTGGGCGCAGCCCTGTTGTTCTCCGTCCGTGACAACCTCGTCCGCTGGGCCGCGCGCGGCAGCGATGTGCCCGGGCTCATCGCCGGCACTGCATCACTCGTGTCCGCGACCCTGGTGATCCTGGTCGTGGTTGCGTCGCGCCCGAGTGCGCGTGAGCGGATCCGCCTTGCCGCACTTCCGTTCGTGCCGTCGGGGCTCGTCTACGGGATCAGCTACGCGTGTCTCTACTCCGCGTTCGATCGCGGGCGCGTCACGATCGTTGCGCCGTTGGTCGCAACCGAGTCGCTCTTCGCGGTGCTGATCTCGATCGTGCTGCTGCGCCGCTCGGAACGGATCGGGCCCCGCCTGCTCCTCGCCGCCGCGCTCGTAGTCGGCGGCGGTGCGCTCATCTCGAGCTTTCGCTGAACACGCCCGCGATGTGCTCCGTGCGCAGGAAGCGCATGAAGAAGTACGCGAACACCGCGAAGAAAACGATCGCCTGCTCGACCGCCATAGTCACGCCTGCGATCTGCTGGTCCGTGCTGTCGGAAAGGCCCCAGAGCTGCGGGGCGTCCTTGTAGAAGTCGTAGATCGGCCGCGGCAGGAGGGCGAGCAGCAACCCGAGCGGCGCAGCGAGCACGAACGCACCGAAGAGGTACAGCGCCTTGACGCCGTCGGAGTAGCGGCCGTGGACGACGGGCCACCACATCAGGACACCTGCGAAGAAGTACGTCAGATGCTCGAGGTTCAGGAGCCAGCCGGACTGCTCGAGGGCCGTGTCGTAGATCGGCGGGACGTGCCACAGGAAGTACGTCCCAAGCCAGAGCGGCAGCGCCACGAATGGATGGGTGACGAACCGGACTGCGGCGAAGCGTTCGAGCTCGCGCGCAAGTGCGGGCGCCAACGCGAAGACGACGAGCCCCGGCGCCCATTCGGCCGTGACGACGTTTTGCAGGAGATGAACCGAGAGCAGGTAGCGCAGCGCGATCGTGTGCAGCGGGGTCACGTACACGGCGAGGAGGAGGATCACGGCGAGGTCGAAGGCAACCCTGCGTGTCGCATCCGCCGGCCAGCGGCGCTGGCTCCAGAAGTAGCCGGCAACGAGGACGCCGATCGCGAGCAACACGTCCCAGTGGAGCGACCACAAGTGCGGATCCACGCCGCTACGCTATCCAGAGCCCGCGGGCGTAGCTCAACGGTAGAGCTGCGGCCTTCCAAGCCGCTGATGTCGGTTCGATTCCGATCGCCCGCTTCTGTTCCGTCCTAGGCCTTCGCTAATGTTTTCTGAAATGAAAACACGAGAGCGAGACATCGCGCGAAGGCTTCGAAGCGAAGAGGGACTTCCAATCAACGAGATTGCTCGCCGCGTTTCCGTCTCGAAGTCTTCAGTCAGCATCTGGGTAAGAGACATCGAGCTGACGCCTCAACAACAAGCGGCCCTGAGGGCGAAGAACCCCGCCTATAACCGACAGCTCAGTGGATGGCGTCAGAACGCAGCTAAGCACCGTGCAAAGCGGATTGCCGCTCAGGAGAGCGGCCGAAGCCTCGCTCGGACATCCGAGCCGCTCCATCTGGCCGGCTGCATGCTCTACTGGGCCGAAGGATCGAAAGGCCGCAACCAGCTGTGCTTTTCCAATTCGGATCCGGAGATGGTCAGATTCTTCGTTGTCTTCCTTAAGACGTACTTCGATATTCGTGACACGGACATTCGGATCACGTGTCATCTCTTCGCGGATCACATCGAGCATCAGCGAGAAGTCGAGCAATTCTGGTTGAACGAGGCTGGCCTGCCTGGCGAGTCGCTCCGCAAGTCAGTCGTCAATGTCTACTCGCGAAGCAGTAAGCGTAAGCGGATCAACAAGCTTCGCTACGGGACGTGTCAGGTGGTCGTCTCGAGAACCTGGGTCTTGCAGAGCATCCTCGGCTCCATCCAGGAGTACGCGGGTTTCGAGCGGGAGGCCTGGCTGGAATAAAAGCCCATGGCGGACGAGAACAAGGAGGACCGTCACAACAGAGAACTGATCGAGCTGCTCAACGAGCTTCGCGTGGCGCTCCCGGGTGTCCAGGTGCTCTTCGCCTTCCTGCTCGCCGTGCCGTTCGCAAATGGATTCCCCAAGCTCGGCAAGCTCGACCGCGACATCTTCTTCGTCGCGTTCATCGCCACCGCGCTGTCGACCGTGCTCCTGATTGCCCCGAGCTCGTACCACCGGCTCCGCTGGCGCCAGCACGACAAGGAGCGGCTGCTCATCGCCTCGAACCGGCTGACGATCGCGGGGCTGGCCTGCCTCGCCGTCGCGATCACGAGCACCGTGTTCGTGATCACCGACTTTCTCTTTCACCGAACGTGGGCGGCGACGTTCAGCACGTTCATCGCGGCGTGCTTTTTACTGCTCTGGTACGGGCTGCCGCTCGCGGCGGCTATTCAGGACCGTCGGAAACCGAGACGCTCTCGATGACCACGTCGTCGTGCGGCTTGTCGCGCGCGTCGCGCGGCACCTCGGCGATCTTGTCCACGACGTCCATGCCGTCCGTCACGCGCCCGAAGACCGTGTGCTTCCCGTCGAGCCAGGGTGCCGCCTCCGTGGTGACGATGAAGAACTGGCTGCCGTTCGTATTCGGTCCGGCATTCGCCATGGCCAAGGCACCACGCTCGACCCTGTGGTCGTTGAACTCGTCCTCGAACGTGTAGCCGGGCCCGCCCGAGCCGGTCCCGGTGGGATCGCCGCCCTGGATCATGAAGTCCGGGATGACCCGGTGAAAGATGACGCGGTCGTAGAAGCCGTCGTTCGCAAGCTTCACGAAGTTGTCGACGGTCTTCGGCGCGTCGTCCGGATACAGCTCCACGTGGATCGGGCCGTGGTTGGTCTGGATGATCGCCTGCATCGCGTCGGCAATCTACCGTCCGGCCTGGCGGCGATGCTGCAGTGGTGCCGGACGGCCCTGTACGCGTCGTCGAGTTCCTACCGCGGACGGTTTTCCGCGTCGTCGGAATCCTGCTCGCGACCGCGATCGTGCTCGAGGTCGTCTGGATCGCACGCCACGTCCTCACGTGGATCTTCATCGCGATCTTTCTCGCGCTCGCGCTCAATCCGGCGGTTGACCGTCTCGAACGGCGCATCAAGCGTCGCGCGATCGCGACGGGGATCGTCTACCTCGCCGCACTTGGCGCCGTCGTCGGGATCGCGTTCCTCTTCATCCCGACGCTCGTCAATCAGGTCAACGACTTCGCCGGAAAGGTCCCGGATTACCTGAACGATCTCACGAAGGGTCGCGGTCGCCTCGGCTTCCTCCAGGAGAAGTACCACCTCGTCGACAAGGCTCGGGAGGCGTTGAATACTGGCGGCGCTTCGAAGCTCTTCGGCTTCTCCGGCACCGCACTCGCGCTCGCGAAGGGCGTCGTCAACGTCGTGCTTGCGACCGTCACGATCGCCTTCATGACGCTCTTCATGCTGCTCGAGGGACCGAAATGGGTGGAGTCGTTCTTCTCGCTGCTGCGGCCGGAGTCCAGGCCCCGCTGGCGGGCGGTCGGACGCGACATCTACCGCACGGTCGGCGGCTACGTGACGGGCAACCTCCTGATCAGCCTGATCGCCGGGACGCTGACCACGGTCGTCCTCCTCACCGTCGGCGTGCCGTATGCGCTCGCGCTCGGGCTGATCGTCGCGATCCTCGACCTGATCCCACTTGCCGGGGCGACGATTGCAGCCATCATCGTCGGCTCGGTGGCGTTCCTCCACTCGATTCCGGCCGGGATCGTCGTGGTCGTGTTCTTCATCCTCTACCAGCAGGTCGAGAACCACGTCATCCAGCCGGTCGTCTACGGGCGGACCGTGCAGCTCTCACCGCTCGCGGTGCTCATCTCTGTGCTGATCGGGGCACAGCTTGCAGGCGTGCTGGGTGCGCTCGCCGCGATTCCCGTTGCGGGCTCGCTGCAGGTGATCTTCCGCGACTGGCTCCGCCAGCGCCGCGGCGAGGAGCCTGCCGGCGCGACCTGACACAGTCTTCGTTTGGGGGAAACTCTCAAGTTTTCAAGCCATGAGCCGATGTCCAAGGCATGGCCCGACGTGCTCTTCGCTGTCTCCTGCTGGGAGTCTTCATCGTGGGACTTTGGGCCGGTGCAGCGCCCGCAGGGGCGACCAGTCAGCGTCCCGCCAGCGCCATGGGCGCGCTCGAGCAGGATGTCCTCGCCAACGTCAACCTCTTGCGGCGCCAGCACGGCCTTGGCGCGCTCCGGCTGTCTACGAAGCTCTCCGCCGCGGCTCGCTCGCATTCGGCCGAGATGGCGCAGCGTGGCTACTTCAGTCACGACTCCGCCAACGGCACATCGTTCGACAAGCGGATCGCCCGCTTCTATTCGCTGGGCGGGAAGCGCTACTGGTCGGTCGGAGAGAACCTGCTCTGGTCGTCCCCCGACGTCAGCGCATCGGCTGCGCTCGACATGTGGCTGAACAGCCCCGAGCACAAGAAGATTCTCTTCACCGCACGCTGGCGGGAGATCGGTCTCTCCGCCGTGCACGTGCAGGCAGCTCCCGGTGCATACGGCGGACGCGAAGTCACCATCGTGACTGCCGATTTCGGCGTCAGGCGCTAGAACACCTCCGCGATACCCTGTTCCCCCGGCGCCTGTAGCTCAGTGGACAGAGCGGCGGCCTTCTAAGCCGCGGGTCGTCGCCGCGACAAATCCGGCGTCGCTTCCGCGCCGCCATGATGATTTGCCGCGGTTGGAGCGCCGCCGAAGGGACTCGGGCGAACGCCGCGAAGCCGGCATTCGCGACGTGCGGTGTCAGGGGCTCGACCGCCTGCGCGATACCCTCTTTCCCCGGCGCCTGTAGCTCAGTGGACAGAGCGGCGGCCTTCTAAGCCGCGGGTCGGAGGTTCGAATCCTCCCAGGCGCACTCCCGCGGGAAGTCCGCCGCGGCTTCGCCGCGACATGATGACTTCCCGCGGTTCGAATCGTTCGCGGGCGCTGGGTGGCGAGCGCCGGCGAAGCCGACACTCGCGGCGTAGTTCATCGGCGGATTGGCAGCGCGAAAGTCAACTGGAAGGGGCGCCGCTATCCTGAGTTGAGCGCGGTGGCTGTAGCTCAGTTGGTAGAGCCCCTGGTTGTGGTCCAGGTGGTCGTGGGTTCGAGTCCCATCAGCCACCCTCTCGCCTCTTAGATTTGGCCGTTGACGCCGCTACGCTGCTGCGCACGGCCCCGTAGCTCAGCGGATAGAGCGACGGACTTCGAATCCGTGCGCGGAGGTTCGACTCCTCCCGGGGCCACCTCGAAACCCCCCAGGAAATAAGAACCTTCCACGTCGGTAGGCGCACGTCGTACTCTTCGACCGGGAGCTTCTGCAGATCCCTGCCCGTCTGCGGTCACTGCCTCAACCCGACCGCCTTTGGGGGAGGGTGCTCACGCGTGGAGTCTGCGCACGAGTTTCACCTCAGAACAACAAAAGCCCGGGGCCTGCCCGGGCTTTTGTTTCAAAAAGGATCGGGTGGCTAGCGGCGCCTGTGCGCTTCGACGTCGTCCTCGCTCTTGTCGGTGTCCTTCGGCTCTTCGGCGATGCGGCGCCGGTGGGCCTCGACGTCCTCGTTGCTGTCGTCTTCGAGCTTCTTCGTCGGCTCCTCGAGCCGCTGTTCATCCGTCATGACAGCCTCCTTCTCGGAAGGGTCGCGTTAACGCAGTGCCTCCTAGACGAGCGATGAAACAACTATCTTCCCCCGTGAATAGCCGAGCGCAAACATGATGCTCCGTTTCCTCGGGCCGACCTAAACGTCGTCGCCTGTGGCTGCGACGGGCAAGCCCGTCGCTTAGGTAAGCGCGGATCAGTCGAGGGGAGCAGTCCGACCGCAGCGTGGACAGACCCACTCCGTGATCGGTTCCGCGTGCGAGCCCTTGCGTCCTGGATGTGCTTGCTGGCCAGCCCAGCGCGTCCGCAGCCGCATCGGCCCGTGCCCGCTTGGGCACTCCTTCGGCTCGAGCTGGGTCTCCTCTTTCGCGTCCGCCAAGTCGCGGACATCCTAGGGAAGCCGCCCGTCTCCACATATGACTATGTCTTTCAGTCGGGATCTGCTTGCATGCAAGGCAGATGGCCGGTTTTCTAGCAACCGTGCTCATCTGCGACGACGAGCCGTCACTTCGCGAGTTGATCCGGGTCAGCTTGGACGGCCCATACCGGTTCGCAGAGGCCGACGACGGCGAGCAGTCGCTCGAGATCGCCCGACGCCTTCGTCCCGACGTCGTGATTCTCGACATGATGATGCCGCGTCGCAGCGGGCTCGAGGTCCTGGCCGAGCTGCGGCAAGACGAGGCCATCTCGGACACTGCCGTCATCGTCTTGACGGCACAGCCGGAGACCCGAGAAGAGGCCTTGCGCCAAGGCGCAGACCTCGTCATGGTAAAACCGTTCGAGCCCGAGCAAATCACGGCTGCGGTAGAGGAGGTCCTCGCCGAACGACGATGAGCCACGCCGGCCCCGACGCAGAAGCTGCAGCAGGCGCGGGCGGATCGAACGGTCGGGCGAGAAGGTCGTGGGCAGACTCCGGTCTCGTTACACGGATCGCCTTCGCCGCCATCGCAGTCGCAATCGGGCTGGCGATCGTCTTTTCCGTCCTCTTTCTCGCGATCGGCAGCCTCCACCAGCGCTCCCTCGACGCGCGGCGTTCCCAGCAGGTGATCGCGACCGCGAACGAGCTGCAGACGTATGTGATCGATCTCGAGACAGGGGCGCGCGGGTTCGCGCTCACGCGGGACGAGCGCTACCTCGATCCCTGGAACCGGGCCCAGGCGTTGTATCCGGGCGCGATCGCCACGCTCGTCGCGCTCACGAAGGACAGCCCGGTGCAGCGCCGTCGCGCGCTCGTCATCAAGAGGGATATCCAGGTCTACTTCAGCACGTACTCGGTTGGGATCGTGGACTTCCTGCGGCGGAACCCACAGGAGGCGCCAGACGTCGCGACGGATGCACGCGGACGAACGCAGGTCGAGGCGATTCGCCGAAAATTCAAGCGCTTCCTCGACACCGAGACGGCTCTGAGCGAGGCGCGCAACCAGCGCGCGAGCGCTACCACGCGCACCTCGCTGGTGGTCGGGGGAATCGGGCTGGGCGCGGCACTGCTCTTGATCCTCATCGGGGCGTTGTACGTGAACCGCGCGGTCGCAAGGCCGGTGCGCCGCACAGCGGAGGCGGCGGCACGAATCGCGGGCGGCGACCTCTCAGAACGCCTGGACACGGATGGCCCGGGCGAAGTGGGGGAGTTGGAGCGCACGTTCAACACGATGGCAGCGTCGCTCGAGCGCACCGTCGCCGATCTCGAGGAGCGAAACCGGACGCTTGTCGAGAGTGAACAGGTCAAGAGCGAGCTGGTGAGCAACGTCTCACACGAGCTGCGGACACCGCTCGCCAGTGTGCTCGGCTTTTCGTCGTTGATGCTCGACCGGGAAGTGTCCCCCGAGGAGACGACGCGCTATCTAGAGGTCATTCGCACGGAGGCGCGCCGCTTGGCGGCACTCCTGAACGACCTGCTCGACCTGCAACGCGTCGAGCAGGAAGCACTCGAGTTGCACAGCGAAGAGGTCGAGCTCAACGAGCTGCTGTCAACCCAGGTCACGCTCTACTCCGCGCAGAGCGACACGCACGAGCTGAAGTTTCAGGCGGCCGGGGAGCCACTTGCCGTCCGCGGCGACCGCGACCGCCTCGCCCAGGTGATCGGGAACCTTCTCTCGAACGCGATCAAGTATTCGCCCGAGGGTGGAGTAGTCGAGGTGACCGCCGAGGGGATCGGCGATGAGACCTGGATCTGGGTGCGTGACGAAGGGCTCGGGATCCCCAGGGCACACCAGGAAAAGATCTTCACGAAGTTCTTCCGAGGTGACGTGGGCCGGGAGCTCGGGATTGCGGGCACCGGACTGGGGCTCGTCCTCGCCCGTCAGATCGTCGAGGCGCACGGAGGCCAGCTCGGTTTCGAGAGTGAGTCCGGGCGAGGGTCCACGTTCTGGCTCCAACTGCCGGCGGTGCGCTCCTACGACGACGAGGCCCCGGAGCCCTCCCTAGCAGCCCGCGACAATGCGGAGCCCCGTCACGGGATGTAGCTCGGCGCCGTTCCGGGCCGCGCCCCGCAGCGACCGGCGCTGACTCCAGAAACCGACGCCGCGAACGTAGACGATCGCGCCGAGCGACTGCCAGTCCCTTGTGGTCGGGTGCCCACATTCGGCGGTGAACAGGTTGAACGTAGAGGCGATGTCCTTGCGCGCGCGCGTCACGTTCGAGAGACAGTCGGGCGTGGGAATGACGGCGTTGAGGTACGACTCGTGGTCGTACAGCTCAAGCCTGATCCCGTCCGTCTCGACGCGGTACTTGGTGATCTGTGCCACCACCTGCCAGACATGGCGCTGGAAGGCCGTTCGCCGCAACCTCGGCACCGGACGCGGGAACGGACGCTTGGCGATCGCGGCGATCGTCGTGTCCGTCGGCTCGAGCTGGACCGTTTTACGTCCGGGATCGCTCAGCGTCTTCAGGCGCCACAACTCGCCGCCGCAGCGGGCCGCCGTCGGACCGGCCGCGTCCCGACCTGCCGCAGCCGCCGCGAAAGCGGTAGCGGCAAGGAGCACCAGGGCGGTAGGTGCCGCAAGCTTCATCACGTTCTGGCCGCCCAGGATCGTACGCCTTTCGGGCAGGAAAGGTCTACCCTGGAACCGCCCGCGGGCGTGGCGGAATTGGTAAACGCGCCGGGTTTAGGTCCCGGTGGGGCTGACGCTCCTTAGAGGTTCGAGTCCTCTCGCCCGCACTCCCGATCGAAATCCGTCTCCGCTTCGCGGAGACATGATGATTTCGATCGGTTCGACCCAGCCGCGGAGCAGCATCAGCGAACGCCGGCAGAGCCGGCATTCGCGCGATCAGACTCGGGATTCGACGCCGTCGAGCAGGTGCCAGTTGCCCTCGAGTGCTGCTGTTGCGGCGGCCACCAGGCGGTCTGCATCTTCCGGTGCTGCCTTGCGTAGTACTTCGGCGGACGCCGCGGCGTGCTCGTGGTCGCGGTCCGAGTGCAGTTCGAAATATCCAGTGCTCTTCGTGCCGGCGGCGAACCCGTAATGGTCGACGAGGCCGGTGAGCTTCGTCCTCGAGATGTCGGGCTGGCCGGACTCGACTGCGTAGAGCACGGCTCGCGCTGCCAGGGAGTCTTCAGCCCTCCAGGCGCCGACGCACTCACGGGTCTCGCTGTTCGGCTCACGATCGAGCGGCGCGTCCAGTGCTGCGGCGAACTCGTCCCACAATTGAATGTGTGCTGCCTCTTCAGCGGCATGCTCGGCGTCGCCCGCGACGGCTGCGGCGTCGGCAAGCGCCACGACGGCGTGCCGGTACTCACCCGCATAGAAGGCGAGGTTTTCACGAGTCAGGTCGCCGTGCTCCCAGCGGAGATAGAAGGGGTGGTCGAGGACGTTCCAGCGTGCCCGCGCTTCGTCGATTCGCTCGATCAGATTCATGTCGCTCCCCTCACCGTCGGACGTGGTACAACGATCCTACGCGAGGAGCGAGACACGGTTTGCAAGCTGCTCGGCTCCAAGTTGCCGATGAAGCCTCGCCGGCTCTGTAGAGGCATCGCAAGCGACGCCTCAGGCGAGCCGCTCGATGCCCTCCACGGCACGGGCCAGGGCTTCCTCGTCGAAGAGGTAGGGCGTGGCGTTCGCCAGCTGGTGGGCCGGCCCGTCGAGGTTGTCTGAGCCATCGGCGGCGTTGATCGCGTAGCGCAGCGGGATCTCGTGCGTCACCACGAGCACCGACGTCTGGGGTCGCTCAAGCAGCTTCCGGAAGGCCTGCGCATAGCGCAGTGCCGCCGCGTCGAGAGACTCCCCGTCGGGGAACGGATCCCTGCGCGTGTGTTCCCGCCTCCAGGCCCGGTAGTCCTCGAGCGGGAGTCCTTCGAGATCGCCCACGTCGATGTCGTCCAGGAGCGGCTCGGCCTCGATCGGAACGTCGCGGCCCTGGAGCGCGATCTCCGCGGTCTCCCGCGTGCGCGTGAAACGGGTGCAGATGCAGACGTCGAGCCGAACATGGGCGACCTGCTGGCCCAGCAGCCGCGCCTCCTCTCGTCCCTTCTCCGTGAGGGCGACGGGAACCGCCGGGTCCCCGTTGATCCTGTTCTCGAAGTTCAGGGTCGATTCCCCGTGCCTGGCGAGGACGTAGAGCTCCACGAGCCGCAGGCTATCCAGGCATCCGCTTGCGGATGCCGCAGCTCCGGCTTTGCTTCAAGGATTCGTCGGCCTCAGGCGTGAACCCGGGCCGCAGCCCCTGGACCGTTTGGTCTAATGGCTCGGTGACGACGCAGGTCGAAGAGCTCCCGGACAACAAAGTCCGGCTCACGGTGGATGTCCCGAGGGCGGACGTCCATCACGCCGTCGAGCACGCGGCTTCCGACCTCGCGTCCAGCGTCAAGATTCCAGGCTTCCGCAAGGGGAAGGTTCCGATGCCCGTGCTCCGGTCGCACATCGGCAAGGAGCGTCTCCTCAGCGAAGCGATCGAGAGCCACATCTCCGGCTGGTTCTGGAATGCAGCGGCCCGCGAGCGCATCCGCCCGGTCGAGCAGCCGGAGCTCGACTACGAGCTCCCCGACTCCGAGGACACGGACTGGCGCTTCACGGCGACGGTGTCTGTGCTGCCGAAGCCGGAAGTCGCCGACTGGACGAAGGTGCAGGTGCCGTACGCCGAGCCTGAGGTTCCCGAGGACTTCGTCGACCACGAACTGAACGTCCTGCGCTCGACGGTTGCGGAGCTGAGGCCGGCCGAGGGACGGCCCGCGGAGGCCGGTGACACGATCGTCCTCGATCTGCTTGCCGACGACGGCGGCCAGCGCGACTACGTCGTCGAGCTCGGCTCGGGCCGGCTGCTTCCGGAGCTCGAGGAACAGCTGGTCGGGATGGGCGCAGGCGAGACAAAGGAGATCGAGCTCGAGCGTGCCGACGGAGCTGAGCCGATCAAGGTCGAGGCGGTCGTGAAGGAGATCAAGGAGAAGGTGCTGCCGGAGCTCGACGACGAGCTCGCGCGCTCTGCCTCCGAGTTCGACACTCTGGAAGCGCTCCGCGCCGACATCGAGCAGCGCATCCGAGAACAGATCGAAGCCGAGGTGAACGAGGCCTTCAGGCGCGCTGCTCTCGACAGGCTCATCGAGGCATCGAAGGTCCAGGTTTCCGGGCCGCTGGTCGAAGCCCGCACGAGGACGTTGCTCCGCGAGCTCGACGCAGTCCTCCAGCGCAGCGGTGGCTCGCTCGACGCGTACCTGCAGATGTCCGGCGATTCCGCCGAGGACCTCGTCACGCGCCTGCGCGACCAGGCGGCCGCTTCGGTCGCCGGAGAGCTCGTGCTGGAGGCTGCCGCCGACCAGCTTGGGATCCAGGTCTCGGACGAGGAGGTCGACCAGGCCTTCCGCGAGCGCTTCGAAGAGCCGGACAAGATCATCGAGCAGGCACGCGAGGCGGGCGCGTACGACACGGAACGCGAAAGCATGCGCCTAGCCCGCGCCCTCGACCGCATCGTCGGCGAGGTCGAGCGCATCGCGCCCGAGCAGGCCGCCGCCCGAGAAGCCATCTGGACGCCCGACAAGGAAAAGCCAACCACCGAGACGAAACTGTGGACCCCCGGCAGCTGAAAACGGCCGAGCCGGCGAAGCCGGCCCGGCCTCTGGGGTCGGCATCGCAAGCGACGCCTAAGGAGCCAGCCTGACATGAGCCCGTTGATTCCCATGGTGATCGAGCAGACCTCGCGCGGCGAGCGTTCGTTCGACATCTACTCGCGTCTGCTCAACGAGCGGATCATCTTCCTAGGTACCCCGATCGACGACCAGATCGCGAATCTGATCATCGCCCAGCTGATCCATCTCGAGTCCGAGGACCCCGAGAAGGACATCCAGATCTACATCAACTCACCGGGCGGCCAGGTGTACTCCGGGCTCGCCATCTACGACACGATGCAGTACGTCAAGCCCGACATCCAGACGACCTGCATCGGGATCGCGATGTCGATGGGCGCGGTCATCCTCGCCGGGGGGGCGAAAGGAAAGCGCGTGGCCCTGCCGAACGCCAAGATCCTGATCCATCAGGTCTCGGGTGGTTTCCAGGGGCAGGCGACGGATATCGAGATTCAGGCCCGCGAGACGATCAATCTCAAGCGGCGCCTGGAGGAGATTTTGGCCGAGCACACGGGGAAACCGACCGAGCAGGTGGCAAAGGACATGGAAAGGGACTATTTCCTGACTTCGCAAGAAGCCCAGGACTACGGCATCATCGATAACGTCATCGCTCATCGCTAGACGACGGGGCTTTGACCGTCTAAAAGGAGAGACGTGGCCCGAGCATCAGACGGAAACGAGCAGCTCCTCTGCAGCTTCTGCGGAAAGAGCCAGCGTCAGGTCAAGAAGCTGATCGCCGGGCCCGGCGTCTATATCTGCGACGAGTGCATCGATCTCTGCAATGAGATCATCGACGAGGAGCTCACCGCTCCCGCGGCGCTCGACCTCGACAACCTCCCGCGGCCGAAGGACATCTACGTAGTCCTGAACGATTACGTCGTCTCCCAGGAAGAGGCGAAGCGCACGCTCGCGGTGGCCGTCTACAACCACTACAAGCGCGTTCAGATGGGGACCGAGGAAGGCGACGTCGAGCTGCAGAAGTCGAACATCCTCCTGCTCGGCCCGACGGGCTGCGGGAAGACACTCCTCGCGCAGACGCTTGCCCGGATCCTCAACGTCCCGTTCGCGATCGCCGACGCGACCGCGCTCACCGAGGCCGGCTACGTCGGCGAGGACGTCGAGAACATCCTCCTCAAGCTGATCCAGGCCGCCGACTTCGACATCAAGAAGGCGGAGACCGGGATCATCTACATCGACGAGGTCGACAAGATCGCGCGCAAGGCGGACAACCCGTCGATCACGCGCGACGTGTCGGGCGAGGGCGTACAGCAGGCGCTGCTGAAGATCCTCGAGGGAACGGTCGCCTCCGTGCCACCCCAGGGCGGGCGGAAGCATCCGCACCAGGAGTTCCTCTCGATCGACACGACGAACGTCCTCTTCATCTGCGGCGGCGCGTTCGCGGGACTCGACAAGATCATCGGGAAGCGCATCGGGAAGAGCGCCGTCGGCTTCGGCGCCCAGGTGCGCTCCAAGAGCTCCATCGAATCGTCGGAGCTGCTCGCCAAGGTGATGCCGGAGGATCTCCTCAACTTCGGGCTGATCCCGGAGTTCATCGGGCGACTGCCCGTGATCTCCGCCGTCCATCAGTTGAAGCGCGAGGACCTCGTGCAGATCTTGATGGAGCCGAAGAACGCGCTCGTCAAGCAGTACCAGCGCTTCTTCGGCTACGACAACATCGAGCTGGTCTTCACCGACGACGCGCTCTGGGAGATCGCCGACAAGGCGCTCGAGCGGGAGACCGGTGCACGCGGCCTGCGCTCGATCATCGAGACCGCGCTGCTCGACGTGATGTTCGAGCTACCGTCGCGCCGCGACGTCTCCAAGTGCGTGATCACCAAGGAGACGATCGAGAAGCACCTGAAGCCGACGCTCGTCACGAGCGCCGAAGGTGTCGTCGACGACGACGCCGATCAGATCGAAGAGTCCGCGTAACGCCCGGCGACATCCTGAGACCGTAAGAGCAAGCCGGAGGATCCACCTCCGCGCCGCAACTCAGGAGGACTCACCGTGAATCGAATGAGGACAATCGTTCTCGGCTTTGGCCTGCTCGCGATGCTTCTGTTCGCCACGGTCGCAACTGCATCGAGCTCGGTCAATAGCCCAGGCGCTGTCTACACGCTCACGAACTCCCCTTCAGGAAACGCCGTCGTCGCGTTCAGCCGCGCCGCCGACGGCACGCTGACAGCGCAGGGGACGTTCGCCACGGGCGGGGATGGAACCGGAAGCAGTCTCGGCTCGCAGGGCGCCGTCGCACTCAGCAACGATGGCCGGCAGCTGTTCGCCGTCAACGGCGGCAGCAACACCATCTCGCTGTTCAGCATCCGGCCGAACGGACTCGAGTTGCAGGCGACCGCCACATCAGGTGGCATCCGCCCGATCAGCATCACCGAGCGGAAGGGCCTGCTCTACGTCGTCAACGCAGGTGGAGCGGGAAACATCGCGGGCTTCACGGTCGGGAACGGCAGCATCACGCCCCTCGCCGGCTCGATCCGCCCGCTCGGTACCGGGAGCGCCGGGCCTGCGCAGGTGTCGTTCATACCTGACGGAAGCGCGCTCGTCGTGACCGAGAAGGCATCGAGCACGATCGACACGTACCCCGTCGGGTCCGACGGGATCGCAGGCGCGCCTGTCGTCTCGCTGTCTGCGGGCGGCACTCCGTTCGGCTTCGACTTCGACAACCGCGGTCACCTGCTGGTATCGGAGGCGGCCGGCTCCGCGTCGTCGTACGAGGTCGCGGACGAGGGCGCAAGCGTGATCAGTGGCGCGGTCGCCACCCATCAAGGCGCGCCGTGCTGGCTCATCGCCTCGAAGAACGGGAAGTACGCCTACACCGCGAACGCGGCGGCCGGGACGATCTCGGGCTTTTCAGTGGGACATGACGGCAGCATCACGCTGCTCGACCCCACCGGCGCGAGCGCGAGCTTCGGCTCGACGAGCCACCCGCTCGACGAGGCGGTCAGCAACAACGGCCAGTTCCTCTACGTCCTCACCGACGGCCTGCGTACGATCAGCGCCTTGCGGATTGCAGAGGACGGTAGCCTCGTACCGGTCGGCAGCGTTTCGGTGCCGTTCGGTGCCCTAGGTCTCGCGGCCGGCTAGTTCTGTAGCAAGCGGGGCGGCGCTACTGCGGCCCCGCTTGACACACCTGGCACGGGCCGTTAGAACCTAAGACCTGAATCGGGTGTCAGGTTCTCGCGAGGAAAGAGGAGGAGCTCCCATGCACCGAGGCCGTCGCTTCGGACTTCTGGGCGCGCTCGTCGCGCTCGTACTTCTAGCCGGCACAGCCACCGCCGCCGCCCGCGTTGAGTCGGGTTCCAAGGCGTCGGCGAAGTCGCCGGTCAAGGTCGGAATCGTCTATTCACGTACCGGCGCGCTCGCTGGCTTCGGCGCCGAGTACCTCCAGGGATTCAAGGCAGGCCTGCAGTATCTGACCAAGGGCACGAACACGGTCAACGGCCACAAGCTCCAGATCACGTACGTCGACGACGGGACCGACGCCGCCAAGGCGGTCGCCGCGGGCAAGGATCTGATCGGGCAGGGCTACAGGATCCTGGCCGGCTCGACCTCGTCCGGGGTGGCGCTGCAGATGGCCCCGCTCGCCGCGCAGAACAAGGTTCTCTTCATCTCGGGGCCGGCTGCGGGCGATGCGATCACCGCTCTCAACCGTTACACGTTCCGGTCCGGTCGCCAGAGCTATCAGGACGTGCTCGACGCGGCCAACTTCATCCCGCGTGCCCAGGTCGGGAAGAAGGTCATCGTCTTCGCCGAGGACACTGCTTTCGGCGCCTCGAACGTGGCTGCTGTCCGGACCGTCTTCGGCGGGCGAGGTCACACGGTCTCGAGCATCCTCGTCCCCTTCAACGCGTCCGACCTGACGCCCTTCGCACAGCGGCTCAAGAACGCCGACGCCGATCTGGTGTTCGTGGCGTGGGCCGGGACGAACGCCACGCAGATGTGGCAGGCGCTCCAGCAACAAGGAGTGCCGAGCTCGACGAAACTCGTCACCGGCCTGCCGGATCGAGTCACGTATCCGGCGCTCGGACCGATACTCCCAGGCGTCAATCTGCTGTCGCACTACGTCGCGAACGGGCCCAAGAAGAACAAGGTCAACGACTGGCTCGTCAAGCGGCTGGCCAAGAGCAAGCAGGTGCCCGATCTCTTCACCCCCGACGGCTTCGTCGCGGCACAAATGATCGTGCGCGCGGTCCAGAAGGCGAACGGGGACGACGTCGAGAAGATGATCTCCGCGTTGGAAGGCTGGCAGTTTCTCGCGCCGAAGGGCAAGCAGCGCATCCGCCCCCAGGATCACGCGATGATCCAGCCCATGTTCCAGGTCCAGCTCGTGCTCAAGAACGGGAAGTACACCCCCAAGGTCATCAAGGTGATCTCGCCGGGGAACGTCCAGCCCCCGGTGAAGTCGTTCCCGTAAGCAAGTAAGGACGTGAGCGAAGGCTCCCTCCTCGCCACTCGCTCCCTCGGGCTTGACATCGGCGGCGCCACGATCGTCGCCGATGTCTCGCTCGAGGTCGCTGAAGGCGAGTTGCTTGGGATCATCGGCCCCAACGGAGCCGGCAAGACGTCGTTGTTCAATCTGCTCTCCGGGATCTACCGCCCGACGTCGGGATCGATCGAGCTCGACGGGCGCGAGGTCACGCGTGACCGTCCCTCCCGGCGCACGCGGCTCGGGCTCGGGCGAACGTTCCAGGTCTCGAACGTTTTTCCGTTGCTGACTGTGCTCGAAAACGTTCGCCTGGCGGCGGAGGCGAGCATCGGTGGGACGATGCGCATCTGGCGCCGAGCGACGTGGGTCCGCGAAGCGCGCGAGCGGGCCGCGTGGGCGCTCGACCGGGTCGGGCTCGGCGCCCGGCTGGAAGCAACCGCGGGGCAACTTGCACACGGCGAAAAGCGCAAGCTCGAGCTTGCGATGCTGCTCGCTGCCGATCCACGGGTCATCTTGCTCGACGAGCCGATGGCCGGCGTCTCGGCCGAGGACGTGCCCGAGCTCGTCGAGCTGATCGGTTCCGTTCACCGAGACGAGCACAAGACCGTCCTGATGGTCGAGCACCACATGGAGGTCGTTACCGGCCTGGCGGAACGGATCGCCGTCATGCATCACGGCGCATTGCTCGCCTGCGATACGCCGCAAGCGATCATGGCCGACGAGACGGTGCAGGCGGCCTATCTGGGGCAAGAGTTGTGAGCGCCTGCGCTCGCCTACCGCGAGCTCGCGTGAGGGAAACCATGTTTCCCTCACGAGCTCCCTTCTTCAGGGATCGCCTCAGCGCCCGCGCCGTGACGACCGCCGCCGCGCGTACAGAGGACCGCGACGTCGCTGGCGACGTCGCTGAAGAGGTCGTGCGGGCCTTGCCGTCACGGCCACTTCCGCAGCGGGGAAACCTCCCGGTTTCCCCTTACGCCCCTTCCCCTGCTCATAGGCCAGAGGTCGGCCGATGAGCGCTCTTCCCGTCGAACGCGTCGCGGAGCTGTTGCTTGCCCTCGACGACGTCCATGTTCACCTCGGGCACTCGCACGTCTTGCAGGGTGTTTCCTTCGGAGTCGCGGACGGCGGCGTAACGGCGCTGCTCGGTCGCAACGGAGCGGGGAAGACGACCACGATTCGCGCCGTGCTCGGCCTGGTCGGCAGCAGCGGGCGCATCGGTTTTGCCGGCGACGACATCCAGGCGCTGCCGACCCACAAGATCGTCCAGCGCGCAATCGGCTACGTGCCCGAAGACCGTGACGTGTTCGCCGGGCTCAGCGTCGAGGAGAATCTAAAGCTTGCGGAGCGAAGCGCGGATCCGCGCTACGACCTCGTCTACGACCTCTTTCCCGAGCTGCGGGAACGTGCTAGGCAGCGAGCGGGGACGCTGTCGGGCGGGCAGCAGCAGATGCTCGCGATCGCGCGTGCGCTTCTCAACGACAACCGTCTTCTGCTCGTGGACGAGCCGACGAAAGGGCTTGCCCCGAAGCTCGTGACCGAGGTGGCTCAAGTCCTCGAACGGGTCGCCGAGCTCGCGACGGTGCTGCTCGTCGAGCAGAACCTCGCGGTAGTGCGGCGGTTGGCACGCGACGTCGTCGTGTTGAGCGAGGGCCGGGTCGTCCACGAAGGCGCTGCCGCCGCCTTCCTGGCGCAGCCCGACCTCGTGCGCCGACACCTGAGTGTGAGCGTCGCATGAGCGTCGCTCGCCTTCCGCTCGCTCCCGTGAGGGAAACGATGTTTCCCTCACGAGCTCCCTTCCCGGTTTCCCCTTACGCCCCTTCCCCCGCTCATCGACCGGAGAGCGGTCGATGAGCACCTTCATTCTCCTGACGATCACGGGATTCGGTCTAGGGGCGATGTACTTCCTGATCGCATCGGGGTTGTCGCTGATCTACGGGCTGATGGGCGTGCTCAATTTCGCCCACGGCCTCTTCCTCACCGTCGGCGCGTACGGCACCTGGTGGGTGGAAACGCACCTGTCCGGGATCGGGAACATCACCGTCCGCTATCTCGTGTCGGCGCTGATCGGGCTGTGCGTCGGTGCAGCGTTCGCGACGCTGGTCGAGCTGTTTCTGATTCGCCCGCTCTACCGGCGGCACATCGAGCAGGTGCTCGTCACGGTCGGTCTAGCCTTGGCCGGCACGGCGCTCGTGCAGGCGATCTGGGGCCAGGACTCGCGCCCGTTCGTGACCCCGCCCTGGATGAACAAGACGACGACCATCCTGGGCGCCCACGTCCCGAATGACCGCTGGGTGGAGATCGCCGCAGCCGCGCTCGTGCTCGTCCTTATGGAGACGTTCCTGCGGCGCACGCGGTACGGCCTGATCGTGCGCGCAGGTGTCGAAAACCGGGCGATGGTGACGGCTCTCGGCATCGACGTCCGGCGCGCTTTTACGCTCGTCTTCGCGATCGGCGGTGTCGCCGCCGCGCTCGCCGGGGCGCTCTCGAACGTCTACTTCGGCTCCGTCGTGCCCGATCGCGGCACGAGCCTGCTGATCTTCGCCTTCATCGTGGTCGTGATCGGCGGCCTCGGCTCGATTACGGGGTCCGCACTCGCGGCGCTCCTCGTCGGCGTGACGCAGCAGTACGCGAATTACTACGGCGCGACCTCTCTCCATCTCGGCTCGTCGATCGGCGACATCACGGTGATCATGCTGCTCGGCCTGATCCTGTTGGTGCGTCCGCAGGGACTGTCGGGGAAGCTCGCGTGATCCGCCGCGTACTGGGCACGGCCTTGCCGGTTGCGCTTCTCGTCGGGCTGATCTTCGTCCCGCGGATCTCGGCGGACATCCCGAAGCTGTTCAACGGGCCGATCAACAGCCCGGGGACACTGCAGCTGCTGGCAACGTGTCTCGTCTTCGGCGGCCTGGCGCTGACCTACGACCTGCTCTTCGGCTACACCGGACTGCTGTCGTTCGGTCACGCGCTCTACTTCGCGGTCGGCGTCTACCTGCCGGCGATCGCGATGACGAAATGGCACTGGGGCTTCTGGCAGTCGCTCGCGATCACGGCCGCCTTCGGTCTCGCGTTGCCGTTCGTGCTCGGCGCGGTCAGCCTCCGGGTGACCGGGATCGCGTTCGCGATGGTGACGCTCGCCTTCGCCCAGGTGGGCGCCGTTCTGGCGATCAAGAACCCGCACGGCTGGACCGGGGGCGAGGAAGGCTTCGGGACGGATTACACGAAGCTGCCGGCGGCGCTCGTGGGCGTGCTGAACACCAAGCATCTGTACTGGCTCGCCCTCGGTTACGCGGCGGTCGTGTTCATCATCGTCCGGTGGGCGGTGGAGTCTTCGCCGGGACGCGTCTGGCAGGCAATCCGGGAGAACGAGCTTCGGGTCGAGGTGCTCGGCCTGCGTCCGCACGCCTTCAAGCTGATGGCGTTCGTTCTGGCGTCGTTTCTCGCCACCGCCGGTGGCGCCGTCTACCTGCTGTCGTCCCTCACCGGGCCGACACCATCGGTGACGTCGCCTAACGTGACGCTCACTCTTCTGATCATGGTCGTCCTCGGAGGCGCGGGAACGCGCTGGGGCGCCGTGCTCGGCGGTGTGCTCTACAAGTACTTCGAGAACAGGCTCGGCGCGATCGGCGACTCGTCGACCGTCCACGACCTACCCAGCGTGTTGCGAACGCCGCTCTCCGAGCCGCTCTTCCTGCTGGGCGTGCTGTTCATCGTGCTCGTCTTCTTCCTGCCGGGCGGAATCGCCCGGTTATCCGTGCGCGGGCGGCGCGGCGGCCTGTCTCGCTTCGAACAGGCGATCTCGACCCGCTCCGCGCCAGCCGGCGGCATCGAGGAGGCAACGTGACTGCGGTGGCGCCGTCGGGCGTGCGCATCGCGTGGGAACGACGTGGTTCGGGCGAGCCGCTCCTGCTCGTTCACGGGCTCGGCTACGCGCGCTGGGGCTGGGAGCCGGTTGCCGATGGTCTTGCCGACGCGAACGAGGTCGTCCTGTTCGACAACCGCGGGATCGGCGAGAGCGACGCTCCGGCCGGCCCTTACAGGGTGTCGGACATGGCCGAGGACGCAGTGGCCGTGCTCGACGCGGCGGGCCTCGAGCGTGCGCACGTCCTTGGCACGAGCCTCGGCGGAATGATCGCGCTGCAGCTCGCGCTCGACCATCCCGAGCGCGTCGACAGGCTCGTGCTCTCATGCACGACTCCCGGGGGCGCGGGGGCCGCTCCGATGCCCGAGCGGACAGTGCGGCTGCTGGGAGAGGCGCAGGCGTTGCCTCCGGAGGTGGCGTTGCGGCGTTTCATCGAGAACGCATTTGGTCCAGATCCCGACCCGGACCAGATCGAGCGCATCTTGAAACACCGCATCTCGACTGCTCAAGCGCCGACGGCCTGGGCGGCGCAGGCGGCCGCCGGGGCCGCCTTCGACCTTTGGGAGCGTCTCGCCGAGGTTCGTGCGCGGACACTCGTCTTGACCGGCGACCAGGACGCCGTTGTCGATCCGAAGAACTCGGAGCTGCTCGCGGCGCGGATCCCGGAAGCGCGGTTCGAGGTCTTTGCCGGTGGGGGCCATCTGTTCTTCTGGGAGCAGCCAACGCAGTTCGTGGAAACCGTGAAGGAGTTCTTGAGGTGAGCGGCCCGCACACGATCGGTCGCTGGATCCGTGACCGCGCGCGCACGACGCCGCGGCGCGTGGCGATCGACCACCTCGGCCGCGACGTCACGTATGCCGAGCTGGACAGGCAGTCGGACCGTTTCGCAGCCTCCTTCCTCGCACGTGGGCTCGAGCGCGGTGACCGTGTCGCGACGCTGACCGGCAACTCGCCCGAGCACGTCGCCGTCTTCTTCGCGTGCGCAAAGGCGGGACTGATGCTCGTGCCACTCTCCTGGCGGCTCGCCGCTCCCGAGCTCGCCTATCAGCTCGCCGATGCGGAGCCCGCATTGTTCCTCGTCGAGGACGAGCACGCAGCACTCGCCGAGGCGGGCGGCCATCCATTCGAGCGGGTCGAGCCTGCGGACGGCGGGGGACAGCTTGTCGACGTGCAGGTCGAAGACGCCGACCCGCTGTTGCTCGTCTACACGTCGGGCACGACCGGGCGGCCGAAGGGCGCGCTGCTGACGCACGCGAATTGCTTCTGGACGAACCTCAGCTTCGATCTCGCTACGGGAGTCGCCGGCGACGACGTCGTCTTGCAGATCCTGCCGCAGTTCCACTGTGGCGGCTGGAACGTCCACGCCCTGCTCGGCTGGTGGAAGGGCGCGCGAGTCGTCCTCGAGCGCTCCTTCGACGCCGCGCGCTGTCTCGCGCTGATCGAAGAGAAGCGCGTGACGACGATGATGGGCGTGCCGGCTAACTACCTGTTCCTCTCGCGGGAGCCCGGCTTTGCTTCCGCGGATCTCTCGTCGCTCCGGCGAGCGGTCGTGGGCGGGGCGCCCATGCCGGAAGCCCTACTCGGGGTGTGGCACGGCCGCGGCGTCGACATCGTCCAGGGCTATGGCCTCACCGAGGCGGCGCCGAACGTGCTCTGCCTGCCGCCAGAGGATGCCGCGCGTAAAGCGGGCTGGGCGGGGAAGCCGTACCCGCACGTGGACGTCCGGCTCTCCGCCGAAGGCGAACTCCAGGTTCGTGGTCCCAACGTCTTCGCCGGTTACTGGCGCAACCCTGAGGCGACGGCAGAGGTACTCGTCGACGGGTGGCTACGAACCGGAGACGTTGCCGAGCGCGACGACGAGGGCTTCTATCGCATCAAGGGCCGACTGAAGGACATGTACATCTCGGGCGGGGAGAACGTGTATCCCGCCGAGGTCGAGAGTGTCCTCTACGAGCACGACGCGATCGCCGATGTCGCCGTCGTCGGAGTGCCGGACGAGCGCTGGGGTGAGGTCGGCATCGCGTTCGTGGTCGCCGGCGGCAACCTCTCCGAGGACGAGGTAATCGACTTCGTCCGCGGTCGTCTCGCACGGTTCAAGGCTCCGAAGGCGGTTTACTTCGTCGACGCGCTGCCTCGTTCGGCGATGGGGAAGGTGTCGAAGGAAGAGCTGCTCGCACGCGTGGAAGAGGTGAAGACGTGACCGACATCGTCGAGCCCACCGGCGTGGACGGGCGCACCCTCTCGCAGCGCGGGACGCGTACACGCCAGCGTGTGCTCGACGCCGCGGAGGCTGTTTTCGCCGAGCATGGCTACCACGACGCGTCGATCGTGAAGATCACCGAAGCCGCCGGCGTCGGACAGGGGACCTTCTATCTCTACTTCGGCAGCAAGAAGGAAGTCTTCGACGAGCTTGTCCGCGACCTCAACCGTCGGGTCCGCCGCGCGATGAAGGAAGCGTCGTCGCAGGGCAAAACCCGGCTCGAGGAGGAGGAGCTCGGCTTTCGCGCGTACTTCCGCTTCACGGCAGAGCATCCGGCGCTGTATCGCATCATCCGGCAGGCGGAGTTCGTCTCTCCGGAGATGCTGCGCTACCACTACGAGCGACTGTCGTCCGGATATGTCGACGCGCTGCGAACGGCCGTGGCGAACGGCGAAATCGCCGATCTGAACCCGGAAGTCGCGGCGTGGGCGTTGATGGGGATGGGTGAGCTCACAGGGATGCGCTGGATCCTCTGGGAGCGGGCGGGGGAGATGCCGGAGCATGTGATCGCCGAGCTCAGGCGGATCATCTCGTGCGTTCTGGAGCGACCGGCATGACGCGCGTCGGGCTGGCAGGAACCGCGTCCTATCTGCCGGAGCGAGTAATGACGGCAGCGGAGGTCGGCGCGGCGAGCGGCATCCCGGAGCACGTGATCGTGGAGAAGTTCGGGCTGCGCGGGAAGCACGTTGCCGCCGAGAACGAGCACGTGAGCGATCTCTCGGTGAGCGCGGCAGAGGCACTCTTTCGTGAGCTCGACGTCGACCCGGCATCGATCGATGCGGTGATGTACTACGGCTCGACCTGGAAGGACTACGCGGTCTGGCAGGTGTCTCCGCTGATCGCGCACCGCCTGGGCTGCACGAACGCGATCGCGCTCGAGTTCGACAACGTCTCGCACGGCACCCCGATGGCTCTGCGCATGGCCCGCGATCTCCTGCGGGCCGAGGACGAGCTCAAGACCATCCTCATCGTCGCGGCGTGCCGCGAGTCACATCTGCTGGACTACGCGAACGAGCGGTCGCGCTTCATGTTCAACTTTGGCGACGGGTCGGTCGCCGGCCTGCTCGTCGGCGACTCGAACCGCAACGAGCTGCTGGGCTGTCATGCGATCACGGACGGCTCGCTTGCGCTCCAGGTGAAGCTCCCGCGCGGCGGCAGCGTCCATGCACAGGACGGCTACGGCTTCCTGGACGTCGACGATCCGGCAGCGATGAAGGAGCGGCTCGACGCAACGAGCCTCGACAACTTCGTCAGTGCAGCGTCGGGAGCTCTCGAACGGTCGGGCGCAAACCTGGAGGACGTGGACTACCTCTGCGGGATTCACATGAAGCCCTCGATGCACCGGGCCCTGCTCTCGGCGCTCGGCATCGACGAGAAGCGCGCTGCGTATCTCGACGACACCGGGCACATGAGCGGTGTCGATCCCCTGCTCGCGCTCGACCGGGCTGCACGCTCCGGCGAGATCTCGGACGGCGATCTTGTGCTGCTCCTCGCCGCGGGGACCGGGTACACGTGGGCCGCGAGCGTCGTTCGTTGGGGCGCAGACTGAGAAGCGTTCTCGTCACGGGCGCGGCGAGCGGCATCGGCCGCGCCGTCGTCGACCGTCTGCAGGTCGACGGCTGGGACGTGCACGGCGTGGACCTTGCGGACGGCGACCTCACGACGAGAGAGGGAAACCGCGCGGTGATCGATGCAGCGCTCGAGCGCTTCGGCCGGCTGGACGCGGTCGTCGCGAACGCCGGCTTTCAGCACATCGCGCCGGTGGCGGAGTTCCCCGAAGAGCGCTGGGACGCGCTCGTCGCGGTCCTTCTGACCAGTCCGTTTCTCCTCGCGAAGTACGCATGGGACGCTCTCGCCGCGAGCGGCGACGGGCGCTTCCTCGTCGTCGCCTCGGTGCACGGACTCGTCGCCTCGCCGTTCAAGGTGGGCTACGTCGCGGCGAAGCACGGGGTGCTCGGGCTGGTGAAAGTGCTCGCCCTCGAAGGTGCCGAAGTGGGAATCACGGCTTCTGCTCTCTGCCCCTCGTACACCAGAACACCGCTCGTCGAAGCACAGATCGCCGATCAGGCCCGCGTGCACGGCATCTCGGAAGAGCGAGTGCTCGAGGACGTGATCCTGGCGCCGCAGGCCGTCAAGCGCCTGCTCGAGCCGAAGGAGGTTGCCGACGCTGCCGCCTACCTCCTCGGGCCGAACGGGCGCGCGGTAAGCGGCGCACCGCTGGTGATGGACTACGGCTGGACCGCGCGCTAGATCTCATTTCTGGCGCGGCGGGCCCTGCTGCACGAGCGCCAACACCTCGTCGATCGAGCCACGCTCGTCGTGGAGGTTCTCGAGCCACCACGTCGCACCGGCTTCGGCGTACGCGACGGGGTCCATGCGGTCGCGCTCGCCCAGCACTGCGACGTCGTACTGGTCCGAGCGACCGATGGTCGTGATGCTGCGCGCGATGTCATCAGGACTGAGGGTCATCCCGGTCGGGTCGGCGCTGTCGGCGAGCCAGCCGTCCCAGCGCGCGGCGCGCCGCAGCGACGCGGGGCGGTTTCCGCCGATCCAGATCGGCAGCCGAGCTTGAATGGGCGTCGGCGCGAGCGTCACGCTGTCGACGGTGTAGTGCTCACCGCGATGCGTGACTTCTTCTCCCGACCACAGTCGACGTAGGAGCTCAAGTCCTTCGTCGAGCATGGCGGCACGCACCTTCGCATCGGTCGGCTCGCCGAACTTGCCGAACTCGGACATCGAGCCGCCGAGGCCGGCGCCGAACGTCACGCGTCCGCCGCTGAGGTTGTCCAGCGTCGCGACCTGATGTGCCAACACGTGCGGTCGGCGCCGCGCGACCGGCGTCACCGCAGTGCCCAGCCGCACGCGCTCGGTCGACGTCGCGATCGCGGGCAGCACCGTCCAGGGATCTGCCGCCGGTCTTCCCCAGGCGAACGCGAGGTGGTCCCAGATGAAGACTCCGTCCCAGCCGCTCGCATCAGCGGCCTGCGCAATGCGCACCGGGACGCCCGGGTCGGAGAAAGTCCCCAGGTTGGCCAGGCAGATCCCGTAGCGCACGACGAGACCCTAGAGCCTGCGCATGGAAGAGACGCCCTGTTCTCGGCGTCCAGAGAGAGCGCTGCGGCCGGAGTCGTGTCGCGGCTGACCGAACGAAGCGTCAACCAGAACATCCAGGGGCATAGGTCACCTCACCCGGGGCGCCGTCCGCGGCGCCCTAGGATGTCGCGCGTGGAGGCCTTCACGACGCGACCCGAGCTGAGGGGAACGTTCGGCATGGTCGCGTCGACGCACTGGCTCGCCTCGGCCGTTGGCATGGCGGTTCTGGAGCGCGGCGGGAATGCGTTCGACTCGGCGGTTGCGGCCGGCTTCACGCTCCAGGTGGTGGAGCCGCACCTGAACGGCCCCGGCGGAGTCCCGGCGCTCTTCTACTCGGTCGATCGGGGCGAGCCTGTGACACTTTGCGGTCAGGGAGTCGCTCCTGCCGCGGCGACGATCGAACGCTTCCGCGAGCTGGGCCACGACCTGATTCCCGGCACGGGCGTGCTCGCGGCCTGCGTTCCCGGCGCCTTCGGAGGCTGGCTGCTGCTGCTGCAGGAATTCGGTACCTGGGCCCTGGAGGACGTGCTCGCGTTCGCGATCGACTACGCGGACAACGGCTTCCCGGTCGTGGGCGGCATGCACCTGTCCATCGAGCGCCAGGCCGGCCTGATCGCAGGTTGGCCGGCGTCCAGAGACCTGTACGTGCCGGTGCCCGAGATCGGCACACAGTTCCGCAATCCCACGCTCGCTGCGACGTACAGGCGAATCGTCGAGGAATCGGCCGGCGGCTCCCGCAACGCGCAGATCGACCGCGCGCGCGAGCTCTTCTACGAAGGCTTCGTGGCCGACGAGATCCACCGCTTCTGCGAAGCGGAGGGAGGTCTGCTGACCCGTCACGACCTGGCGGCATGGCGTGCGACCCTCGAGCCCGTCGTCTCGTTCGACTACGGCGAGACCACGGTCTGCAAGACCGGCGCGTGGGGCGCCGGCCCGGTCGCGCTGCAACAGCTCGCGCTGCTTGACGGCTTCGACGTGGCAGGCCTCTCCGAAGCTGAGTTCGTGCACGTCGTGACCGAGTGCGCGAAACTCGCATTCGCCGACCGCGATGCGCTCTACGGCGACGTGGATGTTCCGCTCGAGACACTGCTCTCGCGCGAGTACAACGACACGCGCCGTGCCCTGATCGGCGACG
>WNGB01002377.1_pt1 | contig 30390 bp, 29 predicted proteins | sample 5400681 | NCBI WGS metagenome assembly WNGB01 (sample SAMN13153367, study PRJNA577476) | soil metagenome | isolation source: 115 cm soil or saprolite under grassland replicate 2 | place: USA:California | collected 2016-06-15
CGTCCTTGAGCAGGATCGTGTATTTCGAGGTCTCGTCCTTGGTCATGGCCGGCTCGGCGACAAGCTTGAGCCGGCGCAGCCACTTCACGTTCATGTTGCCCTCGAAGCCGGGCACCAGGAGCCGCACCGGATAGCCGTTCGAGGGACGCACGTGCTCGCCGTTCTGGTAGAGGCAAAGCATCGCGTCATCCATCGCCTTGACGAGCGGGATGCTGCGGCTCATTGCGGCCGAGTCGGCGCCCTCGGCGATCATCCAGCGCGCCGACGGCTCGACCCCGGCTTCGTCGAGCAGCGTCGAGAGCTTCACGCCGGTCCATTCCTGGCAGCCGAGCAGGCCGTGGATGGCGGCGACGCCGAGCGGCTGCGCGGTCGCCGCGTTGAGCGCGCCGCTGTTGCCGGCGCATTCGATGAATACGATGCGCGACGTCATCGGGTAGCGTTGCAGCGCCTCGACCGTGAAGACGAGCGGGCGCCGGACCAGGCCGTGGATCACGAGCCGGTGCTGGTTGGGATCGATGTCCGGGATGCCGGAGTGGCTGCGTTCGAAGTGCAGGCCCGATGGCGTGACCATGCCATCGAGCAGATGGAGCGGCGTGCGCGCCGTGCCGACGCCTTGCGTCGCCGGATTGGCCGGCGCTCCGATCGCGCGCACGACCTTGTCTTCGAAGCGCGAGGGCTGGCCGTAAGGCGCAAATCCCGCGCCCGGCATTTTCATCCACGGCTGGACCGCAAGCGGCTCCGCCCGTGCGCCGGCGAGGCCGGCGCCGGTGGCGCCCGCGACCAATGCGCTTTCAAGGAAGATGCGGCGGCTCAGGATGCCGTTGCCGGCGGCCGGTTCGCCGGATGGCTGCTGTGGTCTCTTGCCCATGCTTGGTCTCCCCTTGAGTTTCTTCGGCGGTCCGGTTGGCCCGGCCGCAGAGGGACTCTAGCGCGGCGGCACATTGCTGTCCGGAGGGCGAACTGGCCTTCAGAGGCTTGCGGTCACCGCCTACCTTCGCGCCTCCGCGCCGCCGCAGCGAAAATCATGGCTGTCCTGCGGTCCGAAGGTTCGATCTTGAACGCCGGAAAAATAGTTTCATATTGTACTATCTCGGCCATCAGTTTTGGGTTATTCTAATCTATCGGCCCGGTTCCAAGGGAGAGCGCCATGCCCAGCGCAGCCAAGCAATCAGCGAAGAAAAACGGCGGCCCCGGTCCCAAGCACAACATCGACGCGGTCCGCGAGGCGTTCTACGAGCGCATTGCCAAGCGCGACATGGCGCCGCTCTGGAAGGTGATGAAGAACGTCGTCACCAAGGAGCCGGTCACGCGCTGCGTGCCGCATGTCTGGCACTATGACGACGTGAAGGCGCTGGTGATGGAATCGGGCGGCCTGATCACCGCCGAGGAGGCGCAGCGCCGCGTGCTGATCCTCGAGAATCCGGCGCTGCACGGCGAATCGAAAGCGACCAACACGCTGTTTGCCGGCATCCAGATGATCCTGCCGGGCGAGGTGGCGCCCGCCCACCGTCACGTGTCGTCGGCCATCCGCTTCGTGCTCGACGGCGAAGGCGCCTACACGGCGGTCGAGGGCGAGAAGGCGTTCATGTCGCCGGGCGACTTCGTCATCACGGCCAACTGGGCGCCGCACGATCATGGCAATCCCTCGAAGAAGCCGATGCTGTGGCTTGACGTGCTCGACTTCCCGGCGGTGAATTTCTTCGAGGCCTCGTTCGCCGACTATTTCGACGAGAAGGACAAGATGCAGAATACGACCCGCGGCGACGGCGACTCGCTCGCGTTCTATGGTTCGGGCGTGCTGCCGGACGGCGCGCCGGTCGCGCTCAACCGCAGCCCGGTCATCAACTACACCTACGCCCGCACGCGACCGATCCTCGACCGCCTCAAGAAGGCCGGTGACATCGACAAGAGCCACGGCGCGCGCGTGCGCTACGTCAACCCGATCAACGGCGGCCCCGTGCTGCCGACGATGAGCGCGAACCTCGCGCTGTTCCCGAAGGGCTTCAAGGGCGAGAAATACCGCGCGACCGACGGCACCATCTTCGTCTGCACCGAAGGCAGCGGCACCACCAAGGTCGAGGACAAGGTGCTCGAATGGGGCCCGAACGACGTGTTCGTGGTGCCGCCCTGGAAGCGCTATGCGCACAACGCGTCGAAGGACTCGGTGCTGTTCTCGATCTCCGACCGGCCGGCGCAGGAAGCGCTCGGCATCTGGCGCGAGCAGCGCAATCCAAGCTAATTTCGTCGCTTCCGTCGCGGTGCCGAGGAAGCGGTCATGCAGCAATCCTCTGACCCAAAAGCAAGGGGCGGCGCTGTGGAAGAACGCCTCCGACGGCAGCACTTCGGTGTGGATGATGGGCGGCGGCGGCGTTGCCAGCACCTCGTCCCTGCTGGGCGCCAGCGGCTGGGACGCGGTTGCGCACGCTGACGCAAGTGGTTGATGCAAGCCTCCTGGCGCGCCCCGGTGAACCACCCGGGGCGCGCAAATATTACCGGCCGCCGGACGATCTCACGCCCAAGGTTGCCGGCTCGAAACATGCTCGGACCGGCTTCTTAGAACCGTTCGAGATGTGTTAGACTAGTCCCCGACCATGCGCGCCGCTTACGAGCGCCGGTCCAGGGAGGACACATCATGACTCGATTCTTCGTCGCGTTGCTCATGCTTCCGCTTGCTTACGGCACGGCCCTGGCGCAGGGCAACGCCCAGGCCGGCAAGGCGCTCTGGGACGGCCCCGCCACCCAATGCCGCAATTGCCACGGCGCCAATGGCGAGGGCGCGTTCGGGCCCGACCTCGCCGGCCGCAAGCTCACCGTCGCGCAGTTCACGCACGCGGTGCGCAAGCCTTGGGGCGTCATGCCGGCCTTCATCGAGAGCCAGGTCAGCGACGCCGAGATCGCCAATCTGGTTGCCTACTTCGACGGCCTGCCGGCGGTCGCGACGCCCGGCAAGTGGCGGTTCGAGGCTGCGGCCAACGCAGCGCGCGGACAGGTGGTCGCGATCAACGTGGGCTGTTCTCAATGTCACGGGCCGCAGCTCAACGGGCCGCGCGCCAACATGGGCGCGGTCGACATGGACTTCGACTGGTTCAAGAGCCTGGTCTACACGCACACCAGCGCGTTTCCGCTGCATGCAAAGCGGCTCGAGGAAAACTTCACCCTGCGCGTCCGCATGGGCAATTTCAATCCGAACCGCGTTTGGGAATCCCAGTTGCGCGAGGTCTACGACTGGGCACGCGATATCGGCGTGCGGGGCCGCCTCGTGGCGCGGCTCGGCAAGGGCGAGACCGGCGCCAACGGCGTGACCTATACGCTCATGGTCGAGAACGGCGGCCTGCCCGGCAAGGGCCTGACCGTGGATGACCCGACCATCCGGCTGATCATCCCGAAGGACGTCAACGTGGTGGCGGCCACCGGCACCGGCTATAAGGGTGTCAGCATGGACGAGCAGGCCAAGGCCAGCGTAGCGGTCTGGCAGGCGCCGCGCATGGCGCCCAAGGAGCACCAGTCGTTCACGATCACGCTGTCGAAGGCCGGCACCGCCGCCGACAATCTGCGCGGCGAGATCCGCTGGAGCAAGCCCGCGGTCAAGACCGGACCCTTCGACACTCAGGCCATCGCGCCGGCGCCGCTCTAAGCAAAGCTATCGCTGCTGGGCGGACCTCGGCGATCGACCCCGCGCTTTCGACGGCGCGGGGTCGGTCGCGATCAAGCCGTAGACCAGCACGCTCACGGCGCGGTCGCCGACCTGCCAGTAGTCGCGCAGCGGTCCGCCCTCGCGCCGGAAGCCGAGCCGCTCGACCAGCCCGATCGAGGCCTTGTTGCCGGGCTCGATCATGGCCTCGACCCGGTGCGTGCGGAGTTTGTCGATGCAGTAGCCGATCAGCGCCTGTAGGGCCTCGGTCATCAGCCCCTGACCGTAGTGCGACCGCGCCAGGATGTAGCCGATCTCGAGCCGCCGGTTGTGGGCTTCGCGGTGATGATAGTTGACCATGCCGATGCAGCGGTCGCTCTCGCGCTCGGCCACCGCCCAGGCCTGGTACTTGTGCGGGCTTGCCCGGGCGAGGATGCGCACCCAGCGCGCGGTCTCGGCCTTGGTCTTGCAGGCCGGAAAATTCCAGTAGCGCATCGCGTCAACGTCGCCGAAACAGGCGTGCAGACCGGCGACGTCGCGGGTCTCGAACCGCCGCAGCCGCAGCCGTGGCGTTGTCAGCTCGGGAAAGGGTTTGGGAGCCTTCGCCACGAGAATTCCTGACGGCGAAATCAATAAAAGAGATGCCCTATCCCCGCCGCGACTCGATCGGCGTGCCGCGCTTCTTGTTATAGCCGTGGACCTGCACCGTGCCCCAGACCCCGTTGATATGGTACGGGTCGCTGCGGGTGAACGCGTCGACCGCAGCGCGGTCCTTGGCGTCGATGACGAAGATCGAGCCGACCGGCGTCTCGCCGTCATCGGCGACCAGCGTGCCGGCGGTCACCACGTCGACGTGGTGGTGGCCGGCCTCGTCGAGATGCACTCGGTGCGCGCGGTAGAATTTGGCGCGCGTTGGCAGGATGTCGTGCTTGTCGGTAGCGTGGACGACGAACAACATTGCGCGAGCCCGTTCGTTAGCGCATGTCCCGGAGACGTGGGCACCGGTTCTCCGTCAAGGACATGCGCCACTCAAAGGATCTAAGGTCGGGTTCTACCTTATCCCATTCAGGCTGCCGGTTCGACCTGGAATCTTTGGGCCCCCGTCGAATGTGATCCGGCGCTCGGCGACGGCGCTCCCCCAGCGCGCCGTCCGCACCACGCCGCCGAACGCGAAGAAATGCGGCTTGACCACGCCCAGGTGCGCCTCGGCGTGGACCTGCGCGAGCGCTTCGAGCAGCGCATCGGGCGCCGACATGGCGAACAGCTGGCGCAGCAGGCCGGACTGCCGCGCCTAGTCCCTGCGCCGAGGCGCGCACGCCGCAGCGATGCGCGTGGCGCAGGAGCGTCGCGAGATTGGTCGGGCCGGCAAGCCCGACCCGCACCGGATGTTCGAGCCCGAAATCCCGCAGCCGGGAAATCCAGCGCAGGATCGCGGACGCGTCGAAGCAGAATTGCGTGACGATGTGAACGCTGATGCCGGTCCCCTCCGCGGCGGCGATCGTGTCCATCAGCGCGCGGTCGAGGTCCTGCTGCGAGATGCGCGGATGGCCCTCCGGATAGCCGGCAATTCCGATCTCGCGGATGCCGTGGCGCTGCGCCCGTCCGTCACTCGCGCCGGCGCGAGATCACGTAGGATTCGTCGTAGAACCAGAGTCCGCCGCGCTCGTGCAGCACCTCGCTGGTGGCGTTGAGGTAGCGGCTGTCGGACACCACCTCGCCGAGCCGGTCGTCCTCGATCTGCGCCACGTAGATCGCGGCGTTCCAGGCGGCGAACAGCGTCGACGTTCCGATCGAGCCGGAGATTTCCGACGGCAGCGTGTGCATGTCGTAACGAAACAGCGAGCGGTTGTCGGCGTAGGCGTTGAAGTTGAGGTCGCGGCCGGCCGGGCCCAGCTCGTGCTTCACGGTCTTGAGGATCTGGTGGCGGTCATGGACGAACGGGTTGTCGCCCGGCCACACCCGCTGGATGATCTCCATGCCGGGGTCGTTGCCGTGCGAATGAATCGCGATGAGGCGCCCGCCCGGGCCCAACGCTTTAGCAAGTGGTGTGATGACCCGCTGGGCCTTGAATTCGAGCGAGGCGCGCGCGCGATAGGGCTGCGACGCGATCACGAGATCGTAGTTCGCGACCGTGCCGCCGGGGCGCGGGATGATCGGGTCGAGCAGGAACCGGTGGGCTTCGCGATAGATCACCAGCACCACCGGCCGCTCGTAGACCGGGTTGCCGGTCTTGGGGCTGACGCCCGCCTTCCAGTTCTGCGACAGGAACGGCACCAGATCGGTGATCTGCTGCTCGAAACGGTGCGCCGAATCGCCGACCAGCGGCACCTCGTGCCACACCATGCTCGACGCCGCGTTGAGCGACTTCACGGCCAGCCAAGGCGCGTCCGCATAGGCGAGGTTGGTGAGCACCAGCACAGTCGCCGGATGCTCGCAGAACCGGTCGGACATCTTCTGCAGGGCCAGGCGAACGTCTTCAAGGCTGATCTCCTTGCCGACGATGTAGAACGGCATGTGCGGGAAGCGGTCGTGCATCGCGCGCAGCACCCGCAGCATCACGGTGCCGTCGCCGACGCCGGCGTCGAACACGCGCACCGCTGGCGGGCGCGGATGGATATTGGCGAGCTCGAGCGTGACGCGGTTGGCGATCACCCATTTCTCGCTGCACGTATTCACGAACAGCAGGTACTTCTGCCGGTTGTCGAAGAAGCGGAAATTGCGCTGCGGATCGCGTTCGCCGGTCGGCACGGGCAGCCGCATCGGGACGGGCGCCGGACCGCGCGGCCGCTCGATGATGGTGGGCCGCGCCGCGGCCGCGCCGCGGGTCTCGGCCATGAAGGCGCGGATGCGGTCGAGCGTATCGGTGGTGATGCGGCCGCCATTGCGCAGCCGCGCGGTGAGCTTGCCGTCGTTGACGGCGCGCCGGCCGAAGGTCGATTCGGCAAGCCCGGTGTGGCGGCAGTAGTCGGAGATTTCCTGGAGCAATTCTTGAGCGTTCATCGTTGGGCGTTCGGCGCGGCGGGCCGCGGGTTTCCTCGACTCAAGGCTGCGTTCTTTGCGCATCCCACGACGGAAGCGAACCAAGCTCGCGGAATGGCGTCAACCACAAATGGTCCCATTATCGTGATGGGCAGACATATGGGATGAATCCCATATGCGGTAAATCAATGAAATCGAAGCGCTGAGTGGACGGGCATTTCCAGCCGCCAGTGTGGAACGCAGAAATTCATCATGTTGTGGGATTTTGCCCACCAGCTGGTGGGCAAAAGGAACGGCCATGGGGGCCGCGAGCGGCGGCGACGGCGCGCCCTCAGAGCGCATTCGTCTGTGAAATGAATGGTTTGTGTCGATGTCGGTGTAGCCGCCGGGCCACAGCCCGGATGCGGAATGCGGCCTTCCGCTTTGCCCCATTGCGCGCGGGTTTGCGCGGCGCACCACGACTGGTAGCTTGGGCGGCATGTGGGGACGCAAGACCGAGCCGGCCGTAGCGGCCAAGCCCGAAGACGACGGGCCGCACCGCCTCAAAGACGCATTGCGCAAGGCCCGGATCGAATCCGCCGAGCGCACCGGCGTGGTCGTGGACCTGCACGACGCCGAGGTCGCCCGGCTCGAGCTCTTGAACGAGGCGCTCGATCCGGTCTTCGCCGAGATCCCGCCGGACGTGGACCTGTTCGACCGCGGCATCAGCCGCGGGGAGACGCCGCGCCTGTGGCTCGACGCCGTCGCCCATGTTGCGATGGGGCGAGACAAGCGAGTCTACCGCCTGGTGCAGGACACCCGCTACGGCCGCAAGGTGCTTGCCGAATCGGCCGACATTTCGCAGATGGCCGAGGCGGCGACCACATATCTGGCGCGGCGCCTGATCGAGCGTGAGCGCGCGCTTGCCGACAGCGGCATTACGCTGGGAGATCCGCGGCGCGAGGCGAAGCGCGAGCGCCGCCGCCGTCGCTTGCGCGCCTTCGGGGCGTTCCTGTTCGGCGTGTTCGCGGGACTGGCAGCCTTGGTGATCGCCGCGATACTTTCGGCGCGCTAACCCGAACGGCGGTTAGTCGTGTGATTCCTTGATCGTGCCGCGGACTCGGTCTGCTCCCTCTCCCCGCAGGGGAGAGGGTTGGGGTGGGGGGCGGGTCTTTCGATTGACCTGAGCCCCTCACCCCACCCCTCTCCCAATGGGAGAGGGAGCAGACCGAGTCCGCGGACAGATCATCGCACAACGCAAAGTCTGACTCAGGTGCTAACCACCCACCAGCATCACGCGCTTGCGCTCGACGATGCAGCCGCCGTCGGCGCTGAGCCCGCGCGCGACCATCTCGCAACGCCAGGCGCCGGGGGAGCCCTCGATCGTGTAGAGATTGTAGGTGGCCGGATCGTATTTCTCGCCGATCGTGCCGGATGCCGACGGCACGCCGACCGCCGGCACAAAACCGCGCGGCGCCTCGAGGCGGCGCACCTCGTCGAGATGCTCATGGCCGTGCAGCACCAGTTCGGCGCCGTGCTGCTTGAGCACGGCGAGGAAGCCGTCGCCATCGGTCAGCCGGCGGTCGCTCCACTCCGGTCGCGTCACCGGCGGGTGATGGATCAGCACGATCCGAAACACGCCGGCGCGGCCGAGCTCGTCGAGCAGCACCGCGAGGCGCGCGAGCTGTTCGACGCCAAGCCGGCCGGTCGCCCGGAACGGGAGCGTCGGCACCGCCGAAGTCACGCCGATCAGCGCGGCCGGACCGCGCCGGCGCACGAACGGAAACTCCGGCGTCCCGGCCACCCGGTCGCCGCGCATGTACTCGGCCCAATGGCGCTGCGGGTGGCGTGCCTTGGACCAGACGTAGGTGTCATGATTCCCCGGCACCACGGTCACGTCCTGCGGCCGCCCCAGGCGCTCGAGCCACGCCCGCGCCGGCGCGAACTCGGCCGCGAGCGAGAGATTGATGAGATCGCCGGTGACCGTGATGTGGTCGGGCGAGCGCGATTTGAGATCACCGACGATCCGGTCGAGCACCTCGCGCAGATGGAAGTGCCGGCGGTTGCAGCGCCAGTTGATGTAGCCGCCGATCCGCTTGCCGGCGAGCTCGAACGGGTTCGGCGTCGGCAGCGGCGCAAGATGCGGGTCCGACAGATGCGCCAGCAGGAAGGTCGACATTCCGAGCAGTTCCGATCGGTCAATGCATAGGTCAGGGGCGGGGAGCCCCAATCTGCCACAGGTCTTGCAAGTGTAAGGCGCCGATTATGAACTGCCGATGAGTATGCCGGCGAGGAACACGAGAGTTCCTCCGGCCACGACCTGAAACGTGGCGGACATGAACGGGGTATCCATGAACCGATACCGGATATAGGAGATGGCCGCGAGCTCGACCGCGACCACCACCACGGCGAGCGCCGTGGCAACCCAGAAGTCGCGGATCAGGTAGGGCAGGGTGTGGCCAAGGCCCCCGAGCGCGGTCATCAGGCCGCAGACCGTGCCGCGGATCCAGGGTGTGCCGCGCCCGGTCAGCGATCCGTCGTCCGAGAGCGACTCGGCGAACCCCATCGAGATACCCGCACCGACCGAGGCGGCGAGCCCGACCAGGAAGGTCTCCCAGGTATTGTGGGTGGCGAAGGCCGCCGCGAACAGCGGCGCCAGCGTCGACACCGAGCCGTCCATCAGGCCGGCCAGTCCCGGCTGCACGTATTGCAGCAGGAATATGCGCCGCGCGGTTTCGTCCTCCTTGGCACGTGCCGACGTGGTCAGGATCTGCTCGCCGAGCTTGTGGGCGAGACCCTCATGCTCGGCCTCGATCTCGGCGAGCTCGTCCAGGAGCTGACGGGTCGAGGCATCCCGCGTCGTCTCGGCGGCACGGCGATAGAAGCGCGCGGCCTCGAACTCCATGTCCTCGGCGTATTTGCGCACGTCGTCGAGGCCGAGCGGCCGTGCCAGCCAGAGCGGCTTCTTCTGGATGAATCCCTTCACGTCGTGGCGGCGGATCAGCGGCAGATAGTCCCCGAACTTCGACCGATAGAGGTCGAACAGCATGGTGCGGTGGCGCACCTCCTCGTCCGCCATCTCGTCGAACACCTTGGCCGAGGCTGCGTATTTCTCGCGCAGCCCCTCGGCAAAGCCGCGGTAGATGCGGCTGTCTTCCTCCTCGTTGGTGATGGCGAGAGCCAGGATTTCCTGCTCGGAGAGATCGGAGAAGCGCTTCACGTCGGCCTCGTGGGTGTCGGGTTAGTCATTAGAAGTATTCTAAACTATAGTCCCGGGCTTTTGACAACCCGCGCCGGTTGGCCTCACTGGCACAGATGGCGACAATCCACCGCAGGTCGAAATGAAGGCGCTCACGCTGGTCCGCGACGCGCTCGAACCGGCGCTGCGGCGCGTGCTGCACCTCTATTGGCGGTTCGCGCGCGGGCTCACGCTCGGCGTGCGCGCGCTCGTCATCGACGAGGAGCGGCGCGTCTTCCTGGTCCAGCACAGCTACGTGCGCGGCTGGCACCTGCCCGGCGGCGGCGTGGAGCCGGGCGAGACCATGATCGACGCGCTGATCCGCGAGCTGCGCGAGGAGGGCAACATCGAGCCGACGGCGCCGCCGCGGCTGCACGGCGTCTTCTTCAATGACCGGGTGTCCCGCCGCGACCATGTGGCGGTGTACGTGGTGGCGGATTTCCGGCAGATCGGGGAGCCGGTGCCCGACCGCGAGATCATCGCGCACGGCTTCTTCGCGCTCGACCAGCTGCCGAACGACACCACCGCATCGACCCGCGCCCGCCTCATCGAGGTGCTGGGGGGCGCGCCGGTCAGCGAACGGTGGTAAGGGCGGCGCCGGCCGGGCGCCGCTGGAGATGCCGCCGGTAAAGAGAGTGCGTTATCCGGCCGTCGACAAGCCCTTAACACATGGGCCTTTCGTGCTAGGGTTGGCGTCAAGCCGTACCGACAGAGTGCGGCTATCGGCTCGCACGGAGCCACGATCAATGGGAGGATCGCAAATGACCGGCACGATACGTTTGTCCATGATTGTCTCGGCGGCGCTCGTCGCGCTCGCCGGAAACGCGCAGGCGCAACAGCCGCCGCCGCAGTCGCCCGGCATGACGTTTTTCGTCACCAGCGCCGGGCCCGGCAAGGGCGGCGACCTCGGCGGTCTCGCCGGCGCGGATGCTCACTGCCAGACCCTGGCAGCTGCCGCCGGTGCCGGCGGCAAAACCTGGCGCGCCTATCTCAGCAGCAATGCCGCGCTGCAGGGCGGACCAGTCAATGCCCGCGACCGCATCGGCCGCGGTCCCTGGCAGAACTTCAAGGGCACCGCGGTCGCGACCAGCGTCGACGATCTGCACTCGGACAACACCAAGCTCAACCGCGACAACTCGCTCACCGAGCGCGGGACCATCGTGGCCGGGTTCGGCTACACGCCGAACTATCACGATATCCTGACCGGCTCGCAGATGGACGGTCGGGCCTGGCCCGGCAACATGAACCTGACCTGCAACAACTGGGCGAGCAGTACGTTCGGTGCTGCCATGGTCGGCCATATCGACCGGCGCGGGGGAGCGGACACCGTCTTCCAGCGCTCCTGGAATGCCGCGCATATGTCGCGCAGCTGCACCCAGGACGACCTGCGCGCCACCGGCGGCAACGGTCTGTTCTACTGCTTCGCGCAATAGCGCGCGGATCGCAACCCCGCGGACAGCGGCCACGCTGTCCGCGGTCCATCGCGGCCGTGGGGCGTAAGCGCTCTGCGGCCATCTATCACCAGTCCAGACGTTCACGGGAGGAACGACAATGAGACTCACAATGCGTACGTTCATGATTGCTTCGGCAGCATTCCTGTCGCTTGGCGCGAGCGCGCAGGCGCAGCAGGCACAGCAGGCGCCCAACACCACGTTCTTCGTCACCAGCGCCGGGTCCGGCAAGGGTGGCGATCTCGGCGGCCTCGAGGGCGCCGATGCCCAATGCCAGCGGCTGGCGCAGACGATCGGAGCGGGTACCAAGACCTGGCGCGCCTATCTCTCCACCACCGGGGCCGGCGGCAAACCGGGCACCAACGCCCGCGACCGTATCGGACGTGGTCCATGGCAGAACCCCAAGGGCACCGTGGTCGCCACCAGCGTCGACGATCTGCACAGCGACAACAACAAGCTCGGCAAGGAAAACTCGCTCACCGAGCGCGCCACCATCGTCTCCGGCTCCGGCATGACGCCGAACTGGCACGACATCCTCACCGGCTCGCAGGCCGACGGCCGCGCCTTCCCCAGCAACATGTCCCTGACCTGCAACAATTGGACCAGCAGCGTCACGGGTTACGTCGCCATGCTGGGACACATCGACCGCATCGGCAATAACCCCGAATTCGGGAAGTCCTGGAACTCGACGCACATGTCCCGGGGCTGCAGCCCGACCGACCTGAATTCCACGGGCGGCAACGGCCTGTTCTACTGCTTCGCCGCGCAATAGACTGGACCGCGATCACGTGCGGAGCCCGGATGGAGGGAAAGCGAAGTCCGGGCTTCCGCGGCGTGATCGGTGCCCCGCATCCCATGCGGGCTACAAAACTTCACATGCCGCATGCGAACATGCGGCCAGTATGGTCGGGAGGACTGAAATGAAATCGACGATGCGTTTCTCAATAGCGATGGCAGCGGGTGTCTTGGCGCTCGGCGTGAGCGCGATTGCTCCCGCCCAACAGGCCGCGATGACCTGGTTCGTCACCAGCGCCGGCTCAGGCAAGGGCGGCGATCTCGGCGGTCTCGAAGGCGCCGACGCGCACTGCCAGCAACTGGCGCAGGCGGCGGGAGCCGGCGGCAAGACCTGGCGCGCTTATCTGAGCTCCAACCAGGCGCAGAAGGGCGGCGCCGTCAATGCGCGCGACCGCATCGGCAAAGGGCCCTGGCAGAACGCCAAGGGCGTGGTGGTCGCCACCAGCGTCGACGATCTGCACAGCGCCAACAACAAGATCGGCCGGCCGACGGCGCTCAACGAGAAGGGCGAGCCGGTCAAGATGCGCGGCGACACGCCCAACCAGCACGACATGCTGACCGGGTCGGACATGGAGGGCAAAGCGTTTCCAGGCAACCTCAACCTGACCTGCAACAACTGGAGCAGCAGCACGTTCGGCAGCGCCATGCTCGGCCACGTCGATCGCGAGGGCAATGCCGACACCGTCTTCCAGAAGTCCTGGATCTCGTCGCACATGTCGCGCAGCTGCAGCCAGCCTGACCTGGTCGCCACCGGCGGCGCCGGCCTGTTCTACTGCTTCGCGCAGTAGCAGCGCAGCGAGCGCGCTACCCGAATCGCGCGCGGTCGTGCGGCGCGGTGAAGTCGAGCAAGGGCCCGCGCGGGACGATCCCGCGCGGGTTTACGTGCCGCTGGCTGCCGTAATAGTGGGTCTTGATGTGATCCATGTTCACGGTCGCGGCGACGCCGGGCTGCTGATAGAGGTCGCGCAGATAGTTCGACAGGTTGGGATAATCGATGATGCGCCGCAGGTTGCATTTGAAGTGGCTGTAGTAGACCGCGTCGAAACGCACCAGCGTGGTGAACAGCCGCCAGTCCGCCTCGGTGATCTGCGCGCCCGCCAGATAGCGCTGGCGTGACAGCCGCTGTTCCATCTGGTCGAGCACGGCAAACAGCGCGTCGAACGCCTCGTCGTAGGCCGCCTGCGTGATGGCGAAGCCGGCACGGTAGACCCCGTTGTTGACGTTCTCGTAGATGAGCGCATTGACCTCATCGATCTCCGCGCGCAGCGCTTCCGGATAGTAGTCGGTCGTCGCATTGGTGAAGCGGCCGAACGCCGAGTTGAGCATCCGGATGATCTCGGCCGATTCGTTGTTGACGATCGTGCGCCGCTTCTTGTCCCACAGCGCCGGCACGGTGACGCGGCCGGTGAACTTCGGGTCGGCGATGAGATAGATCTCGGCCAGCTCGCTCTTGCCGTTGACGGTGTCTGGGATCGCGCCGGGACGCGGCCCGAATTTCCAGCCGTGCGGGCCGTAGAGCGGCTCGACCACCGACATCGACACGACGTCTTCGAGCCCCTTGAGCATCCGGAAGATCACGGTGCGGTGCGCCCACGGGCACGCGAGCGCGACGTAGAGGTGATAGCGCCCGCGCGCGGCCGGGAAGCCGCCGTCGCCGCTCGGGCCGGGGCCGCCGTCCGCGGTCACCCAGTTGCGATAGCGCGTGGTCGGCCGCACGAAGCGCCCGTCCTTGGTGCGCACCTCGTGCTGCTCGTCCTGCCAGACGCCATCGACCATAAGACCCATCGTAAGCTCCCGCTCTCGTTCACGCTATTTATGCGGGAACCCGCGAACGGGTACCGCCTACCCGGCGATTCTTTTCGTTAGGAAAAAATACACGTAACAAAACTCCAATTGACGGGTGCGGCGGGCTGTCGCAGGCTGGCTCGGGGATGGCGCGCGATCTGGGAGGATTCTCGAACCGCCTCGGATGAACGCCGAAGCGGCATCGGGTAGGCGAGGCATGAGCGTCATCGCTGCCAATGGCACGACGGTCAAGCCGGAGTCGCGCGGCAGCACCTCGCTGGCGCTGACGTGGTGCATGGCGCTGTTCCTCCTGCTTAACGCGTTTGCGCTCAACGGCGTGTTGCGGCTTGTCACGCCCTACCACGAGACCGTGCTCAACCACACGAGCGACGTCTTGCACGCGGAAGGCTGTGACGACTCCTGGGGGATCATGACGTTTGCGCTGCAATACGCGCAGGCGCCGCACACGACGCCGATCTACACCGAGATATTCTTCAACCGCAAACTCAAGTTTCAGTATCCGCCGTCGTCGCTATTCACGATCGCGGGTATGCTGTGGCTGGCCGGACCCGAGAACGTGCGGACCAGCGAATGTCCGGATTTCGACATCGCCTCGCTGAACGACGTGCTCGGCTGGCTATTCATCCTGATGTCGGCGATATCGACGGCCATTCTCCTGGAACGCGCCTTGCGGCAGCATCTCACGGTGCCAACGTCCGCTATCCTCATCGCTGCGCGCTTCGTGATCGTGGCCGGCCTGGCGCTGACGTTCTATCCGATCGTGAAGGCCTTCACGCTCGGCCAGATCCAGATCTGGCTCAACGGGATATTCGCGGTGGCGCTGGTGTGCTGGGCGACCGGTAAGCGGGCGTCGAGCGGCGTGCTCATCGGCCTCATGTGCCTGGTCAAGCCCCACTACGGCCTATTTGTGCTGTGGGCGGCGATGCGCCGCGAGTGGCGCTTCACCATTGCCTGCATGGCCACCGGCATCCTCGGCCTCATCGCATCGATCGCAACCTTCGGCTGGACCGATAATGTCGATTATTTGCAGGTGTTCTGGTTCCTGTCGCAGCACGGCGAGGTCTATTACCCGAACCAGTCCTTCAACGGGCTGCTCAACCGAATAATGACGTTGATCGACCCCAATGAGTACGACAGCCTCGGGTTCGACGACAACGGATTCCCGCCCTTCAATGCGTGGATCTATGCCGGCACGGTGGTGACATCGGCCATCATCCTGGCGGCAGCCCTGTTCCGGCGCGGCAATGAAGGCGATCCGGATCGCACGTTCGATTTCTGCACCATGGCGCTGAGCATCACCATTGCGTCGCCGATCGCCTGGGAGCACCACTACGGCATCCTGCTCCCGATGTTCGCGGTGCTGCTGGCAGGCTCGATCGGGAACCGCACTCGCCTGGTGCTGATCGCCGTGAGCTATGTCCTGATCAGCAACTTCTTCCCGGCGACCAATCTGCTCGCGCCGACTATCATGAACGTCGCGCAGTCCTATCTTTTCTTCGCCGCCCTCGTAGTCCTGATGCTGCTGCATACCGCCCGGCCCGGCTGGCAACTCGGCAGCTTCCCCTTCGCCAAGGTGCGCTCCGCCGCGCTCGCGCTTAAGCCGCGATAGACCTCCGGCGCGCCAAATGCTAAGCGCGCGAACCGATGACCGATCTGTCGCTGACCATCCGCCAGGAAACTGCCGCCGACGCGCTCGCCATCGAGCGGCTGCACGAGCGCACCTTCGGCCCCGGCCGGTACGCCAAGACCGCGTACCGTATCCGCGAGGGCATGGACCACCTGCGCGAGCTTTCGTTCACCGGCCGGATCGGCACGCTGCTGATCGGCTCGGTGCGGCTCACGCCGGTGCGGATCGGCGCGACCGCGGCGCTGCTGCTCGGTCCGCTCACGGTCGAGCCACCGTTTCGCGAACGCGGCATCGGGCAATTGCTGATCGAGCGGGCGCTCGCCGAGGCGAAGGCCAAGGGCCATCGGCTGGTGGTGCTGGTCGGCGACGAGCCCTATTACGCCAAGAGCAATTTCAAGCGCATCCAGCGGGGCCGCGTCACCATGCCGGGCCCGGTCGATCCGGCGCGACTGCTCGTCTGCGAGCTTGCCGATGGCGCGTTCGAAGGGGTCTCAGGGCAGATTCGGCCGGATTGGGACGCAGACGCGACGCCTTGACCCAGCCCAAACGTTGCACGCCATCGAAGGCCGGTCTACCGGCCTTCGCGTGTCCAAGTGGCCGCCAGCGCCCCGACCAGCAGCAACAAGCCAATCATCCCGGCGAACACCGGAAAAACGCCGATGCCGCGCACCACGCTCGCCTCGCGGTTCTTCAACCCGATCCAATCGTCGCCCTTGAAGGTGTCGCTGCGGACGCCAACGACGCGCGGCAGATGCACGCCGCTTCCGTCCTCGACGCGCACGGCGTCGCCGCCGGTCGCGTTGGTGAGCGGCGAGAGCACGTCGAGCGTCGACGTCACCTCGGTGAACTCGCGCGGGTTGGCGGGGCCTACGTTGGCGAGCGCGGTGAGCTTGCCGTCGGTGGCGCGCCACAGGCCGAGCTCATTGGCCTCGATGGTCGAGCGCCAGACGCCCGGCATCGCCTCGGTGAGGGTGAGCGTGCGGTTCTTGCCCGAGGGCGTCGTCACCGTAACCTCTTCGACGCTGTCGGCCATGGTCTGGCGCTGCACCGTGAGGTCGCGCCCGCGCACCAGGATGCGCAGCGCCTCCTCTTCGAGGTCGGGCTGTTTCATCAGCCAGTGCGAGAGCCGCCGCAGCAGGTCGAGGTGCGGTCCGCCGCCCTCGTAGCCGCGCGCCCACAGCCAGATGTGGTCAGAGAGCAGGAGCGCGACGCGGCCTTCGCCTTCGCGCGAGAGCACCAGCAGCGGCTTGCCGTCCGGCCCGTCCATCACTTGCGTGCCCTTGGTGGTGCGCGTGTCGACCAGGCGGAACCAGCGGCTCCAGTGCGGCGGGTCCTCTTCGGAGCCTTCCAGGCCGCGCGTCACCGGGTGGCGCTTGCCAAGTTCGGAGAGCTTGGCGCGATAGGCCTGGTCGGTGGTGCGCCCGTTCGGCTCGGCCGGCAGCACGGATTCGAGCGGCGTGCGCCAGAGGCTGGTCTGGCTCGCATAGTCGGGACCGGCCGCGATCAGCACCGCGCCGCCGGCACGCACGTAGCGCGCAATGTTGTCGAAGTAGAGGATCGGCAGCACGCCCTGGCGCGCGTAGCGGTCGAAGATGATGAGCTGGAACTCGTTGATCTTCTGCTGGAACAGCTCGCGGGTCGGGAACGCGATCAGCGAGAGCTCATGGATCGGCGTGCCGTCCTGCTTCTCCGGCGGCCGCAGGATGGTGAAATGCACGAGGTCGACCGCGGCGTCCGACTTGAGCAGGTTGCGCCAGGTGCGCTCGCCGGCATGCGGCTCGCCCGACACCAGCAGCACCCGCAGCTTGTCGCGCACGCCGTCGATCGACACCACCGCGCGGTTGTTTACCAGCGTGAGCTCGTTCTCGAGCGGGGAGGCCTCGATCTCGATGATGTTGGGACCGGCGTGCGGGATTTGCACGTTGACCGACACCTGCTGGCCGACGCGGACGCTGCGGTTGTCGATGGTCTCGCCGTCGCGCTTCACCGTGATCTGCGCGGTGCCGGGCGAGGCGCCCTGGTCCTCGACCCGATAGGCGATGGTCTGCGACTGCCCGACGATGCCGAAGCGCGGCGTGGTCACCAGCACGACCCGGCGGTCACGCTCGTTTTTGTGGCCGGTGATCAGCGCATGCACGGGCGCGCCGAAGCCGAGCGAGGCGGAGTCGACGGGAACGTCGTGGACGCGGCCGTCGGTGACGATGATCGCGCCGGCGACCCGATCGTGCGGGACGTCGGACAGCGCGGCGGAGAGCGCGGTGAACAGGCGGGTGCCGTCGGTCTCGCCGTCGGACTGGCCGGCTTCGACGAAGCGCACTTCGACGCCGGGCAGCCGTCCGAGCCGCTCGGACAATTGGGCACGAACTGCTTCGGTCTGTTGCGTGCGGTCGCCGAATTCCTGGCTCGGGCTCTTGTCGATCACGACCACGGCAACGGAGGTGAGCGGGTCGCGGTCTTCTCGTGTGAGCGAGGGGTTGGCGAGCGCGAGCACGAACAGCGCCATCGCGACGATGCGGACCCAGACGCCGCGCGCGCGTGCCATCACCAGCATCACCGAGAGCGCGCAGGCGATCGCGAGGGCGGCCCACACGATGTATTCGGACACCAGCGGTGCGAACGAAATTCCGAAGTTCATGACCTGCGAGACCCTTTTTCTTCTCGTCGTCCCCGCATTGGCGAATAGTGAGTAGCGAATAGCGAATAGGAAATCGGCTGCTCTGAACTACTCACTATTCGCTACTCACTATTCGCTATTCGCTTCTACTGTCCCAGCCGCTCCAGCAGCGCCGGGATGTGCACCTGATCGGCCTTGTAGTTTCCGGTGAGCGTGTACATCACGATGTTGACGCCGGCGCGGAACGCGAACTCGCGCTGGCGCGCCTCGCCGCTCACGATCGGCAGCATCGCCTGTCCGTCCGGCCGGATCGCCCAGGCGCCGACCAGGTCGTTCGAGGTGATGATGATGGACGACACGCCGTCGCCGGCGCGCGCCGGGCGGTTCGCCTGCTCGTCCTCGTTCTCGGTCGGGGTCGCCTCGACCCAGAGCTGCCCGGTCGCGAAGCGGCCCGGGAAGTCCTTCAGCAGATAGAACGTCTTGGTCAGGACGTGGTCCTTCGGCACCGGCTCGAGATCGGGAATATCGAGCGCGGTGAGGATGTTGCGCAGCGCCACCATGCCGGGCGAGCGGTTGGCGCCGTCGGGTCCGGGCGGCGCCTCGATCGCGTCGCGCGTATCGAACAGCACGGTGCCGCCCTTCTTCATGTAGCCGTCGAGATGCTCGAGCGCCTCGCGCGAGGGGCGCGGCGCGGTCGGCACGATCGGCCAGTAGATCAGCGGATAGAACGCGAGCTCGTCCTTGGCCGGATCGATGCCGACCGGGTCGCCGGCTTCGAGCGCGGTGCGCTGCGCCAGGAACAGGGTCAGTCCCTGCAGGCCGGCCTTGGTGATGCGGTCGACCTCGGCATCGCCCGACATCACAAAGGCGAAGCGTGTCTGCAGGGTGGCCCGCATCGCCGCCGCGTCATCCTGCACGGTTTGCTGCGTGCCCTGCTGCGTCCCTTGGGCATATGCAGGCGGCGCCATCAGCAGGGCAGCCGCCCCGACGATCGCGACCATCAGGGCCGCCGTGGCGGCGCGCCGCGGCCAGCGCATTAGCCGCGCGAGCCCGCCGGCGAGCCAGAACACGACCAAGGCGTCCAGCGCCAACAGCGCCAGCGCAGCGACCATGACCGGCCCGCGCAGATCCTGCGGTTCGCTCATCCGATAGGCCTCCCGCCGCGCATTGAGCGCGGAAACGTCAAGGGGCGCAAGCCGGTCGGCGGGCGCCAGCGCATTGACCGCCAGCAAGCCTTCCGGCGGCCCATAGAATCCAGGCGGGTGGTCGGCGCTCGCCCGTGCCGCGTATCCGACCGGCACCGGCCGCGCGCTTGCCGGCGGCGGTCCGAACACCCCGAAGCCGTCGAGAATGCGGGTCGGCGGCACCACTTCGCGCGCCGCGCCCCGGGCACTGCCGGGGGCATTGGGGTCGGCGGTCGAGATCGAGCCGGCGAGCGACACGATCCGCTTGAGCATCTCCACGAAGGCGCCCGACAGCGGCAGGTCGGACCAGCGCGTATCGGCGGTGACGTGGAACAACACGATCATGCCCTTGCCGCGGCGCTGCGCCGTCACCAGCGGGGTGCCGTCGGCAAGCGTCGCCCAGGTGCGCTCGGTCAGCGTCGAGTCGGGCTCGGCCAGCACCTGCCGGCTCACCGTCACGTCGGTCGGCACCGGCATGCCGAAGAATGGGCTCTCGCGCGAAAATGCCGCGAGCTGCTGCGGCTGGTCCCAGCTCAGCGCGCCGCCGAGCACGCGGCCGCCGCGGCGCAGCTTCACCGGCACGAGGTCGTCGTCGCCGGCGGCGAGCCGCGGACCGGCAAAGCGCACCAGCACGCCGCCGTCCTCGACCCAGCGCGCCAGCGGCTGCTTCGCCTCGGCGACGTTGCCGACGTCGGCAAGGATGATCATCGGCAGCCGCTGCTCGAGGAACTGGTTCACCGCCTGCTGCGGCGACCCGCGTTCGGCCAGCCGCACGTCGGCGAACGGCCCGAGCGCGCGGGTCAGATAGTAGGTCGCGGCCAAGAGCGGTTGCGCGGAATCAAACGTGGCGCCGGTGGTGATGCCGATGCTGCGGCGGCGCCAGCGCTTGTCGAGCAGCGCCACCGCGCCGGCCGAGCGTTCGGCGCTGATCTCGAGCCGGGCGATGTCGTTCCTGATCTCTACCGGCAGCGTGAGCTCGGCGTCGGTCTCGGTTTCGCTCTCGCGGAATGAGAAGGTCGTTTCGCCGAGCGGGAGCCCCTTGAGGTCGAGTCCGCGCACCACGCCGACTTCGGCCGGGCCGCCGGCCGAGCGCAGGACCTTGACGGTGAGCGCGGCTGCGGTGTTTTCGGCCGCGGTCAGCGCATGCGCAGGCGGAATGCCGCCCTCGATCACGGTAACCGAGCGCCCGCCGGTGAGCCGGCCGAGCGCCGCCACGAATTCGCTGCCGCCGCCGAGATCGACGCCGTCGGAGAGCCACATCACCTCGACGTCAGCGGTGGCGCCGAAGAAGCGGCCGAGTGGCACCAGCATGTCGGCGCGTTCGACCGCATAGGGTTTCGGCTTGATCTGCTTGAGCCGCACGCGCGCCGCGCCCGCGGTCTCGAACGAGATGTCGCGGCTGGGCTCCGACATCGGGATCACCGCCACCGCGCGGTTGTCGGTCTCGGCGCGCGCGATCAGGTCCTCGGCCATGCGCATGCGCGCGTCCCAGGTGCCGGCGGCGACGAACCCGTCGTCGATGAGCAGCGCGAGTGGCGCCCGTGCATCCGCGGTCTGGACCGGTGGATTCCACAGCGGACCCGCGGCGGCGAGGATGACCAGCGTGGCGAGCGTCAGGCGCAGGAGCGTAAGCCACCATGGCGTGCGCTGCGGCGTCTCTTCCTTGGGCTTGATCTCGAACAGCAGCCGCGTCGGCGGAAAATCGATCCGGCGCGGCGTGGGCGGAATGAGCCGCAGCAGCCACCACAGCACCGGGATGCTGAGCAGCCCGAGCAGGACGAGCGGCGACGCGAAGCCGAGCGGGAGACCCATCATGCGTGCCTCCTGGTCTGGCCCGACATGGTCACCCGGCCGGCAATGGTGGCGCCCGGCGGCGGCGCGTTCATGCGCGCGTGCAGCGCCAGCAGCACTTCCGTCGCCGGCTTATCGGTGCGGTGGATCGCAAAGCTCCAGCCGAGCTTGTCGGTCTCGGCGCGGATCTGGGCGCGATGGCGCGCGACCAGGCTCTCGTATTCCGCCCGCCAGGCCTCGGCGCGCCCGGCGGTGATCGAGCCGCCGCCTTCCGGTTCGATGAACTCGACGCGGCCCGAATAGGGGAAGGTCTCTTCCGCCGGATCGACGATCTGCACGGTGTGGCCGTGCGCGCCGGTCGAGGAAAGCTGCGAGAGCGTCCGGCGGATCTCCGCCATCGGGCTCCAGAAATCCGACACCACCACGACTTCGGCGAGCGAGGAGGGCGCAAATGCACTGGGCAGGCTCGCCCGCTCGGTCACGTCATGGATGATGGCGTTCGCCATCTTGTCGAGCACGTTGCGGCTGCCGGTCGGCCGCATCAGCCCTGGCATGCCGACCCGCTCGCCGGCTTGCACCAGCACTTCCGCGAGCGCGAACGCGACCACCAGCGTGCGGTCGAGCTTGGATGTCTGCGAAAGCTTCGAGGTGAACGCCATCGAGGGCGAACGGTCCGCCCAGATCCAGACCGTGTGCGCCGCCTCCCACTCCTGCTCGCGCACGTAGAGGTGCTCGTCGCGCGCGGAGCGGCGCCAGTCGACGCGGCGTGCCGGTTCGCCCGAGAGGAAGCGGCGGTACTGCCAGAAGTTCTCGCCCGGGCCGGCGCGCTTGCGGCCATGCAGCCCGTGAATCACGGTGGCGGCGATGCGGCGCGCCTCCAGGATCAGGCGCGGCATCGTCTCCGCGAGCGTGCGCGCGGCGCCGCTCGCGTGCGTGGTCGCCCTGATCTCGGTCTTGTCCGCGCGCCTGGCCGCCATCAGCTCATCCGATCCGCGACTTGAGCTTGCCGATGACGCCTTCGACGGTCTCGCCGTCGGCGCGCGCCGCGAAGGTGAGCGCCATGCGGTGCTTGAGGATCGGCTCGGCCATCTCCATGACGTCGTCGATCGAGGGCGAGAGCCGTCCGTCGATCAGCGCACGGGCGCGGGCGACCAGCATCAGCGCTTGGCTGGCACGCGGGCTCGGGCCCCAGGAGATCAGCTTGCCGATGTCGCCGGCGGCCGAGTCCGGCCTCGCCGAGCGCACCAGATTGAGGATCGATTCCACCACCGACTCGCCGACCGGCAGGCGGCGCACCAGGCGTTGCGCCGCGATCAGCTCGTCCGCGGTCAGCGTCGGCTTCGGTTTGCTCTCCTCCGCGCCGGTGGTGTCGAATATGATCTTACGCTCGTTCTCGTGGTCGGGATACGGCACGTCGATCTGCATCAGGAAGCGGTCGAGCTGCGCCTCGGGGAGCGGGTAAGTGCCTTCCTGCTCGATCGGGTTCTGGGTCGCGAGCACGTGGAACGGCCGCGGCACGTCGTGGCGGTTGCCGGCGACGGTCACGTGCAGCTCCTGCATCGCCTGCAGCAGCGCCGACTGGGTGCGCGGGCTCGCGCGGTTGATCTCGTCGGCCATCAGCAGCTGCCCGAAGATCGGCCCGGGGATGAACCGGAAGCTGCGCTTGCCGCCGGGCGCCTCTTCGAGCACCTCGCTGCCGACGATGTCGGACGGCATCAGGTCGGGCGTGAACTGGATGCGGCGGGCGTCGAGCCCGAGCACGATCCCCATGGTCTCGACCAGCTTGGTCTTGGCGAGGCCGGGCAGGCCCACCAGCAGCGCATGGCCGCCCGACAGCACGGTCATGAGCGCCTGCTCGACCACCCGTTCCTGTCCGAAAATGACCTTGCCAATCGCGGCCTTGGCGGCGGCGACCTGCGCGCCGGTCGCTTCCGCCTGTCGCACGATCATGTCGTCGAGTTTCTCGATCACTTCACCACCGGCCACCGCCATCACCTGCTCCTTTTATCGAGGCTGCTGTTCGTCAAGCTGTCTGGCCAAATCGAGGCCGTTTGATCGGGGATCGCCGAGCGCCCGCTGACCAAAAACGTGCAACATTCGGGCCAACCAGTGGCCCGATTCCGAAGTTCGCCCGCGCTCGTGGCCCATTCTTAGGCGAACTTCGGAATCAGGGGCCACTGGTACCTCTATGATTCTAGTGCCCCTTTGAACCCGAAGTTCGCGATTGGACTCGCGGCACATTGCGCGCGAACTTCGGATTCGGGGCACTAGCCGCAAGCGCAGCCCGCCGCGGTACCCGAATCCTCTCAACTGCCTGTAGATTACGCTATTTTTCAATGGGTGCGATCCCGCCTCCACGCGGGTGTGCCATGATCGCCCCAGGACCGGCCGGGCCGCGAGGCCATGACCGCTTGAACACTGTAGCTTTTCCGGGTCCGGCCAGCCACTTGAGACGGCGGTGGATAAGCTTACGTGCGATCACGATCGCGTGGAAAACGGCCACTCACGACCCAACGTTCCAGGGAAACAATGGCGAAGGAAGGGCAGACGCAGACCACCGGGCTCGACGCCATTGCCGGCGCCGTGGGCGGGGCGGCGTCGAAAGGGGCACCGCCGGTGCACCTGTGGAACCCGCCGTTCTGCGGTGACCTCGATATGCGCATCGCCGCCGACGGGACCTGGTTCTATCTCAAGACCCCGATCGGCCGTCTCCCCCTGGTCAAGCTCTTTGCCTCGGTGCTCAAGCGGGAAGGGGACAAGTACTTCCTGGTGACCCCGGTCGAGAAGTGCGGGATTACGGTCGACGACGTCCCGTTCGTGGCGGTCGAGCTGCGGGTCGATCGGCCCGGCCGCGAGCAGACGCTGCACTTCCGCACCAATGTCGACGACTGGGTCGCCTGCGACCGCGAGCACGCGCTGCGCTTCGAGCCGGAGGCGGGCACCGGTGGGCTGAAACCCTATCTCCACGTCCGCCGCGACCTGTGGGCGCGGGTCAAGCGCGCGCTGTTCTATGACCTGGTCGATCTCGGCGAAGAACGCGAGGTCGACGGCGTGCGCATGTTCGGCGTCGTCTCGGGCGGAGAATTCTTCGCCATGGCGCCGGCTGACGCGCTCGAGGAGATCATGTGACGGACGGCGCGCTCTCGAGCACTCCGGCGGTGACCGGGCGCGACTTCTTCGAGCGGGCGCGCACGCGCCTCACGCTCGACGTGCCGCCGGCCCTGACCGACCACGCCGCGCCGGCGACGCGCGGCGATCTCGATCTCGATCCGGCGCTGTGGGAGCGCGCCGGCGTCTCCGCGACGCGCCCGGCGGCGGTGCTGGTGCCGGTGGTCGATCATCCGGAGCCGACCGTGCTGCTCACCTTGCGCACCGCCGCGCTGCCGAGCCACGCCGGGCAGATCGCGTTTCCGGGCGGCAAGATCGAGCCGAGCGACGCCACGCCGCTCGCCGCCGCGCTGCGCGAGGCGCGCGAGGAGGTCGGCCTCGAGCGCGCCCTCGTCGATCCGATCGGCTATCTCGACCTCTATCTGACGTTCTCGGGCTACCGCATCCTGCCGGCGGTGGCGCGCATCGATCCCGCCTTCAAGGCGACGCTCAACCCGACCGAGGTCGACGATGTCTTCGAGGTGCCGCTCGCTTTCCTCATGGACGTGCAGAACCACGCGCTGCACAGCCGCAACGACCAGAGGGCCGAGGGCGTGGTGCGCCGCTATTATGCGATGCCGTTCGGCGAGCGCTACATCTGGGGCGTGACCGCGGGGATCCTGCGGAACCTGTACGAACGGATCTACGAGAAAACGTAGCCCGCATGGAGCGTAGCGCAATGCGGGGTTTGCCATGCCGTGAACGTCACCCCGTATTGCGCTTCGCTCCATCCGGGCTACGACCTGGGCGTCCCGGGGCACGTCGCGATCCTCGCTAGAGAACACAATGGAAATGTCGCGACAACATGCGTCCTCGCTCGCCATATAAGTCGTATAATAGGTGAAGCAGGGCCCACCAATTCGACACCATGATCCGTCCAGTCTTCACCGAACTCGCGCTGTTTCTGATCCCGTTCCTGGTCTACGGGCTGTTTCTGCTGGCGACGCGCAAGGGCCTGCTCGATCCGGCCTCGTGGCCGCTCGCGCGGCTGGCCTCGCTCGTCATCGTCGCGATGCTGTTGACGATCGGGAGCTTCGTCGGGCTCGCGTCGTTCGGCGCGCCGCCCGGCTCGGTCTACGTCCCGGCCCACGTCGATAAGAACGGCAAGCTCGTGCCGGGCCAGACCCTCCCGAGGCCGAAGTGACCATGGCGGCGCGCCGCCTCGACGCTCCTTGGCTGCGCGAGGGCGCGCTCGCGCGCCTGCTGGCGGTGCTCGACAATGAAGGCGAGGAGGCCCGCGTCGTCGGCGGCGCGGTGCGCAACGCGCTGCTCGGCGAGCCCCTGGGCGACGTCGACATTGCCACCACCGCATTGCCGCAGGAGATCATCCGCCGGGTCGAGGCGGCGGGCCTCAAGGCGGTGCCGACCGGCATCGAGCACGGCACCATCACCGTCGTTGCCGACGGCCACCCGTACGAAGTGACGACCTTGCGCGAGGACATCGAGACCTACGGCCGCCACGCCAAGGTCGCGTTCGGGCGCGACTGGCGGCGCGACGCCGAGCGCCGCGACTTCACCATGAACGCGCTCTACCTCGCGCGCGACGGCACGATCCACGATTTCGTTGGCGGCCTCGCCGACATCGAGCGGCGGCGCGTGCGCTTCATCGGTGATCCAGCGCGGCGGATTGCCGAGGACTATCTGCGCATCCTGCGGTTCTTCCGTTTCCACGCCGCCTACGGCCCGCCCGAGCCGCCCGACGCCGCCGGTCTCCACGCCTGCATCATTGCCCGCGCCGGCCTCGAGACCCTGTCGCGCGAGCGCGTGCGCACGGAGATGCTCAAGCTTTTGCTGGCGCGGCACGCCGTGCCGGCGCTCGCGGTGATGACGGAGACTGGCCTGCTCGAAATGGTGCTTGGCGGCGTGCCGCTGCTCGCAAGCCTCTCGAACCTGATCAAGCTTGAAGCGGCGCTCGGGCTTGCGCCCGATGCGGTGCGGCGGCTGGGCGCGCTCGGCGTGATCGTGACCGAGGATGCCGAGCGGCTGCGCGACCGGCTGCGGCTCGCCAATTCGGAGTATGACCGGCTCGACTCGATGGCACAGCTCTGGTGGCGGCTGACCGCGGGCACGTCCGAGCAGGATGCGCGCGCGCTGCTCTATCGGCTCGGCCCCGAGAAATACGTCGATCGTGTGCTGCTGGCCTGGTCGCGTGCGCCCGAAGGCATTGCCGACGCGCGCTGGCACGCGCTCGCGACGCTGCCGTCGCGCTGGACCGCGCCGGTGTTTCCGCTCAAGGCCGCCGACTTCATGGCGCGCGGCGTCGCCAAGGGGCCGGCGCTTGGCGCCGCGCTGCGCGCCGCCGAGGAGGCCTGGATCGCGGCGGATTTCCCGCTCGACAGCGCATCATTGTCCGCGATCACCGACGCGGCGATCAACGCTCGCGGCTGATATCCGGAATGTTGCCCATGCCCTCGGTCGCCGGCTGCTGCTGCCGCAGCAGGCGCGCGTCGCGGCTCATCTGCAGGCAGGTGATGAGCTCGACATAGCTCGGCATGCCGCCGATGTTGGTCAGCCTCAGGCAATGCGTGCGATCGCCCGCCGAGAACGTGGTCCAGTCTTTTGTCAGTTGCTCGCGCGCCGAACGTTCCTGCCCCATGCAGGCCTCGGCGGTGATCTGCTTCAGCGGATCGGCGCGGGCGGCCTCGCGGCAGCCCTGCTCGACCGCAAGCGTCGGCGGCCCGTCGGCGATCGGGATCGCGAAGCCCGCCGACAGCATTGCCGGAAACATGAATTTCAGCATGGATACCTCCCACGGTGCGATGCCGTGAGAAGCTAGCCGCGCGTCAATGACGAAGCCTGAATCCGACCGGCGGCAATCGATTCAATGTGCGGCTAGACCGCTCAGCGACTACAGGCCTTCTCCGCAGAGGGAGCGCGACCTAATTCACCGTCCTGCGCCGCGCCGCCGGCGCGTGCCGATCGCTGGCGGCGATCTCGACGATCATCTTCTTCACGATCGCCTCGCCGAACGATTCGAAATCCTTCGCCACGACCATGAACGCGCCCGGGCCGCCAATCACGTAGTCGCGGTAATATTCATCGAGATAGGGCTCGACCGCCAGGATCGGCAGCCCGTTGATGGTGGCGCCTTTCTCGACCGCCTCGTCGCGCGCGCGGATCACCGAGCGGCCGCCGTTGTTGGAGCCGTCGCCGGAAATGTCGATGACGTGCCGCTCGGCCTTGAACGGGCTCTGCGGGAACATTCCCATCGCATAGTCGATCGCGCCCGAGATCGAGGTGCCGCCGCCGAACAGCTGGCGCGGCGTGCGTTCGACGATCGCGGCCGCCGACATGACCGACGCCTCGTCCTTGACCACGGTCCACGGCAGCACCACGACCTGCAGGAACGGGCCGGTCCACTGCACCATGCTGATCGCGATCGATTGCGTGCGCCCGCCGAGGATCGCGCTCAGCACGCGCGGATTGCGCAGCGCCGCGACGTAGCCGCGCTTTTGCAGCTCGAAACGGTACTGGTTGACGCTGCCGGAGGCGTCGACCATGAACGCGAGCTGCAGGTCGACCGCAGTCTGCGCCCGCGCGGTCTGGCTCGCGGCGAATGCGGCCAGGAATGCTACCAAACACGCGACCATGGGCGCGACCGCACGGCGCACCCCGCGCCGGCCCAGCGTCAACCGACGACCTGCATGATCGCGCATCGAGCGGCCTCCCCTGACGATCAGGCAATTCTGCCGGATAGCGTGCGGCACGTCGACTCGCATCCTAGGGCAAGACGCGATAAATTGATGGTCCAAAATCCTGATGGCCAGCTGAGCCATGGAACACAAGCGCCGCCCCGTCGACATCGCCCGCCGGACCGCCAAGGTCATCGCCAACCGCAGCACGCGGCACGGCGACGCGTTCCGGCGCGAGACCTTTTCGCTGCCGCGCGAGGCCGCCCGCGCCAAGGCGCGCGAGATGCTGCGCCGCTTCCCCAAGGCCGCCTACCAGACCGAGATCGAGAGCTGGCGCGTCCTGCCCGGCGACTGCATCGAGTTCACGGTGCGGCGGCTGCCGAGCGCGGACTGAGCGAGCGAATAGCGAGTAGCGAATAGCGAGTAGCGAGTAGCGAGTAGCGAGTAGCGAGTAGCGAGTAGTGAACGGTCGGCCAAGGCGCAACTATTCGCTACTCGCTATTCGCTACTGAGAAGCCCTGTAACATTCTTCTGGCTCCCGGCGTAACACAGAATAGGGTTGGCCGAAGGGTGCTCCCATGCGCAGATTCTGGCGTGGCTTCATCATCTTCATGACCGGCGGCGTGCTCGGCACCGCGTTCGGGGTCGCGCTTGGCTTCTTCTTCTTTCCGTTCGTTTTTCCGCCGCCGCCCGCCGCTGAGGTGATCGGCGAGATCGAGCGCTCGCGGCTCGTCGCCACCGGCACCTTCATCCACGCCAATCCGTCCGACCCGGTGCATTGGGGCAAGGGCAAGGTCAGCGTCTACGAGCGCGCCGTGTTTCTCGAGCCCGATTTCGAGGTCGGGCCGGGGCCAGCCTATCACGTCTACCTCGTGCCCAAGGCGTCGATCCGTTCGTCCTCCGACCTCAAGAGCGTCAAGCATGTCGACCTCGGAGGCTTGCGCGCTTTCAAGGGCAGCCAGCGTTACGCCATCCCTGCCGGCGTCGATCTCAAGGACTATCCGAGCGTCATCGTCTGGTGCGAGGCCTTCGGCGTGCTGATCACGCCGGCGGATCTCAAGACGGCAACTGCTGCGCCGGTCGCGCCGTAACGCAGCCGCCAATCCATCGGCACATCGGCCGCGCCGCGCGTTATGATGGCGCGCCCCGATGCTCGAATCGCTGTCATCCGCCTTAGCCGGTGTGTCGCTTGTCCAGTTCGCGCTCATCGCCGGACTGGCGCTTATTGCATCGATCGTCGGCGGGGTGTCGGGCTATGGCACCGGCGCGCTGATGCCGCTGGTGCTGGTGCCGATCTTCGGGCCCGAGCCGGTGGTGCCGATGCTCTCGATCTCGGCGCTGCTCAACAACGCGAGCCGGGCCGGTGTGTACCGCGGCCTGATCGATTTCCGTCGCGTGCTGATCGTGCTGCCGGCGGCGGTGCCGTTCTGCATGCTCGGCGCCTGGGGCTACACCCAGCTCACCGGCCGCGGCGCCGCGCTGGTGATCGGCAGCATGATGGTGGCGAGCGTGCCGCTGCGGCGGTTCCTCAAGCGGCGCGGCTTCGCGCTCTCAGACCGCGGCCTCGCGGTGGCGTCGGCCGGCTGGGGCGCGGTCGCCGGCGGCACCACCGGCGCCGGTGTCATGCTGTTGTCGCTGCTGATGGCCGCGGGCCTGCAGGGCGCCACGGTGATCGCCACCGACGCGGTGATCTCGATCGGGATCGGCATCGCCAAGGTCTCGGTGTTCGGGCTTGCCGGCACGGTGGGCTTGCGCGAGATCGCGGTCGCGCTGCTGATGGGCGCGATGGCGGTTCCGGGCGCACTCATTGCGCGGACCATGGTCGACCGGATGCCGCTGCGCGTGCACACCGCGATCCTCGACGCGGTGGTGATCGTCGGCGGCATCGTGATGCTGACGGCGGCGTTCACGCGTTGAGCCGCCACATATTTGTCGCGCACGCGCGCCCGGCCCTGGTGGTGGTCGGATGCGAACAGATGATTCCCGTCAAGGTGTCCCGCCGGACGCTCGTGCGTTGGCACAAGCGCCGCGGCGAACACGTCGAAAAGCCTTGCCGACTCGATGTCCTTACCTCATTCCGGAAACAGCGCGAAGGTCCACAACGAGCCGCCGGTCGGCACTTTGCCGCCCACGGCGCGGCGGGCGAGGATGCCGCCCATACCCGAGGCGATCGATACATATTGCCGTCCCTTGTGGGTGTAGGTGATCGCCGTCGCGTTGACGCTGGAACTGGTCTTGAACTGCCAGAGCGTCTTGCCGGTGTCCTCGTCGAGCGCGATGAATTCACCCGTAGGCTTGCCCGTGAATACGAGCCCTCCGCCGGTGACCAGAATGCCCGCCGAGCTTGCCAAGTCGGTCAAGGGTACTTCCCATTTTCTCTGTCCGGTGAGCGGATCGAACGCAATGAAGTAACCGACGACGTCGCCGGGATTGATCTGCGGCTGCCGGGAGATGACGCCGGTCGAGTCCTTGCCGATCTCCTGCTCCTTCGGTGGCGCGAGTTTTTGGATGCGCGG